>Ga0080013_1000309_pt1 | contig 69650 bp, 56 predicted proteins | sample ETNvirenome_6_85_FD_69236 | JGI IMG/M metagenome (GOLD analysis project Ga0080013, IMG submission 69236) | Marine viral communities from the Pacific Ocean - ETNP_6_85 (SPADES assembly) (version 2) | ecosystem: Environmental > Aquatic > Marine > Oceanic | place: Pacific Ocean | collected 2013-06-19
CGATTGATGGCTCTGGCGATCTAACGGTTGGCAGCATTACAATGACCGAGTTCACCGTTGATTCAAGTGGCAACACTGACGTTGATGGTACTTTAAACGTTGAAGGCGTACCAACCTTCCAAGCTGGTGCGGTCTTCTCTGATGGGATCACAACCGCCAATGCCATTGCTGGTGCAACGAGCATTGACGCTTCTGGCGATCTAACGGTTGGCACTATTACAAATGCCGAGTTCACCGTTGATGCAAGTGGCAACACTGACATTGATGGTACTTTAAACGTTGAAGGCGTACCAACCTTCCAAGCTGGTGCGGTCTTCTCTGATGGGATCACAACCGCCAATGCCATTGCTGGTGCAACTACCATCGCTTCGACTGGTGCTGCGACGCTTGATTCCAGTGGTGCTGGTTCGACCTTCGGCGGTGCTTTGACAGCAACTGGAATTGTTCAAGGTGCGACAGTGACTGACGGCACTGTGTCGATGACCCTTGGTGCGATCTCTGCGGCAACTACCATCGGTTCGACCGGTGCAGCGACGCTTGATACGGGTGCAAACGGTTCGACCTTCGGCGGAGACCTAACCGTCGGCGGCTACTTTAAGGTGGAAAAGGGTGCTGCGTTTGTTGACCTCACAGGTTCAGCCTTTCGTAAGGTTGTATTGCAAGATCCCCTTAAGGGTGCGGGCGGCAACATGGCGTTAGGTGTGTCGGACCAGATGGTATCCGGATCGCTTCGGATCGGTAATCTATACGGCGTCGATCCAAGCTGCATGATCTCCTTAGCGGGTGCGACAGGAAGTCTTACTTCTTCGAGCGGCCAATCGTGGAATTCGCAGGTCGGAAACTGGGAATTCAGCCAGGGTTGTGTAAAGTTTGCGGGTAATAACGACGCGACAAGCTTTGATCAAATAGGACCATCATTTAAGCTGAGTTCGAGTGCCGGTGCAGACGATCTTGAGAGTGCAATCGCCGGTGGACAGTATGCGGCGATGCCTTACTTCACGATGCAGGGGACCGACGACGCTGGCGTGATCAAAGACTACAAGCTTCAAGTGAGCGGCGGAGTTCTTAAGGTCAGTGACTATGGATACTACGGTTAATGTAAGCAGCATCTAATTTTTTAGAGTGTTTAAAAACAGTTTTATTAAACAGGGGGCTTCGGCTCCCTGTTTTTTTATCTATCTATAATATGGCCAACAAATTTAAAAAACTATCACTTCAATATGCATACCTCAGATTAGAAAAAGAAGAGGTTGTTGAAGCATGTCTATCCACAGAAGGAGAAATACGATCCTATATAGAAAAACATTATCGTGAAGCTTATAGATCTATTTATGGACCTCCTTCAAATCCCGTTAGTCCCCCCATTGTTGAGCCCGAAGAAGAGAAGGAGATCGAGGAAGAAGAAATAAAGGAAGAGCCAGAGCCGACGGTTCCAAAAAATAAAGATCTTAAAACTCTTTACAGAAGAATAGCAGAAAAGACACATCCCGACCGGGCTGGAAGCAATGAGTATGCCGAACTATTTTCTCAAGCAGCAGAAGCCTATGCCCATAACGATATAGCACGATTGTTGGAGATTGCCGGGGTCGCCAACATAGAACTAATTGAATTGTCAGATGAATCCCTCTCCTTATTAAAAAATAACATCGAAACCATTAGCAAAGACATAGATATGAAGAAGCAAACAGCCGCTTGGGTGTGGTACAATGCTGAATCGGACGAACAGAGAGAAAATATTGTAAAGAACATTTTAAATCACCACGGAATTTAAACATGAAATATAAAAAAGTAACAATGGTTATAAATCAGAAGGATATTCGTCAACTACTCGGAAATTCTCTATCTCATATTTTAAACCGACATATAGCACAACATATTGAATGTATCGAGGATTTAAATACCGCTGTAGGATCGGGAATTAAAGAAGATGTCTTAGAGTGTTTAAAAAAGCTTCTCGGGACTTATAGCGTTGTGGCGGCTGAATTAGACACCACGGCTCCGCTTATTCTAGAGCTGGAAAGTTCAATTTCTGCCGATACAGAGGTCCTCGAAAATTTGCCTAATTTGGAGGAAAACAGTCTCGGAGTTAACAGCGGGGGTGAATAACCTGTCCTGTTCGCCCCTGACCATCTGAATAAAAGATGCGTGATGCTCAGGGAGAGCAAAAACAAATATTTCAAAACCATGTTCTACAGCAAATGCATTGACCTGAGGTGTGTTAGTATTTGTAATGGTCTGAGCAATTTCGTCAGTCATTAGAATTATTACCTTTTGGTTCCCCGGAGTCCAACTAAAAGGATATGATCCATTCATAGCCCATAAAGCAACATCAATAGATGGCTCAATACCGCCATCGTCTATCATCCGAGCCGCTTCTAGGTACTGTAAAAATTCATCAGCAGGAACGAAGTCAGTTACCATCTCTGAGTGACGGTGCAAAGGCGGCTCAAAGTTCCCAAGGTTCTGTCTGCCTATGACAGCTAGCCCAAATCGAAAATTGCTCGTTATCGGGTCGTCTAAAAGCGGAGTGATGCCTTCTATCATTGAACCTATCTCATCATCAAACGAACCAGAAATATCGAGAACAAAAACTAAGTCTACACCACGGTTATCGAAACCTTCGTCAACTTCGCCGTCGCAATCGTTGTCTAAATTATCACAAAGTTCAGGAACGGGAAGAACCTCGCCATCACAAGGTCCATCAAAACCGCCATCCTGACAATAGCGAACGCCAGCACGACATTCTCCAACAGCCATGGTACCACCGGGGCCATCATAACACACAACAGCCGTGCTGTTTGCAACCCCTTCATCTATTGTTCCATCACAATTATTATCGATGCCGTCACATATTTCTTCGGATGGTCCGATATGTCCATCGCAGCGAAGTACTCCATCTTCACATATCATGACCCCAGGGGCACAAATACCGACACCATAATTAGCTCCCTCTATAAACCCACAAAGCTGATGTTCTTCCGGATATCCCTCATCAATATATAAATCGCAGTCATTATCCAGACCGTCGCAGATTTCCTCTACAGGTCCCTGAGCCCCTGTACACTCAGACCAGCCCGCACTTGAACAAACTTGCGTACCGTACCTGCATTGTCCGATCGGCATACGACTACTTTCAGGGTCCCAAGAACACTCACGAGTTTGCCCCGGCGGGCACGGAACTCTAATAAGTTCCTGTTCCTCGCAGCCGCAACCGAAGAATATCAAGGGGAACAAAAATAAAACAAAACACCTCATTTCATTGTCGCCTCAATACATTTCTGATAGGTGGGGTAAAGTACCATCGTCATTGCACTGCTATTAAAGACTCTAAACCTTATAGACTTGAGAGGGAGTTTCTTTTCTCCATATCTGGAGGTCATCATGAGTGGTGGTGCCTTTTTGCTACTTCCCGGCATATTAAAAGCCAAAAGAAGTGTTTGGTTGGGTCCGTTCTCTAGGACCCCTTCAATATAACCGTGCCCGGCTGCTTCGGGAATACCAATTTGAATAGAGGTTACATCGCCCGGAAAAGTGGTCAGATCATTACTTGTGTGAAGTACCCACTTGCAATTATCTAATTGTCCAGGGGTATAGTATGTTGTATTCTTGGGGATAACAACTTGGAATTGTTCAGATTCTTGGACTTTAATATAAGACCAGAAAGAAATAGCAAAAGCAAGAGCGAGAAGGGACACTAAGGAAATCCTTTTTCGCCTCCACCTTAACAAAATAACCTCTCCTTATGGGAGAGGGTCTAGTTCGACAATCTCTCCTTTTGGCCGAAAAACGATAAACGGCATCTTCTTAATATCATTAGTAAGTAGATTTTTACTTTGGGTTTTCGTTTTTTTCTCTAGCCAAAAAAGAACCTGCGGCTTTTCTTTTACCTTGCCGACATACGACCATTGTCCGTCAATTTTCTCCCAAACCTTGGGAAAATCCGTATTGGGGGTCGATATCATCATGACTCCTGCCATGATTAGACTACTAAACATTTTGATGTACCTGCCTTTCTAACTCTTTCTAATTTCACATTATTAGAATTACTGTGGATAAATAGTCCTTAAAACTTATAGTTACTATACTATGATAAAAAAATATTCTATTTACGCATTGTTTTGTTTATCGGTTGCACTTATAACTAGTTGTACGAGCGGGTGTGCTACTATGAGCCCTTCAACGGTGTCCCAAACCAAGCTGCCCAGAAAGGCTTTTGTTCAGGTTCAGCAGTCAGTGGAATTAGAGGGGTGTGGGCTTGACCCTGAGAGCAAAAAAGAAAAATGCCAACAAGTGACTATGAGGTCTGTTTCGTCTGGTGCTTATGTCTTTATAAGCGAAGTGGCGGATGATGTGGCATATGTCCTGACCGCCGGACACTCCTGTACGAGCCGTTCACCAAAAGAACAAATAGTTGACGGGTTCAGGATTAAGAACCTGGGCTCATCTTTTGTCGTCGTGGATTTAGATGGGTCTAAACACAAGGCGGAAGTGGTACACATAACTACCCGCTATGACTTGTGCTTGTTGAGGGTTTATAATGTTTTAATCAAACCCCCCGTTTTAAGACCGGCACCGAACCGTCCTCGAATTGGAGACGCAGCAATAAATTTAGCGGCTCCGCATGGTTTGTATTGGACAAATGCTGTCTTAATTTTTAAGGGAACGTTTTCAGGTTATCATACAAGAGGGTATTCTATGTATACTATCCCTACAAAACCAGGATCCTCAGGCTCTCCTATATTAAATAAAAAGAATCAGTTAATAGGGGTTATTTTTGCCGGCTATCCCATAATGGAAAATATAGGACTTTCATCCCCACTTGTCGCTATTAGAATATTCCTCAAAAAATCTGTCGCTCGTGGAGAAATGAAAATATGGGAAGAAAATAACGATTCCAAAAAAGACACCACAATTACTCGAACGTGGATGGAGGAAATGAAAACAAAACTAGATTTAGTGTTTGGAAAATAGCCCCTATTTTTTACTAAGGGGTATTTATAAAAGGGGGGGAAAATATTAGCTATGGATGTTTTTGAAAAGTTTAATTCGACTGGTCCTGCTGGATCAGGGGTTGTAAAAAAGCCTTTGTCCACCAGTTATTATGGTTTACCAGTTGAAATAGAAACATCTGCTACCATAGTTCACACTTTCTCAAAAGGGGTTTTTGAAGAAGTTTATTTGTGGGCCAGTAATATAGACGCAGGAGATGTAAATTTAACAATGTCTTACGACAGCGGTTTTTCCGGGGCGGATCAAATAATAATACCTGTTTCCGGACAAAGCGGCTTAACCTTGGTTTACCCAGGCCTCCCTGGTACTTCTGACGGAAATCAGACAAATATCCTATATTGTAAAGCAGGAAGCAGTTCCAAGATATCCGTTTCAGGATTTATTGTTCGACACTTTCCGCTTAACTCTCCTCTTAATAATAATAACAAGTCCTATTATAATAGAGATATTACTCGATGAGCACCAATAAAGAACTACAGAGGAGAATTTTGGGGCCCATTAGTTCCCAAATGGGAGGATCGTCAGTTCCCAGTTCGGGTGGAGGAGGGGGATCCCTAACAATTCAAAATAATGTAGCCGGGGCTATGCTTATGGCCACAGGACAAGCAAATAAAATATCAGGTGTGACTGAATTATCTTGGGATTCTGCAACTTCTACCTTAAGTTCTAGTGCCAATATATACGTTAGTGGTTCAACAAACTATTTATATTTACAAGGAACCGATAGTGAAGGAAATCCAACACAGTTCAAGGTCGCCATAGAAGGACAGATTTTAAAAATAGTTGACTTTGATAGTTGACCATAAAACAAGGAGGAAGATAACAATGCCTAGCCCAAGAGTGAGAAAAACAAGAAGAAGGTTAAGAAACCAGACAAGCGTCGCTGTGCCTGTGGTTGCACCCACAGCAAAGGTCGAGCCTGTGGCAAAGGCTCCTATTGTCAAAAAAGCACATAAACCAAAAACTACCACGAAAAAAGATAATGTCACTAAGAAATCTGACTAAAAAATTCATTCTCAATGAAATCTTCAAGGCTGACGCAGCAGCATCAATACAGGCATTAACTGATATTGTGTCTAGTATTCGTACTACCAATAAAAAAGATGCGAACAGGGTCCAAATAGCCAAAGAACACCTAAGGACAATTAAGAGACAGGTCAGAACTTTATCTGAGCGGGTTGCTACCCTAGAAGATGAATTAACCCTGTTGAAAGAGGAGAAATAGATGGGTGGCGTAGCCGGTCATATGGACCACCTCTATGATAATCCTAATTTAACTTTCGCCAAGATGAAAGAAATTATGGAAGCGGCCTCCAACGGCGAATTAGACGCCGAAGAAAAAGTAGATGGACAAAATCTTTTCCTTTCCTACTCTATTCCAGAAAAAAAAGCCAAAGGTGCTCGAAATAAAGGGCATTATCGGACTGGAGGGATTGATGCTACGGCACTCGCTCAAGCATTTGCTGGACGAGGTGGGATTTTAAATGCGTTTACAGGTGGCTTTTCTGCATTTGAACAAGCAGTAGAAGCTCTTTCGGACGAAGAAAAATTAAAAATTTTTGGGCCCAATGCCAACGTATGGTATAATGCGGAAGTAATGGATCCAGGCTCGAAACTAGAATCCGGGGCAGATAATCCTCACGACCCCGGTGCAACGAATATTATAAAGTATGATAACAAAACTTTAAAAATTCATGATGTTGGGCATTTTATTTATGATCCGAAGACGGGAGAGGAACTGCCTGTTCCTAAGGGGTCTCTTGAGAGATTAGACGCAGCCATGGACAGAATGAAAGAAAAGCTCCACGGACATGATTTTTCTTTAGCCCGCCGAGCGGTTATCCAACTACAAAAGCTAGAGGACGGTGTGGCATTAAATCGAGCTACATCCCAAATTGATAGAGCACTAGGTGCGGAAAATCTATCAGACACGGCGACTATTCAAGACTATACTTTTTCTCGGCTGCTGAATGGTGTGGATGCCGAATTGCCCCCACGTCTTAAAGAGGAACTAGTAAAGTATCTTCTCAAGTTGCCAGGAAATATAGGGCTGGTCGCCCTTAAAAAGAACCTAAATCCCGAAGACCTACGAGATCTACAGGATATTGTGGCGAATAAAAAAATGCTTTTACAGGAAGCTATTTTTCCCATTGAGATGGCGGTACATAACTTTACGGTAGAAATTTTAAAAGGATTGAAAAGTGTTTTTATTGCGAATACAGATCAAGAAGTAGAGCGGCTCAAAAATGAACTCGCCATCACGGTAAAAAAAGCACAAGAAGAGGGTCCCGATAATCCACAAGCTATGAAATTCTTGCAAAAACAGCTTAATAAAATTAGAGATTTTTCGCAGATCACCACACCGGTTGAAGCGGTGGTATTTGATTACGATGGGCATACCTATAAATTTGCTGGAAATTTTGCTCCGTTAAATCAGATTATTGGCATGTTCAAATACCCAAAAGGCGATAAAAAAATAAAAACTGAAAGTGTAAATTTTAATTCCCAAATTATAACTGACAAAAAAGGGAAAAAAGTGGCTCTTTTGCCAGGTGGGTTTAAACCTCCTCATGCGGGACATTATGGTTTAGCTAAATTACTCTCCTCCCAGCCTGATATCGATGAAGTTGTGGTCATTGTCGGCAAAAATCCTAGGTTTTCTGATTTAGAGCCAAAAATTTCAGTCACAGCAGAACAATCTAAGGATCTCTGGGATCTTTATACCATGAAAGATGAAAACATTAATGTAAGGATACAAAAAGGTAAGACTCCTGTATCGGATGTTTATGATTTAATAGCGGATAAAAATTACTTCTCTGAAGGTGATACGGTTATTCTTGGCAAAAGCGACAAAGATGTCGGCGACACAAGATATGCCAGAGCACAATCTTATGCTGAGATGCACAACCCAGGAGTAAATGTGGAGGAAATGGTCTTTCCAGTGATTGGTGGAAAGGGTATGGGGGGCACGTCCTTAAGGAATATGATTGCTGCTGATCAAAAAGAGAAATTCATTTCTAAACTTCCGAAACACTTAAATAAATCAGATTTAGAATATGCATGGGGACTCACTTCGGGCAGAAGTGACGAAACCCTAAACAAGTTTATTGATCAAACAATCGAGGAGATTTCAGCTATGAGTGCCGGCTCGGTACAAGGGAGCAGCGGTATTCATGGCTTTGGTCGCCCAAATTCTTACAATTCCTATAAGCGGGCAACAAAACCCAAGGTTAAAAGAGCAAAAAGACAGAGAAGAAGGTAATTATAAAGCTATGAAAACGATAAGTCGTCATGAATTAATTTCTGAAGAATTAATCCGGGAGCATGTCCGGACACGGATCAATAAGGTAATCAAAACCACGGTTCAATATGAAAAACAACTACGGACGGCCGTCCGCAGGCTTTTATTTGAGGCAGAAACCGGCACCGAAGAACCTAGTGACAATACGGGAATTAATGTATTGGCCAACCTTTTAGAAAAAATTATCCCTATTATTGAGGATAATTACAAAATGTTAACCAGTTCGGAGGAGCAGCGTGAATCTTTTAGAAATCATATTATTCACGCTATAAAAAATACTCTTAGGCCTATCGAAAGCGTAACAAGTGCTGAGCTGCCAGCTAGTTTACCAGAAAGTTATGAGTTTACCGTGGATAGAGAAATTTTAGGTGAAAAAATACAAATTGATCTGGACCCACAAGATGATGGTAAAGAAAGCCAATCAGTAGAGGGTGAATTCATCGACATAGACAAAGATGGTGATACCGAAACGGATGATTTTGTAGAATTGGATGATCAAAATGAAACTGGCAGAAATTTTGCGGCAGAAACATTTAAGGCAGTAGAAAAACAAATTGTAGATGCCTACGATATGCTCGCAGACAAAGAAGATCAAAATCTTTTTTATGATTATCTCTTAACCAACATGCTTCTGTATTTTGATAAATTTGAGGACGAATTGTCTAACACTCTTCCGGACACCACTACTCCAGAGTATGAAGAAGAATCAAACAAAGATTCATCCGAAGGCGAAGAAGAGTCCTTAAACTTATAAACTATAAAAAACTTAACACTTTTTTAATTACTATTATACTGCTATTGTCAGCTTTTAAAACTCTGCTAGCATAATAGCATATTTAGAAGAGTAAATAAGTTGACAAGTACTACGTCAAATGTTATAGTTTATTTACTAATGGGGGTAACCGGTATCGATTGATGGGAAAGTAGAATAGGTGCAAGGGTGAGGGAAGCGTGGCTCACTAAAAACGCTTAAACTTTTAATCGCAAACGACGATTTTAACATGGAGATGGCAGCTTAAAAACCTGACCACTTCTGAGGCGACGGCAGCCAATAAACAGAAAGCCGTATTTGAGAACCCAAAGGCTTTTGATTATCTCAGCCATAATAAGATGATCTAGTCAAGTTGTCTGTCCGACGATAAATACAGACACAACCTTGTGAATGACCTTTCTGTGGAACTAGACAAGACGGGAGTTCGATTCTCCCTACCTCCACCAGCCGCCCTTCGGGGCGGCTTTTTTCTTTTTAGAATCTATTTATTATATGCCCAGGAGGCACCAGATTTTGACCAAAACTCTTATATTAGATACCAACGTTTACTTAACCGAGGCTCATGCTCTTTTTTCTTTCGGACGAAACAATATAGCGATTCCCACCATTGTGCTGGATGAAATCGATCGCCATAAACACAGGCAAGATATAGCAGGACTCAATGCCCGACTGACGAACCGGGTATTGGACAAGCTTCGTTCTAAGGGGAGCCTTTCCGTCGGCGTCGCTCTTGGAAGCGGAAAGGGCAACGCGTTCGCCGCTCAGTTCGACCCTCGCTACATGCCGGCCGGAATGGACATCAATGACTCAGATAATAAAATAATTGCCGTAGCCCTCCGTTTGAAATTAGAAGGAAATGACATAGCTGTCGTTTCCCGAGATTTGAATATGAGAGTCAAGTGTGATTCATTTGGGATTGAGTGTTATGATTATCAACCTCAACAGGCTGTTAAGTCAGTCGAAAGTCTCTACGATGGTGCATCCGAAATTACAGTCCCAGAGGAGATTATTGAGTCATTTTACAATAACGAAGAAGTAATCCTCCCTGATCAGAAAAAGAAACTTTACCCTAACCACTATTTGGTTCTAAGATCAGAAAAGGATGAGAAAAAATCAGCTATTTGCCGGTTTAAAAGTTATAGCGAGCCCATTAAAAAGGTCCAGACATATAAAGATATTTGGGGACTCTCCGCCAACAATAAAGAACAAAAATATGCGATGGATCTTTTGTTTGATAAAGATATTCAAATAATTTCCTTGACTGGACAGGCAGGAACTGGTAAAACACTTATAGCCGCAGCGTGTGGATTGGAACAAGTATTGCACAATACAAAGGATAACGGCGGGTATGATAAATTAATAATCACAAGACCTGTACAACCTATGGGTCGGGACATCGGGTTTCTTCCAGGCACGCTGGAGGAAAAAATGATGCCGTGGATCGCCCCTTTGCGGGACAACCTTGAATATTTATTCGGAGACAAAACGGCCCTAGAAATGCACATGGAACAAGGGGTGGTCGAGATTGAGGCTATGACTTACATCCGTGGACGATCTATCTCCAACGCCTTTATGATCGTGGATGAAGCCCAGAACTTAACAGCCCACGAATTAAAGACTATAATAACAAGAGTAGGACACGGAACTAAATTGGTACTTACGGGCGATATTCAGCAGATTGATAATTCTTATGTGGATGCTGTGTCCAATGGGCTCACTCATGCTGTAGAAAAATTCAAGGAATACAATATCTCTGGACACGTCACTCTGTATAAGGGAGAAAGGTCAAAATTGGCAACCCTGGCTGCTGAAATCCTATGAGAGAATACATAATGGAAAAAGCAAAGGACACTACTCGTCATTTTCGTTTCGGGAATATACGGGTTGACGAGTTAGATCGGGTTCCTGAACATATCAATTTAAATGGAATTTTTACGGCATTAGAAAAGAGTTTTCCGTCTCACTATTTTCAAAAAGTATCCGGAATTAAAATTGCTCATACTAAAGAATTTGATAAGCGTAACGTGAATGCGATGTACAAGGATGGTACTTTCTTCATTACCAATCAACAAGATTCCACCAAGGATCTAATGGATGATATCGTTCATGAGTTTGCACATCACATGGAGACACTATTTCCCGAATTGATATATAGTGACAAAAAACTGATCCATGAATTTTATAGAAAGAGACAAGCTCTTAAGTTTGAACTTCAATCTGAGGGATATTGGGTGAGAGAGTATGACTTCGATGAATTGAAATATAATGAAGCTTTTGACAAGTTTCTTTATAAAAGAGTTGGTCGTAATATGCTCCGAATGGCCACAGTGGGTCTTTTTATACGCCCTTACGCAGCGGTGTCTCTCCGAGAATATTTTGCGACTGGCTTTGAATCTTACTATTTAGGGAAGCAAGATACTTTAAAGAAAATTAGTCCAATACTCTACGGTAAAATCACAGAGCTTCATAACAACACTGAGTATTAAGAAAGAAGGTTACATTGGCTGGCAAACACATTTCGTATTCCGAGTGGCGGAACTGGCACATCTGCCCCCACTATCACAAACTCACCTACATTGACAAGATCGCTCAGTTCGAAGGCAACATTTTCACCGCTTTTGGAAAAGCGATTCACACTGTTTGTGAGTTTACTTTGACTTCCCCTGAAAAATACCGAGAGGCCGGCACAATTGAGACGTTAGTTAAAGAGCAGTTTCTAAAAGAGTTGAAGGCTCTGCCCGAGAGTGCTCAAAAGGACGCTAAAGCCAATTTCAAACTCAAAGAGTGGCTTGTAAATGGCATAGAAATCATTCCGGACCTTTATCGATGCCTAGCCGACAAGTTCGGCAAGCTGGGTGAGGACTGGGAAGTACTCAGGGCAGAAGAGCAACTCTATGTGCCCATCACCGAATTCACGGAAGCAGAAAAAAACTTCAAAGGCTTTATCGACCTTGTGGTTTATTCCAAAAAGGATGAAAAGGTTCACCTGATTGATTGGAAGACCTGCTCGTGGGGATGGAAGCGTGAAAAGAAGAGCGACAAAATCCTCGCTTACCAGCTTGTCTTCTATAAGCATTTTTATGTTCAGAAATATGAAGTAGACCCAAAAGATGTGGATTGTCACTTCGTTTTGCTGAAGCGGACAGCCAAGGCCGGAAAGAAGGCAGAGTTTGTGCGTGTAACGGCAGCTAAAAAAAGAACAACTGACGCCCTTAACGCCTTGACAAAAGCATTGCATAATATCAATAAACAGAACTATATTAAGAACCGGGCAGCTTGTACAAATTGTAAAGACCGCTTTGGAACTTGTGAGTTTTACCAAACGGAACATTGTCCATAGGAGGATATTCTTTTGACAGAGAAAAAGAAGATAAAAATATTAACACTGAGCGACCACCCCTTGTTGCCTTCTGGTGTCGGCACTCAGACAAAATATATAATACAAGCATTATTGGATAGTGGAAAATTCTCTGTCCTTTCTCTAGGTGCAGCCGTAAAACATAAAGATTATACTCCTGTACGTGTCCAGGGCTATGAGGAAGATTGGCAAATCATTCCAGTTGATGGTTATGGTACACAAGAGCAAATTAGAGTACTCTTGGCACAATATGAACCAGATATACTTTATTTCATGACCGACCCTAGATTCTATCATTGGCTATGGGGAATGGAACATGAAATCAGACATGCTGTTCCTATGATTTATTACCATGTATGGGATAATAGGCCTTATCCGGTTTACAACAAATCTTTCTATGATTCTAACGATATGATCGCCACTATTTCGAAGGTGACGAGTGATATTGTCCAGACAGTCTCCCCAGATGTTAAAGAGCAGTATATTCCTCATGCTGTTGACACAACTATTTTTCGCCCAGCCGAAACGCCGGAAGAAATTAAAAAGTGTGTAGAAATAAGAGATGCTGTCCCTCATATGAATGAGGATAAGTTTATAGTATTTTGGAATAACCGAAACGCCCGCCGCAAACAGAGTGGCACGTTACTGTTCTGGTGGAAAACCTTCTTGGATAAAGTAGGGCATGATAAGGCTACCTTAATTATGCATACTGATATCCGAGATGAACATGGGCAGCCTTTGGACTATATCCTAGAACATTTGGGACTAAACAAAGGACAGGTTGTATTTTCTGTTCAGAAGATGCCGGCTGAAGAATTGTGTAACTTCTACAGATGGGCAGATTGTACGGTAAACATTGCTGACGCAGAAGGGTTTGGATTGGCAACTCTAGAGTCTCTTGCTTGTGCAACTCCAATCATCGTGTCAATGACTGGTGGCTTACAGGAGCAAGTAACAGACGGAGAAGAGTGGTTTGGCGTCGGACTTGAGCCAACTTCTAAGTCACTAATAGGTTCTCTAAACGTGCCATTTATTTATGAGGATAGGGTCAGCGAAGAGTCTTTTGTCAATGCTTTGGAAAAGATATACAACATGACGCCCGAAGATCGAACAGCCCTAGGACAAAAAGGTCGGGAACATGTAATGAAGAATTATAATTTCGAAAACTTCAAAGAAACTTGGGTTAGAACAATGTTAGAACTCCATGAAAGTTGTGGATCTTGGGAGAATAGAAAAAATTATCAATCTTGGGAGTTAAACACAGTATGAGCAACAAGGTTAAAAAAGTATTATTAGTCGGCCCAATCCTGTCGAATAGTGGGTATGGTGAGCATGCCAGGTGTGTTTTGCGTTCTCTTATCAGGAACATAGAGAAGTTTGATATTTATATAGCACCAACATCCTGGGGCGCAACGTCTACAGACACCAGGGACACACCCGAAAACAAATTCATCATTAATTGCATCAAGAGGACACAACAGTATAAGGAAGGTAAATATGACATTTCCCTCCAGGTTGCTCTTCCTAATGAGTGGAAGAAAATAGCTCCAATAAATATAGGCATCACAGCGGCGGTTGAAACAGATAGGTGTAACCCAGAATGGATCCGCAATTGTAATGAGATGGATAAGGTTATTACGATATCTGAGCATGCTAGTACATCCCTCACTAAGCACGCTTACCCACTACAGGATAAACAAGGGAACCATGTTGGAACCCTTAGTTGTGAGAATAATCCCAAGGTGATAGGGTACCCGGTCAAGGAATATATTCCTGATGATTTCTCTAAAAATTTAAATATCTCAGAGAAATGTTTCTTATCTGTTGCTCAGTTCGCTCCACGAAAAAATGTTGAGGCTCTTATCCGATCTTTTGTGGAAGAATTTAAGGAAGAAGAAGTTGGACTAGTGTTAAAGGCAAATATGGTAACAGACTCAATTATTGACCGTCGAAACACCAGCCAACTAATTGGGCAAATGCTTAAAGCGATAGACCCAAAGGATAAACGCAAATGTAAGATTCATCTATTACACGGACGCCTAACCGAGGACGAGCTTCATTCATTGTATAGCGATCCTAGAATATTCGGATATGTAACGACTACTCATGGAGAGGGTTTTGGACTCCCGGTATTTGAAGCAGTATATTCAGGGCTTCCGGTAATAGCACCAACTTGGTCTGGGTATTTGGATTTTTTAAAGGCCCCGGTAGTAAACGAGACATCCGGAAAGGTAAGGTCAAAAAACCTATTCCTTAAAACTCGTTTTGAGCTAAAGCCGGTAGATCCCCGTGCAATTATGCAAGGAATTATCATAGAAGGGTCACAATGGGCATATATCGATGAAAAGCATTTTAAGAAAAATATGAGATCGTTATTAGAATCTCCTACATCTTATAGAAATGATGCAAAGATATTACAAGAACACATAAGAAATAAGTTTTCGGAAGAAAAAATATACTCTAAATTCTTAAATGAGATATTGGATTCCCTTGGCAGCCATCCCGATTTAGCTCCGAAACCGGGGTTAGACGAGGATGACTTTGCTTTATTTAAGACACAAAATCTCTGATGAAGAAAAAATTAATCCTTCAACCCGGCAAAATGGGGGATATAGTTATCACCACTCCGATCGCACAATATTATGCGGATCAAGGATACGAGGTAGTGTGGCCCGTATTTGATAACTATATAGATTATTTTAAACAGTTCCCAGACATCAAGACATTCTCCTTGGGGGTGTCGATGAATCCTTATGTTTATTACACAAATACACGCATCGATGCAAATAACCCAGATGTGTTTATAATGGCGGGGGTTGAATTCTTTCGAAAGTTGGCGGCGTGGTTGACCAAGCAACCCGACCAAGAAGAATACGAGGTTTTAGATTTTTGTTTTACATTTCCAGGACATCGTAATGACATAAATAATCAAATGACCCAGATTTTCTCAAAAAGAAATAGAAACTGGATTGACTTAAAATATTTTCTCGCCAATGTTCCTCTGCAAGAGAGGTGGAATTATAGCTGGACCCGCGACTTAGAAAAAGAACAGAAGCTCTATAATTTTATCACTTCTTACGCTAAAGAAAAGTATGGATCCGAAAAATATTCCATAGTACACCAGTATAAGAATGGAAAAAAACTCCCAGAAGTGGAAGTATCCAATCCAATCAATTTCTCTTATATTAAAGGTTACGAAATATATGACTGGACGATGGTGTTAGAAAATGCCCAAGCTATTATGTGTGTAGATTCGTGCTTGGCTAATTATGTGGAAGTTATACCATCTCTGAAAAAGGTAACTAAACATTACCTTGGAAGCGAAGAGCCTCACTTCCACCCCTACATGAGAAACATCTTAATTAACAACTGGATAAACCACTCGGAGTCTGATGTGGCGTATAACGAATTTTCTCTGGACTAAGAAGTGTTAACAGGATTCACTAACGGATGTTTTGACATTATACATGTTGGCCACCTAAGATTAATAAGTTCTCTTACTGAGAGAGTAGATCATCTAGTGGTTGGTATCGATAGTGATCGAATGGTGAGATCTTCCAAGGGTAATGACCGACCCTATAATAACCAAGAGGATAGAAAATTTTTCCTTGAGAATATTAAAGGCGTGGCGGAAGTTTTTATCTTTGATTCTCACGACGAATTAAGATCCCGGTTAGAGAACTTAAACCCGGATCATATGGTGGTAGGGTCAGATTACAGACACAAAGAGGTGATCGGATCAGAACACGCAAAAACTTTATCTTTTTTTGAGGTTATAGATGGATATTCAAGCACTGAAATCTTACAATATACTTCTTCTGGGTGATAGTTGCACAGACATGTATCATTATGGGGTGTGTGAGCGTCTGAGTCAAGAAGCGCCAGTTCCCGTCTTTAAGTTGATTTCGACGGAACACAAACCCGGCATGGCATCAAATGTAGAAAAAAATATTCTGGCATTCAACAATAAGGTAACTCTAGTATCTAATGACCCTTCTTTAATAACAAAAGAGAGGTTCATCGATAATAAATTCAACCAGCAACTTTTGAGAATAGATAAAGGCGAGGGAGCTTCACTCCAGCCATTATCCAAAATCCCTAACAACATAGAAGACTATGACTGTGTAATTATCTCTGATTATAATAAGGGGTTTCTTAGGCACGAAGAGTGCTTAAAGATATCTTCTCTGTGTGCGCGACATAAAATCCCTTTCTTTGTTGATAGTAAAAAGCAAGATTTATCATGTTTTGAGGGTGCTATTTTGAAGATAAATAAAAAAGAAGCTGAACAGGTGGTAAAATATCCTATAAACTATGATATAATTATTACATTGGGTGGCTCTGGTGCCCAATGGTTGGACAACTGTATACCTTCGATCGCGACTGAAGTGTTTGATGTTTGCGGCGCAGGAGATACTTTTTTTGCATCTTTGGTAGAGGAATTTTTGAATACAAAAGATATGATAAAATCTATACAATATGCCAACCGGTGCGCGTCCATAACTGTATCAAAAATTGGAGCCCACGCTCTGACTGCCGAAGAGGTCTGTGAAGTAAATGAAATTAAAGTCTAAAATCGCATCTGCAAGTTCAATCGAGGAAAAGATCCTCTGCCTACAGGACTCCTATAAGGGGAGAGATTGTTATATCTTGACTTGCGGTCAATCATTGAACGAGTATTCTAAAAAGGAACTTGATGATCTTTTGGCAGACGAATTAGTCCTCAGTGTGAAACAGGCATACAACCGGCACCCCGAGATTAGTGATTTTCACTTTTTTAATTGTTGTAATCTTCCTGTAGGAGAGGATAAATTCATACATTACGACTATAAAGATTCCGATACTATTTCTATAACTTCTAGTAATTATTCTCCCGCTCTTCGGTGGTCTCCGTATCAAGAACATGATATTTTCCTAAAAGTCCCGATCCGAACGGAGAAAAACAATGAGTTTATTTGCCGCACTAAGAACTTTGATAAGTTTCTCCTAAGCAACGGACACCAAAGACCATCAGGGCCAGGGATCATGCTAGAGACAGTCATATATACAGCAGTTCATCTTGGGGTAAAGAACATATATGCCCTTGGTTGGGACTTGAGCGCCAAGAACATCACCAAGGTTGACGAATATAACCACTTTTTTGGTTCAACATTGGATTTGTTGAACCGGGGAGACATGTTAGATTGGGAGATAGGGGAAACAAGATCCGCATCAAAAGAGTTGTATTATTGGCTACAGTCCAAGGGAATATCTTTACATCTTGTTTCATCTCAAAGTTCTCTATATGAAAACATACCCCGTGTTAGATTAGAGGATATCCAACAATGAAGAAGCCTGATACCTCATTAGTTAATTTTGTCCCAAAGGGGTGGGGATTCGAAAAATGGATCGCCAACTCAGAAGAATATTGTGGAAAGCTTCTATATTTCGTAAAAGGAAAACAATGCTCTTGGCACTATCACAAGCTTAAAGATGAGGTCTTTTATATACAATCTGGACGAGTTCTAGTAAAATATGGTGAGTCCGATGATATTAAAGAGTCCAACGAGCTTATTTTATCAAAGGGTGAGAGGTTCCACGTAACACGAGGACTTCGCCATCGCATTATTGCTCTTGAGGATACTGAGTTATATGAATTTTCAACACAGCATTTTGATAGTGATAGCTATCGCCTAGCGAAAGGAGATTGATTATTAACTATACAATTCTCTGTGGCATAGTGTATACTGTTCCTGAGAGAAAATTATTTACCTCAATGTAACAATGTAAGGATGTACAATGTCAGATACTAATGCTTTTATTATTGCAGAAGTGGGGATCAACCACAACGGAGATATAAAAATAGCAAAAAAGCTTATTGATATCGCCCATAGTTCCGGCTGTGACGCAGTAAAGTTTCAAAAAAGAACTATCAATACCGTTTATTCCGAGGATGTCCTTGACTGTCCCCGAGAGAGCCCCTGGGGAACCACCCAGAGACAACAAAAAGAGGGATTAGAATTCGGGAAGGAAGAATATGACATAATTGATGAGCACTGTAGAGAATTGGGGATCAAGTGGACATCCTCTGCTTGGGATATTGAAAGCCTATATTTTATTAATAATTACAATGTCCCGTTTCATAAAGTCGCTTCTGCTATGTTAACTCATACAGAGTTTCTTAATGAAGTAGCTAAGTGCAGGAAACATACTTATATTTCCACAGGACTATCAACAATGGAACATGTCGATGCTGCGGTAGAAATATTTAAAAATAATGACTGCCCCTTTACTCTTCTGCATTGTGTGTCAACTTACCCGACAAAAGAAGAAGATAGTAATCTTTTGACTATAAAATCTTTAGAGGAAAAGTATGGCTGTGGTGTCGGATATAGTGGACATGAATCTGGCGGACTACCTACCCTTGTGGCCGCGGCATTAGGAGCACCAGTTATTGAGAGGCACATAACCTTAGATAAGGAAATGTATGGATCGGATCAGTCAGCTTCTTTGAATCCAAAAGAATTAAAAGAGTTGGTTTCCACTATTAGACAAGTTCAGAAAATTCTCGGGAACGGAAAAAAATCTTTACTCGACGATGAGATTCCAATTGCCAATAAATTAAGGTACTGGGAATAGAAGAAAAGGTGAAAGTATTAATAACAGGTGCTACTGGGGGACTAGGGAGAGAGCTAGCATCTCAGTATGCTATGGCAGGACATGATTTATGTTTGGTAGCAAGGGACAAGTATAAACTAAACGATATTAATTCTAAACTATCAAGCCAATGTAAAATATCGATTATGACGATCGCTGCCAACCTACAAGACCCAGAGGAATTAAATAAAGTAGTGTCTCAGGCTTCTTCCTGGGACGATGGTATAGATATCCTGATTAACTGCGCAGCTTTATTTAATGTAGAATCGATTACAGAAGTAGGTATAGATGATTTTGACTCTTGTTTTAACTTAAATGTTCGAGCACCATATTTTTTGTCAATATCTCTACAAAAAAAAGGTAATCTAAAGCAAATAATAAATATAGGATCATCTTCTGCTTACGCAGGGTTCAAAGATACCACCCTCTATTGTGCATCTAAGCATGCCCTCCTTGGACTTTCCAGATCATTATTTGAGGAATATAGAGACACTGGTACAAGAGTTTTCTTCATTGCTCCAGGGTCGATTCAGACACCCATGGGGGAAAAAGTACCCAATCAGGACTATTCTACATTTATCGATCCAAAAGAATTGGCCGAATACATTTATTCTACTACGAATAGAGACAGTAATATGATTATTCAAGAAGTGCGAGTCAATCGATACAATGTCCAATGATTATATGCAACTAAGACTGTTAGATGGAAAAAGAGTTCTAGTTACTGGCGCAGCAGGCGGATTAGGTTCGGTGATCTGTGAGTATTTAGCTAAATTTGGAGCTATTGTATTTCTGACTGATAGCGATAGAAGCAAGTTGCAGAAAACATACGAGTCTTTAAAAAAGAAAGAACACGATTGTTATATGAAATGCGCCGACCTGACAAATGATGAGCAGATTGGTGAATTAATAGAATCGCTATATATACACACTTCCCAACTTGACGGAATTGTAAATTGTGCTGGGGTGACATTCCCCCAGAATACAGAGGTATATTCAGATAACATGTGGGAGAAGACGTTAAAAATAAATTTAACTGCTCCCTATAAGATATGCAAAAATATTGTGCCCCTAATGAAAGACCATGGTGGGTCAATTATTAATATTACAAGCTTAAATTCTGAACTAGCTTTCCCCAACAACCCTGCTTATGTTGCCAGCAAGGGAGGTTTGAAACAATTAACTAAATCTTTAGCCATTGATTTGGGGAAGTATAATATCCGGGCAAACAACATAGGGCCAGGTTACATGAAGACAGAGATGACAAAAAGAAGCTGGTCTAACGAGAAAATATATAATGAAAGAAAAAATAAGACGGCCTTGGGTCGGTGGGGAAAGCCCGAAGATATTGCTGGCACGGTAGTATTCCTTTGTTCTAACCTATCTGAATATATCACTGGACAAGATATTTATGTTGACGGCGGATGGCTGTCGAAAGGACTATAGAATGAAGAAAGACTTAAATGATATCTGCTTAGTTATACAAGCCAGGCTTTCATCTGAGCGACTTCCAAAAAAAATGCTCTTGCCATTTTCTGATACAAACATTATGGACATCGCCCTAGAAAAAATAACCCATATCAAAGCTATAGACTGGAAAAAGTCTTTTTATTTGTCGGCGTATGAGCCAGAATTGAAAAATGTTGCAGAAAAGTACGGACTACAGGTTTTTCACAGAAGCAGAGAATCTGCGTTCTCAGAGGGAAATCCTATGGGAGAAATGTATGAATGGCATGATAAACTAGGTTTTAAATATTGTATTCTTATTAATGCCTGCGCCCCATTTCTAAAGCCAGAGACAATTGATTCATTTATAAATTCATTTGCCAATAGCGAATCAGAGGGAATGTTTGGCGTAATGAAGAAGAAGAATTATTTTTGGAACAAGGGCGGAGAATTAGTAACTCCATGGCCTGCCGGGCAAGACTGTCTAAACACGAAAGAAGTAGAAGAGACCTTAGAAGCTGCCCATTGTTTATATGCCGGGAGACTAGATACTATTAAAGATGGGGTATGGATGGGAGACTTTAATAGTCCAGGTGACATTGAACTTTTCCCAATGGAAGAATTTGAGTGCCTTGATATAGATTATCCTTGGGAATTTAAAATGTGTGAATCCATATATCTTTCAAATCAGAGGGAGAAACCAAAGTGAAAAAAACGTATATTATAGCAGAAATTGGGATTAATCATAACGGTGATTTAGACATAGCAAAAAAATTAATAGATATTGCTTCCGTATCCGGCTGCGATGCAGTTAAGTTCCAGAAGAGAAACCCAGATGCCTGCGTCCCAGAGCACCAAAAAGGAGTAATGAAGTCTACTCCATGGGGCGAGATGACATATTTGGAATATAAATATAAAGTAGAATTTGAAAAAGAAGAGTATGACGAAATTGATCGGTATTGCAAGGAAAGAAATATTGAATGGTCAGCTTCTCCGTGGGATTTAGATAGTTTAAACTTTCTTATGCAATATGATATACCGTTTATAAAGATCCCCTCGGCAATGATTACTAACGAATCCCTAATGAAGGCTTCTGCAAAAACAGGGAAGAAGATAATTATTTCAACAGGGATGAGTACGGAAGAGGAGATCGACCAGGCCGTAGCCTGGACAAAGAACAACGATTTGGGTATTTTGCATTGCAATTCAACATATCCAGCCCCGTTAGAAGATCTTAATTTATCCTATATCAAGGAGCTTAAGAGAAAATATCCAGATCATGAAGTGGGATATAGCGGACATGAATTTCGATTAGGAACGACTGTTGCTTCAGTATACCTAGGGGCATCTATCGTGGAGAGGCATATTACCCTTGACCGCCAAATGTGGGGATCTGATCACCTAGGATCGGTAGAGCCCCAAGGATTAATAAAGCTTGTTAACGGAATCCGAGAGCTTGAGTTGTCTTATGGTGATGGCATTAAAGAGATAACCCCAGGTGAGAAGGTAATTCGAAAAAAATTAAGAAATAACCAATGAATATTGATCTAAACACTGTCTGGAATAACTGTACATTAGTGTATAATCCCGCGAGCCCTGATAAAAGTTCGCCCGAAGAGTTATTGCTAAGGGGATCATACGCATGGGCTTCGTTTCTACAAAAAATTAGAATGAATAACGGCGTAATCTCTAATAATGTTTGGTATGATGCGGTTAAAGATGTATGTTTTGGCGCAGATCTTACTTGGTTAAACGAGAACCCACATAAGTCTTCTTTTATATGCAGTAGAGAATCTTTTTTAGATTCGGACAGATATGGAAAAAACTGTTTCACAAGACCATCGGGAAGAGAGCCGGCTAATTTACCACCATCTCATTGGCTCTACCGTGATATCATTACAGATATAAAGCGCCCTTCGGAAAACTCTGTATCCAGAGTGCTGGTTATTGGCGCTGGACCATCTACTAAGGAAAATATTGATAAAATCAATTTTGAAGAATACGACAAGATTATATCTTGTAACCATTTTTTTATCTCTGATATATTAGGGGAAAATAAAAACAAGGTTGATTATGCTATCTTGGGAAGAGAGGTGGATTTATCTAGAAACAATAAGGACTTGCATAATTTTTTAAAGAATAGTGATACAAAGATTGTGTTTGAGACAGTAAACGATGGCTCGATGGAAAGAGACATTGCGACCCAGAGTGAATTTGTTAAAGAATATGCATCGCGAGTTAACTATGTTAATTTTAGGTATAGGAGTAAGCTCGGATCTGCCCCGCGCTTGGTTATTTTGGCTTCGTACCTGCAACCGAGTTCAATTGATATTGTCGGGATGGATGGAAAATCAGAGAATACAAAATTAGGAGACCTTCATAATCACGCATTCCAGAAAAATAAAAGATATAATCAGGCTACTGCCGGGTATCATTTGTGCAAAAGACAGTATGTTGAATTTTGGGATTATGTCGCTAATGTTCTTTCTGCCGGCGGAAAGATAAAATTCAACAACCTAGGGGAGGGACACGAAATGAACCAATCATCTGAAATAACTAAAACAGGGATATTTAAATGAGTGTTTTTACTCCCCTCGAACTCATCATGTTCCAGACTCATAATGGAGTTTTTAGCAGGCTAGACTTAGTTGTCCGTTATCTTTATTTAGAAGGGCTATACGGAGAAAAGGATTTCAAGGAGTGTCTTGATTTATATGAAAAAATGCAGCTTCAGCGCGCAGGAACAACATACCATATCAGTGGACGTCCGTGTAAGGAAGAATTCGAGATATTATCTGAAAGCTTTAAAGCCAGTGGGTATTTAGATGAATTCCCTCTGTTGGTTAATGAGGCTGGACATCTCATAAACTCTTCACACCGAGCCGCATGTTCTTTATATTTTGAAATAGAAAAGTTGCCATATGAAATAGTGAAAGACTGGCGATCGGCCATTGTAAATAAGAAAGCACAAAAAAAGACATATCTAGAGTACGGGAATGCTTGGTTTGAAGAGAATGATTTTTCAAAAGAAGAGATGAATATTATTCATACTAAGAGGAAAGAACTATTTCTATCGGTTGGGCACTGTTTTATTTTTGTTCTGTGGGATCCCGCAAAAGATGTTTATAAAGAGATTACAAAGGACATAGAAAAAGACTTTGAAATTTTAAAAGTTAGCGACTTCGAAATCAAAGATAAACAAAAATATGTAGAACTCGGGCTAGAACTTTATAAACCAGATGATATTCGAGAGTGGAAACTAAAAGAGAAGTTTGAGAACATGGGCTCTTATAAGAATATTCGCATTATATATGCCCATAGATGGACACCAACATTCCGAAATAAAACACAGGAACCAAATAAGATACTTTGTAAAGAGGTCGAAAAGGTTAAAAAACACATTAGAGAAACATACAAAGAGAACATCCCAGATTACTACTTTGATAACATAGTACATGCTGGTGACAACTTCGACCATACATCACAGATGATCGAAACAATTAAAAATTTTGAAAAACAAAATGAAAGTTAACCACCTAACACAGTTTAAAGAATTTATAACAGAGACACAACTTTCCCCAGATGATTTTTGTATAGTAGGGTCTGCTGTTTTGGCAACCCTGGGGATACGAGAGAATAATGATGTTGATTTTATCTGTCTTCGTCAAAATCGAGAAGAGATTAAAGAACTTTTAAATAAAAGAAAAGATAAATACAACAAAGTTGATCTCGTTAAAGAAGACTGGATTTTTTTCGATGAGAATTATACAGACGATATATTAATCAATAGTCAAGATAATCATTATAATGAATATGGGCTTAAATTTGTAAATATTGAACTGCTTTTCCGACGCAAGAGTGTCACTATGCGCAAAAAAGATAAGATGGATTTAGATAAGATAAGGGAATATATTGATAGAAGCGAGAATTGAGGAAGTTATATTCGGGCCAGAGGAGAATATTTCTGATTTTGTCATTGGTGAAATAAACAAAGCAAAAAACACAGTAGACATTATGGCTTTTTGGTTCACTTGGTTGCCAATTGCAGAGAGTGTTGTGATGGCAAGCAAAAGAGGGGTAAAAGTAAAGATTATAGTTGATGAGCGCAGCGTCGAGAAAAAACAGAAAGATGTCCATAAAAATGAAATTGAAGTTGTACCATATTTTTTAGATAATAATTTAAGAAATATGGTTAAAATATATAGCGGAGAGCTTTTACATTATAAGACTGTGCTAATAGATGATAACATTGTTTTAAATGGGACATGTAATTTTTTTAACGGGTCTCTCAATCGCCACGAGGAACATTACATGAAAATTATAAGCAAAGAATTGAAATTAGTGTTTGATAAGCAATTCAATAAATTGTGGAATGAAAAATCTTATTTGGCAGAGGGAAAGAAATGAAGTCAGTCTACGGGGACGATTGCCTAACTTTTTTAACAGCCTCATCAGGAGATTTAAAGTCAATATAGACGAGTATGAGAAGTTAGCCGGAAATATAAAACCATTAATGGATTTTTTAGTGAAAGTAGAATTATGATTATTTACGTTGACATAGATGAAACTATATGTTATCATGAGGATGAAGAGACCTCAAAAGCACGAGATTATACAAAAGCTATGCCCTATAAAGAACGTATACAAAAAATAAATAACCTATACGACAATGGAAATACAATTGTATATTGGACAGCTAGAGGATCTGTTACTGGGCTAGACTGGACAGATTTGACGGCTGCGCAGCTAAAGAAGTGGGGAGCAAAACACCACGACCTTAAGCTTGGTAAACCTCAATATGATTTATTCATTGATGATAAGAACATCAATTCTGAAGAGTTTTTTAAAGGAGAAAAAAATGAAACTATCTAATCAAGCGATTGGCGCTCTTATGGTAACACTCCAGAAGTGCTTGGCCGAACAGGCAGATATGACTGAACTGTTGTCTGATTGGGATCTAGAGGTAAAGGACGATGAAGTTATTGTTCTTAATCCACCGTCATACAAAGTTGATACCCTAGGCTTGGATATCGACCCGCAGAATGCCTAAGTATGACTACCAGTGTTTAGATTGTCAAGAACAATTTGAACTTAGACACTCTTATAAGTTTACAGAAGCGCAGTGCTCTTCCTGTAAATCCTGCAAGGTGACAAAGGTATTGTCAAGTGTTAGCAATATCTTAAAGAAAGGAAACTCTCGCAAAGGAACCCAAAAGGCGGGAGAAGAAGTTGAAAAAGCAATAGAAGATGGCAAAAAAGAACTTCTTGCCTCAAAGAAAGATATACAAGGGAAGGTATATAAAAAATGATAACATACTCTCTCGCACTTATTTGTATTATTATTTCTGTTGCTTTGGGTATCATGGTCTGGTATGTCCGTAGGCTACTGTCTTCTATAAGGGAAACTTATTCTTTTGTCCGTGCAGTTTTGTCGAATGTTGAAGAATACTTTGAGCACTTAGAGAAAGTATATAATATGGAAACATTTTATGGAGATAGCGTGTTGAGCGGGTTACTAGAGCACACAAAGAATCTCAAAGAAGAGTTGAACAACGCAGTCAGATCAGGGAATGATTTTTTTGGGGATGAAAATACCCAAAGCTCCACAGCACCCGAGGAAGAACTGGCCAATGACTAAAGTAAAAACCAAGGCAAAGACTAGAGCACCAGCTAAGCCGGGAGCAAAAAAGAAAAAGAAGAATTATTACTTCACGCAAGAAACAGAAAATGCTATCTTAGAATATTGTGCAACACAGAGCACCTCTGAGCGAAGCCAGCTTTATATTAAACACATCCAGCCAGCCTTCGATGAGTTGGTAAACAAGATCGTGTATACTTATAAGTTTAACTCACTAGAGAATATCGAATATCACAAGGATGACTGTAAAATATGGCTAACCACAATTCTAGGAAAATTTGACCCAACCCAGGGAACCAAGGCCTTCTCTTATTTTTCTGTAGTAACTAAAAATTGGTTTACTCATAAAGCTAAAACGCAGACAAAAAAGAATAAAAGAGAAATTAATTACGACTCAATGATCCGAGAAGTAGAAATAGCCACCAAAACAACAGATGTATACGACGACGCTGAAGAGGCCCAGTTTTGGATATTTTTAATGAAAGAAATTGAATCATGGGATAATATTAAATTAAAACCAAACGAAAAGAAGGTCTTAGACGCAATTACCACCTTGATGTCTAATATAGAACAAATTGAGATTTTCAACAAGAAGGCGATCTACCTGTATATGAGAGAGATCACAGGGCTAAATACCAAGCAGATAGTTAGCTGTCTCAATAAGATGAGAGCCAAATATCGCCTGTTTAAAAAGAAATGGGACGAAGGAGAAATCAACTGAGATCCTATTTACTGTATGAAAAAAGATTTAAACTCACTAATTGAGCAAGCCCTGGATAATATCAACAAAGATCGCCAGGAAACAGAAACCCTTCTGCAAAACCTCAAAGAATATATGCATGTCTCATCTGACCGGTATTCCGATTCGGGCCCCGTTGCTGCTAAATTTGTAGAAACTTTGCAAAGAAGTAATGAACAATTAGTTAAGCTAGCGACATTAGTTTATAAGAAAGATTCGACTCAAAACCAACAAGGATTATCAGAAGACGACAAGAAAGAACTCTTTGATCTGATAAAGGAGGAATAAATGGCTACTCCTCCTTATCTTGGAAATAATCGGGTTCTTGGAAATAAACAGATAATTGAAGATCATACCCTGCCAATTACCAATACCGTCTATAATGAGGATGGGCCAATAGAGGCAGTCAAGGCAGCCACTGCGGCATACTCCATGACTAAAGCAAAAACCTCCTGGAAATGGGTTCAAATAAAAGAACTCTTAGGAGATACTGATGGCTCTGAAACCAGAGACCACCAACAAAGGGCGGCCGACTCAGAGCAGGGCGCACAAGTCCTAGGAAGACCATTTTCGGATTCTACATACGCATGTATTCCAACGCTACCTGTCGCTGACGGCGAATCAAATATATGGATACCCAGATGGGACTGTCCAAAACAGTGGATACAAATGGCTAAGCCTGGCAGTTGGGCTAGAGTAAGCTTATATACTCCGTCCTCCCATGCTCCTAAGTTTTCTTGTCTGGGTGGCAGCACTGACCCTGAAGGAATTGTAATAGAAATTGTAGAAGCCGGCGCAATAGATGCCCCACTCCCACCAGCGAAACGCTCATCATCTGAGCAGGCCAAGTTCAGGAAGGCTTGTGAGGTTCCGCGCACCGGCGCAGAATTGAAACGACCAAATGGAGGGAGAAAGTCAGCCGTAAAACCAAAGTGTGCGCTAGCTTGGAATAGAAGAACTGAGGATCTGCCTAATCTTAATGATCCTGGCGGAGAATATCCAATGCACCCAGCGACGAAAAAATTTGCCACATCTACAAAACCCTTCGAAGACAGCCTGATCAGACCCTTAACAGAGCAGGCAGATTATGGACCAAGAATACATCCCGTAACAAAAAAACCATCATACCATCCGGGAGTAGATTTTAATGTGGGAAACTCAGGCCCGATCATCGGCAAAGCGTGTTATGCCGCTCTTGACGGGCAGGTCGCTGCATCTGGAGTAAGCCCCACATGGGGAGTTTATATTATTCTAAGGCATGGTCCATTTTATGACTTAGTTTCGACAGAGACCTATTCCGCATCGAGTAAAAAGTATAAAAGAACCTTAAAGGGTACTCAACTTTTTACCATTTATTGCCATCTCGATCAATCTGGGACAAAAGTTCGTCCCCCTCAGCGCGTCGCCCGCGGCGAACAGATTGCCGTCTTTGACAACACTGGACGTTCAACCGAGCCACACTTGCACTTTGAGGTGCTATGGGGTGGAATTACTGGTAAGTTTACTGGCTATAATAAAATGCCCCGAACCGACCCTATGATATTCTTTAATAGTAGCTTCACTCGTAACGGGACATTCACAAAGAGCAAATCCTCATGACAGATTTCCCAGATATATCTAAAAAAGCAAAAGCCTCGCTGGGCACCGCCGCAGCGCAAGCCGCCTTATCCGAAAATGATGCCCTAGACAAAACAATGAAGGGACTTGTCTCTGGAATGAAATTAGCAGTTGACAGGGCTATGAGCTTTCGTCAACGAGCTACAAAAGAAGGTGGGTTATATAATAGTAATATTTTAGAGGCGGTACCCCACTTTAGGTTTACCGAAGCCGAGGGAGCCGCGTTAGCCGATGGTGGACTCAAGGGGAAACACAATACTTTTATAATCTTTGGGCGTGATCGTCCAGGTAGCGCCGACTCTGGCGGTGGAGCATCCCCAACAACCCACAACGGGTGTATCGATATCATAGCAGGACTTTCAGGAGTTCAAGCAAGAGAGATTGACAGACCTGGCGGGGAAAAAGTACTAACAAACAAAAGCACAGAATTAGATGCAGCAAGAATTTATATCACTCAGAAAGCCGCCGGCCCTGCTGGTATTGACGGAAGAGAGTATTTCAATATTGCACCAGGAAAGAATATTGGACATATTCCGAATAGGTCAGCCATTGTGGTTAAGGCAGATTCTGTCCGCATCGTTGGACGGGAAGGGATTAAATTTGTAACTGGCGATGTTTATAACGGATCTTTAGGGTTGAATATAAAAAATAAGATCAAGGGAATTGAATTGATTGCTGGCAATAACAGCGCCGATCAACAGCCCCTGGTCAAGGGAGACGACTTAAAATTTGTTCTAGACTCTTCACTACATGATATGAAACAACTGCACTCCTCGGTTTCAACTCTTTATAACTTAGTTGTGTATTTTATACTTTCATTTGTAGACCCTACTGGTTTTGCCGCTTCCCGTTTGAACGGCGCTCTGAGAGAACTTCCACAAGAGTTCGTAAATCTCTGGATTCAGGAAATAAACTATATAATTCACGAGCTTAATTATAACACCGAGAAAAACCCTTGGGCAGCTTATAATTTTAAGAGTCGTTTTAATACGACCAATTAGGAAGAAGATGGCACTCACGCAAGCACAAAAAAACATTGTTAATCCATCCGCCCGAACATATTCGGATCCTGAGAATGATCCTACACGGAATGGAGTAGGGTATGCATATGATCAGTGGAGAAATAAGTTTGTCTTAAATGCTATTCATGAATCTTATATATCTTATTACGAGTTTCCCGCTGCTGGGATGCGCCTGTTCCCAAATCATATAGGGGAAAGGATCGAGCCCGAAAATCCTCTACCAAGAGAGCAACAAGAGCAAGAGCAGGAAGAAGACCAGAACAGGCTTTTCAGGCTCCCATTCCAGCCTCCAAACATCGACCTCGGGGTACAAATAATAACAGACGATGATCTTTACGCATATTGCGCCTTACACCCACAGAATGGAAAAGTTGTTTCAAGCGACGATGGCACTTTATCTATTACTGTATTATCAGAAGAAGAAGCAAATGAGCAGCTTAATAAAATATATAGAATTAGTGACGCACGCATAAACTATGTCACTAACTCGGCACCCCTCTCTTTTGACCCCGATAAACCCGAGGGACGATATAAGCTCATACACATAGACCCTCACCACTCAGCAGAATATATTGCGCAGCTAAGAAAGGCTATCGGAAAAGAAGACACGCCGCCGCTAGCAACATACTCTTCTATATCTATGGCTAGTACAATCTTGGCCCCTGAGATTACAGGGTATATCTCGACAGACGCAAATGTAGATTTAGACGACTGGACAAACAATTGTAATCCAGGCACAGAAACATCTAAGACATATTATAGCGCTAGGGATCAAAAGTTCTACTACACCAAAAGAACAAGACAGACCTCACCAGATTATTATGATCTTTCTTTTTATGAGGAAGATAGTGAAGATGATATGGAGAGGGTTGGCTTTCGAACAGTCAAGGGGAATATCGAGCGCGCTCTTTTCACTGGTGTCAAAGAGATTCTATTATCAGTTGGAAAATTCAGTCATGAGAACAGAAAGTCCATATTGAACTCCCGCCCGAAGAAAGCATATTTCCTTTCTAACTTAGATATTCGCCCAACTTCCCGCTGGACATTCTCAGTTCAAATTGACAGAGAGGTTATTGACAATCTTGGTGGCGTAGATAATATGTCATATGAAGAAGAGGAGTTGACAGTCCTTCAAAAGGCCGAGGTATTGATGAACCCCGAGAAAACTGTCATTGCCCATCATGAAACATATGTTTTCGATGATCTACTACAATACCTTAGGTCTACTAGGATCCTATTGGAGGGTTATGTTACCAGCATGTCCGAAGAGGGAGTTTATTCTTTGCCTTTTGGATCCCCCGAAGATAGAACTCCGGAACCCTCAGATAGATCCGGAATGTTCTATTTAGACGATGAGATCGCTCGGATAGGGGCGATTCCAGATGTATTGAGTACCTTTCTTTCATATAACAAAAGAACGATAACAGAAGATACCGTTTTAGAATTTTTCTTTAACTCAAAATATAAACTTTTATATATTTGTGCAGATGGAGAACTGCTGACAAGAGGGCTTGGGAACACAGATTTTGTAAAGCTCGGTGAGGATCGCCAGTTCGGAACCATATTAAATGCATTTGGGTTTATGACTTCCACCACTTTTTCATATCTTCGCCATGCAAGAACGATTCATCGAGAATATTCTTCTTCTGGACAAGATAGTACGGGAATGGCGAACGGAGAACAGTGGACAACTTTCCTGCCGAAATATACATACCCACAAATAGACATTGACCCTGAAACAATAAAAATTGTAAATGAAGAGAACTCCCTTTTAAATAAAAGGAAAAAGCTTCTCTTTGAGAGAATCTCAAAAATAGCCAGTGTGCCTCCCCATCAGGCTGAATTATTATATCAACGTAAAGTTACCGATAAGAACTGGGTACGCACCCGAGTTACAGAACTCGTAAAGGGTGCAAACTGTGATACTGCACAAGCTCAACTTGCTAATGATGTAGTTGGCTTCTGGAATGCTTTAAACGAAAAGCAAAATGTTCGGGCACTAATTAGAGAAACTATAATATTAATGAAGAGAGAGATAAAGAATGATGCCCTTATCTTAGGGATGTCTAACCATGATGTGTTGGACGGAACCGAACGTTTAAATAGGAGTCTAGATCTCGACCCAAGCAAGCAACCCGGCGAAGGCTGGGCCGAGCAGACAGCAGGACTGTGGTCAAACGAACAGAACGGAAACCAGGCTTTTATTCGCAAAGAAATAGAGAATCTTATAAACTCTCAGATTACCTGCGCCCTTGATGTATTCGGAGACGTTATTCAGGATGGCATATTAAATCCAATTGGTGCTCCCCCAGAAATAAATAGCCTGGTAAGATCCGGGGTAAATGACCTTCCTTTGAAGGTAAAACTAAAAAAGGTTCCAACTATTTCTGCCAAGGGAGATATGTCAGAGGTTTATGGCAAGGTCATAGAGACCATGATACAGCAAATGTTAAAGTCTCTATTAGCCGGCATCGCCAGGGATTTATTACGAGCCTCCTTGGGCTGCGGGCCAAACCCCTCACAAGATCAACAATTAGATAATTTGTTGAAACGACATGACTATGGCTATAGCCTATTGTCCGAACACACAGAAGGACTCAATCTTCGGCAAATAGCAGTAGACTCAGGACTGGTAACTCTTCCAGAAAACATGCTCCCAGTAAATTTAAGGGAAGAAATTAATAATCTTACTAGACGAAGAGAAGAGGCTTTAGACGATATTGAGGAGACTCTAGACAGAGATCAGAATGTGCCCCAACGATCATATGACTTTGTCGATAGACTAACTCAGCAGATTGCGGAAAAACAAAGCATATTAGAACAAGGCGCACAAGGACTCACGGAGGCGATCCCACCAACTCCACAGCAAATGAAGTCGTTCTTGAGGGACATTTCAATGATGTGTACTCCCGCTGAACTACAGCAACTGCTTTTTGGTGAGGCTGATAATCTTCTTTATGAATTAATTTACGAAACTGTCACCAACGGAGAAGTAAAAATTAAGACAGGCGAGAAGCCTGACGTCAATGGTGATATGGAGCCAACTTATTATATTGTGAGACCAGTGGTTTACAAGAGCTTGACTAAAACAAAGGATATTATTAGAACATTCTTCCAGAACGTCGGCAACGCTATGATGCCTGACGACATGAGCGGCGTTGACGATATGAGTTTTCAGTCGCCGCTGGAAGCTTATTGTAGCGGAAAAGAGCCAGATCTTTCGCCTCTTAAGTTAAGAGTTAGTATGGAACAATTACAAACACAATATGTCCAAGTAATTGATTCTCGAATCAATAAAATCAATACTTTATGTGAATTTTTACAAAGCCTTAATCAGATAGAAGAGTATATCAACGAGATGCTCAACTGGATTCCAGTAATGGACTGGTATGATGCTATTTTACAACTTCTAGCTGATAGTAGTAATTCTTTTGTAGACTTTATAACTTCCTTATTTGCTAAGTGGTTCGATGAAGCGCCACCACGAGCACTTGCCAAGGTTGACAATTTTTATAGTACTCGTATGGGCGCAGAATTATTTTTTCAAATAAGGGATAATTTAAAATCTTTTAATACTTTTGAAGTAATTACGCTGGACTCAACCATGTCGCCCCCAGTAGAGAGGGATGATTTTTATGATCCAGATGATGGACAGACATTTTATGTACTTGGAGGCCCTCAGGGAACCTACCCCAATGCCAATTTTCAACATCTTGGTGTACCTTTCCTGTCCAGGGACACGCCGACTAATGTAGTTATAGAATATCTTAATCCGAATATGTCTTATGTATTTGAGGCGTCCCCCATGCAGCCGGGCGCTTCACTCCGCCGCTTACCGTTACCATATATAGAGCCACACAACTATCAACAATTTTACGACGAGGCAGAATATGCCTCACGTACAGCCCCATGGGCCTACCGCCAAGCACTTTGGCCGGGATTTAATTCCGGGCATTACCCCAGAACAGACTCCCAGCAACTTGAATATGGGTCGGATATTCTAGAAAAGATATCAAATACTGCATGGAAAAACCAGCCTTATACGGGCTTCGTTTCTCCTATCTTTGTATCAGCGAGAAATCTTCTCCGAGGTGGCTATGACTTTTATGGGATTAATGTAGGGGTAGATACTCCAGAGTATGAAAAATTAGCCTCGTGGGCACCAGAAATCGGTACATTGGGTCGATTATGGCTCGACGGCGATGTGGAATCAAATTTAGACAGTGGGCAGCCGCTTACTGGAGATAACTCACCTCTAGTTTACGGACATGCCTACGCCGGCTGGACTAACGACGATACTTATACACCTATTTTTATTGGATCCGGTAACATGCCATCTATTAATAATCGGCAAGTTAAGGAACTTTTGAATAAATATTTTTTAGGGCTATTTGGACGTGAAGACCCGAGAGCCCCCTGGGCTGCTTTTGCTAATTGGAAAATGTCCCCGGAAAAGGCTCTCGACCAAACATACTACACAGATATAGGAAAAAGAAGGTTACCCCAATACATTGGAGCAATTAACAGAGACCCCTTAAAGGTGCTAGATGATCGATGTGTGACTCATGATGATATTAAGAAGGCCACGGCGATTGTAAAAACTGTTCAAACAAGGGTACAAAAACTTTTCTTAAACGCAATGCCTATAGTTAGAATTTATACAGGCTGGAATACTATCTCAACTAAAAAGATTGTATGTGATTATCTTTCTAGAAGCATAACTCAAGAATTAACAGATCGTGCATTAATGGGGCTCGTATATCAGAATTTACATATTGTAGAAAAAGTCTTTGCAGATGAACCAGATAATAATTTCTCATTCTCGCGAGACAGTCTTCCAAAAGATAATTTTTATGAGTTAGTTGAGGCAATATATGTCGGAATGTTAAATAACATCTCTAAATATTCTGAATATGAATGGGCAAATACAAATACTTATTCTTATTATTCTACAGAATATGTTACAAAACACGGAAAAGATAATGAAACTTTGACCAGATATGGCATAGCTTTAAATTTGTTCTTTAGGGAAATGAAAGAAAACCTTGAAAACGACCAAGCAACGTATGGGTTAGAACCAGAAGAAATTCCTACTACAGTTAGTTTAATTGACAGAATTATAAACAGTCCAGATGGTATAAAATCAGTTGGACATTATTATTTCCCACTAGGAGTCTTAACTGCCGCACAAATTATCTATTATGATTATTCCATCAATTCAGCCGGCAGATATTCACAAACCAATTACAGACTTCAACTAGAGGCCGCTGGAGCCGACGACGCGCTATTGACAGCATACAGGGGTGTGACAACACGCCAATTCTCAGAGCCATTTAGGAATTTTCCGCAGACAGTAAAAGAATACACAGGAGAATCTGAGATAACTTATTATAATTCTATAGAAGTTCGCCGCCGCTTAGAACTCTTGAAGAGCAAAGCCACTATAGCTAGCTTCGGCGGACAATTCGGTGCTATCAATTATAGTGTTGATCAATTAGTCAACATGTCATTCTTGGATTTCCAAGAAAGGATAGTTCCTTATGTGGAATTGTGGATGAGAGAGAATGACGGTACAATAGAAGGACTGTCGCGTGGAAATCTCCCAGGACTTACCGACCTAGACGACGCCGCGGCAACAGAGTTAATAGAAAAGGGTTGGTATAATATAATAGCACGCTACCCGATCGGCCCGCCGCCAGGAGGTGGGGGTTACACATATTATAACGATGTATATAAATGGATCTTCGGAGATTGGGATCGAAACCAAAGAGGTGACCCCAATAGGGTGATTTTAGCAGAATCCTCGGGCTATCTCGATATTAATAAGGATATCGTCCCTGGTATTTTTACTCCTAAACAATATTTTGAAGAATTCGGAAGGTTCTATAATGCTGTCTATGATGAAAAGTATTCCAATCAGAGCTTCGCCAACGTTGGATATAGACGCCTCGACCGAGGACAAGAAAATAACCGGGCTGCCTTTATAAAGCTTAACGAACACTTCCTGCCACGCGCAATGTCTGCTTTATATACTGACATTTCACGCCGAGCAGCGGCTATGGAAAATATTCGGACTGAGAGAAACTCTCTAGAGAAACTAATTATCGAGTAATGAGTAAAAGACAGGGTATATCCCCACAAGTACCATTGGTGTACGATTATGTAGACGGGCCTTATCGACTTAATAAGACGATTGGGCAGACCCTTAAGCAAAATTTTAAAAATCTAATCCTCACTAGTCCTGGCGAGAGAATAATGGAGCCAGAGTTTGGCGTTGGGCTCCGACGATTTCTGTTTGAGAACATCGACGGTGATATAATGGCTGATATTGTTTCTCGGATAAAAGAACAAACTGGGACGTATATCCCTGCCATAAATTTAGTTTCTATTGATTTTATCACTAGTGATGAAGATGCAACATTAGCCACAAACCAGATCACAGTAGCCATAACTTATGATATTTTGCCGGCCAATGCAAGAGATGAGCTAAAGATTACTTCCACTATGACTAGTTAGTACTAAGGAACAATACACATGGCTAAAAAACCCATTAACTATACTAGTAGGGACTTCCAGTCAATACGTGACGATTTAGTAAATTATACAAAACGTTACTACCCAACTACTTTTAAAGATTTTAGTGAAGCTTCCTTCGGCTCATTGATGCTCGATTTAGTATCTTATGTTGGCGACCAACTGTCATTTTATGCAGACTTCCAGTCTAATGAGACTTTCATAGATTCAGCGATCCGCTACGAGAATGTAAGCCGGCTAGCTGAGACTTTTGGCTATAAACATCAAGCCGCTGCCAAATCAACAGGACAGGTTGCATTCTATATTATTATACCAGCAAAAGCTAATGCTCGTGGCCCAAACATAGATTATCTCCCCATTCTTCAACGAGGGACGGTCTTGTCTTCAAACACTAACAGCGTCTTCACTCTAATAGAAGATGTGGATTTTTCTGCTGAGAATAATGAAGTCACTGTCGCCCGAGTAGATAGTATAACGGGAAACCCAACATTTTTTGCTGTTAAAGCATTTGGACAAGTAGTTTCAGGGAAAAGATATATGGACACTATGTCTGTCGGTGACTACCGTCGTTTCCTCCGCCTAGGGCTGTCAAAAGCCAATATTACAGAAATTATGTCTGTGAAAGATTCACAAGGAAACGAATACTACGAAGTAGAATATCTATCTCAAGACGTAGTAATGAGTGAGGTTAGAAATACAGCGTCTGATAGGACAGCCGTTCCATATATTATGAGATTGAAACCAGTACCTCGCCGATTTGTTGCCCAATATGGAGTAGACGGGACAACTCATATTCAGTTTGGATATGGGTCAGAAGATAATCTTACTGGTGATTTAATAGCTGACCCTGCCGATGTTGTCTTGGATGTTAACGGAAGAAATTATATTACAGATAAGACTTTTGACCCAACAAACCTTATACAAACAGATAAATTCGGTGTAGTTCCAGTCAACACCACTTTGACGGTGGAATATACAGCCAATACAGCCGGAACTGTCAACGCTGCCGTTGGAGCAGTCAGTAGGGCAATTACTCCCGTCTTTAATTTTAGAGACCAGGCTAGCCTAGATTCAACATTAGTATCGTCGGTTATTTCCTCCCTGGAGGTGGAAAACGAAGATCCCATCCTAGGAGACACTAGTGTTATTCTGGCAGACGAAATCAGGGAGAGGGCATCGAGCGCTTACGCTTCTCAGAACCGTGCTGTTACGAGATCTGACTATATTAGTCTTATTTATCGGATGCCGGCAAAGTTTGGCAAAGTTAGAAAATGTAATGTCATACGTGATCCCAACTCTCTTAAAAGAAATCTTAATTTGTATATTTTATCCGAAGATACAGACGGAGACCTTGTTCAGCCAAATCAGAATCTCAAAGAGAATGTTAAGACATGGATTAACCGGTACCGAATGATAAATGATACTATTGACGTTTTGGACGGGAAAGTAATTAATATTGGTATTAACTTTAAGATTATAGCAGATTTAGAAACTAATAAGTATGAACTGTTGCAGACATGCACGGATAAGCTAATCCGAAGATTCTTGAATGTTAAATTTGATATCGGAGAGGCTGTCTATATCTCTGAGATATACAAACTTTTAAATCAAGTCCCTGGCGTAGTAGATACCACAGATGTAGAATTAGTTAATCATGTTGGCGGCGTATATGGAAACTATATTTATAACATTGATTCAAATATGTCAGATGACGGAAGATACTTAGTAATTCCTCAAGATACAGCCGCTCAGATTTTATTACCTACCACAGATATTGCAGGAGTTATAACTTAAAATGGGTATTAAGAAATACTATGCCTCAAAAGATAATACCATTACAAACGCTTTTAAGGCAGATTTAAAGCTTAGAGGAACTGGCTCAAATATGGGCGCATCCGATATTCTCGAAACCTTTGTGATACATGGGCAGACATCTGCATCTATCTCGGTTGCCCCTTCGGCAGCCAATGCCGCTAACGCCGAACAGAGCAGAATTATCTTACAGTTCCCAATAAATACAATTAGTTCAGATATGACAGCCGGCACATTACCGTCTGACTCCGGAAGTATCAAATTTTATTTAAATATGTACAACGCCCCTCACGGGAATACTGTACCGCTTAGTTATAGCCTAGATGTCTATATGCTATCTCAGTCTTGGGACGAGGGCCGCGGGCTTGATATGGATAACTATTCTGATCTAGGTTATTCAAACTGGCTAAGTGCCTCCAGCGCCCTTCGTTGGCAAGAAAAGGGATCCACAGCCAGAGAGGGCGGCTCTTATCTTGACTCGCCAACCTCAAGTGTGTTTTTCGAGAGTGGGCTAGAAAATATAAAACATGACGTATCAGAACTTGTTTATAGCTGGATTAATGGAGCAACAAATTCAGGACTTTTACTGAAGTTCCCAGATAGTATAGTTTCTGGCTCTGATACCATGTATACGAAAATGTTCTTCGGAAGAACTAGCGAATTTTACAATTATCGCCCAACACTAGAGGCCAGGTGGGACTCTTCTAGAAAAGATAACCGTGGAAGCTTTTTTATTAGTAGTAGCTTAGTAACCGCAGACAATAATATGAACACTCTTTATCTTTATAACAATGTTCGAGGACAATTACAGAACATTCCTAACCTAACCAATGATAAATTAGATGTACGTATATACTCCGGCACAACTTCCCCCTCTGGATCTGAGCTACAGATTCGGAACCATAAGCAAAGTTTAGCGACGGTGACAGAGGCTGGGCTCTTAAAAGAGAACGGACATATTATCACTGGAATTTATACAGCATCGTTGGCCTCTTCTAGTTCTTTTACGACCCTTTTCGATGTATGGTCAACCGGTTCTGCCGGAAGCAAAGTCACCTTCTTCACAGGATCTGTAGAACCCTCGTCTGTACAGACTTCAGATATTTTATTCGCTGATGAATATGTAACGACTGTTACTAACCTAGAAAGTTCCTACTTGAAAGGACAGAAGCCAAAACTGCGAGTTTTTGCTCGGAATAAGAATTGGGATCCCAACATTTATACAGTTGCTTCAAAAAATATAGTACCAGATATTATAGAAGATGCTTACTATAGAGTTTATCGTGTTGTAGATAATTTAGACATTATCCCTTTCGGGACGGGTAGCGAAAACAATCAATTTTCTCGTTTATCTTATGATGTTAGTGGAAACTACTTTGAGTTAGATACAAGTTATCTAGAATCCGGATATGCCTATGGAATTCAATTTGTATACTATTTACAAGGTACTTATGCAGAGCAGCCACAAACGTTTAAATTTAAGATAAAAGAAGAAGATAAATGAGTGTTAAGAGTCTTTTCCGGAAAAATAAACAAGCTGTAACCGTTGGCAAATATCTTAAGTCAAGTGCTCCGAACACTTTAGGTAACGGCATAGAGTCTGATGCTCATTTAAAGGCTAGTCTAACCCGTAGTCTCTACTTCCTTCCAGATATAGATTATAGTGACCCAGAAAATTTTGTAAAGTTCGGCTCTGCTAAAGAGTATTATAAAAATGCTTTTTCATATATTGCCAATTATTATCCGTATGATGGTTCGTTCCTGGAAAAAACTAAGTTTTATAATGATTTAGCCCCTATTGAAAAGTATGTTCTTGAAGAGATTTATCCCCGATCAACGGGCTACATTACGAATGGTGCGAATTACGGAGTAATAACTACAGATCCTTCTGGATATTATTCCTCGTCAATAGAACAATTTGTTCGTATTAAGGGCGGGCCACATAGCGGGTCAATATACAACGAATCCCAGGGAAGAACTTCTAACCTAGAATTTGGCGGCGTCAGCGGGAGCAGTGTTGAGTTCTTCTTCAAAAAGAATTCCGTGATTGATAAAGATCGAAGCTCAGAACGACAAGTCATCCTTGATGTTTGGAACGGCGCACCGCTCGCCGATAGTGATTATGGGCGTATGCGAATTGAGATAGCTTCTGGTTCAAGCGGAGAAGATAAGTTTCTTGTCACGTTAAGATCGGGATCAAACGGCTTTGTCACCGCTTCTGTCCCATCTGCGGGAAATATTTCTATATCTGATGGAACCTGGCGCAACTTTGGGTTTGTATTTAATACTTCTGGATCAACTCCGACTATAGATTTTTATACTAACGGGGAATGTATAGAAACAGTAACTACCGGATCCGGAGTCATTAGCTCTGTCACTGGTACAATGATCGCAACTCTTGGTGCCCTACAAACCGATGTCGAGACTGTTGCCGGGGTCGGACAAGGCTACGGAAAACTGTCTGCCTCTTTAGATGAATTCCGTTTTTGGAAATCGGCAAGGAACGCTCAAGAAATTGGACGTTGGTGGTTTGACGATGTCGGCGGAGGGTCTAACAAATACAGTGCGAACGTAGATCTAGGAGTTTATTTAAGATTTAACGAGGGCATTACCCAAACAGCTAGTGTTGATAGGGTTTTATTAGACTATTCAGGACGACTTTCAAATGGTCATTATTTAGGATATGATGAGACATATAGCCGCAACACCGGTTCGGCAATAAATGATTTGTCTATTAAAAATATTGAGGAAATTGCCAGCCCAATTATCAGAACTTCAAATTCTCTTTACCAGACGACCTACACCACCTATGTTAACACAGGAAGCTACTACGACGGCTTAAACTCGGCCCGCTTGCTCAACCATCTTCCGGCTTGGATTATTGAAGAGGAAGAGGACGGTGCAAATGAAATACTCAGTCTTACTCAGATTATTGCAAGCTACTTCGACACAATTTATAATCAGATTACCGCCCTAAAGAACATTAAACACATGAACTATAATAGCGGCAGTTTGTCTGCTTCTATGAATGAGTTTCCGTTTAATGATAGGCTTGTCGAGAGCATGGGTATTGAGACCCCAGAAATCTTTGCAAATATTGGAACGCTTCAACAGTTCCTGAAGAGAGATGAACAGATAGTTTTTGATCAGAATTTAAAGGATATAAAAAATTCAATATACAAAAACATCTATAATAATATTAATTTCATTCTTAAGTCCAAGGGTAATGAAAAGTCAATAAGAAACTTTATTCGATGCTTAGGTGTTGGTGAAGAAATAATTTCCCTAAACACATATTCAAACAATTCAGACTTTAAATTAGCTTCGTCGTATAAGACAGATTCAAGTGAAAAGAAGTATGTAGATTTCTCTGCACTTCAAGATGTTGATGCAGCCTCTGCTACAGTATATCAGTATTATGATTCGACTAATTCTAATTCTGTAGGCGTGATTAGCGGATCAACGGATCTGCAAGACTTTGTCTTCTCCTTACAATCAGAAGTAGTTTTCCCAAATAAACAAAACTATCAACTTCTTTCTCATCGTCTTCCCACTGTCATTTCTTCGTCTCTGTTTGGTTTCCATACACCTCTTGATTCGACTGCTTCTTCAGTTGATTTAACCTGGGCATCTGCACCAAATGATTATGGACTCCAAGTTTATGCAGTTAAGAGTCCGGGAGAATACCCAGCCGTTTATGAACCTGCCGGCAGAGTTATGGATGCATTCTTTCTTGTAAAGGATCGAGCCGGCACAACACTATTAACAAGTAGTATATTCAACAACGTATACGATAATCAGCGATGGAACTTTACTTTATCTTTGCGCCCAAAGAAGTGGCCATTTAATGATGGGGTTCTAGGAGCATCCGTAGCTACTGATGGATATACTCTGCAATTACATGGTGTTAACTGTGATAACGGTGTTGCGAAGACAGAATTTAGTACAGAAGAAGGAATAGCTTACGCCACTGGGCAGTCAATTATAGAGTCTTCAAAGAGAATTTATGCCGGCGCACATCGTACAAACTATACCGGCAGCCTTTTAACTTACGCAGATTCTAAAATTTCAAGCGTTCGTTACTGGACAGATTATTTACCAACTGGGAGCCTGGTTAACCAGGCCCTGGAAGCAGACTCTTATGGTCGAACTAATCCTTCCCGTAATGCTTATTCTTTCCAGACAAACGCTCCGAACGCTTATATTCCACAAATTCAGACACTTGCTTTAGATTGGGACTTTACAAATATTACTGGCAGCAATGCTAGCGGACAGTTTAGTGTTGTTGATTTTTCTTCTGGGTCAATCGCCGGAGAATATGATTCAGACTATCAAGGAACGATGTTAAGTTCTATAAACTTACGTCAACACACCGGGCGCGGCGACTTCTTTAAGGCTAGTTCTACTCCGGTTCGGAAAGAGTACGTTTACACAAACAAACTCCAGGGCCCAGAATATATTAGCAGCGAGGACATGATTCGGGTATTATCATCAGACGACGAAGCCTTCGGGGTGAATATCCGCCCAGAGAACTTCTATTTTGCAGTTGAGCGCAGCCTATATCGGAGCATTTCCAACCGGATGTTGCACCTTTTCGCCTCAATCGATGAATTCAATAATCTTATCGGCGAACCAGTTAATAAATTCCGACTCAATTATAAACGCATGGAGAAGATGCGGGAAATATTTTTCCGGAAAGTAAATAATAACACTATAGATATTGACAAATATGTAAAGTATTATAAATGGCTCGACGACGCCATGTCGGAGATGATTCAGCAGCTTCTTCCGGGTTCTGCTCGCTATGCTCCAAATGTTCGGAATGTTGTCGAGAGTCACGTATTAGAACGACCCAAGATTCAGTATGGTTTCCCGCTCTTAAAAGACCGGTCAAATTTTGGAGAAGGAATTCTAGGCCCCGCCGGTAACGCTGGCGGCGCGCCTGTAGACTTAGGACTAGAGGGCGACCCTCACGATGCAGTTGTTTATCCTCCTGTCGTTCCGCCCGCTCCAAGAGACACTCCGGGCGGTATTAGACCAATTGACCCGCCTCCAATACCAAATCGAGTTATTCCTAGCCCAATCCCGAGATCCCCAGGCGGAGCAGGACTTGGCGGCGGAATAAACCCAAGAGTTCCAAATTATAGTTGGCGGTATAATCATGCCCCTGTCAATAATTTACAGTCGCATAACGCAACTTGGTGGCAACTAAGCGCTGAACGATATAGCAATGTCTTGTCCGGCCCCGGTACACTAATTTATAGCCGCCAATCTATCCAGAAAGCGCTCCAGAGAGAGGTTGATTCAAAAAGAACAGTTAGCTTCGGAATGAGCTTTTCTGGAGATTATAGCTCGGGGGCAAATCAGGCAAAGAACAAGAAGTATAAAATAACAGGAGTAACCTTTGACTCCTTTGAAGAGCAGCCAGATATTGTTGATTCACCTGTCCCCGACGAAAAGAAGCGAGTTAGTTTCCGGGCTACAATTGGCGGACAATCATTTAACGGCGAGCAGATGACGCCCTTTACTGCGCTAAGCACAACAATAACCGCGGGCTATAATGCCTATTTAGCATCAGTTGGGCTGCCGAATGTAGACCTTACGAATATGCATCAGGATGTGGTTCAACCAGAGGGCGGCTCTTCTCCTTTACAGGGTCCATTCACTAGACGCTATGTCGGCGGCACTGAAGCACGCCATAACGCAGCGTTTAGAACAGCAGATCGAACAGAGGAATACAATTTATCGATTTCCGCGGGCGTAGGCACGATCTCGTCGGTATCGCCAACTTCTGCCCCCAAAGGACAGTACCTAAGGGGATTGGCAGCCAAACGGCCGGTAAACCTTAAAAATATTCAAACATCAGTAACAAACCACTCGGTTACTTCTGGGGTTCGTCAAATCGGAAACTTTGAACGCAACTATGAAGTCGTCCTAGGTAACAACAGAGCAGACACAAATATCGACTTTGTTTTTAACACAGATCAATATGATGTTTCCATGCCTTCGGCGTTTATAACAACCCCTTCAATGCGCTCAAATAATGCTACAGGGTCTGCTGATTATGCTGCACCTCGACAAAGACCAGCCCGCCGCACAACCCAGACCATTATAGTCAACACTTTCGCAGCACCTGGCTCAAAGCTTGATTCTAAACAGCAATTTAGGGATGTGAACTCAAATCAGTACTCTCCTAATAACGCGTTGCCTTTCCGTAATATTCCAGTACGCACATCTCTTAATACTCGTTTGTCTGCGCATACTCTATTTGGCGGCTATGAATCAGGAGACCCAACAACTCCTTCGGTTCACAAGGCTCCAAGCAACCAGACTAGAAGACTTCAGATTTCTACAACTTCTCCTTTGGCTTATATAACTGGCACCTTTTACGACAATGCTTTTGTTACCCGGCCTATTCCAGCCGGTGATAGCACACAGTGGTTTATGGCGCTCTCCGGATCAAACACTGGGCTCTATAGCGACTATATCCTGTCTGGAAATCGGTACCCTAATGATATACCAGTCCCAGTAACTTCTTTTGACTCTGACCCTTCTTTCGGCAAAGCGATCTATACTTCCTCTGCTGGGAAATATGAATTTATCTGGGGTCATGACCCTGAGATAGCACCATGGACACAATTAAGAGAGGGATCAACAAATCAGGGATCGTACTTTAGACGAAATAACATATTTGAACTTCCCCCAACTCGTCGTTATAAAATTACAATTCCGTCACCACCTTCTGAAGTTACGTACGGCGGTGGCACAACGAGCAGACAAACTACAGACCGAGCAGGAAATACTTTAGGATATTACTATTCCCAGAGGTTTAAGGAAACGCCCTTGACATCTCGGTATAAGCCCCTTCGTCACGTTGTTCGGACTCCCTTAGGAACTCCTTCAAGAACCGGGCAAACGCTTACAACTCTAGGTATGAAATATAGCTATGGAAACTCTTTAATGGGGTTTGCTAACCGTGAGTTAAACCGTGAAATTCAAGGAAGACTAAAATTTTCGCACGGACAAATAAAAAGACCATATGAGATAATGAGAGACCAAAGAGTCTCAAACCTTCCAGAGTATGTAAACGGGTTAAACCTGATTAAGATATTCGAATATTCTGAAACAATCTACCCAAAAGAAATATACACTTATCTTTCGGGCACCCGCGCAAGATTCTCTTTTGTAAATGATTTCTGGAAGGATAACTCTACTCTACCTGGGGGTTCACCCGCTCCGTTAGCATCTTATGTGAGCCTTCGAACTCCATCTATAAAGAATTACTATAACCGCCAAATGCCTAGGCAAACAGGGGATTATGTCACTTCACAGGGTTATACTATCCTAGCAAAAGAGCAGACGCCCTACAACACGCTAGACCCAAGCTACCCAGAGGCAATAGGTAACGGTTCGGCTTCTATGTGGCCATTGGATACCTACCTGTACGCTGATTATAATTCCTCGCTCGTGGGGGTATTGACAGCATCTATCCCGGTTTTGATGGCCGACGCTGCTACTATGGCTTGCGGTGAGCTAATGATGACTCACTATGGATCAATTAACGATAATATAACAAACTCTTCTTATGCTAATGGCTCGGCATCTTATCAGACAGCCAGTGTTAACTCTGCTCAATATGTTTATAACATCCCGGCAACTCAGCTTGTAACTTTATCCGAAACCCCAGCTACGGCTTCCGCATCAATTACCGCGTCGTTGTACCAGGGACAACCTCTTGTGGCTGCTACGGCAGAGATAACTGTTGGATCGACAGCCGATAGAAATTCTTTACACGGGGGAGCAGAAGTAGTAACCGCACAGGGATCATCCGCTACTATTTATTTTGAGTTTGATAAGTCTACCGGCGGATTTGTATACGACCCCGCGGTGGCCACCTATACCGTTGGGCTAGTTGGTTCAGCCGGAGCTACAACAGAGGATATTCGAGACTCCCTGTATAATGCTCTGTCTGATTCCGTATCGTCTGTTCCAATTGATTATTCCGTCAACAAAGACCCATCAGATACAGCTAAAATACAATTAACTGCATCAACCGTTGGCAGTGCGATGAACAGCAAGACCATCTCCTCTATTATGGGATTATCAAGCGGAATAGGTGTTGTCTCTTGGGCGAATGGCGCTGATGCAGATTTTGACGGGAAGACTTTAATATTAGAGGATGCCTCAGCAACCCATACGATGACTTTTGATAGCAGCGTAACCATTGCCGCATCTTCGCCCCCGATCATAGGTGTTCAAGACGCAACTTCTTCTGCTAATGACGTCGCCACGGCGATCGCTAGCTCTATCACTGATGCACAAGCCTCGGGATTAATCGATATATCAGTCAATGGATCTCCAACAGTTGGGATTGTCGATCTTAGTGCAGATAACGCCGGGACTGCGATGAATACAAAGCCAATCACAGGATCTGCGGTAGCAGATGAAGGGTACTTAGATGTTGTAGCTTTTGCCGGCGGCAAAAATGCCAACGTATCCAATTATTATTTGCCAGAGCCCCGCTCACCCGGCGCTGCATATACACGCCCATCTTGGGCTGCCGGACAATATCGCATGTACGTTGATGGCGCAGCCAAAGGAACATCAGCCGATGCCTCTTATCCGTTCTACAATACCTATGAAGATTATGCACAAGATATAAGATTGGCAGCGAAAGATCACACAATTATCCCAGAATTCCGTATAAGCGAGCACGTTTCTCAATATCAGCAGCTTGGGCCATTGGCAGCCACAATTTCATCGTCCCTGTCAATTACAGGAGCCAACGGAGATAATTACAGTGGACTTAATACCTCTTTTTATGAACGCTTCGCCCTAACAGATACACCAGAGTTCCTAGGTGACCTGATGCCAATGAGCGAAGATAATCGTAACTTTATTTTTAATAATCATCCCCGTCATTTTGAACTCTCTTCAAACGCTGTTGCTAAGCTGCTTCCTTATAATGGATTTTATCCCGTAGACAGAACACTGGATATCGCCAAGTCTTTCTATGAGTCATATAACTCACAAGCAGTGTATGAGGGCGATGATGCAGCCACGACTCAAGCCTGGCGATCAATATATAAACCATTCTTTGCTCCAGGAATTTTATATAACTCTATAAAATCTGGTTTAGCGGTTGATTACCCTATTCGCAGAGCAACCAGAAATGATGGCGCTTTCCTGTCTTCTTCGGCTACAACTCCATTAAAGGGAGCACTTTCCGGCACACTTGCTGCTGTAGCGGCAGGACAAGTTCCTGGGAACCAACGCCGCCAAACTAATGAATTAGATTGGTCTGACGCTGACGTTAATAAATTTTTCTGGGGAGATAGGCTCCCTTTTGAATCGATCATGGATCCAGCCAGTTTCTTAGAACAAGGATTTGACCAACCGGTCGTATTATCAGATATTAATGAATATTTACATCACGATGTTAGTGGTTCAATCTCTGCTAAGGGACTAGACGACACCCTTTATAAGAAGATGGTTTCCAACTTCTTAGCCAATGTTCCAAAGTTCTTTTTAAAGAAGAAGTTCAATAAGTTTGGACACGAGGGACACTTAACGAAATTTGTGTCACAGTTTGGCTCACTACCAAAGAGCAGCCAACAGGTAACAAATCCTGAAAGAACTGTTGTAGTGGATAATAAGAGCGCATATATGATGGAAGTTGGACTTCTAAAGACAGACAACTTTAATCTCTATAGTAATCCTTATGCTTTCGGCATACCAACAGCCACCGGTTCAGAAGGCTGGTCAGGACTTACTCCAAACCAAACTCCAAGCGGATCTACGTGGCCTGTCCACCGCGGCGAATTTGCGCCCTTCACTCCCCCCTATTATTATGGTCCAAGCTTGGTTCGGCTATTGTTTGTGCCATCTTCGAGGAGAGAAGAATATACTCTAGAACAGATTATTAACAACGAAGAGGGCGAGTTATTCATTCAATATTTAAATGAAAGTGGAAGCTATTTTGATGTAGCCAGCGGGTCTTATGTTGATCGCGACGGAAATGATGTCGCGACTACAGCAACCCCTGATTATGGGTGGAACAGGGCTTGGCAAAATCGAATGGATATAGACGCAACAATCAATGTCCACAATCAATTCCCTATCGGCGTTGGCGGAACCTATATCTCTTCTGATCCTAATAAGTGGACAATTATGCCGAAGTGGGAAACTCCCATATTAGATTTCCCTAATCGCTATGGCGGCGGAACTTCTTATGATTTCTCTTCTTCAGTCACACCAAGTGAATACACTTCCTCTGCTCAGGGGATGTGGCACCAGTATGGTGTTACCCCTGACCACAACAAGGGTATTTATCTTTATATTAAGGATATTCCAACTGGGAAAGACGAGGAATATGATCGCGTCGCCCTAGGACAACTTGATGGAACAGGGGGAAATACCGCTGTAAATTATGAATATGTTAAAAAGATTCCCAAGTTTGTAATAGACTCCCAGCGACAGGTAAGATCCTTAGCTGATTTGTGCGGCTTTGATCCCGATGAAATTATCCGGAAGGGTTTTGATCCCAATAAGGCAAAAAGAATGGGAGAATTGCCAGAAGATAATGAGAAGAAACTATCAGAAGCTATAGTTGCTTTGCCAGTATATCGAGATGAAAAGCAGAACATTCGCTTAGTGACGCTGAACGCCCCAGCTAATGAATTGGGGCCAAAAATCAAAGAGTTCAGGAAGAAATTTACAAAATATTCTTTCCCACCTGCTTTAGCAAAACAACTACAAGATCTTGTGCCAAGCGGATATCCTCACATACCTGAAGTGATTAACCCCTTCGGTGATGATGATTATGATGAAATATTGCAGGGAGGAAAAATAAGTACAATCCCTGTAGTCTATCTGATGGAGCACGTAATAAACCTCAGCCGCCAAGATCTTGCAGATATTTGGCAAGGCGTGCTTCCGGACATTGGTCGCAACTTTAAACTTAGTTTCTCAGCTATCGATCATTACATGCCAGGAAACTTAGTGGAAGATGGGACAACAAAATTCCCAGAAGTATTAAAGAAGCAACTAGAGCTAAGCGTAGAGAGAACAGGACACCCTAGATATGATTTATTGGACGTTGCAACACCAAACTCTAAGAATGGACTCTTCCCCGAGATTAAATGGCTCGTATTCAAAGTTAAAGAGCGCGGACTAACGGATTATTCTCATATGGTTATGGAAGAGGTTGATGGAAATGCCGCCCTTGGATATGATAACGTACGAGGTTACCTCGCGAGGAGCGGCATGTCCGAGGAGCAACTCACTGCCCTTGATCAGATGAAAGATACTTTCGCTAAAAATAGTTATCTTCTCAAGCACTCTGTCAATAACCCTACCTACAACTGGCCATATGACTATTTCTCACTTCTAGAGCTAGCCAAGATTGATACAAAAGTAGGCTTCCGTCCTGACCTTGAAAAAGAGTATGCAGAGGAAGAAAATTCTTCGAATAATTTGTTGCCAATCAATATTAACATTCCTCCAGGCTCAACATTACCAATGGCGTCTAATCAGCCAGTGACATTATCTTTACTGGCTACGCCAAATAATAACGAAGAGACATAATTAAAGTATGGTAAAGTTTTTAAATCAAAAAGAGGAGGTTATTCGACTAGAACTAACTCCTTATGGAAAAGAGAAGTTCTCGAAAGGCGAACTAAAGCCAGAATATTATGCTTTTTATGATAATGATATTTTATATGACGGGGTGTATGGAGGACTGTCAGAATCTCAAAATAACATAGTCACCCGCATCAGTACACAAACTCCTCGGTTTGGCCCCCTCGTTCGATTTACCGGAAGCGTTTCCCCGATAGTCTCCATGAGGAGTCTAAATCTTGCTAATAGCTTTAACCAGCAGGCTGAATATACTGCACCTTTTAATAGATATCTTGGTGACAGCAGCCCTTGGTCGGATTATGTTCCATCGTGGCATATCACTATAAACAGATATAGTGATGTTGCCTTATCGGGAACGACTAATTTTCGAGCAGGAAATACTATCCCTGTCGTAAGCGCATCTTTAGTTATTGGGTATGATGTCTCTGCATTGCCGGGCACGGAAGATAATTTTTATAGACTAAGTGAAAACCAAAATATTACTCTAGATGTACAAGAAATAAACACTTTGTTCAAACTCAACGGGAACTATGATGTTGAAATCTTTAAAGTAGATGATTCAAACCAGATTACGGCGCTAGGGTTCATCAACCCAAATACAGAAAATGCTGATAATTTATTCTTTCAAGCAGAGGCTGGTGTTTTAGCCACTACAATTGAGGGCACAGACGATGATATTCTTCAAGCTTACCCGTCACTAGATAATAGTTATGTGGAATATTTCTTGGAAGTCTTAGTTGATCAAGAAGTCCCAGGGATTGAGATGCCAACTCACTCAACGGTTTATCGCCGAAATATAGAAAGAGAGCCGGGCAATATATGCGATATTGTAGATTCTATTGGCACAGCCGAGGATTGGGGATATTAAAATATGTCTATTAGAATGATTAAGGATATAGAAATAAACTCGGTAACACTGGACTCTACAGATAAGAAGGAGTCCGGAACCAAGAGCACAATGTCTGTGTTCTCCTCTTTCCGCTTAACTTCAAAATCTAAATCAAGTGGGCACCTTTCCTTTTCAAATGTAAGAATGAGAGTAGTCGCCTCATACGGCAAGCATTCATCTGAAGTAATGGATTTTATAACTCAGAGGATCCAAGAATATAAGGGATTACAAGAACAAGATGGAAAGTTTTCTGCCAAGGTTCCGGCCCCACAATTTATTTCCTTCATGAAGGGCGACTTTTCCACTAAGTCTGCTGACAAAGGTTGTGAATATTTTTATGACTTCTTGGAAGAGTCACAACCACTATCACCATATTCTTCAAAAATGGCTGCCGTTCAATTAATGTTTAAAAACCAATTTGTTTATAACGGAGATGGAGTAAATTTACCGCCTTCTATGGCAATGTTTGATGCCCCGATCTCTGATCTGTTGGGAACAGAAGTATCTAAATTGGCTAACAAGGGGGACTACGACTCCCTTTCTGAAATCTTGATTCATCTTGATCCTATTCATTTTAAATTCAAGGAAACAGATTTAAAAAACACAAAACAGCTTAGCCTGTATGCCTATATGTACACTCTGTCAGATTCAGATGTTGGAGTATCCCAAATATCATTATCTACAGGAATGACAAATCCTGTTTCAAAAACTCTAATAGGCAACAAGACTATTTGGAAAAGCATATCCTTAGATAACCCAATGATAGGAATAGGGAACAAGCCCAAAAAAGGCACGTTCTCCAAAACTACAACTACATCATCTCCAGATAAGCAAAAGCTGACAATTTTTAATTCTAATAATAATGCCTGGGCTTTATTTTCTAGTATTGCCCAGATAGAAAAGAACCTTACGAGCCCACCTGCCTCTGCCAAAATAACCCGGAGAGAGGGAATAAGAAAAATTGTCAAAAAAGGGAACTACTTCTCTAATTTTTGGCTCACAAAAGATAGTCAAGAGAATCATCGGTTCTCTTTTGCTTTCGACCTAGAATCATATTTGGCAGAACACAGTCTATTCCCGTATCTTTACAGAAATAGAGACACGTCAGTCCAGATTCTTGACGGAACAGGACTAATGGACACTCAGTCTCCGTCATATATTATGAACATGACAGCAAAGAGAATCTTTATAGACCCGCCTTCTAATCTTCCTATTAATAATCTTGGAACAAACGGTTATTCTACTGAACTAGGGCCAAATAGTGATTTCCCGCAGAAGATAATAATGAATGTTTCTAGGCTAGATGATATAGCAATCCCAAATATCGACTCTTCAATCGGGCAAACTATAGCTAAGAATAAGATTTCCTTTTTTGAGGGGAAAGATATTTTAAACGAAGGGGGGGATCCAAATGCAAGACATGATGGCTCTTTTCGTTACGGCGTAGATTATACAATATATGATGCTTCTCCTATTTTTATAAGGGAAGCCCTAAAGCGGTTGATCTTAGTGAGGAATATTTTAGACGACTTGCATTATAAATTGACAAATACTCCATTACGACCAACAGCGGAACACGCTACTTTTGTAGATGTTCAGAATATATTTGACCACAACACTGGATATCTAACTTCTAAAGCATCGGAAATCCGAACCTATAATAAGCACGCCGGCAAGTCTTGGAGCGTAGAAGAACATCTATCATATGCCATGACCGAGTACAAGGGAATAATTCAAAACTTTGCAGATAAAGTGGACACGCTTCCTTTAGATTATTTTGCAGATCGCTTTAGCGCTGAATATTTAAGGGTTTCGTACATACAGGAATTCATTGAACATATGAATATCTTTATCCATATGTTGTACCGTCGCTTATCTGAAGTTTTTCCAACTAATCCTTTAGGAAGAGACATAAGCTCACTGGAAAGAAACAATTTCGAGTCTAGAGGGGTCTCTGAGTTTAAAATGCCTTTAATGCGCGGGTCTCACTATTTTGATAAAAAAGTAATTGTTGGAAAAGATTATGGGTTTGGAATAGATTATTTAATTAAAACAGAGAATGACAGTAGTGATCGTAATGGGTTGTCTCGGATCCTTATATCAGAGTATGGTATTCGCATTGGAGCGGAGATTGGTAAGTATTTCAAGACAGCCGGCAGCGCCGAACCCGCCCGGGCCGCCGTGGCATATGGATCCCTGGCTCCTGTTTTGGGAGAGTCAGCCTATAAGTTTTTTACCCCATTAATTATCCGAGTCCCAAACAGAAAAGACATAATCCAAACAGCAGAAGTGCAAGGTTCTGTATATCCATTGTCAGAATATGCTCAAATGTTTGTTGATGTGTTTCGTCATAAAAGCCTAATACATCCAGGGGGACTTCACGATCCTCTAATATTAGACAATGACCAGAAATTAAGTGCTAACGGACGCTTATATGACTGTGTAGTTGGGTTATTACAAGAACAGCACGAATCAAGTATTAATGATTCCCCGACTATACAATATCCCTCTCTTGACTCTATCGCTACTGCGAAAGATATCTCAACCTCCCTTGACGTTCCACGGCACAATTATCTTCCAATCCTTGACGGGCCTTTGGCAATTCCATCTATTATTGGCGGGAAGAGCGATCTCGGCTCTGCTGATAAAGCCTATTTCAATGCAGTGGACTCCTCCCTGGCATCGATCTATGCCATTAACAAGGAGGGGTATAAAGATGAGAAGCAATCCGAACTAAAAGAAGTGCAGCGACCCATTAAGTTTCCTTTCGCTATTTTTGGAGAGCTATCTATAGATCCCGAACTTAGGCTAGCAGTGACATATCAAGATAAGATGATCAATTCTCTCAAGAATTTAAGTAGTGCTTTGTCTCTGTCCCACGAAAATATAGGAAGCTTTTTATCCTCACCGAGCGCTAGTGAAATACCATCCTCTATTAAGAGTATGTTAATCCTGGCATCCACAAGTGATCAAAATCCAATTATCAATCTTAACCTCGATGTAATCCGCCCAGTCTTAGAAGATAAAGACTCTGACACAAGCAATAACAATATTGGAGTAGAGATCTTCGGCGAAGGAAATAATATTCAAGTCACGGGCGACCCGATGAAAATATATGCTAAGTTTATGGCCTTCTGGATGAACTATAAACAAATTGCCATAGTAGAATATTTGGCAGGATTTGGCAGCCTTGATAATATGGACATGCCAGAACTGCAAGCTGACGGGACTCGTTTCAATAAGCTCAAGTTATCCCAGTGGCGACCATTTACTCAAAACATATTAGTCGCCGCAGAGAAGACCAGAAAAAAAGTCCTGTGTCGAATTCGGAACTATACTCTTGCGGAATATATTGATTCTCTTTCTGGAAGCATGAAGCGTAACCCGCACGCAGAATATGATGAAAAGATATATGATTTTCCGGTTTATAACCGATACTTTTTTCTGGGAGAAGACAATAAAGAAAAAACAGATGACGAAAAGATAGAAGAAAGTAAGCTTAAAACATCAGAAAACGAATGCCATGACCATACTTATTATGTAGACGAAAAAGGAAACGGATGGACATCTGAAGCCATCCATACTGAAAGCTCCGAAGTGAAACATAAGCACCAAATAATCAACTATGAAGTTCAAAGTGCTCAAAGCCACTGTTACCCAAATTGTGAGGCGAAATATGGAGTTAAGGGCGCGCCTCCCCACGCTCATAAGCTATTGGGGGAGCAAGCACACACACCAGCTAGGCAGCCAAGAATAACAAAAGAGTCTCTGGATTCAGTCTTGTTACAGTCGAATATCCCTAGGAGCATCTACTAATGGCTCAAGCACCACCACCTCGCCAGGCAGGACGCCAACTGCGTCAAAACCGCCACTCTAATCAGCCTGCCCAGCAAGGCACCGGAAGATCTCTATCTATCGAGAAGCCGGTCGCTATTGGCGAACAAGACCCTCTTCTAATGTACTACTATTATCAGGAATCTGTTCGGGGATCTGATTTGTCTCCAGATACTGATCCTATGTTAATTTTTAAATCTCCTGCTTCTGTTGGGCTGCCAGCCAGTTTACAGAGCAGAGTAGATATTTACGAATGGTCAGTGGGAGGTTTTCAATTCGCCGGCGACGCGCCATTAAGGCCAACGGCAGAGGAATACCGAGCATGGAAATTTTCCTATATTACTCGAAACTATGGCGGCGCAGAGGCTAAATTTTGTGGAAATATATCTACAGACCCTTCTTTATCGATTAACCTGCCACGATTTTTCGAGGCAGAAAGAGAAAGAACCTATAGAAAACTTCTCAGGAACTCAGCAGTCCAAGAATTTCTAGGATCTTTCTCAGCAGACAGCGGAGAAGTGACACAATTCTTGATCAACCTCCAGTCCCAGGTCGGGGGACAAAATGCTCCTATAATTAATGCACTAGGAATTACCGTAGAGGAAGTTTTTGGTACCACTCTTGACGCTCAACAGTTTGTTGTTGACGACGAGGATACTTTATGGACAATAATCGACCGCCTTAATCGAAACCCGGAAGCTCCTCGTGATGACGCTGCCCCGCCAACTCTAGCGCCTGGATTTATTTTCCGTTCTATTATAGGCATAAGTCGGCGCTTTCCGCGCTTTGCATTTGGCAAGCTTTTGGAGCTAGCGGCCAATTCCCCCGAATACCAAAACCCAGAAGAAACATTCCAGTGGTCGTACTACAGAACAAATCAGGTTACTCCGTTTGTTGACCAGTATGAGAGCCGCCTATATTTAAATGAGAGCCGAAGAACAAGTAAGCCAGCGGCAGTCTCTCCGAACTATAATCTGTATATTCCAGGATATGAGAAGTCTATAGCCTTAGACTCAATTCACGAAACCTCTCTTACTAACGGGTATGCCTATCATTTGGTTTCTGACTCTATTCTAGCTCCGGGTGTTTCTCCTGATGCTGGTGACTTAAGGATACCTTCTCATAATTTAGTCGCACCAGAACTATTGGCAGGGGCTGAATCTCCTGAGTGGCCCGGCATTGACCCAATATTAATGGACCAAGAACAGATTAGAGAAAACGGGGAAATCACCATCGGGGTAATGTCTGACGCCCTTACTTTTGGCGGCGACCTTCCAAGGAGTGCCATATACCAAAATCCTATAAACCCAAATACTCGCCAAGCAAGCCAAGAAGATTCGCCGCTCCCATCTTCTGTGTCAGATTATTATACCCTAGTATCAAGAACCATAGGTAGTACTACCTCTTCTTCCGGCGAAGTGACAGAGACAATTATATTACCAGCAACTGATCAAGATCTTGTTAATGATTTTAGTGGGAAGCATCATGTGTTTCCTTTTAATATATCTGTCAGCTTCCGCCGAGATGCTGAAAATAATCATGCATCGACACTGATATATCAGCAACTACAGAGCGTTGGGGTATTGTCTGGGCTTTCGGCTTCTGCCCCAACACCTAGAGAATGTTCTGTAGAAACTTCGAACCTTGCACATGATCCCCACGGTCGAGTCCAACGAACACCCATCAGGAGACAAAATAAGGGGCTTATGTTCTACAATCTTCCTGATATAATCTCATATGGATCAGAGGACAATCAACTTGTGAAACCACTAGTTGTGACTGATCATTGCATGGAGGGCTCCACAGGGCTACGTCCATATCCCTATGCCCTAGGGGGTCACCAAAGCAGTCTGGGCACTAGTTTACAAGGTGTTGCAAATGTTAAGAGTAAAAAATACCAAGAAATTTTAGACATTTCTTCTAGAAATAGTCAAACAAGATCACATACCACCTCTGAGGCTATTGGATATAAAATAACTAAATACAGACTGAATAAAACAGAAGAAAATATTTGGCAGCCTGGGCCAACGCTTCAGACTATCATGATTGGGAACACGCCAATATTAGAGGGGCAAAGAGCAGAAGTTCAGGATTTGACATATGTTGACACTCAGATTAAATACGGGGATGTTTATGGATATTCACTTTTTGAATATCGTTTAATTTATAGTACAGAATATGAATTATTTATGGATGGTTTAAGTGTTCCCGCGGGACTGGAAGGGAATGCCGCTGACGTTATTAGTGCTCTGATGGGAAACAGGCCTAGTCCTATTAGTTATCGGTGTTATGTTCTCCGCCGACCAAAGATAGAACTAGTAGAGGTGCCGGTTTATGATAGGACATTCTATGCCACCAATGATGCCGGCGACCGAGTGCCATGGGATGCGTCTAGCGCACAGGTATTTGATAGAAGTTTCGGCATTTCGTACCCGCCTGTAAAGGTAATGGACGCACCCCCGCCACCGCCAGATATTGAAGTCTTCCCCTTGAAGGGAAGAAAGAACCAAGTTAAAATAAGAATGTCCCCCTCTACTGGGGTCTATGAAGGTCTTAACGCCCTCCCTATAGTATTTATTCCACACGGAGGGACTTTCCATCCTGGCGATGGAACTAGCCTTCTAGATATTATGAGGTATCAAAGACAATACGCGATGCCGCCGCCAGAACCTAAAGAGTGGCCCGGAGAAGTAGGATTAGTGGCAACAGCAAATTGTAAATCTGAAGGCGTAACCGAAATAAAGGCGATGAGAGTGTACAGGTCACTGGAGATAGATCAGACTGCAACATCTTCACTACGCGCATATCAATCATTTGATCCAGAGAAGAACCCAGATTCGGTAAGGCACCTTACTTTGATTAATACTTTGTATGCGCCAGAAATGGAAGTAAATGAAGATTCTGGACAGGTTGGCGTCTTATCTTTCAATATAACTGACGAGATTGAAACAAATACTTATTACTATTATACATGTGTGGCAGTCGATGCACACGATAATGTCTCTTCTCCTTCTGCAATTTATCAGGTACGTCTTGTTTATGATAAGGGTCTTCTGATACCGGAAGTTAATATATATGAACACAGCCCTATGCCGGCAACTGTTCCAACTAAAAAATTTGCACGCTTCATGCAAATTAGGCCGTCCCCTCTTCAGTCAAACCCTTTTACCGAAAGAGACGATGAGGGTCGTATAACTTCTATCCGGAACCTTGCCGGGCAGCCAGGTCAAAGCTCTATTGTTGGTAATAAATTCATTGTCCGTCTTACATCTAGGGACACCGGAAGAAAGTTTGATATCGAACTTGATTTCAATTATGAAGATAACCCAATCGCAGACGAAGAGGAATAAATGATTATTTTGCAGAAGCGAGACTATTTAATAAGAACTAGCAACTAGTTTATTATGAGGGAAAGTTATGGCATTCTTAAACAATAGTGGTGATATTATACTTGATGCGGTGCTGACCGAGAAGGGACGGCAACGTTTGGCTGCTGGTGATGGCAGCTTCAGGATCGCTAAATTTGCGTTCGGAGACGACGAAATAGATTACTCCCTTTATACGCCAGTAACATCTTCAGGATATCAGGACTTGCGGATACTTAAGCTTCCTATTTTTGAGTCGTTTACTAATAATGCCGCAGCCCTTAAAAGCAAGCTTCTCACTTATGCTGATGAGACTCTTTTATATCTTCCCGTTATTAAGCTTAATAGTCTGACTCGGTTTGGTGCCTCAACAGCAGCATCACCGGGACCAGTAGGCGGGTATTATGTGTCGGTCGATCAGACTACCACAACGCAAATTGGAGATAATCAATCCGGATACCGCTATGCTGACGCAAATTCTATAGCTTCAAATGCCTCCCAAATAGTTTTTGACCAAGGTCTTGATAGCGAAGAGTTGACTTTAGGGTATTTGTCGGCAAGACAGGCAGAATTACTTGAGACAGAGTATATGGTTGAATGTGATAATCGTCTCCTAATGTTAGCCACAACGGACGGGCAGGGCATGGCGATCGCCAGTTTTATCGATGATGATAGTGTGGCGAGCTATTATTTTAATATGAACTCAGACGGTCACTATTTTGGGGCTCAGCCAGGTGGTGCCAACGCCCAAAATGCTAATGCAACTATCCCCTTTATTATTAACAATATGGGCCCAAATGCCACCCAAGAAGGGTCGGCGATTGGAAGTTCTACCCGCGGTCGATTAGGGAGCCGATTAACCTTTCGTCTGAAATCCTCCCAGGATATAGAGACAGGAACAACGCTCTTTACAGAGCTTGGAAGTACGGTAGTAATTGATACTGTTACCTACTATTATATTGATACCGTCATTCGAGTCACGGGAGTCACCACGGGATATCGAGTAGATGTACCCCTTAAACTCTTGAAGAAACAATAGGAAATAAAATATGGCTACTAGCTTTAAGACTCTCTTACCTAACGATATCCAAAGCAGCCGAACAAAACTGCATGAATCTATCCCTTTGACAGGGACGATAATTTCAGGAACATATTCAGATAATAATATTAAGAACTACTCTCACGGGATGTTCCAATCAATATATGATTATCCTTATCTAAGTTCTTCGGCTAACCACATATTTGACATGACTGCTGGATTCTCTTCTAACTCCGGACTTTCCGGATCAACAGGGGTAACCCAGAATGATCCAAAAATAGATATTTATAATGAAATGTCCCAGATGTTGGCCGGGTACAGTTCTTCAGGGAGCATACATCCTTTTGATCACAGCGGGTCGTTTGGCTCAAATGCCGCAGCCACTACGATGAAAGATGTCATTGTTTTTAATTTTGCTAGGCTGCTTACTAAAGATCAGATACAAGTTTCTTCCAATGGTTTCCAAATGAAATTCGGCGTTGGCGCTGCCTATTCCACGCCCTTCTCGGATACAGTAATTGTTCAAGATAATAACGGAACTAACGCCTACACTAATTCTCCTGCCGGTGAGTTTAATACTCTGTTCGCAACAAACGCCGGAGTAGTGACTAACGAAGCCTGCGGTTTAGTATTCTATGATGCCGGCGTAGCTATCCTTACTGCTTCCCTATTCTCTTCTACTTTCAATGGTGCAACAGATTGTATCATGGATGACGGTGGGCTAGATATGGAAGAACTATTAGTATCAGGATCAATTAGTTCAAGCTGTGATGCAATCCGTCGCAGGATAGATAATATATCCTTCAACAACACCACCGAACTTAATTCTACTATCTATTTCTGCCGATCTAGCTTCAATGAGTTTAATTATAGTAGCAACCCTACTTATGTTACGGGAAGCAAACTAAGAGTCAAGAGTGTCGCTACCGACGATCCAGTGTCTTACATTACGACGGTAGGACTGTACAGCCCCGATAATGAATTGCTAGCAGTTGGCAAGGTAAGCGAGCCTCTAAAAAAGACTCCAAGCAACGAATACACTCTTCGGGTAAGACTAGACTACTAGCAGGAGGTTGGAATGCCATACCTCCACCGGTTCGAGAAAGACGACATATTAATTAATCGGATGGTCACACATCCGCAATATGAATTTACGTTATATAGCGGATCTGCGTATATTAACAATGATCGTAACTTAGGGCTTAACGTACCCGATGGGTATCTAAGTCTTTACGAATATAATATTAATCGGACTGAAGTCGCGACTGTTGGCGGGGCAAACGCAGTGCCATCTTCTTTAATCACACCATATGTTATACGTGATGGGAATTGGCTGGCTTTTCGATCCATCACTACCTCTAGTTATAGCGAAGACCTCCCAGGAACCATACTGACAGCATCTTATCCAATGACCTCCTCGATCCGCCGAGAATTCCAGCCTTCCCGAGCGTGGCCATTTCCCGACGGAACTAACGCTGCTAAGACTAGTTTCGTCGAGCATCGTAAAAACCTAATGGCACTAAAAAATACAATGAACTATTATCGCTATCTAAGTGACAAATATGAGTTCACCAGGGCATATGTCTCTGGCGCGGTAAACATGGTCGAGATCCCATCAATATTTTACGGAAGCTCCATTGCAAAGGGCTCCGTCAGTTTAAAGTTTTATTTTACTGGCACACTAGTCGATGAGGCAATTGATTCCCGTCAGAATGGAGAATTAATTTCCACGAGGGGTACACTGAGCGGATCAACTATCGGGATGGTTTTGTATAACGAGGGGTATATGCTCATAACCTCTTCTGCCGATATCGGCGCAGCCACTACTGCTGACGACTATTTGGCGGATGGTTCACAGACTCAAGCAAAATGGCTTTATTTCGGCGCATATTCTCAAGCTAGTATTTCTGCAAGCTCTGGGGGTTATGCTAGTGCTAGTTTATTTTCTGTCAACTTTAAAGGAACACAGAAGATTCCAACAATGACAATGTTCGCTACCGCTAAAAAGGGAGAAGTAAATAATTCTCTTAATCCTACTTGGCCAAGTTCTTCCAACGGTGATTGGCGAGCTAATATTCTCACTGGCTCCGGAGGCTATATTGAGCCCAGACAGCTTAAAATCACAAATACAATCCAGAATGAGTACTGTGAGTATGACTCTCCTTTTGAAAAGCAAACCTTCATCAGCGAGATTGGTATATTTGATGAGCATAAAAATCTAATTGGCGTGGCCAAGCTTGCAAACCCTGTGAAGAAAAAGGAAAGCCAAGACTTCACATTTAAACTAAAGTTGGACATGTAGTATACTACAGTATGATCCTTGGTTTAGACATTTCTACCTCCATCGTCGGAGTGGCGGTTATTGATGACCGCAAACTCGTACTCAGCACCCACTGGGATCTTTCCAAACTCGATACCCTGTTTTCTAAAGCAGAGCTAGTCGGATCAGAGCTTTGGCAGATTCGCAACAATTATAATATTGAGCACATATTCATCGAAACAGCCTTAAAGAAGTTTATCCCAGGACGATCAAGAGCCGACACCCTCATGAAGCTTGCCAAATTTAATGGTATTGTTTCATGGATGTGTTATGACAGTTTTGAAAGAGAGCCCACCTACTTGAACGTTAACAGTGCCCGATCACTCTATGGCTTATCTTTTCCCCGCGGAACAAAGGGACCAAAGAGAAAGAAGATGGTTATTGAAAGCGTTATCGAAAAAGAGAAGAGCGCTTTTAAATATGAGATGGCTCGGGGCGGAAGAAACTACAAAAAGGGAACTGACGACCGTGCAGACGCTATCGTAATAGCCAGAGCCGGAGAGTTTCTCTTGCGCAATAAAGACAACAAAGGGTTCTTGACGGAAAAGATAGTATTAGTTGATTAGTGTACTAAATATATTATGGATAAAATAAATGAAAACTGGCAGAGGTACCTTCTCACTGAAATAAAAGCCCGTGCAGCAACCCGACAACTTACAAGAATTTATATGCTAATGCTTCGTACTTTTATAACACAAGAGGACCAACAAGGACTGACGTATGACAAGGAGGAGTTCCCCGCTTATCGTGAGAAATGGAGAACAGAAGGTAAAGTAGTTTTGATCACCGCCGGAAAATATGGAGATATTTTATCGGAAGGATTAGATAAGGTACCTACATTATTGGACCAATGGCTTAAAGATGGGCTTCCCAAGTCACTATTGAATAATTTAAGACTAAGGCTGTCTTTGAGCCCTGGTGTAGATAGATCCATTTCTGGACCGGCGGCAGGAAGTGTTTTTTCACTGATCGGCGGCGGAGCGGAAAAAACAGGAATCTCAATAAGAATAGCATATGACAAAGAATTATTCTCTAAAAATGCGGAGCAGGATCTTGGGAAGTTATTGTCTACCTTGGATGGGGTTCTCTACCATGAGTTTGTTCACTACCTCCAAGAGAACGATCTGATAAAATCCAGTGGGCAACAAAAAAGCGATATCCCCGACGGCCCAGCCATAATAAAACAGTTTCAAAAACAAATAGAAGCCGGAATCAAACAAGACACTACACCCTTTGTTGAATATATGCTACAGCCTGCTGAGATTGAGGGTCATGCTCGTGGTTATTATCTTGATTCCCGCAATCTAGGAGTCCCATGGGAACAACTTATTGACCAGTTTTTTGAAGATGTGGTCACATTCACCCAAAGCACAGGCAAATGGATGGAAGTCCCCTCAACCCCCCAACAAATAGATGATATGCGTAACCAATTAGATACTCGCGTAAAGCCTGAGCTTATCAAATATGCTCAAAAGAATTTACCCTGTGCGATGATGAACAATGGCAAGCCAGTATCCCCTAGGTGCAATAAGCCTTCCAAAATCAGAAAAATATCCAACCAAGCCCTTAAAAAAATGAAGACCATTTGGGGTGGAGCCCAGGGACTTGCCGCCATGGCCAAGAAGAAGTCTCCGTTTGGTAAATATCTTTAGTTGATTAGTATCCTATATATTGTATGAAAATAACTCCCGAACACATTAGGCACCTTATTAAAGAGGAACTAAGCCAACTCTTTGAGAGTGCAAAGCAATACTACATTGTAGTCCCCGATGATGGCTCGGCAATACTCTATAACGACCAAAACAAAAAAGTATCTAACCTGTACAACGCGATGGATTGGGCAAGAGACCCAGAGAGGATCTATGGCGACGCAAGAGATGCTTATCTGCATGCCGACGCGCTTAATCAATTTTATGAAAAGACACACCCTCAGGAGAAGCGTAGTCGAAAATCTATGAGTGGACAGGAGTCTAATATCACTTTTAACAGTAAAGAGTGGTGGGAGAGGGCATATGGCTATTTCAAGGAGGGGGAAATACTCCCAGAGGAGGAGGGAAGATTCTCTGGGCACCCTAACATTTCCCCGGCTATGATGAAATCGCTAGCTGGCGTTTTTTCACAATTCGACAGAAAAACTCCCCTGGAAAGCATCTCGTACCTCGCCCCGGCCTCCCCGGCTGGATCCGCCGCAGCCACCGGAGCCTCGTTCAAGCCTATCATTCCAGATCCCGAAGAACTAAAAGAGAAGCCACCCAAGAGCAAATGGTCATCTCCTTTTGCGCGCAGTAAACCTACACCAGCAGGTGATGGATCTTCTACAGTTCCTGCTGGCCCTGCTACACCATCCACACCAAAGCCAACAAAAGGTCAAACAAAGCAAGACCGATTAGCGGCGATTTTAGCCGGCAGCGGCGGAGCTTTTTGATTATGAGTAACAACGAATACAAAAAGTATATAACAACCTGGAAACAGTTCATAAACGAGAATAAAGCTTCAAATATATCTGAAGGCCCCTTCGGCGATGCCGCCAAAACGCTTGGATCTCCTGTTTCGCATGAATATTATCGAGGCGCTTTTGGCGGCAAAAAAGCACCAACAGGCAAAGGGATAACCGCTTATCCTATAGCCTCCAGAATGGGTGCTGCACAACTTATGGACAAAGGCACAACCTGGCCCACCACGACCCAGGACAAAAAGGCAGTAAGAGCAGTAACAGACTTTGAAAACAAACTCGGTGATCACACTGTCAACCAAGGCGGACTGGCTTCTTTTGGCTTGGACGCTCGGGCATTTATGATCGCCGACGGCGAGCGCTGCGCAATAGCAAACAACAATTGGGATGAGCACGGAGAGGCATCATTATGGGTCGCCGCACCCGTTTGGAACTTGGACACCGGAGATCTACTTCCGGGACACGATGGTGAGGTTAGATTTTTCTTTGATGATCAGGGGCAATATGAAGCATTTCTTCGCTTGTTGAAAGAAGCCATATCCGATACTAAAGGAACAAAGGGCATAATAGGAGAGTGCTCTGTCAGAATGGTAAACGCGGCCCACGACGACCTCCTCCGACAACACCCAAAAGTCGAGAAAGACCGGTATCAGGATACTCTTCTAGTGCCCGGTGATCAGATAGGTTCAACAGATCCGAGATATCAAACAAGGGATAAAATTATAGTAGGGACAATGAACATTATATGGAACAATGATTATTTTCCTGCGGTTGTAGTTTCTTTTGGCGACATTAAAAAACCATATTCAGAATACCCTTATTTTCTCACCCCCGACGGCGCACAAGAATTTTTAAATATAATGAAAAGCACGGGATCAAAAGCGGGGGGTGTCTATAAACCAGTGATGGGTAGTAATATGGCGATGCCATCGGTTCCTGCTGTTTATAGTACGGTTTGCCCCAAGAAAAAGAAAGAAGAGAGCCCTGATTTTGAATTGCAACCCAAAACCAAACCTCCCGGCGCGCTGCCCAGCGGCATCAATTTTTAAAAACTTCTTGACCTAATCCTCAGTCTGTGCGATAATATTCATGCGGAAGGAGTACCGTTATGACTTATCAGGTATTCAGTGATATGGATGGCGTCCTCGTCAATTTTGAGGGTGGCGTCCTAGAGCACATGAACAAGCGTTTTCAGGAACTAAAAGATCAGCCTGATCATCCTGATCACAAACTTGCCCGCTCGGCAGCCAAAGAGCTTGGCGGCTGGGACGTAGTAATCAGCAGGTGGCACATTGCTCGGTCTGACCAAGAAGGCAGCCTAAAAAGAAACTACCGGACGAGAGACTTCATGTACCGGCTCGTTGAAGACGACGCTGAACTCTGGGCCAATCTCGGCTGGGAGCGTGGCGGCAAGAAACTTTGGGATTATATCAAAGACATTCCAGGGCTAGAGATTTTATCAGCCCCAATGGCTGAAGGCTCCAAGATCGGCAAGCGGATTTGGGTTGAGCGAGAACTGGGCGTCCCAGTTGAAAAAGTCAACTTGGCTGACAGCAAGAAGCCCTACGGAGTTCACAACGGAAAACAAGGACTTCTGATTGACGACCGTGACAAATATGTCAACGAGTTCCGTGAGGGCGGCGGCATCGCCATTAAACATAATCCAGATGACGTGGATAATACGATTAGACAACTTAAAGAACTCGGCTACTAATTGCTCAACGATCCCAACTCAGCGAAGAAGAAAAGAATCCTTGATGAAATCCTTGGCAGACCTCAACGCCAAGGCAAGGAATATCTTTATCCTTCCCGATGTTGCGGGCACCACAAACGTAAGCTCTCAGTAAACTTTGACAAGAATGTCGGCAAGTGCTGGGCTTGTGACTGGCGCACCAAAAATTTACGACGCCTAGTCAGGCGTTGGGGCGATATAAGTCACATCCATAGATGGAAAGATTTTGACGCCGATATTGAGTTGGGCGACCTAGACAACCTGTTTGCCAAGCAAGAAGAAACTAGCCAACGAATTGACCTTCCAAATGAGTTTCAAACGCTTACAGGTCGTTCCCACCCTGCCTCCGCAAGAGTTCCATTAAACTATCTGCGCAAACGTGCCGTTGTAGGTAAAGACGTTCTGTTTTGGAAGATAGGCTACTGCGCTTCCGGGGAATACAAAAACAGGATAATCCTCCCATCATTTGATGAAGAAGGTTATTGTAACTTTTTCACGTCCCGCACATACGACCCTAACATTTGGCCTCCGTATATGAACGGACCCGGCAACAAAGACATCATCTTCAACGAACTGCTAATTGACTGGGAGCGAGAGGTGACTTTGGTTGAGGGCGTCTTTGACGCAATCGTTGCTGGCGAAAACAGCATCCCACTCCTCGGCTCAACCCTACGAGAAGACAGCAGACTTTTCAGGAAGATCGTAAAAAACGACACACCAGTCCTGCTGGGGTTAGACAACGACGCACACAAGAAAGCGATGAAACTTGTGAAGGCTTTGCTGGCTTATGATGTAGAAGTTCGCTTAATGGACACCTCTGGATATAAAGACATTGGCGAAATGCCACGAGATGTGTTTCAAAAACGGAGAGAGAAAGCGTCGTTTATTGATTCTGACGCCTATTTATTCAAGATCGCTTTAATGGCGTGAGGGACAAAAAATGAAAATCACAAAATCACAACTACGAAAGATTATTAAAGAAGCTATCCGAGAAGAATCCAACCCAAGGCTTGGCGAACTTAATAAAGTAACTTATGTAGAGGCAGTCCATCCCCAGGGAATGGGATTGTATAAGATAGAGTTGTTCTACAAAGACGGGAAAGAGGAAGTATTGCGGAGCATAGAAAAGTTCAATGAGCTTTTCGGAACAAACCTCAAACCTAGGGCCGGAGTTATGTCTTTCAAGTATGGTCTCGAAAAAGTAGCACCGCATGTTGAAGTCGAAATTGACGAGATGGATGTGTCCTAGCTCTCTTAGGTTCCCTTTATTAAATCTCGCACCTATTTATTGAAGGTCTCTTTATAGGCGCGAGGAATCCCATAAATGAATTTCGACAAGCTTCTCGATAATCTTATTAATGAAATTATAGAAGAGCACCAAACTCCCGTCCGTCTTCTTAATGAGATAGACGATGATACTTACGACTATATTGTAGATCAGGCGGCAGACCTAAAGCCCGGCTCAATGAATTCTTATTTTGGTGGACAACAAAGGGTAGTCATACCCCTGATAGCATCAGAGAACGAAGAGATTAAAAAGTTCTATGATGAGGTTGTTATTCCTCTCGCTTCCAAAGGACTACGAGTAGACCTTAAGGACGGTGTTGCTGTCAAAGAGGTAGAGACCCAACGAGGGAAACAAGAAAGAAAAATAAAATTAGGAAAGGTGATTGGAAAACAATTACCAGAAGAAACCCAAAAATGGTGGAATAAAGTCCAAGCAAAATTCTTAGGCAACCCTGAAGTTCTTGACAATAAGTATTCGATTGTAATCTCTCAGAATCCTGTTGATGTGGCTCGCATGTCGGATCACAGAGAAATTCAATCTTGTCATTCTCCTGGCTCTGATTATTTCCAGTGTGCGTTGGCAGATGCTCGCCGTGCCGGAGCCATCGCTTACTTGATCGACAGCGATGATGCACCCTATATTGAATCTCACCTAAACGATCCAGAGGTATTTGTCGATCGTGACAGAGGTACGGAGGGTGTAACTCCGCTTGCTCGTGTCCGCCTCCGGCGCTTTGATTATGTCGAGCCGGATAATGGATTTATAGACGCTTTCTTGGTTCCCGAGAGTAGAATCTATGGTCGCTCTGTGCCGGGATTCTTAAACAGCGTCATAGATTGGGCCCGAGAAGAGCAGGATGATCACCCCTTCTTTAAGAAGCAACTCGACCCCAGTAACATATACCATCGTGGCGGATCATATTCAGATTCGGCATTTTCGGCTATGTTCAATAATTTATTGGGACTGGAGAATATTGAACTCAATGATGATTTAGAGATGTATCCTCATTCGATGCCCATGATCAACGATACAACAGATGAACAGTATGTTGATCATGTTTCCGGAGAAGGACTTCAACGCCAAATGGATCACGGCGAAGAAATGATGTCGGATCTTAATCATGAATATTTCAATCACGACGATGTGAATCTTGATTACGATTTAGAGTGGGATGAGTGGGGGGAGTCTGTAGTAGTAGAGTCGTGGAAGGTGACAGTGGAATTCGATCTTCCAGTCCACGCAATTCTCAATTCGGAATTCGTAAAAAACAACGAGAGCGTAAATGTCGATCCCGAAGATCCATGGACCATCCAACAAGACGAACTTAACCACAACAGTGTCTGGGGACATATAGAATCACTAGTGGAAGAAGCCTACGAAAATTCGGATCATTACAATGAGTATCTTGAACAGCCTAGCTATGATGCCCAAGCAGAAGTGATCCGCTTTGGAGCAGAAGGAAAGCTTATTTATCGCATTAGGTTAGTTTGGGAAGGCGGCGGAGAACCTATTGCAATGTTTGATCAAAACATTGCTCAAGAGGTTTACAATATTCATAACTACTATGACGAACTCAAAATAGAAATTGTTGAGAAACTCATAGAAGAGGAAGTTTATGCTCCGACAAAATACCAAAAACTTCGTAAATCTATAGAGTTTGATGAAGATGAGTATCTGAACCGTCTTGATGGCGAGAAGCTCGGACACTTTCGTATAGAGTTCCAGAGTGGTCATCTTACCGCATACACCCACGAGAAATTGGACAACTATCCAGCACCGGGAATCCGCAAGATTGGCAAGTTCCCCGAGTGGGTAAAATCTAATGAGTCTCCTCCTTTGGCACATGTTATGGGATTTGATGCACACAATTTTAGCGGAATGTCCACTACTATCGCCTATAGCCCGAAGCGGATTATTGGTATGCTCCTCAACCCAATGTGGGGCGACAAAGTAATAGCACATCTTGAGAGCGACCTCGTTGATGCGTCCGTTGCTGCCCATAATCAACTTGCTTTAGCGTTTGATGCTTCTGACAGAGATGCAGAGGAAGACAAAGAGTGGGGCGAGCGCAAAGATGCTTTAGAGGTGCTAAGAAGTATTAAGGTTTATTTCAGCGCAGATGTAATTTATTTAGGAGGAGAAACATATAGCGCCACAAATAAGCCAAGCCGCAGAGGAACCGGCGGACTATATTTCAAATTCAACGAAACAGATAACGAATACACCATCAAAGGACTTGTGCAGTTCTTAAAATATTTTGACGAACACTACGATGTAGTTCAGACAGCCATCCAAAAAGTTTGGGACGAGTTTGTCGATGCCTATAATGAGAACGCACCGATCGCTCAAGAGGAGGGTGTGCAATTTTTGCGGAACATGATCCAAGAAGTCATCGAGGAAGATCTCCGCATTGACAAGCATCCTCAAGCCGACCTCATCAAGAAGGCTGTCGGCGACGAGAACCATCTCATCTCCTTTTCTGACATTAATAAAGTCGGCCTCAACCCTGGGACTTCTTTCAATACTCCAGCAGGCATCTACGGATGGCACTTCACCCAACGCACTCTTCGGCGAGCAAAGAAAAATAAGATCTTCGCCTCTGAAAGAAAGTATGGTCATCTTCTTAAAATTAAGAATCCCGACAAGGTGCTGTGGCTAGGCACTGACCAAACAGGCACAAGTGCGAAGTCACCAGCAGAGGCTATGAAGTTATTCACCAAAGCATACCCTGTGCTTAACGAACCTAAAATCCAGTTTGACCCCGAAGGGAACATAGACCCTCGGTGGATAGGCAAAGACGATGGCTCAAGGAAGATCTCGGCAGCCGAATGGTTGCAAGATTCAGAAGTGGTAGCAGGCTATCGCACAACTTCCAGCCGCCAAACAGGCGGCGAGTCTAAATCAGAAAAACTATACGATCTTGTAATGGCTACTGCCGCTGTCCTTGAATTAGACATGGTAGCGGGCAAGAAGAGGACTGTGGCCGCCAACGCTCTCCTTCGCTCACTCGGTATTGACGCTGTTGTTGATAAGGGTTGTAAAGGTGTTATCCACAACGCTGAAACCTGCCAAGGGTTCTTCACCCACAAGGGCGGGCTAGAGCATGTCGCTACTATTGAGAACCGCTTATACAGCCTCAACAAGACTGCCGTTTCTCGTATCCTTCAAAGCCCTAATGCTCCTGAAGATAAACTATGGGACGCTAT
>Ga0080013_1000310_pt1 | contig 69477 bp, 67 predicted proteins | sample ETNvirenome_6_85_FD_69236 | JGI IMG/M metagenome (GOLD analysis project Ga0080013, IMG submission 69236) | Marine viral communities from the Pacific Ocean - ETNP_6_85 (SPADES assembly) (version 2) | ecosystem: Environmental > Aquatic > Marine > Oceanic | place: Pacific Ocean | collected 2013-06-19
GAACTACAATAATCATAAAGTTGTGTCTATTGAACCATTTAAAGTCATTGATCTTTACGATCTAACAGTTGATGGTTATAAAAACTTTGCAACTGATAGCGTTATTTCACATAATACACCTGAAATTGCAGGTGCTTTAGATATATATGCTGAAGAGACAGTTGCAGCAGATGAGCATGGGAAAGTTTTACATGTTTATTCAGAAAATACACAAATCAGAAAGCTTCTTGAAGACATGTTTTATGATACGCTTAATGTAGAATTTAACTTAACTGCTTGGACACGAAATCTTGTCAAATATGGAGACTTCTTTCTATTTAACGATGTAAGTCCAGAGTATGGTGTGATTAATGCCTTTCCACTTCCCATATCAGAAGTTGAACGTGAAGAAGGTTTTGATCCAAAAGACCCAATGGCTGTAAGATTTAGATGGGTAACACAAGGAAATAAAGTATTAGAAAACTGGCAAGTATCACATATGAGATTGTTGGGTAATGACGCATTTTTACCGTACGGTTCTTCAATTTTAGAACCAGCTCGTAGGATATGGAGGCAGTTAATTTTACTAGAAGACGCAATGATGGTTTTTAGAATTGTTCGTGCACCTGCTAGAAGGGCATTTTATATCGACGTTGGTAATGTCCCGCCAGAAGAGATAGCAAACTACATGGAGCAAGCTCAGACATCATTAAAAAAATCATCTGTTGTAGATAGAACCACTGGGCGTGTAGATTTGAGATATAATCCCTTGTCTATTGATGAAGATTATTTTATTCCAGTTAGAGGAGGTGAGAGTGGTACAAGAATTGAGAGTGTAGAAGGGCAATCAATATCAGGTGATACAACAGACGTCGAGTATATACAAAAAAAATTATTTGCTGCTTTAAAGGTTCCAAAGGCTTATTTGGGGTATGAGGAGGGATTGGGTAGTAAAGCAACACTTTCACAACAAGATATTAGATTTGCAAGAACAATAGCTAGGATACAAAGGACTGTATTAGCTGAAATGAACAAACTTGCAATCATACACCTATATTGTAATGGTTACAGCGGAGAAGACCTTTTAGATTTTGATATCAGTTTATCTACACCATCTACAATTGCACAGCTTCAAAAACTTGAGCTTATAGAAAAAAGGTTTACTACTGCAGGAACAGTTGCAGGTGTAGCAAATACAACTGATAGACGATGGTTGCAAAAAAATATTCTTAGATTAACAGATGAAGAAATAGACAGTATCAAGAACGGTTTAAAGAAAGACAAGTTATTTGATTTAGAATTAGAAGCAGTACAGATTGATTCGCCTGCAGAAGAAGGGGCATTAACTGATGACGGAATGGCCGGTGGCGATATGTTTGGCGCCGCAGATGACATACCCGGTGACGATATGTTTGGTTCAGAACCAGTAGATTCGCCAGACGAGTCGCCTATAGAAGATACAGGAGGCGAAACATTAGCAGAACTTAAACTTGATGACGATGAATCGCCAATTAGAGTTGCTAATAAAATTAAAAAATTAACTTCTATACTTTCAGAAGATGAAGAAAGGAAAAAAACAAAATCAGAAGAATTTCAAGAAGAAATGGATGATGAAAGAAAAGAAAAGCAACGTAAAAGACAAACAAAAGAATTGACCGGAACAGATCAGCTGAATATTGCAGGTAAAAATAAAGGGAATAAAGATGATCCAACAGGTATGAAAAGAGAGTTATCTGACCTAAAGAGCTCTTATAAATATTCAAATGTAAATGAACATAATTTGGATGAATTTAATATTGATGAATACTTAGATTATAAGATGTCTCAACAAGGCAGGATGACTGGGAGAATACAGTCAGCACTTAGATCACTAGAAGATCATAAAAATTCAGTACCCCATGTTATTTTTGAAAATAAAGATCAAGGAGAAAATAATGACGAAACATAACAAAAAAAGGAATGTAGGTATTGTCTATGAAATGCTAATGAATTACATTACTGAATCTGTTATAGATAATCGACACAAAGATGCCAAAAAAGCTTTAAGTATTGTCGAGCGCAGATATAATAAAAATACTGAGCTTTATAAAGAATTTCGACTTTTAAATGCACTAGCCAATTCAACAGTTAGTGGAACACACATAGCTGCAGGTGTGTTAGCAGAAGCAAAAACTGCGTCAAGAAACTTTGATAAAACTAAATTAATGAAAGAAAAGTCACTTTTAATAAAAGACATTAACTATCAATTAGGCAAAAATAACTTTTATAACATACGTGTGCCTAATTTTAAAACTTATGCAACAATTCAAACTTTAATCAATGAATGGTCTGCAGGTGATCGTGCAAATTTTTCTAAAGTCATATCTTATGAAAGAGATATAGTTGAACACTTGCTTGAAAGTAAAGAAACAAAAAAAATTGAATTTGATGAGCGATCTGATGCATTAGTTTTGAAAATTATGACAGAAAATATCAATAAAAAATATATCAATACGTTAACAGAGGAACAAAAAGATATATTGAAAAATTATGCATTATACTGCAATAATGATAAAACATTAAAAGAGTATCTAAGTAATGTTAAACAAAAAACACTACTAGAGGTAGAACAGTTTAGTAAAAAGACAAAAAATAACATACTTTTGTCTAAGATTGATGCTGTTTATCAAAAGATAAATGAATTAAGCATACAATCTCAGGACGATAATACGATTATAAAATATATGACATTATCTAAGCTTAAGGATCAATTGATCAAAGGAGATTCAAATGAGTGAAAAAGTCAAGCTACTTCAAGAGTGGACGCCAATTAATTATGATAAAAAACTTCTTCTTGAGGAAAGAGATAGGCATGGCAAAATGATGCTTAGGGGTATAATACAAAGAGCTAATACACTAAATCAAAATGGAAGAATCTATCCTCAATCTATACTTGAGAGAGAAGTAGTAAATTATCAAAAACTTATACAAGAAAATAGAGCGCTAGGTGAATGTGATCATCCTGAATCTTCAGTTGTTGAACTTAAAAATGCATCTCACATTGTTAGAGAGGCAAGAATGCAAGGTGAAGATGTTTACGGTACTATAGAAATTCTCGATACACCAAGTGGAAAAATAATTCAATCTTTAATCGAAAGTGGTGTTACACTAGGTATATCTTCTAGAGGTGTTGGTTCAACAAAACGTCAAGGTGATACACAAATAGTCCAAGATGATTTTCAATTAATTTGTTTTGATATGGTTTCAGAGCCTTCAACACCAGGTGCTTTTATGCTGAGAGAAGGTAAGGAAATCAACAAGAGTGAAGCCGGTAAATATTTTAACAATTCTGATAAAATTGATAGAATATTTAATGATATCCTGAGGTGGTAAATGGCAAAATTATCGAAAAGCATTCTTAAAGAAATAGTTAAAGAATGTATTGTTGAAATATTTTCTGAGAGCTTTTTTCGCAAAGATAGCGTCAATCATGACAAAGACATGGTAGACAGAGGTAAGCAAATCTTTAAAGAAAATATTAAAAGAAAAAATAAATACCCACAATCTATGCAGTCAGTTCAAACTAATCATAATGAATCGATATATGATAATGAATCTAGAAATAGCATAAATGAAAGATTTATAGCTAATACAAATAAAGCTGTAACTAGTCTGACAAATGACCCTGTTATGACAGAAATATTTAAAGATACTGCAGGTACTACGCTCCAAAGCCAAGTTTCTGCTGAATCTAGAAGAGGTTTGTCTGTACTTGCAGGAGGAGACGAGGCCTCAAAAATTGTTGATAGTTCTGATCCTACTGAATTATTTGCAGAATCAGCTAGTAAGTGGGCTTCTTTAGCTTTTGCGCCTTCTATTAAAAAATAAGTTTTTTTTTGATTTACAAGATAATTATAATTTGTTAATTGGCTAAAAGGAGGCTAACATGTCTAGAGTTAAAAAACTTACACCTAAAGTTCTAAAAAAAATCATTAGAGAAGAAAAAGCAAAAATTAGAATGAATAGAAAAAAAACTTCTAATAAAAGTAATACAATCGAAAAGGGTATTGATGCTATTACAAAAATAGCATTGATGGAAGTAAAAGAACTGGTTAAACTAAAAAAGTTAAGAGAAAAAAGAAGAAGACTTAAAAAATTATTAGCTAAAAGAGTAAAGTAATATGTCTTCTTTAAAGCAAAACTTGGTAGAATATTCAAATACAGTTAGTAAAAGCAAGGGAACTAGCAATTCTGCAAATTTAAAAAAAGCTTTTCCTGATTCCCCTATTCATTCTGGTAAAATTACTGACAATGAACGTCTTAATTTTTATCAAGATGAGGTCATGGACAAGGAAGGTCTGACGATAAACGGCGTTGCAAACTTCAGTATGAACTATGATAATTCGCCTAACTTGGATGATGTCAAGACAGGTGGCGAAGGTTTACCATCTTCACCATACACACCTAACATTACCTCTCCTGGCGAAGGGAGTACTAACGCAGTAACTCAACCTGCGTATGATGGTGAGATTAAATCAGTTGAATATATAAGTAATTTTGGTACAGGCTTGGGCGGAACTGTTTCACCCCAAAAAACATCAAAGAACATAGCTAGTCTTAAGATTGGTAAATACATATCCGGAAGGTCATATGAAGGTTCTGATGGGAAAAGCTAGTGTTTGATTTAATTTTTGAGTATTATCGACTTAATAATTATGATACCCGCCCTGGAGCGGGTATTACGCTGAACCCTAATAAAACTTTAGGATTAACTAGTGGTGATGAAAGACCTTTATATATCAATTATAAAGATCATGATCTTGAAGATGATGACGATCTAGAAGACATATATTTAGACTATGATACGTTAGATGCTGTATTTAAAAAATTACACCAGCCTGTTTACTCTATTGATATAAAGAGATCGGATGTTGGTCATACTAGCGGTAATATGAGACAAACAGGTGCTTTAAATGAAAAACACACCAACCCGATAACAAAAGGTATATCACCTTATAGACAAAGAAAATTTGACGGTCCACCTGTTGGCGGCGGAGGTTCCGGCCAAGCATTTAGAACAACAGGTAATTACAGATACATAGGCACACAATATGGTACAAGTAGAGCACCAATTGATTATGATTCAGATAATCATCTATACTTTGATAGTGAATATGAGGATCCTATGGAAAGATCATTTCTAAAACACCAAAAAAGAATGAAAAAAATTAAAAATATTATAAAGCATCTAAATAAAAAATAAATAATTAAAAACTAAGAAGATATGTATAATAAGAATATATTATTGGAGCAATACATGACCAACAATTTGTATGAACAGGCTATAGCAGATGCACGAAAAATTAGAGAAGTTGCAGAAGAAAATGCTAAAAAAGCTATATTGGAAGCTGTGACACCGAAAATTAAAGAATTTATAGAGTCACAAATCTTTGAAGAAACAGAAGAAACAGAAGAAACAGAAAAAGAAGAAGAAACAGAAAAAGAAGACTCAGTAGAATTAGATGAAACTGCAGTCAATGCACTATTAAACTTGATAGGCGAAGATAACATACCGACTCGTTCAGAAGAGGTTATGAAGATGGCTTTAAGCGAAGCTATGAATAGATTAAACAGTCATGAAAGAAGTAAACTTTTTAATATGACACAAAAAATTAATGAATCTGTAGATAAAATAGAAAGCAGAAGCCTATATAATAAAAGAAAGGAGAATACTATTATGTCAGGAAATGAAAAATATTATGAAATTGATCTAGGGCTCCTAAAAGAGGCTCTGGATGACGAAGTAGATATGGAGATGCCAGATTTGGATGATCCTATCATGGGCGCTGAAGGTGAAGAACCTGAAGCCGACATGGAAGCCGGTGAAAATATGGTATCTAAGGATGATATTGAGGCACAAATCGAAGAATTAATTGCTGACCTAGGTCTAGAAATTGGTGGTGCTGATTTAGATATTGAAGAACCAGTTGAAGAATTGGAAGCTGAAATGGAAGAAGATGAAGGTGAAGAACCTGAACCTCTAGAGGAAGTCTTTGAAATAGATCCAAGAATGCTAAGAAATGAATTAAGAAATATCAGAAGCAGAGTTAACGAAGCTAAAGAAAAAGGGCTAGCTAATCAATCTGGAGGAATTTCCAAGGATTATGAAGCTCACTTTGGTGGTAAGGGTTCTGCTAATTCTAAGGGCGGCGACTTCGGTGGCGGAAAACCTGGAAAGGATGTACTTGCAGAGATGAAACATGCTTTGCGTAATCAGAGACACCAAAATGGTGCTTTGCAAAATAAGCTGACAAAATACAGAAGTGCTGTTAATACACTTCGTGAGCAGTTAGAGGAACTTAATCTTTTTAATGCTAAGTTACTCTATGTAAATAAATTGCTTCAAAACAAGACAATTAGTGAGTCGCAAAAACGATCTATCGTTCAAGCATTAGACGAAGCTAAGGATCTTAGAGAAGCAAAAGTTCTATACAAGAGTTTGACTGAATCTTTTGGTTCTTCTAGCACTTCTAGATCTACAAAGACTTTAAACGAGTCAAAGATTATTGGTGGTTCTTCTAGAGCTACTAGATCAGGTGGATCTATGCAGGCATCTGGAGAGCTTGATCGTTGGGCAAAACTTGCAGGACTTAAATAAAAACACAATTAACTGCTATTATACAAGGAGAAAAAAATGGCACGAAATATTACTATGAATCAGCTTACCGAAGGAATTCGTGAAAGAAAGGTCGGTGCTGAACGAAATCGTTTAATGGAGAAGTGGAATCGTACAGGTTTGCTTCGCGGGATGAATGACTACAGTCGTGAGACTATGTCACAATTACTTGAAAACCAAGCTGCTCAACTTTTGAGAGAAGCTAATACACTTGGATCTGGAGGTTCAGGTGCTATTGATGGTTTTACAAATATTGCATTTCCAATTGTAAGAAGAGTTTTTGGAGGATTAATTGCTAATGATTTAGTATCGATTCAGCCTATGTCTCTTCCGTCCGGACTTCTTTTCTATCTTGATTATTCTTATGGATCAGATATTGGTCATGATGTTGGTGATGGGAATGATGATTTAGCTTCCGATTCTGCTACATATAAACAAGGTGACTCACTTTATGGTTCACCAAGTGGTAGATCAATCAGAACAGGTGTAGATGCTGTTGGCGGTATGTATGACTTAGCTGGATCTGGGTACTCACTCGTACACAGTGGAACTGATGGTAGCGCAAACACTGAGCATCAAACTAATCAATGGTCAAACTTTGATGGATCATCTCTTGGAGCTTATAACTCTGCTGGAACTTGGACAGCAGGCGCGACACTTGATCTTACAGTTGATAAGAATATTACGCTTGTCGAAGCAGATCCTCAATTAGTTACAGATGCTACACAGTATGGTACTTCATATCAGGTGTTATTTATCAATATTGGTACAAGTATGAATGTTGATAAGACTCAAGCTAAAGCATGGGGTCTTATTAGTATAACAGATGGAACAGTTGCTGCACAAGATGGTTTTACCTGTTGGGATAGAGACGCGTCAGGTGACTTGGATCCGGATGAACAAGGTAATGCTTGGCAGCAAGGAACGGGTGTTTATAACCTTAGACGTCTTAATGCTGTTGGTACCTGGAACGGAACCACATTTACTAAAAGTGTTACAGGAGACCACTTGAGGGTTGTTCTTCGTGGATCTGGAACAAATGATGGTGGTGCTGCAGTAGCTGTTCTATTATCTCTTATAGCGCCTAAGTCAGACTCATTTTCAGTTAGAACAACATCAGGTGGTAACGAAGGTGCAACCCTTGTTATTCCTGGATTTGAATCAAACTTTGATGCAAATAATACGCCAGTAATCCCTGAAATCGACATCAAGATCGAATCGATCGCGGTAACAGCTCAGACACGTAAGTTAAGAGCTCGTTGGTCACCAGAACTCGCTCAAGATCTTAATGCATATCACTCTTTGGACGCTGAGGTTGAATTAACCCAGATTCTTTCTGAGCAAATTGCATTAGAAATTGATCGCGAAATTCTTAACGATCTTCTTGTTGAAGCAAAAGGCGCTAATTTTTATTGGTCTCGTTCACCTGGAAAATTTGTTAATAAGCGAAGCGGAGCTTTAGCTTCTTCTACGCTTGGACCTGCTTTCCATGGAACAGTTCGTGAGTGGTATGAGACTCTTGTTGAAACCATTATTGATGTAGCTAATGAAATTCACAGAAAAACACTTCGTGGATCTGCTAACTTTATAGTTTGCTCTCCTGAAGTAGCTACTGTTTTTGAAGCTTCTGTTCTTTACAAGCCTTCTATTAAAATTGATGGTCAAGGTCAAACCGGTCCTGAATTTAATATTGGTGCACAATCTATCGGTTCTCTTTCAAACAGATTCACTGTTTACAAAGATCCTTACTTCCCAAGAAATAAGATCCTTGTAGGTTATAAAGGTGGATCATATCTTGAAACAGGATACGTTTATGCTCCTTACGTTCCGCTTATAGTTACTCCTACAATCTTCGCTCCTGAGGACTTCACACCTAGAAAAGGTGTAATGACTCGTTACGGTAAGAAGATGGTTAGATCTGACTTCTACGGAACAGTAACATGTCTCGATATGGATGTTATTTAATCTATAGATTTAAATACATATTCAGTTGAGTTTTGTTAAAAAATTGGCACCTCTTAGAGGTGCCTTTTTTATTTTTCCCACCAGATATTTGCAATATCCCAATCAATTGATTCACACAACCAATCTGGTAAATTACCCGCACAATCAAAAGAGAACCATTCAGATCTTTTTCTTATTTTATAATCTGATAATTTATGATGTAATCTTTTTTCTATATGTCCCATATTTGAAATTTCACATAAGAGTTTTAGTTTAGTATGGGATCCAACTTGTAATTCTTTAAGACGCTTAAGCGCATTATTACTACGACCTATTTTAAGATCACCGGTAACGTCTGACTGAATAATATAAAGATTTTTTCCGCGCATATTTTATTATATCATCTAGATTAACATTTTGATCAAAAGAATTAAAATAATTTGTATAGGAGTTTATATGATCTTAAGCATGCTACTGTCACTGTGTCTAGCACACCCTCATGAATCTACGCAAATTCATGAAAATGATCAAACATTAATAGGCCCAGTTATTTATATAGCAGATCCTGTTTATGGACATGTAAGCAATAGAAGTGCTGTGTTGGATCCTCTTGTACTTTCTATTTTACCTAGACACGCAAATAGTACATTCTTGAAAGGTCATGATGATATATACGTATATGCAGGTATTAATATAAAAAGTTTAACAGAATGTAATTATGAAGATGATCCTTTGTATTGCGGAATTGAAAATGGGAACTGGACATTGACAACATTCATTGATGAAACTCCTGATGTTGCTATGCTTGTATTGACGTTATATAATAATAGAGGTATGATAATTGGGTCAGCTACACATACCAAATACAAAGAAGAAAAGTGTGATGTATTACAAAAAGAGACAAATATACGTGGTAATGGTCCGAAAGGTGCTTATAGTCAAAAGATAGAAGAAAAAGCAACTGGTGTGTGTGAAGATGTAGCACCTCTTATTGATATGCATATGGTTAACCAAGCAGCAATGAGTTTATATTTAGGCGTTAAGTAAACGAGGTTGCTTATGGTGAAACGTTTACACAAAACTTGTGTATATACTCACTTAACCTGTTATAATAAGCACATATTAAAGGAGCTTATATGAAAGTAAAAATTAAGATGTTGTATCCGGATGCTACACCTCCAAAATATGCACACCCGGGTGATGCTTGTGCTGATGTGTATGCATTTTCAACAATACCAGATGACAACGACAATGTGGTGATTGGGTTAGGGTTTGCAATGGAGATACCAGAAGGCCATGTAGGTTTGCTATTCCCACGTTCTTCAATTGCAAAAACAGGGCACAGCTTTAGAAATAGCGTTGGTGTTATCGACAGTGGATATCGTGGTGAGTTAATGATTAAATTATCTAAAGAAGACGGTAGGGGTTATTACAGTATTAACGAAAGAGTAGGACAGCTAATGATCTTACCGTATCCACAAATAGAATTTGATGAAGTAGATCAACTTAGCGATACAGTACGTGGAGCTGGTGGTTTTGGATCAACAGGAAACAGTTAAGAAAAAACAGTTATAGGTACATAATTATATTCAAGACATTTCAAAGGAGAATAAAAAATGGCATTTAAGAAAAAAGCAGTTGTCAAGAACGAAGACGTAGAAGATAGTTCAAAAAAGATTGCAACTTTAGAAAAAAATATAGCATCACAGAAATCACAAGTTAACTCACTTAAAAATCAAGTCAATAATCTTGAGAAGATTATAGCAAGATTAGATGAAGCAATCAAATCTTTATCAAATAAAAATGAAGTAGATGATCCAAAATTAGATAAACTAATCAATTGTGTAGAAGCACATAAGGATTATCAGAATTTTAGAAAAAATTTAAGAAGAATAAAGTAGTTTCATTTTTAAGACTATATATATAAACAGGCCCGGCACAATAGCATAAAGGCGAACCCACCGTCGTATCGGAATCATGTGGACATATAATCTCAAATTTCATGGAGGAAATTATGCCTAAAGTAAAATATACAACCTCAAGAGGCTTGCATCAAGTTGCAGGTAAAGGTATATCACTTAATCATCTTGACTTTTTAGCAGGAAACACAGCAAATTTAACTGAGACCGGTCTGGCAATACTGGAGGCTCAAGCTAGATTGGCAGAAGCAACACCAACAGCTGCAAACATTTTATCAGTAACACTTTCAGGAAGTGCTGTAAATACATGTGCATATGCTGGAGCTACCGCTGCAGCTTCTGTTTATCTACCTGCAGCAAACGCTGATACACATTTAGCTTTAAGATTTGCAATGTCTAATTTTAGTGCTACAAACGCACTTAATATAGTCACAACAGGATCAGCTACTGAAGTTACGCGTGGTAACTCTGCAGTTTATGCAAAGCAAGTTATAGGTCCTCTTTTCAATAATTTACCTGAATCAATAGTAACAAATGGAACTGATGCAGCACCAACTGCAAATAAGCTTACTTTTACTCCTGCAACAAGTGATGATTTTATTGGACAGAATTCAGTAATTCATTTCTATTGTCAGAAAGAAGGCCAGTGGCTTGTTAAAGTTTTTAACATTGCACAAGGCGATGGTGATGTAGGCGCATTTACAGCTACAGTAGGAGACTAATATGCCTAAAGTAAAGTATACAACGTCAAAAGGTTTATATGAAGAGGCAGGAAAAGGTTTCTTCTTAAACTATACTGATTTTCTTACAGGTAACGCATCAAATTTAACTGAGACTGCAGTGGCAATTACACAAAGTGAGGGTAATGATGCTGATGTTAGTGGATCACCGACTTCTGGTGAAATATTACTTGCTACACTTACTGCCGGTGGAATACATACTTTCGCCGGCGATGGTTCGGCTGTTACTAGTATCTATCTACCTGCAGCTAGTGCTGATACTCATGTTGCAGTACGTATTACTGGGGATATAGATCAAACAGGCGCAGTTACAATTGCTGCTAGAGGATCAGCTAAAGAAGTTCAACGTGGTAGTAATGCAGTTTTTGCTAAGCAAGTCATAGGACCTCTTTATAACAATGTTCCTGATTCTATTGCAACTGATGGTACAGATGCAGCTCCAACAGCAATTAAATTGGTTTACACAGCCGCAGCAGCTAATACTAATTTTTTAGGAATAGGTTCAGTAATTCATTTCTATTGTCAAACAGAGGGTCAATGGCTTGTTAGGGTATTTAATATATCTGAAGGCAACGGATCAACTGGTGCATTTACAACTGCTACATCATAAAAATTAAATTTTTTAAATGATATTATAAATAGACACTCTTATGGGTGTCTTTTTATTTACATAATATTCATTTAATATATAATTACAAAGACACATAAGGTGTCATCACACACATATAACATACACAAAAAGGAGGAGTTATGAGCGATAGTAGCCCATTTTCTCTAAGGGCAGGACTTTTAAGTCAGGCAGAAGGAATATTAGAAAAGAGATATCATCAAAGTTATGAAAGATTGCGATACTTATGTGATCGTGATATGGTTAACCCCAAAACTGTGACATGGCCAGACCCCCCAACAACAGAAGCAATTATTGCTGAAGCTGAAAAACTTTATAAGTTTGTACAGACTAAGTAAAAACAAGAAGATAAACTCAATTAGCGAAGGTCGACCAATTTGGTTGGCCTTTTCTTTTTTCTGTGTATATTTATATACGTAGAGGGATCATGAAACATTACAGATATAAGCTTGTAGATTATTTAAATGAAGACACAGCTGCGGATCCGCGCTTTGGAGGTGCTGGGAATGCACAGTTTTATAACGGTGACAGTAGCGATCTATATGCTATACAGGCAGGAAAGCCAGGCAATGGAGACTTTAATAGTAAAGCTATAGCTGATGTTATTGCAACAGGTATTAAAGTCTATAACGATTCTATATCTGCTGTAAAAACAGTTAAGAATAATGCAAAATTAAAAAGCGACATAGACATGTCTAATCTTACAAATCCGCAAGCAATCGGTAAAATAACCTATAAAGCAACCGGATTATCAGGTGTAATAGATGTTACAGGTGATTTAGATGCTAACTTGAAAATTAAATTAGGAGATCCTTCGAGATCTTTTGATGCAAAAATATCAGGAAACGTTGCAGATCTTAAAAACATCTATAATAATCCTTTTAGCTTAAGTTTTACAGACAAGCAAGGTAAAAAGAATAATTTAGAAGTACAAGTCAATCCAGATAAAAAATATTCTTTTTCTTACAATAAATCAGGTAATACGCTTACCAGTAATGATGAGATATTAGGTAAGTTTAATTTTGGATTTGATATTAACGTTCCAAAAGACATGACGAAGTCAAGTGTGGGAATTAAGTCACAATTCAAAACAAGCGATAAGAAGTCTTATTCAGCTGCAGTTAATTATGGTAAAGATAAAAGTACTGAGATTAGGTTAAATTTTGCTAAAACCTTAGAAGACAACAAAGTAGTAAATTTACTAGGAGGTACGGGAAGTACTGCCAATGTAAATACTTTTGTGTATACAAACTTAAGTCCAGAAAATGCACAAGAGATAGGTGGGGGTATACAATTTACTGTTACAGGTAGAAATAAAGGAAAGACTTCAAAAACTAAATCAACTAATCTAGCAACGAAAGCAGGAACAAAGGCAGCTAGTTATATTAATTTTGGTGATGAAACAAAAATCGGCGGTCTTAAGACAATTAAGGGTCCTGATGGAGAAGTACTTACGAAATTTTCAAGAGACGTTGATAGAATTAAGAAAGACGTGCAAGGTGCAACTAAAACTGTGAAAAAAGCTACTGATTTAGAAGAAAGCATAGTCACAATTACAAAAAAAGATTTAAGTTTGTTAATAGAAAAATTATTAAGTTAGGAGGAATTTGTGTTATTTTTATTAAGTTTATTAGCTTGTGATCAACCTATTGTTGATGACTCTATTAACCCAAACATTATTGTGCAAGAGATAGAAAAATGTATACACATAGAGGATCATAGACCATGTAATTTTGAATCTTTTAACAGTGATGGTGTTATTACTAGTCTTTACGATTTAGAAGGCATGCCGTTCATTTTAGATATATCTGCAGCATGGTGTGGGCCTTGTCGTATGGCCGCGCAAGAAGTACAACAAGTACAAGATGATTATAGCGAATATAACTTACAATACCTGACACTTCTTTTTGAAAATACAAGCGGAAATCCGCCGAGCATACAAGATTTAAAAAACTGGAAATCACAAAATGATATCACGACAGCTCCTGTATGGGGTGGTGATCGATCAATATTGACGCCTAGTCCAATTGGAACAGCTGATGGGTTTTATATGACATCATTACCTACTTTTTATTTTATTGACGAAAATATGAGAATAATTAGTATGCAGGAAGGATTTAGTTCAGAGTCTATTGAGGCACACATTGAGGAGATGTTAAATGAGTAAAAAATACAAAAGATTATATGAAATGACCTATAGTGATGATGTTCCTGAGGTAAGTTTAGAAAAAGATCCAATATCACCAGAAGAAATACCAGAAAGTATAAATAGCTATGATTCATATGATGAAGCAATTGAACTTGCGCAAAAAATGGCAAAAAGGTTCGGAGGTGATATTGATGCATATGTACAAAACGAACATCAAGAAATTATATCCATGTATGATGATAATATGTCGCCAGGCGAAAAACTTATTCAATATATTGTAGATGGTGGATTAAACTAGTTTTAAATATTTTAAAATTGGGAAATTTAAACTTTAAAACGATATCTATATTGGGTTGCTTGAAGTTGCGTGTTATATATATAAATAGATGAGGAGCGTAATATTATGGCAACTTTTTTAGAAATGAGTGGTAGTAGTCAAAACCCTACACCTTTTGGAGCATTTGATAACTTTAGTGATTTTCAAACTGAAGCTGATCAAATGGTTGTATTTATAAAAAGAAAGCTTGGCGATGATATTTTAAGTGTTGAGCTTACAAAAAAGATGATATTTTCTAGTTTTGAAGAAGCTACTATGGAGTACGGGGCCATACTTCATCAATATCAAGCTAAGTCAGAACTTTTAAACTATTTGGGTTACTCAACCGGTTCAGATGTTCAACAAAAACTACCAAGACAGAACTTAGAATATCTTCAAAGATTTGCTGAACCTTATGCTATGGAAGCAAATATTGGAGGCTCATACAACTTTATTAGCGGGTCTATAACACTTACAAGTGGCAAACAAGATTATGATTTGTATACAGAACTTAAAAATGAAAGTGGTACAGCGTTATTTTCATTAGGCTCAAATGCAGTAACATCTTCAGATGGTACTTACCATATAAGAGGTAAAATGAAAATTTCCGAAGTATATCATTTTGATCCACAAGCTGCTTATAGATTTTTTGATACAACTTCTGCTATTAACTACTTAAATAATGAATTTAGTTTTGAATCATTTACACCTGAAACTATTTTTTATGTTTTGCCTGTTTTCGAAGATATTCTTCGAGCCGGACAGTTAGACACATCTAATAGATTGCGTAGGTCAAACTATTCTTATGAGGTAGTAGGTACTAAAATAAGAATATTCCCAACACCAACAGGTCAACTAGAAGGTAAAAAATTATGGGTACGAGTTAGACACTATCCTGATCCTTTGAATCCATCTTATGAAGATAACTCTATATACGGTGTATCTGACTTAAGCAATATTCCCTATAATAACTTAAATTATAATAAAATTAATTCAATAGGGAAACAGTGGATAAGACAATACACACTAGCATTATCAATGGAAACTCTAGGACGCGTAAGAAGTAAATTTGGGTCGATTCCTGTTCCTGGTAGCGATGTTTCATTAGATGGTAAAGATTTAATAAGTGAAGGTCGTTCTGATAAAGAAAAACTAGTAACCACATTGAAAGAAATGCTTGAAACTTTAACTTATGATTCACTTATTGAGAAAAGCGCAACTCGCGCAGAAAATTTACAGAAACAACTTAAATATATACCTATACCTAACGGTAACGCAATCTTTTTTGGATAAACTATTATGGCTAGACTTTTTATAACTCCTAGAGAAATTAACTTTTTAAATGACGTCGCAAAAGAACTAGTTAAAGATGTTGTTGGCCAAAAAATATATTATTTTCCAATATCAGAAATTAAATCAAAAGTTCATGATGTCTATGAAGAATCAAAAGATAAGATATTTGACAATCCTATTGAAATTGATGCTTTGGTTAAGTATATGCCTCAAGAAGTAACAACTGATAGATTCGGTAGTGAAGAATACTCATCAATAGAGGCATACATCCAGTCCCGGGACTTAATTGATAAGAAAATTGAGCTATTTGAAGGTGATTTTTTCTCTTTTGGTGATAAGTTTTTTGAAGTAATCAAAGCGCCTGATACAACAACTTTATTTGGACAAATTGAGTATAATGGTTACACAACTATTACAGGTAAGCAAGCAAGAAAAGGCCAGTTTATAAGCAAGGTATTTGGTCCTACTAGCGAAGAAAATATAGGTGAAAATTCTACACAAGATACTTTTTATCAGCAAAGAGGATATTCTGATAACGCACTAGGTAAGACAGGTGACGTAAGAGAGTTAAGAAAACTTGGTGTCTTAGATAAACCCATAACTGGCCCAAAAGAAGTGTCATCTAAAGGATCTAACAAAGCCGGAAATGGATTTTATGACGAGTAATAATTATGAAAAAAATTGATTTTAAAAATTATAACAGACCGGTTACAAATGATTATAAAATTCCCTCTGCAGGTATAGAAGATATAGATAGGGCAATATATAAACTTTTCAACAATGATATATCTTTTCAAGTTGTAAGTAATAATGAATTAAGTAAAATTCCTGTTGTTTTTGCATCAGGCGAAAGATTTGCACTTACAAGGAGGAAGGATCCAATTAGAGATGATAATAATGCACTTATACTACCAATCATCTCAATTGCAAGAGGTAAAGTTGATTTTAGTCAAGGTCAGGGTGGCAGGGGGTCAGCAATAACAACTAGAGATCAAAGTGGTTATATAATTAAAAAGAAGTTATTTCCGTCTGATCGCGATTATCAAAATTTAATTAACAAAGCTGGTATTAAAAATCAAGATAATGTAGCATCTCGTGATAATTTTATGAGTCAAGATATATCTCCAGGTAATGATGCTTTGCCTGGAACTATAGCAACAAGAAGACAAACAAATGGCTTGAAATTCTCTAAGTCCGGTGGATTAATATCTTTATCTAATAAAAGCTTAGGAAATAATATTTTTGAGATTATACAAATCCCGTATCCTACACTTGTTACAGTTGATTATGATGTAACATTTTGGACACAGTATATGACACAAATGAATGAAGTTCAAGAAGCTTTTCTCTCTAGTATGCTTGGGCAATCAGAAGAATTTTTAATTATTTCTGAAAAAGGTTATGAGTATGTTGCCAAATCAGGAACTTCATTTTCTTCTAATTATAATTTTGATAACTATACTGACTCAGAAAGAATTATCAAAACAACGATTAATTTTCAGGTTTCAGGATACTTGTTAAATGTAGATGTACCAGGAATTCCCAATCAAATTAGAAGCTTTGTATCTGCGCCTATTTTGGAATTTGGTTACAATGACGCTAGTCAACAAATTGTTAAAAGAGAAACTGGAATAGATAATAAAAGAGATATCAATTCTATGATATTAAGTGATATTAACGCTTCTAGCGAAACCGACTCAGAAGATATATGTGTTGCTGTAACAATAGAAAATCCTTTTACTGGTAATAAAGAAGTAAATTTTTCAAAAATAATAACTTCAGATCAAAGAAGTGGTGAAACAGTTGTTAGCAGTCTAATAATTAAAAAAATTGAAACGCAATATGAATAAGATTTTTACTTCGCAAAATGATACTTATAACAGAATATATATAGTACAAGGAGTGTTCAATGGCTGAACAAACATTTAAATCTCCAGGTTTTTTTGAAAAAGAAATTGATCTATCTACTAGGTCACAGCAAACTTTAGGAATTCCTGCAGGTATTGTAGGTACTTCAAAAAGAGGGCCTGCGTTTATTCCTATTACTGTTGGATCAATGTCTGAGTTTATTGATAAGTTCGGTGATCTAGATCACGAAATGTTTGGGCCATACATGGTCAATGAGTTTCTTAAAAATAGAACTGCTGCAACCTATGTTAGAGTACTTGGTGCAGGAGCGAATTCAACACAAGCAGAAATAGATACAACAAAAACAAACGGAACTGTAAAAAATGCAGGTTTTATTATAAAAGGATCTGATGCAAGTAATCATGGATCCACAGCAAATCATTCACATGCAGGTTGTGTACAGTTTCTTGTTGCAAATCATGAAATACACGAAGGTGGTCAAGAATCATTATCTTACCCTATCTTTACTGATAACGATTCCTTCGGAACCGGCCAAGCTAACATGGTAAGAGGTGTTATTTTTATGGCATCCGGATCTAGAATGGAAATACTAGATACACATGCTTCATACTCACATATTGCAGGATTATCTAATCAATCATTTACTGGGTCAATATCAGCTTACGATAATTCAAAAAAGCAGGGTACTTTTAAATTAGTAATTTCTTCATCAGCAGGTGCAGGTTTCAATACTGAAGAAGGTTACGAAGGAATTGAAATTTATACTGCATCACTAAACCCAAGCAGTGATTATTATATTAGTAAAGTACTAAATACAGATCATAGAAATTTTCAATCAAAAGAACATTTACTTTATCTTCATTATCCAGTTGAGGATGAAATCGTAAGAGTTAAATATATTGCTACTCAAGGCACAGTAGGACTTCTTTCAGGATCGACAGAAGCAAGAAGAAATAATTATGGTAAGTTTGATACTAGATACTCAAACTCTAGAACCACCAGTTTTATTTCTCAACCTTTTGGTGATAAAGAATACGACTTATTTCACTTTGAAACTTTAGATGATGGAGCTAAGACTCAATATGAATTTAAAATTTCAGTAAGCAGCATAAGAAGATCAACAGATCCACTCAACCCTTATGGAACATTTTCTATAGAAGTTAGAAGATATAGGGATATAGATAAATCTACACAAATTATCGAGCAATTTACAAATTTAAATTTAAATCCAAATGACGAAAATTACATAGCTAAAAAGATCGGAGATGAGAAAATTTTCTTTAATTTTGATGCGCTTAGTGATTCAGAACGTAGATTAGTTAAGACAGGAAAATTTTCAAATAAGTCTAACTATATTAGAGTTATTATGAATTCTGCTTTTGATAATGCAGGAAACATACCCAAGGCTGCACTGCCTTTTGGTTTTAGAGGAATTCCTGCTTTAATTACTAATGGCACACTTAAAGACGAACCTGTAAGTACTAGTTCAACATTTCTAGGAGGATTTTTGTCTGGAAGTAACGATGTTGATGATTTAGATGCTGTTGTTGCAATGTCAGGATCGATTATACCCCCATTACCTTTTACTATAAAAGCAACAAGAGGAGCAGTTAATGCTAGCGGCGGGTACTTTGGAGATGCAGGAAACTCTGAAGTTGCAGATTCTAGAATTTATTGGGGTGTTAAGACAACAAGACTACCTTTAACATCAAGTTTGTCACAGGCAGCTTTACATACTAACGCAGGTGGTTTAATTAATGAAGTTACTGATAACTATATTAAGTTTAGTGGTATACAAAAATTAGATGTTTTGACAACTGGGTCAAAATCTGATACTTTTAATAATAATAAGTTTACATTAGCACGTGTTGCATTTTCAAATGCAGGAACTGTATCAGCACAAATTACAGGATCTGCTGCTGATCATATACTAGAAGCAGTTTATATTAGAAATGGTATCCCAGACCCTGTTGACAACTTAATAACTTCTGGAGACTATAGTAATAGAATTACATTAGCAACATTAGTTAAAGATACTAGTGCTAAATATTTTAATAGATTTACAGCTTATAATAAGTTTACAAATGTATTTTATGGTGGTTTCGATGGATTAAATATCTTTGACACGGATATGCGCAAGATGAGTGATCGATCTAGTTCTACTGATACCGGAGGAAAAGCTTCGGGTGATGGTGAAAGTAGATTAGGGTTATCTTCTGATTTTACAGTTGGTACAGGGTTGAGTAATAACATAATCAAGTCATACAGAACTGCGATTGATATAATTACTGATCCTATGAATTCTAATGTTAATATTGTATCTGTACCCGGCCAGAGAGACGAATTTATTACAGATCATCTAATAGAAAAAACTGAAGAGTTTGGTAAAGCTATCGCCGTTATTGATATTGCAAATTTTGATGATGACGGTACAAGAATATATGATGGGCAAAGTATTATCCCGAGTATTAGAGAGACATCTGAGCGATTTGATGCTCGAGGATTAGATAGTTCTTTTGCAGCTGCATATTTTCCTAATGTTACAATTCAGGATAAAAATACAGGCAGAATGGTTGTAGTCCCTGCATCAATAGCTGCACTAGGTGCTTTAAGTTTTAGTGACTCTGTTTCATTTCCCTGGTTTGCACCGGCTGGATTTAATAGAGGATCACTCGACTTTGTTAAACAAACGCAAGCAAGGCTAACAGCAGGAGATCGCGACAAGCTTTATGAAGCAAGGCTAAATCCGATTGCTAGTTTTCCTAATAGCGGGTATGTAATATTTGGGCAAAAAACATTACAATTTGCTAAGTCATCGCTAGATCGAGTCAATGTTAGAAGAATGTTACTGGAAGTAAGAAGACTAGTAGAGGGAATAGCTAACCAACTTGTTTTTGAACAGAATAATCAAGCAACACGTAACAGATTTATTTCTCAAGTTAATCCACTTTTAGCATCAATACAAAGTCAACAAGGCATTGAATCATTTAGAGTTATTATGGATGCATCTAATAACACACCCCAGGATGCAGAACAAAATAGATTAAATGGCAGAATTGTTTTAGTTCCGACTAGAGCAGTAGAATTTATAGCTGTTGATTTTATTATAACAAATTCAGGTGTAAGTTTTGAGTAATCAGATAATTAAGAATAAACGGAGATATAACAAATGGCAGAATTAATATTTAAAAGTGCAGGAGTTAGTTCTAGAGAAATAGATCTTTCCTTCCCAACACAGACTGCTCCAGTAGGTATACCCGCAGGTGTTATTGGAACATCAAATGAAGGGCCTGCTTTTGTACCTGTGACAATTTCAAATTTTACAGAATTTCAAAATATATTCGGAGCTTCTGATGGTTCTAAATTTGGCCCGCTAGCTGTAAGTCAATGGTTGCAAAGTGCGCAATCTTGTACTTTTATAAGAGTTTTAGGTATAGGCGACGGTAAAAAAAGATCAACATCAACAGGAGTCGTTAATCGTGCTGGATTTTTTGTAGGTGACCAATTAATTCAAAATGATGGTAACGTACTAAATAATACTTTTGCATATAGCGCTACCGGTCAACCTCAAATTAAAGGAAGGACTTATTTCTTAGGTTGCTTCATGTCAGAATCTGCAGGATCTACAATATTTAGTACTGCAGGTATACAAAGCAATACGACAGGATCAGCAATACTTAGAGGTGTCTTGATGGCTCCAAGTGGAGTTGTGTTACACTTGGGTGAAGCTTCTCTACAACAAGCACCATCATCTGCAGTAACTGCTATCGAAGATTCATCTAAACTAGTAGGAAGAAAAGGGTTCTTTACCGGATCTGTTGAGACTAGTAACCAAAATTTTATTATGTTGCTTAACGGACATAAAAACACTTCAACGTACCCTAACGTCATCACTGCTTCTTTTAACAAAACTTCACCGAACTATTTTGCAAATAAATTAAATACAGATCCGGATAAGTTCGAACAATCAGGTCATTTACTATATACATATTACAATATTGCGCCAGCTTATGCCAGCGTTACAGGTTCAGGTATTATTAACAGTAACATTACTGCTGCTGCAGGTACAACGCATGAAGGCAGCTCATTTTTGTTAACATCTTCGCTAGGAAGAAGTGCGTCATCGCCATCTAGTACAGTTCCGCTTTATGAAGATTTTAGAGATAGATTTAAGTATGCATCCTCACCTTTTGTCATATCACAATCACCAAATACTAGTTTATTTAAGATACATGCTCTTTCTGCAGGTGCAGCAATTAATACTAGATATAAAATATCAATAGAGAATATTACAAGAATTAATGCTTCAACATATCCAACATTTGATTTAGTATTGCGAGACTTTTATGATAGTGATGAGAAAAAAGTTGTATTTGAATCTTTCAGAGGAATTGATTTAAATCCTGATTCAGATAGATATATCGCTCGAGCTATAGGTGATATGCATACTTATTTTGATTTTGATAAGGATACCTTGTCGCAAAAAATAAATATAACAGGTAATCACCCAGTTAAATCAAGATATATAAGGGTTGAAACTACTGATGATTTAAATAACGGTGTTTTATCTAAAGAATTAGTACCTTTTGGTTTTAGAGGACCACTTCAAGTCGTATCTTCAGGTTCAATTTTAAATAATCCTTACGTACCAACAGAACATACAGGAATTGATTTTCATAGAACAGTTTTACAGCCTCCGATACCTTTTAGACAAACAATTGCTTTAGGGACAGGAACTAAAAAGCGAGTTGCAAATAATCTATATTGGGGCATGCAATTTAATGACTCTGATACGATTGATCAACCTAATAAGCCGTCTCTATTTAATGAAAGCTTTAATTCTTATGTCAAGTTTTTCCCTAGTCACAGAAAAGATGGAAGAAATTTTTATGAAGCTTCAGATACAATAGGCTATAATCTATTCAACTTAGAACATGTTAGAGTTCGTACAGGATCAGCAGGCTCTGATGGTAGTAACTTAGCAGCAGATGTTGAACAATGGCATTCTGCTTCATATATTAGAAATGCTAGTTTAAATTTAGATGCAAAAAATGATGATAATAAAACAAGATACTTTCGAGCATCAGACTTAGAAACTCCGGGTAATAGAAGATTTGCTAAATTCTCTTTCTTCTTGCAAGGAGGCTGGGATGGAACTGATGTATTCAATACAGATAAAAGAGAATTAAAGAACAATGCTATCAAACGAGAAATTGACAATGAATCAGATCAAGGTGGTGTTAATGGGTCAACAGCAGCAGCATATAGAAAAGCAATTGATGTAATGGGCGTTAAATCAGAAGTAGACATAAAACTTTTGGCAATTCCTGGAATTAGAGTTCCAACTGTAACTGACTACGCAATATCTGCTATTGAGAATAGATTTGATGCATTATACTTGATGGATATAGAGCAAGTTAATAGTTCGAATAATGTCATGACCGGTTCAAGTGATTTGGTTGATGTTAAAAATACAGTTCAGAGATTTAAGAATAGAGGTTTGGATAGTTCATTTGCAGCTGCTTATTTTCCTGATGTTGTTTTAAGAGATCCAACTACAGATAATCTAGTTGTCGCACCCTCAACTGCTGCAGTATTGGGCGCTTTCTCTTTAAACGATGCAATTGCGCATCCCTGGTTTGCTCCTGCAGGATTTACGAGAGGGGCTCTCAATGCAGTTGAAGGAGCTAATGTTCGACTATCTAGAAAGAATTTAGATGACTTGTATGATGTAGATATTAATCCGCTGACATCATTTCCAGGAACAGGTGTAGTTGTTTATGGGCAAAAGACGTTGCAAGCAAATGCTTCATCGTTAGATAGAATAAATGTTAGAAGGCTTTTAATTAATGTTAGAAGATCTGTTAGACAAGTTGCTAATTCATTATTGTTTGAACCAAATAGGCAGGAAACTCTTGATAAATTTAGCAGCCTAGTTAATCCTATTATGCAGAGAGTTCAAGAGCAAGGAGGCGTTGATAGATATAAAGTAATAATAGATACAAGTACAACGACTCAAGCCGATGTTGAAAATAATACAATTAGAGGTAAGATATTCTTACAACCTACACGTACTGTTGAGTTTATTGCTCTAGACTTTGTTGTAACAAATGCCGGCGCAAATATCTAAAATGAATATATATTAAATATAGGAGAAAAAAATGGCAGAAACACTTTCAGTTGCAGATATGCTTCCCAATAAATTTGAACCAAAAAGACAAAATAGATTTGTCTTGGCTATCGAAGGAATTGATGCATTTCTTGTTAAAACCACAGGACGTCCAAAGTGGAATATAGGTTCTAAAGAGTTTAAATTTATGAATAGCTACAGAAGAATTGCTGGTGCTCGAGGAACATGGGGAGGAATTAGTGTTACGCTTTATGATCCTATTGCCCCTAGTGGTGCTCAGCAAGTAATGGAGTGGATAAGAACACATCATGAGTCTGTAAGCGGTAGAGCAGGTTACGCTGACTTTTATAAGCGTGATATACAAATAAAAATTCTAGATCCGGTTGGAACAGTTGTAGAGCTTTGGGATATTAAAGGAGCTTTTTTAACAGGCGTTGATTTTAATCAGTTGAATTATGATGATGATGGAACTCCTCATGATATTACACTTGCAATAGAATTAGACAACTGCATCTTACAATTTTAATTTACAACTTTTTGTACTGTATTATACTTATATAAAAATAGAGGTATAAATGTCACAGTTACCAGAAGGTTCTTACAAGCCGCTCAATGATATTAACGAAAGTGCTTTAGGTTGGGAAGTGCCTATTGAATCGGTTCCACTACCATCAGGAGGGTTGTTATACTCTCCTGATTCTTTTTTCTATAATAAAAGTTTAATTCAAATCAAAGCCATGACAGCAAGAGAGGAAGACATACTGTCATCTCGAGCATATAGTAAAGAAGGGTCAGCAATAGATCATTTGATAGCATCATGCACCGGTGCTTCTTTGAAAGACATAGGCCAGCTTTTACTTGGTGATAGAAATGCTTTGCTTATTTCAATAAGAGTAACTGGATATGGTGCTGATTATAATGCTGAAGTTTCTTGTAATGCATGTGGAAAGTCTTGCGATCATAATTTTAACTTAAGTGAGCTTGAAGTTAAGCAGTTAAACATTGAGCCTATTGAACCTGGTAAGAATATTTTTGAATTTAGACTGCCTGTTTCAAAAAAGATAGTTCATTTTAGATTTTTTAATTCAGAAGACGAGAATCAAATTGATGGTGAAATAGAAAATATGTCCAAAATGCTAGGTGAGGCAAATACAGGAAGAGTGACTTCTAGAATATTTAAACGAGTCTTGTCTATAGATGGTATTACTGATAGAAATAAAATTAAAAAATTTATAAGTATTATGCCGGCATATGATTCAAAAAAATTTAGAAATTACGTATCAGAACTAGAACCTAAAATAGAAACGGAAGTCCACTATAAATGCAAATATTGCTCTCACGAGTCGCAGATACCACTTCCAATAGGAAGAAATTTTTTTTGGCCTGCCTGACAGCATAAAAAAATCCTTTCTTGAAGAGTCATATGCACTCATGAAACACCTGGGAATTTCATACTCTGATGTAAGAAAAATGCCTGTAAGATATAGAAGTTGGTATATCGATAGATATATTAAATCACTTAATGATGAAGCTGAACATCGTAAGAAGATGACAGATTCACAAAGCAATAAGTCGTCTAGAAGTTTCTAGAGATGATATATATATTATAGGCATAAATGAAAAGGGTGACATTTTATGAGCGGTACATTTAATGACTTAAAAACAGGCACATCAAGTACGTTTAATACAGCTGTTACTGAAGCTTTTAATGCCTACAAAGGCTACGAAGGATCAAGTTGGTTCGGCTTAGTATTAACAGAACTAGCTGAATTTAATAAAAAAGACCCGGGTAAGCTTAAGTCAGAAGACGTCAAGCAGAACACGAAGACTCAGAAAGAACTTGACGAACAACTTAAGTTAAATACACAAGCTTTAGGAGAAGGTCAGGATCTTAATATTGAGACAATATTATCTCTTGATACAGCAAAACTTCAGCAATTAGGTTTAGATGAAACATTTGTCACAAAACTTAAAAAAGCTACAAATATAGGCGCAGAGACTTTTAACAAGCTACATGATGGTTATAAGGGCGTTGAAAAATTACTAAACAATCTTGGAGGCGCACACCAAGAATATTTTGAATATGTACAGAAGAGTTTTGGCGGCACAGCAGATTTAATGAAAGAATCTAGCATTGGAATGTCACGTGATGCTATAGAGGCTTATGAAAATATCGGTAAGTCTGTTCTTATGACAAATGAGGAATTAAGAGACAACCCTATACTTAGAGCTGATAGCTCTATGTTCCCTGAAATACTTCCAGATGGTTCTGTTGAAGTTTTAAAAAATCAAGCAAATGAGTATCTTAGAATTGTCAAGGATCCTGCCGATGCTGCTACAAGATTTTTAAACTTGCAAAAAGAGTTTGCCTTCACATATCAAGAGAAATTTACAGGTGCTTTTAAAGAAGGCACAGCCATGCTCGAATTAGAAACAATTGCACAAAGTATGGGTGCTGAGTCAGATCAGATAGCAAAAATCATTTCTAGATCAATTGATCAAACAGGCAAGGCTTCAATACAAAATTTTAAAGATATTGTGAAATTTTCTATGTCAGCTCAAGAAGCAACAGGTGTATCAGGAAAAATTATATTTGAAAATTTTGCTGATATCAAAGCTGATGTACAAAATTTTGGTAATGTTTTGGATGAAGAGGCTTCAAGAATAGCAGCACAATTAGCAGAAGTAGGAATTAGAGCAGATACATTAGGAAAGTTAATTAGTAAATTTTCAGATTTTGACACAGCGGCCAGTGCAGTTGGTAACCTGACTGCAGCGTTTGGTTTGAATGTTGATGCTATGGAAATGATGATGTTAGCAAATACAGATCAAGAAGAGTTTTTAATGACAATGAGATCTCAGTTTGAGGAGCAAGGTTTAGCATTTGAAGACATGAATCTTGCACAGCAAAAGCTCTTAGCAGGACAATTAGGTATTGGAATAGAGGAAGCTGCTAGGCTTTTTGATTTTGATCAGGATATAACATCACTTGAAGATTTAAAAGCTGCTCAAGAAGATATGCCAGAAGAAGATGCTTTTAAACTTATGAAAGAGAGTGCTCTTTCTTTTTCACAAACTGGTGCAGAGCTCCAAGCTAAGATTGATAAAACATCTAGTTTTGGTATAGGGTCAAAAATGGTTAGGCATACTGAACAGCTTAGAAGAGAAATGAGAGAGACAGGTGTAGCTATAGGAACGATGGCATCAAGAGCACAACAATCAATAACAACTGAATTGTATGGTGCAATAAACGAAGGCTATGATAGTGCTGCTGAGAAATTAGAAAATTTAAAAAATAAGCTTGAGGGTATTACTACTAAGCAAAGTGATATTGATATGGAGAAAACATTGCAAAACGCTCAAGTAGCAGGTACTGCTTACTCAAATGCTTCGCATGAAAAAGGTAAGGAACATGCTGCGGTTGAAGGCGTGATTCAAGCTGAAGCAGCGCATAAAAGAGCCAAAGAGTTAGCAGGGGGAGGCTCAGGTGTTACAGGAGTAATTAATTCGGAGGGCGTTGTTACGTCTATTGGAGTCGGTGCCGCTGCAGGAGGGCCCTAATAGTGAAAAATAAAAAAGAGCAATTAGAAATAGAATTAGAGTTAAAAAGTTTAGGCATAGACATAAATAGTGTTGATGATGAATTGCTAAATTTAATTTATAGTTTTATTGGTGACGTTTATTGTAATGCAAAATCTAGTGATACAATAGTTAATAGTGAAGTTTTGAATAATTATACTAATAAATTAATAAAAGAAGGCAGCAATAATGTCGACAAGAAAGACACTTAAAGATTTTTTAAATAATATCAAAGGAATCCCGCAAGATTCATTGACTTTTGGTATCGATTCTAATGAAGCTTTAATCAACGAAGGTGATGACCTAGGTCTAGATTTAGAATCTGGTGAGTCTTTGCTCGATTTTAATGACGGAACAAAGGGGATGTTAGGTGATTATATTAATTTCATTACTTCTAAAAATAAACAAGGAATAAAACAGGGAAATTTTAAAAGTGTTTCACCTATAAGGGGAAATTATCCACACTCAAATCCTGAAGATTCCGGAGATCCCTTTTTAGCGCAAGGATCAGTAGAATCAGGTTTGATGTCACAATATAGTAATAGTGAATATTTTGAGGGTGATGTCATAAGCTTAATTGATAAAATTGGCGATGGTAGCAAGTCTGAACCATTGAAGGGTATTGCCGGGCAGTCTATTAGTAATAGTAACAGCATAGTGATCAATCCTGAGGGTGAAGATAATCCGATTGTGCAAGCTTCGCAAGGTTTATTAGTTAGAAATAATAGATTTAGCCCTACTAATAAATTAAAAGTTTTCAAACCCAACAATATTTCTAGTCAAGATTTTGAAGCCGGAGTCAATGAACACGGTACAATGCAAGTACAAAATGATTTTGGTGATTTTGATCGATCAAAATTCATAACTAATTTAGATAGTCTTAAAAATATAGGTAAGTCATTACTATTAAAAGCCGGTGGGTGGGATAGTAGCGATAATATTTTAGATAGTATAGATCCGGAACAATTTGATATATTAAATGCTAATAGTATATTATCACAAGCAGGTATTAACAATATATCTAATGAATCAGTTAAAGCAAAAAACTCATTTGGTTTTCCTGCTGACAATGAAGGAAATTCTGCGCGCCTAGGTAAGGGTGAAGCTTCACCTAGCGAAAGATCAGAAAAATTTGGTACATTTTATAATCAAGAAATTAATCACTTTGATAAAAATTACGATATTCTTAGAAATCATGCTGCTATAGCACTAGTAGCAATTAAAAAAGCAATATTGATTGCTTTCGATCAAATTGAGACTATTGGTGTCAAAAGTAGAAAGAAAAATGGTAATGCACTAGAAGAAATATTTTCTGATAAAACTGATAGTAGAGTAAAAGGTAAGTATAAACCAGATGTGCTTCATAATGTAGATTTTTTAAAGAAGAAATTATTTGTAAAAACTATTCATAGTTACTACGATTGTGTTGATATGGGAATTCGTGTTCTTTTTACCTCACGAGTCAATTCTAAAAATGAAATTAATGACAAAAATGCCAGTAAAATTCTTACAACAGACTCACATTATTGGATGTCAATTTTTATATCTGTTCTTAAGCGATCAAAGGGTGTCTTGAGTTCTCCTTTCTCTAGTGATGAAAGTGCAACTTTTCTTGAGAATACCATTCTTTTTGTTGATAAAGTTAAAAATAGTGCTTTGTTAAGATTTATGAATGCAATAGCAACAGTGGGCGATGTACATTTGACTGCAAATATGGGAAAAACAGGCAATGAAATTGCTACAAATCCTAGAGATGTTGATTCATTACCTACTATACCTGGCACGCGTGTCATGAAGTCTAGATCAGGTGCAATAAATAAAACTAATCTTTCTTTTTCTGGTATGAATCTTCCTTCTGCTTACATATTACCTTTAAATGTAGTAGGTGCTTCATTGGATATGAATACTATTTCTAAAGGCGCAAATCCTTCAAGAGGTATGTTAGGTAGTAGTTTAGCAAATAAAACTTATACTGCCGTTGGGCTTCAAGGAAGCTATAATAGAATACCCATTGAAGTTTTAAAAGAAATGGAAGACAGATATGAAGCAGAATATTTGCCATTTTATATTACAGACTTGCGAACAAATGAGATAATTGCATTTCATGGCTTTTTAACAACACTATCTGACGCAATTAATCCATCGTATAACGAGTCGACTGGTTATGGACGACTAGATCCTATTAAGACTTATGGAAAAACATCTAGAACAGTATCGTTTGCTTTTAAACTAATAGCAACAAACCCGCAAGACTTTGATGAAATGTGGTATAAAATAAATAAACTAGTTACTTTATTCTATCCGCAGTATACAGACGGAGATACAATTAGAAAAAGTAATGCTCCTTTTGATGTTGCAATGCTTGAAAGCGCAACTTCTGCAGTATTCAAGCAACCATTTAGTCAAGTCATAGGAGCAACACCTCTAGTTAGGGTAAGAATAGGAGATGTAATTAAATCAAACTATTCAAAATTTAACTTAAGTAGAATTTTTGGCGCTGGTGATTTAGGTACAAATCTTAGACCTTCATTCGATGGGAATGATGGCTTTTCACAAATTTTAGATACTGCTTCTGCTCTAACAAATTTGTCAGGTATAGGCTTAGATATACCCGGGGTTGGTAGGCTTAATGTTAGAGATGCACTTTTAAATATATTTGCTTCAAAATATGGATCTCCCATAGGTAAAACTTCTATGACAAGCGCAGGTCTAAAAGGATTAAATAACACTTTTCTTAAATCAGATTTTGTCAATACAGCAGTTGATCAAATTTCTAGTAAAATAATTGAAGATCAAGCAGCAGGATTAATCAATGGTTTTGTCAACCCAATTGTTATTAATGATATCATTAACAAACTTATAGATCCTTCTCTTTTCGCTGAATCACAGCAAGATTCAAAAAAAGGTTATTTTCCTAATGACATGGTCTTTATGAAATCAAGTCCTGAAAAATTTCTAATAGATACAGATGGGGAAAAATATTTATTTAATAGAAACATACTATGCAAGGTAATTGGAAGAGAAATTAAAAACGCAGAGTCTCATTTTGTAACTGCAAATGTATCTGGAAATGCCAAGTACAATAAGTACACAGAATATAAACTAGAGGTTATAGATGCATTTCTAGGTAGTATTGTAGGTAAAAAGTTTAAAGTATCACATAGCGATATAATACCTGATTATAAAGATATATACGATCAAACCTATGGTAAGCAAATAAGCAAAGGTGACGTAGGTGTAGGGGAATGGTTAACTAAGTCATCAAAATCAAATCAAGCAAATGATAAAAATTTAGTAGGTAAAATTGCTTCAAATGCCTTCAATACAGCAGTTAATGGCCCCGAAGCTTTTATGAATTCTTTTTACAATCCTGTAACAAGAGCATTTGAAACTAATATGGGTAGAGGTCTGGCAGGAACTCTAGGCGGTGTCACATTTAATTGGCTCAATGATGATTATGGGTGGGAAACAGAATTCAATAGTAGAGCACCTATGGGTGTAGATATTAGTTTGACACTTAGTGTAATTCATGATATACCTCCTGGTTTAGATCACAGTGGTTACAATAGAGCACCACTATACAATGTTGGAAAGATAATGAAAGAAGTATCAGGTGACCCTAATGATAGAATGCAAGAAGCAGAAGATCAATTTAATTCACAAGAAGGTATAATACAAAGGAAGATTAAATGACTACAAGATATATAACGACATCTATAGTTAACAAAGGAAAGAGTTTTGGCACCAACAAACTATCTAGAAGAATCTATCTAGCATGTGAGGCAGGTGCAATTAACTGTAAAGTTTCAATTTTGTCAGAAAATCAAAGACTAGATCATGTTGCAGGTATAGAATATGGTGATGCATCGCTTTGGTGGATAATAGCTTCTGCGTCAGGAATTGGTTGGGCATTGCAGTGCCCAGCAGGTACAACAATAAGAATACCTACTAATCCTGATGAAATCTACAACATTGTTTAAAAAATATGTCTAGTAAAACTTTAACAAATATAGCAGATATAGCTTATGAATCATCAATTGATGAGTTTAAAAAAGTATTGTCAGGTTTTGATTCAGATTTTGATAAATTGACGGCTCAAACCGTTGGCTTGGGAAACTTTGATATAGGTAAAAAAATTAGCAATTCGCTTTCAGACTCAGATGCCAGAATACTTAATAAGCTAATAGGCACAATATCTGGTGGATACTATTTAAACGACATGATGCGAGGAAAAGCTTTAGAGACATCAGCGATAATTACAGGAATAAAAGATGCCTTAGGTAGTGAGGCAGGTGAAATTATATCTAACAGCGATATTGAAAATGAACCATTTTATTTTTATCACGATTCAGCACAAAAAGTTGGGTTTAGAAAAAGCAAAAATATAAAACAGACAGTAAAAGAGAATGGTCTTCGTGTTGGAAATTATGATGGTTACGATTTTGACAAACAAAATATAATCAATCCATCTTTAGGCGCTGTTGAATTTAAACGCCACACACTTTCATTGGCAAAAAGATATGGTGATGCACTAAGTTTATTTTTTAACTGTATATCAAACGTAGATATGTCTTTGTGTGCTCCTTATCTTGATGTTAAAATTTTAGTACCAAAAAATGATACAAGCAAAAAATCTTTAGGTCATGAGGTCCAATTTAGATTTATACAACAAAAATCAAATAAAAATTTTGTATCTAAAGCAATAGACACAATTAATCCTTTTAATGACAATAATGAAGAAGAAGAACTATATGATACGCATGGAATGGAGTTGTTCCTGTCACCTCAGACTTTATCAAATTCTAATATAAGAAAACAAGATAAAAGCATCCTAGAACCGAACAATACTCTTTTAACATTGAAAAATTGTGATATATCTATTGCTGGATTAGGTGTCGGTCTTTTTTGTAGTAAAAATGCTAAAATAAGTATGACATTGCATGATCGATCTAGACTAAGGGATATTGCTCCTTTGATTACTCCTAAACAGTTTGCTAGATCAAGAGTTATAATAGAATATGGCTGGTCACACCCGCAAGGAGGAATGACTAGTAATAATACTGTAGGTAAATTCTTAAATAGTCTTAGAGATAAAGGGGTATTTATTGTCAAGGGTAGTTCTTTTTCATTTACAGATGGTGGGCATGTTGATATTAATGTTGACCTAGCAATGATGGGAGGGTCAGATTCAATTTTAGCTTCTGTTGCATCAGGTCACTATGTCCAGGCAAACGTTTTCAAAAATCAAATAAAAGATGCAATTGAGATATTAAAGGAAGAGCAAACAGAAGCAATTGGGGCTGCAAATATAATTCCTGAAAAATCGCTTAAAATTTCTAATGCAGCGGGTGCAAATACTTTAATGAGAAGGTCAGATTATACCAGTATAGTTGAAGACATTACCAAGGGTGACAAAGCTAGTGTAACCAGGGCTTTAAAGAATTTTGTAAAAACATTAGATACACAGCAATCAAATGATGTGAAAGATGCAATTTCCGATAAATTTGATGAACTTCCAAGGTTTGGTGTTAATCAAATAGATCCCTTTTTATTAAATGGTAGCGATGCATCTTATATGATAGCAGTAGAAAATGCTAGTATTCCTGATGATATTCCTGCATTTACATCATTAGGGAGCGTTTTGATGTCATTTGTTGCATTTCCAATTCAAGCAACACATCAATTTGATGAAGTTCAAATGTTTTTCTATCCTATGAATCAGAGTAGCGCCGGCGGTTATATACACACCACAGCATCATTTCCTATTTGTATTGAAGAGTTGAAACATGTATTTAAAAGTGACGATCAATCAAATACTTCTAGCTTGAATAATATGTCTGTTGCAAAATTTATGAAAAGATTAGAATCTAAGATTATTAGAAATCCAGTTTATAAACACTACGGGTTAAACTCAGAATATAAATTGATTAATGCTATCAAAAGTATTACAGATCAATTAGTTCTTGATTATTATGATGAAGAAATTGGTGAAGATGAAAGAAATTTTGATGCAATTGAAATGTTTTTAAACGCTGATCCAAATAATAAAGTTGCATTTGATAGTATAGTAAATAATATAAATGCTGAGAAAAAACTTCAAGAACAATTTGCATTAGGCAAAATTGACAAAGCGGGCCTAGCATACGGGCGTGATGCTTTAATAAAAAAAGATGCATTTACTTCTGATTCCTTACGTCAGTCTTTAATGAACGTTGTTAACAAGGATATAAAATCAACATTGAGTCAAATTTATACAAGATATGGTGTTGATTCATATGTTAAAGATGACAATCATAGTTATTCAGGCGAATCAAAATTTTGTATGCCTAATATAAGCTACTTTTTTGAGACAATCAATCCTCATGATAATGATGTAACTAGCTTTAAAGATATAAAAGAGAAATTTCTAAGATCTAATTCAGTAATTAATGAAAATAAGTCAATTCTAAGAATTCACGTATATGATGAAGAGGCAATTGCTAGTAAAACACAAGAGCTTATGCTTAGTATCTGTAATTCTAGAAAAGTTATCGATTCTATTTCAAAAAGTAAACTTGAAATATATGAAAATTATAGAAATAGAAAATCAAAAGGCTTAGAAGCTAAAATATTTGGAAATAACAAGATAACAAAAACTATTGGTGATACGATTATCAATAATTTAGATTTCAATGAAGTAAAAGATATAATTAAACAAACAATGCCTAGTATTACAATCGGATCCAATTTTAGCAATGTTAAATCATTTACTGCTAATTCTACTACATCTGGCGAAATTTCCAATGTCCTTTTTATTACCGAGCAAATGAATCAAAAAAAATTAGGAACAAATTCATCAACATTGCCTGCTTTAGACTCTATGAATGACTTAACTGTAGTACCTGCTGTTGGTTCACTAAATTGTCCGGGAATGCCTCTTATCCAGCGCGGACAACAAGTATTTATTGATGCGGGTACAGGTACATCAATAGATGCTATATACACTGTTCAATCCGTCAATCATAGTATTAGTCAAGGTGGATTTAATACTACCGCTAGATTGATGTACTCAGGGCAAAATAGAGTAGAGTCTATAAGAGAAATGGTTGATAAATTGGTCAATGATAAAGAAAGTGGTAACATAGAAAGTATTGTTGAGTCTGGTAAAAAATTATTTAATAGAAATTAGATTATGAATTTGTAAATGTTTGATAATAATGTTATGCTTAATTGAGGGTGGCATGATAATATTAAACAAAATTCATACAGGTTTTACAAAAGATATTAATATAGAATATGGCAATAAAAATTGGAAACCATGTTCTGAATATGATGTAAATAAGTTGTTAATACTTTATAAATTTAAAGAAATTATTTCTCTATATGAAGATTATAACAAATTAATTAAACAACTTAATATTGAAGAAAATATAAGCTTTAAAAATATGTTAGGAGAGAAATTATATAAAAAGAAACTAATAGAAATTAAATGTATACTAAATAATCTAATTAATTCAGAATATAAATACTATACAAATATTTTAGAAAAAAGAATTCAATTTACTAAAAATTTTAAAGAAATTTATTTGTGTGATGAATTAATACAACCTGGGGTATATGATCATTTTTCTAGTCAAACAGGCAGAGTAAAGATTAAAAATACAAAAAATAATTTTCTAACTATGAAAAAAGAGACTAGAAAAAAACTTAAAAGTACTTTTGTTAATGGTAGGATATATGCAATTGATATTGTTTCGCTCGAGCCAAGAATATACATGCATATCAATAAAAACAAAGTTGATCATGATGTATATTCACAAATCAAAAGAGATTTAAACATTAATGCTAGTAGAAAAAATATAAAATTAGCAATTATATCTTCTTTATATAGTGGTAGTGTTAGTACTATTAAAAAAATATCTGGTTTAAATAAGCAACAAGTATTAGATATTATCAACTATTTCAATATTGAAAATTTTACAAATAAGCTTAGGGATAAAGGTGAAGATATTAAAAATTTTTATGGGCGCCCACTATCTCAAAATCAAGCAATATTAAATCATTATATCCAGTCGACTGCAGCAGATTGTGCGCTACTAGCTTTTAATGAGGTTCAAAATCAGTGGCATGATAAAAAAATCAATTTTTGTGCTTTTATTCATGATGCTGTTATTGTAGATGTACATCCAGATCATTTTAAAGAAGTAGAAAATTTACAATTGATGTTTGAGGGTATACTTAATATAGAATTACCAGTATCTATTGTGAGGTTGTCATGAAGAAAAAAATAAATGAAAAAATGGGCGGAGGAATGAGAATAGGGTTGGGCGGTACAAATGCTGCTGGTCCATATTATAATTACCATCAAACAAAAAACCCAACCGGACATCACACCGGCGGATATACAGGTAATGCTGACAGTCAAATAAGTCAAAGACATTCATTAATATCAACATTTGAAGAAGAAATTGATGAAGATATAGAAGATGAAGATTTAATGGAATTCTTTGCGCGCATTATGAAAATGCCGTTAACTGAGGAAGATCAACAAGCGATAGATGAGCTAGATGAAGAAGAAGTTAAGGAAATGGCAGTTGCAGGTGCAACTACTCCATTGGGTACAAACGCAAAAGGTGAAATACCCTCAAAAGATGAAGAAAGAGAAAGACATATTAGAAATAAAAAATATTTTGGTGGATTAAAATAATTTTTGTAAATCTTCTCTTTTTATAGTATTATTTAATTTGTAATAAGCACTAAAAATTAATTTTTGCAATATTACACATTAAATTTTAAATAAAGGAGAAAAATATGCCGATAGATTTTGACGCAATTAGAGCAAAATTAAATAAACTCAGTGGTAACACTAAAAGCCGTAATTCAATGTGGAGGCCAACAGAAGGTGAAGAACATACAGTTAGACTGATTTCTTTTCCAGATAATGACGGACAACCATTTAAAGAGCTATGGTTCTATTATAATATACCAAATCAGCGTGGTCTTTTAGCACCATATCAATTTGGTAAGAAAGATCCGGTACAAGAACTTATAACAAAACTCAGAGAAGATAGTGGCAAAGAAAGCTATGAATTAGCTAAAAAGTTGTATCCCTCAATGAGATGTTACGCTGCAGTAATCGTTAGAGGTGAAGAAGACAAAGGTGTACAAATCTGGTCATTTGGCAAGACAGTATATCAAACGCTACTTAACTATATGCTTGACGAAGACTATGGTGACATAACAGATCCAAAAGATGGATTTGATATTAAAGTAAATTGTAATAAGCCACCAGGTAGACAGTATGCTATGACAGAAGTCAGACCTAGGCCTAGATCTACAGCGCTAAATAAAGACTCTAAAAAAGCTAAAGAGTGGTTAGATAATATTCCAGATCCCAATGAAATGTTTTCATGTAAGACATATGAGGAATTAAGTGGTATTATTAATAACTGGTTAAACGGTGATGATGAATCTGATGGTACAGAACGATCATCAGGTAATTCAAATACTGGTAAAAGCAAAGAGACTAAGGCATATTCTGATATTGATGATGCGTTTGCTGATTTAATGGAAGATTAAACTTTATTTAGTTTAGTGTTATTTTAAAGCCTGACAATTGTCAGGCTTTTTTATTGCTTGCAAGATACTTATATTAAAAATAGCGAGGTAAATATGGAATTAGATCTATCTTGCTTTGACAAAGACTTTGACAGATTAAATTTGTTAGTCCAAGAGCAAAGCAAACATCTAAGAAAAAAAGAAAAACTATATGAGTCACAAGTATATACATTTCTAGAAGAAAACAGAGAAGATCTTTTGGACTATGCTCTTCTTGAGCAAGTTAGAAGAGACCAATGGAATAGGCAGTATGGTTTTTTGTTGTCACAGCTTGGGTATGAATCTGTACCTATTAAAAATCAGCAAGACATGCTTAATGAATCATTTTGGGGTGATCTTGCAATTGATATGATCATAGGTTTAGCACCTACAGCTGTTAGAGCAATAGGCGGTGTAGCAGGGACTGTGTCTTTTGGTGCAGGCGTAGTTGCTGTCGAACCTATAGCAAAAATGCTAGCTGGAGGAGGATTTATTTACTATGCTCACTATGCACTGCAAGAGAGGCATGCAGGTGAAAAACTAAATATGTGGATGAATGTTTTAAATGCACTGTTCTCTTTAGAACAAGCAGCGATACCACTCGTTTCAGACGTTTTAGCTGGCGCTGGTAAACTTTTCTTAAAATTTCTAGGTGGATTTTTTAAAACAATCATTTGGCCTTTTAAACAGATTGGAAAGCTTTTCTCCGGAGCCGGTAAAGCAGCAATGAATGTTGTAGAATCAAGATTTGGAAAAATTGGCGTTGAATGGTTATCTAACCTTAAAGGAAAAGAGGGGATCATAACACAAGGGACAGAAGCTTTGTCATATGTTATGGGAAAGTCAATGGATATCTTTAACGATGCAGCCAAGCTATTAAATGGTGTTTTAGACAATCCAAAATTTATGGAGACTGTAGGTCCTGATGTAATTGTATCAATAAAAAGTATGATTGATGACTTTGGAAAAGCTGTTGCAGAATCAAAAGCATTCGCTGAAAGTTTAGCAAAAGGAATGAATAGTTTTTCTGACGCAATTAAAGCAGGTAAAGAAGTTGCTAAAAGAAATAAAGCATTTGCAGAAGGTATAGCTCATCTTGCACCTCACACAGGCCCGGGCGGAATTTTATCTGCCGTACCTAAACTTGAAACAGCTGCATTGCAAGCCATGGAGCGAGAATTTGCTGAAGAGACTGCAGAAGCACTAGGTAGAGCAGGGGCTGAGGTTATTGAAAGAGAAGTAATGATAGGAATAGAAAAAGTTGCAGGAAAGTCTATAGGTGGAGCGGCAACTGAATTATCAGCACAGCTTGCAAAAACTATGTCAGGACCTCCTTTAAGTCTTGGAGCCAACGTAATACCATCAATATCTTCTGACGGAGGTAAAATAGTTTTTGAATTTACAACTGATATGATAAGTGCAGGTGCTCCTGCAGGAAAATTAGCAATGGATGAAGGTTTAAGTGCTTATCTAAAACTTCTAGAGCATGCTTTTCCAGGGCAAAGTACTGAGATATACAATAAATTACTTGCTGAAATTGCTGAAGGGCCTATATTCAAAGAAGTGCAAGAAGCTTTAGGCAAAGCAATCCAAGAAGTAGTTGAAGCAGAAGCCGGAGCTTCTACAGGAAAAGTCTATTCATGGGCAATGGAAAATTTAAAGAATGTATTTTTGCAAGATTTTGATGGGTTTCTTAAAACTATTGACGCATTTAAATCTAGTTATCGGCTTGGTAGTGCGGGTTCAACAGCAGCTCGAGGATTTGAACAAGGCGCAAGAGCAGCATGGAATACAGCCACAGCTCGTGTAACAAAAAGTTGGTGGGGCGCTCTAGTTAATACATTTAAAGGTGTTGCAGTTGGTACGACAACAGCAGGTAGAAAAGGTACAGACCCTAGGACATCTGCACAAAAGGCTAGGGCAAGAGCAGCAAAAGCTCCAAAGGTACCTAGCACGATTAAAACAAGAAAAGCCGGCACAGCAGGTACACCAGCTAGTAAAATTAAATCTTCATCAGCCGGTGCAACAAAAACAAAAACCACAGTAAGCATAGACGATATGTTGTAGACGACTTAGATTAAATAATGTAAATCTCTTATTAGCTTGTTATATTATCACTAAAAGGAGATGATATGGCAAGAAAAAAATCTAAAAAAGAAGAAATACCGACACAGGATGACTTCACTGCAGACTTAATTAAGTCTTTAAACAAAGATCACGGATCACGCGTAGCTTATAATTTAGCAGAAGATGAATCACCGACTCATGTAAAGAGGTGGATTAGTACAGGCTCTAAGCAGTTTGATTACATATGCGCAAATAGAAAAGATGGGGGTTTTCCTGAAGGGCGTATAGTAGAAATATTTGGTCCGCCTTCTATAGGTAAATCACACATAGCAACGCAGATAGCAAGAAGCACCCAGCAGATGGGTGGCATTGTTGTCTACATAGATACAGAAAATGCTACATCAGTAGAAAACTTACACATGTTAGGCGTTGATGTAAGTAAAAGATTTGTGTATGTAGATACCCATTGTACTGAAGAAGTGTTATCTATTGCTGAATCTACAATTTTAAAAGCAAAAGCTTTAAACAAAGACGTTCCACTGACTATAATATGGGACTCAGTAGCCGCTTCATCCCCTAAAGCAGAATTGCTTGGCGACTACGACAAAGAGACTATAGGTTTGCAAGCCCGAGCCATATCAAAAGGGATGAGAAAGATCACAGGAGTGATCGGTCAAACAAATAGTCTCTTTGTCATTCTTAATCAAATTCGTACTAAAATTGGAGTAATGTATGGAGATCCTACTACGACACCCGGGGGTAAGGCAATACCTTTTCACTCATCTATACGAGTCAAATTGGGAGCAGGACAACAAATTAAAGACGGAGATGACGTTGTGGGGATTCATGTTTCCGCAAAGACTGTAAAGAATAAAGTTTCCCCACCTTTTAGAACTATTAACTTTCAAATACATTTTGGCAAAGGTATCAAAGAACACGAAGAGATATTTGATGTGCTAAGAAAACACGGTGAGGATATAGTCTTAGAACACTATATTGCTGAAGTTGCAGGTGCCGGTCAATGGAAAACATTCAGTGTTACTGATACAAGGACAGGAGAGGTATTTATAGAAAAGAAATTTAGAAAAGCCGGTTTTGATGAATTGTTAAACAATAAAGAATATGGTCCTTACATAGACGGACTTTTAGAAAAAGCAATGGTTAAAGTCATGTCAGACCCAGAAAGTGTAGATATAGATGTAGAATCGTATGAAGAAATTAAGTCTTTAGCTGCAGAACTTGACGAAACAATTTTTGATTAATAATGATTAGATCTTTAATTAAAAAAATATTTAAAAGAGTAAGAAAAAAAGAAGTCTTACCCATTAAGCTTAAAAAGGATATTGACAATCATGATCAAAAAATTAAAAATGGTGATTTAGTTAAATTTAGTAGATATGCATTAGAAAAGCAATTATTTAATGAGACATTATACGGAAAGTGTGATAATAACAACTGTAAATGCGATAGAATTTTTGAAGAAAGTTTTGTTGGATTGGTTGTAGAATCTAATGAGTATTCTGTTAATGTCCTGTGGCCTGAGAATATTATTAGGAAAGTAAGCATCCAAGATATTGAAATAGTTAGCGAGGGAAATAATGAAAGAACGACCGGTTATGATAATTGATGGTTTGAATTTATTTATGCGACATTATGCTGCACATCCTGCTATGTCAAAAAATGGTGAACAGGTAGGTGGTATAGTTGGATTCATGAATGGTATTAGGTATTTATGTGAAAAAGTAGGACCTTCTGAGATATATGTTATTTGGGAAGGTCAAGGATCAGCAAAAAAGAGACATCTTTTTAGAGAATATAAAAAAAATAAGAAACCCAAACGATTAAATCGATATTATGATGACATACCTGACTCACTTTCTAATAAAACGAATCAAGTAGGCGCAATAGTCAAAGCATTAAGGCATACACCTGTAAGACAAATATATGTTGAAGGTTGTGAAGCTGATGATGCTATAGGTTACATGTGTCGTTATACGTTTAAAGATAAAAGAAAAGTAATTATATCATCAGATCATGACTATTACCAGTTATTAAATAATAATACACTTATATACTCACCTACATTAAAAGCTTTCGTGAACAAGAAGACAGTTAAAGAAAGATACAAGATATCAGCTGAAAATTTTTGTTTAGTAAAGAGTATTGCAGGTGATCAATCTGATAACATTCCTGGCATACGTGGGCTATCATATAAAACAATTGCAAAATTGATACCAGAGACAACCTCGTCACAGGAATTAACCCTAGATGAATTCTTTGACAAAGCAAAAGAAGTTCACAAATTAAAGAATACAAAATCAACAGAAAGATTAGTATTCGGAGAAACACTGATTAGAAGAAATTGGAGACTAGTTAGATTAGACACTAACAATTTAAATTTACAACATATCAATAAAATTAATACAATTTTTGAGAATGAAAAAGGTGTAAAAGATAAACTTGGTATGGTAAGATATCTTATGAAATTAGGGATTAATTCTCTAAACATAGACGGGCTATATCTATCACTACAATCTCTAACGAGGTAACAATTGAACGCGAGAATCATGCATACAGAATCTTATTTTTCACAGTACGGAAAAGACTTTCAAGAAAAGATATTTCAGTGCTTATTAAACGATCATCGATGGGCAGCACAAATGCACGAGGTAATGACTCATGAATATTTTGAGTTAAGATATCTAAAGTATTTATGTTTAAGATATTTTGAGTACCATCACAAATATAAAACATTTCCAACAATGTCACTTCTAGTAACAATGATTAGAGGCGAGTTGCGGGAAGGTAACGATATTATTCTGAGAGATCAGATAATTGAATACTTGCAACGTGCAAAACTTAATCCGAATCCAGGAGATCTAGATTATGTTAAAGAAAAGTCTCTGGACTTTTGCAAAAAGCAAGCAATAAAGGCTGCTTTGGAAGAAGCAGTCACTTTAGTTGCCGCAGAAACTTATGAACCTATCATAAGCATTATGAAAGAAGCAATAAGTTTAGGTAACAGCGATACGGTTGGGCATGACTTTTTTGAAGACTTTGAAGCCCGTTTCCAGAAAATATCTCGCGTAACATGCCCAACCGGTATCGCACATTTAGATAAGAAAGATATCTTAAATGGAGGTCTAGCAAGAGGCGAGATAGGCGTTGTTGTAGCGCCAACAGGTGTGGGTAAGTCACATTTTTTAGTTCATTTAGGCGCCGCAGCTCTTAAAGTAGGTAAAAATGTACTGCATTATACATTTGAATTAAGCGAATCAGCTGTAGGAATTAGATATGATTCAAATCTCTGCAATATCCCGTCTAATGAGGTGAGAGAAAATAAAGACTTGATCAAAGAAAAGTATGAAGAAGGAGAATTCGGTCGATTAATAATTAAAGAATACCCAACAGGATCAGCTTCAGTTTTAACAGTTAGAAATCATATAGAAAAGTTGTCCATGAAAGGCTTTATACCAAGTGTTATACTTATTGACTACGCTGATATCATGAGATCAACACGACAATATGACTCACTTCGACATGAACTTAAATTGATATACGAAGAGTTAAGAAATTTAGCTGGAGAATTGAATGTGCCAGTATGGACTGCTTCCCAATCAAATAAAGAGGGGTCAGAAAAAGAAGTTGTGGGTTTAACAAATATGGGTGAAAGTTATGCTAAAGCACAAGTTGCTGATGTTGTTTTGACATTATCAAGAAAAGAAACAGAGAAAAGTACAGGAATGGCTAGATTATTTGTAGCAAAAAACAGAGCTGGGCGTGATGGCCTTCTTTTTCCAGTAAAAATAGATACTGCAAGATCTAAATTGAAAGTTATTGATGATTTAGGTGCACTTTCTATCTCTGACGCTGTACAATCTTCAAGTAACAATACTAGATCACTATTAAAATCTAAATGGAAGGAAATAACAGGGGAGTAAAGATGGCAAAAACATATAGTATAGAACAAGCAAGAGAAGAGACACTAGAATATTTTGGTGGTGATGAGTTAGCAACAAGTGTATTTTTAAATAAGTACGCATTACAGGATAAAGATGGTAACTATCTAGAAACTAATCCTAATATGATGCACAAACGAATTGCAGGAGAACTAGCAAGAATAGAGGCTAAATATCCCAACTCAATGAATCGTCATGAGATATATGGTTTACTTAAAGATTTTAAATATATCGTACCGCAAGGTTCACCAATGAGTGGCATTGGTAACAAAGCAAAGATTCAATCACTTTCTAATTGTTTTGTAGTGGAGGCACCTCATGATTCATATGCAGGAATACTTAAGACAGATCAAGAACTCGCTCAAATTGCTAAGCGAAGAGGTGGAATTGGGTTTGATATATCTACTATTAGACCTCGTGGGTTATCCACAGCAAACGCTGCAAAGACAACAGATGGTATTGAGATCTTTATGGAAAGATTCTCTAATACATGCCGTGAGGTTGCTCAGGGAGGAAGAAGAGGAGCATTAATGCTCACTATCTCTGTTCATCACCCGCAAGTCATGGACTTCATTAAAATTAAACGTGATCTAACAAAAGTGACAGGTGCTAATATATCAGTAAGAGTTACAGACGAGTTTATGGAAGCTGTAAAACTTGGTCAAAGATATCAACAAAGATGGCCCGTTGATTCACTTGATCCAGAAATTGAAAATACTGATGTATATGCGATTGAAGTTTGGAATGAACTTATTGAAGGTGCGCATGCTTCTGCAGAACCTGGTATTCTTTTTTGGGATACAGCAAAGAGAATGACACCTGCAGACATATACGAACATGAAGGTTTTGGGTCAGTATCAACTAATCCTTGCGGTGAGATTATCTTGTCTCCTTATGATAGCTGTAGATTAATGCTTATTAATTTAACTAGCTTTGTAGAGAAACCTTGGACACCAGAAGCAAGATTTGATTTTAGTAAGTTTGGATCTATTGCTGTAAAAGCGCAGAGATTAATGGATGATATGATTGACTTGGAAATAGAGCAGGTTGATAAGATACTAGCAAAGATAGATGCCGATCCAGAGCCTGATGAAGTCAAATATTATGAGAAAAATCTTTGGAAGCGTATTAGAGATGTTGCTTTAAAAGGTAGAAGAACTGGTTTGGGAATCACCGGTCTAGGCGATGCGCTAGCAATGATCAATTTACAGTATGGATCAGACAAGTCTATTGAAACCGTTGAAGAAATTTATAAGTGGTTAGCTATAAACTCTTATGAAACGTCAATAAAACTGGCAAAAGAGCGAGGAGCGTTTCCTGTTTTTAATTACAAATTAGAGCAAAATCATCCATTTTTAGACAGAGTTATTGGTCAAGCTGATGAACACATTAAGAAAATGTATAAAGAGTACGGTCGTAGAAACATTGCCAATACAACGACTGCACCAGCAGGATCTGTATCATGTCTAACACAAACAACAAGTGGTATTGAGCCGGCATTTATGCTTTATTATAAACGTCGCAAGAAAGTTCAAGGTGATGAGGAAGTAACATTTATCGATGATGTAGGCGATAAGTGGACAGAATTTAACATATATCATCATGCATTTAAGCAATGGTTGGAATCTAGTGACGCTGCTAAAAATATCAATGAAAATTCCCATGTTGAAGATTTAATAATGTTGTCCCCATATTATAAAGCTACAGCAAATGAAATTGATTGGCGTGCAAAGGTTAAATTGCAAGCTGCAGCTCAAAAGTGGATCTGTCACGCAATATCCAACACAACAAATTTACCTGCTGACGTCAACATTGAGACAGTTAAAGATATTTATATGATGGGATGGGAGACAGGTTGTAAAGGTATTACAGTTTATAGAGATGGATCAAGAAGCGGTGTTCTTGTAAGTGCTGATGATAAACCCGGGGAAAACTATACACGCGACGATATGCCATTTATTGACGTTTCTGCACCAAAAAGACCTGAAGAATTGGATTGTGAAATACACCATGCTAATATCAAAGGTGAAAAGTGGACAATATTAATTGGGTTACTACAAGGAAGACCTTATGAGGTTATAGGGGGTCTTAGCCAATACGTGGAGATACCTAGAAAACACAAATATGGTAAAATAAGGCGACGACCAAGAAAGTCCGTATTGTCCAAATATGACCTCTTTTGTGGAGAAGGTGAAGATGAATTTGCAATCAAAGATGTTGTAGCAGTATTTGATAATCCTAATCATAGCGGCTATACAAGATTTATTTCTTTAGCATTGCGCCATGGAGGACCTATTCAGTATATTGTTGAACAACTTCACAAGGATAAAGAAGCAGATATGTTTTCATTCTCTAAAGTTATTGCTAGATGCCTTAAGAAATACATACCTGACGGTACAGTTGGTGGCGACAAAGATTGCTCTTCTTGTGGCGCCCAAGATTCGCTAGTGTATCAAGAAGGATGTGTAACATGTAAGTCTTGTGGGATGGGTAAGTGTGGCTGATAAAAATGATAAGTGGCCAGATAATATTGATGGTTTTGTAATAATAGCAGGTAAAAAAGTATCTTTTTACGTTGATCGTGAGTGTATATTATGTTCAGTATGCGAAGATGTTGCACCTGAAAACTTTAGAATGAGTGATGATGATACACATGATATATGTTATAAGCAACCTGAAACAGCAATAGAGTTAGCTGATTGTATAGAAGCAATGGAATGCTGTCCTGTGGATGCTATAGGCAACGATGATATTGACTAGTATTTACTAGTTTTTAAAATTTTATCGATAATGGGCAGTCTAACGCCCCAATTTATATGTTGATTTTTCCCCATATGATGTGCATAGTGCCATGGTAGCCATTTTTTGCCCCACCTAGTGTCTATGTGGGAAAGTCTATGTAAGAAGTAATAAGATGATATTGACCATACTATCATTATGTAAAAGTATGGCAATATAAAAGTAACAGGCAAGTGAAGTATTAGAATTGATAGTAACGCAACTATTTCAAACTTACTACTTGCTAACCTGTTGTAATTTTTATCATACATTTTATTCTTTCTAGATAGACTGTGATGTGTTTTAAAATGATTACGAAAAATTCTTTTAAATCTTTTACTATCATGAAGAATGTATTTGTGTGTTGCATATTCAAAAATATGCCCATACAACCAGCCAATTGCTAATTGAAAAAATATGTTCACTTAAAAATTTACCTCCTATTTATATTATATCAAGTAAAATAGCTATATTTCCTGACAGAGTGTATAAAATATGAAAATTTCTAGAAACAAAATAAGATTACTAATCGAAGCGTATATAAAAAGACATGTTGCAGATCCTAAAGGTAATGCAATTAGACAAGAATTAGTTGATGTTCCGCCAAGATTTGAAAGAAAATTTTTACAAAAAGTATATGAGAAATTTTATAATGAAAGGCAAGTAGACCTGGTGAATCAGATGAGAATGAGAAATGGAATGGGCAGGTTGTCATATAGTGATAGGCAGGAATTTTTAAATTATATCAATGAATTAGACAGTAATTCGCTTTATGATATTCAGAATAGAGCTTATAAGATTGCTAGAAATCAAACAGAACGATATGTTAACGATCAAATGCAAGCAAATCCAAAAACTAGATCAGACTATCCAGGGGAAGGTACAAATCTTGTAGATGCTACAAGAAGAAGTGAATTATACTTTACAGATAATGATTTTGACTTTATATATCCAACCCCTGAAAATATACCTTTCCAAGATATCCAGCGAATCCCAATGTTGACGTCAAATGAATTAGAAGGCGTAGCACCTGGTGCAATTCAATATCAACCAGGTCAGCAAGGAATTGATATTGACGCTTATGTTGATATGTTAGCTGCGCAGCAAAGAGAAAAAACAGATCCAAAACAAGGAACAAGTATAATAAATACAGATATTGGTAGTTTAAAACGTCCTGCTAACTTTATACCTGATCCTAATTTTATATCTGAGCCAATTGATAGTGACGTAGTGAATGATAAAACAATAACCCGCTACTAATCTTGTAAATCTCCTTATAATAATGTAATATTAAGTACATAAAGGAGACATATATGAGATATAAATTTGATCGATCACCACTTATTAAGGAACTAGAACTTCATAATAATCCTGTAACAATTAGGGTGAATAAATTTACAGAAGATAGTGCTGCTGAATTTTCTAGAAAAATTGCAATGGCACATAATACCGGCCAAGATGTTATACCCGTTATAATAGATTCTTATGGCGGACAAGTATACTCACTCATGAGCATGATATCAGAAATTAAAAATTCTGAATTACCTGTTGCAACGATAATTCAAGGCAAGGCAATGAGTTGCGGTGCTATTTTGTTTTCTTTTGGGACAGAAGGGCTAAGGTATATGGATAAAAATGCAACTATTATGATTCATGATGTATCAGCAGGTGCGATAGGGAAAATTGAAGAATTAAAAGCAAACTCTGAAGAGGCGAATAGGTTAAATGAACAAGTATTTAAAATGATGGCTCAAAATATTGGTAAATCAGATAAATATTTCCTTAAGAGAATTCATGAAAAAGGTCATGCTGATTGGTATCTAACACCAGAAGAGTGTAAAAAAATAAATTTAGCTAATTATTTACGAGTTCCTGTCCTAAATATTAGAATAAAGGTTGAAATGGAGCTAGAATAATGGATAAAGATTTTTATAATTCATCATCATCAAATAAATTAGGCTGGAAACCACAGGATTTTGACTGTAATGAATTTGATGATGATTTAGTAAAAGCTATAAAAAACTTTCAAAAAAGTGTAGGTATCAAGGCTGATGGATTATGTGGCCCTGGTACCTATCGCCGCTTAATCGCTAAAAAGGAGTCTGAAGCAGAAACACATAGAAGATATCATTCTTCTGAAAGTGACAATAACCATATAATATGTAACGGTGTCCAAGTTCCAATTAATTGGAAAAAAGTTTTGACTTATGAGGATGTAGGCGGACTTAAATTAACTTCTGGTTATCGACGTTGTAATAATTTTCGTGATGTAAAATATTTCGTTAACCACTGGGATGTGTGTCTTAATTCTGAAACATGCGTAAAAGTTCTTAGAAAAAGAGGAATATCTGTTCATTTTTGTATCGACAATGATGGGACAATATATCAACTTATGGATGCAAATCACATAGCATATCATGCAGGAAGTTCAAAATGGAATGCAGCATCAATCGGAGTTGAGATATCAAACGCTTATTATCCCAAATATCAAAACTGGTATAAGAAAAACGGCTATGGTGAAAGACCCATATGGAAAGATAAAAGAGTTCATGGTGGTAAATTAGGAGATTTTTTAGGATTTTATGATGCACAATTAGAAGCTGCAAAAGCATTATGGCAGTCTATAGGAAATTTTTATAAAATACCTTTAGTCGGACCTAAAGTAACTAATGGTGTTGATCCGGATTCAGTTAAGTGTAAATTTAAAGGAATTATCAATCATTATAATTTAAAAAAGTCAAAAATTGATTGTGCAGGATTAGATATTGCTAGTCTATTAAAAGATGTAAAATAATAATTTTACTTTAAAAAAACTAACTTTACAATATAATTATACTTATCGTTTTTTACGTAAGTGTAGTTTAGTATAGTAGAGTTAGTTTAGTTTATGTCGGCAGTTCGTATTGTAGAGTCTTCGGGTAGTCTCGGAGCAATGCAAGTAGCAGATGGTAGCGGTGGTTTTATCTCAGGTAGCCTAACTGCTGGTTCCAACGTAACTATAACTGACGCCGGAAGTGGAAATTTTACTATAGCAGCATCAACCTCAGGTGGGTCAACAATTGGTACTGCTGGTGATAGTGACTATTCTGATGGGTTATTTACTGATTTTACTACCGATACAACAATAGGCGATGCAATTGATCGCTTTAATGAAGTTTTAAAGGCACTAGCACCTGCTCCAGCGCCAGATTTAGACGATGTAAACTCATCAAATACTGGAACAACATCGTTACTTTCATTTGGTAGTAGTAACAATCAATCTTCAGCTACACCTCCATATATAACTGTTGCAGCTAGTGCAGGAATAGCTGCTGCTGTTGATGTGAATGGTTCTTATACAGTAACAACAAGTAGTAACAATATACGGCTAGGCGTATTTAACGGATCTACACATGTAAGCGGTGTTTTAAATGCTGATATATCTTCTAATAGTCAAGGTAACAGTATACAAAATTATCCCAACTTTTCTTTTGGAGATGGAGAAACGGGAACATTATATTTAGATATTAATGGTACTGGGTCTTATAGCATTAATTTAGCTTCAACATTGATAGGAAGTGGAACATCCGGATTGGGAACAGGATCGTATACTGATCATAACGGCTCCGGATTTAATTTCTTTTCCACAGCAACAACAGGTACATTTTCAAATGGAAATTCTTTTAATTCTTTCAAACATAGGACCGGTCAGTATGTTGTTGCTGCTAGTAGTCAAAGAAATGGCTGGAATTATGCTAGCGTAAGACATGTAATCGGAAGCTCAACAAAAACAACAAATTACATAGAGTGGGTTAATGATAATAATAATGATTCTTTGGCAGCCGCAGGAAATTCTTTAACATTTGAAGGAAGCGGGAGTATTCATGTATCAGGAGTTGAATATTTTAGAAGTGGTAGCGCAACTTATAAGTCAAGAGTAACTAATGCTTATAAATATGTATATGACGATACTGTAATACAATTTCCTACTAGTACAGGAGGAAGCCATAATTCTAGTCCTACTTTTACATTAAGTAATCAAAGTAAACCAACGATAAGTACAGGAGATGGTGAAGATCATACAAAGATACTACATTTAACATCTTCTGCAACAGTTACATCAAACTACATGTTAGGCGGTAGTATAATTGCAGGTGTTTCTGTAACTCATCCGCTTAAAAGCAACATAACAAATCAAGGGCAATCAACTGTATCTAATATTTTAATGTATAATCTTGGTAATAGTTCTGATGAACAAACAGAAACTTTTAGAAGAGAAAACTTTAGAATAATTTCTGGATCATATGATACACAAGCATCTTTGATTGATGCTACAAATATCTGGACAGGTAGCATTTATATGTCAGCTTCAAATGGTGGACATTCTGATGGTTTACAGTTTTACAAAGATAGATTATATTCTCCATTAAACACTTTAAATAGCGGTGATTTTTCATCAATAAGCAGCGGACCTTCTCAAAATCCTGATTATTCCGGACAGTCAGGTCAAAGAACGTTTTATAGATGGTTCAAAAATGAAACTGGGTCAACAAAGTATGATTTGACTATAGCAATTAACGGTTCCGGAACGATTGTCCCAGCAGCAACAGGATTAAGTTCTGCTAATATTAGAGTCTTTGTTAAATTTCCAAACGATGGGACAAGAGAGACTGGATGGTTAGATTTAGCATCAGAGTTTGTTTTAGATTCATATGACGATAATGATGGTGCACATACAGCAAATGGATCTTTGAGTTTTGACAATAGTCTAAATGCAACTAATTATGTTACACTTGGAACAGTTGGTATAGGTGATGATGAGTATATTGGGTTGAGAATTGAAGCAGGTACACAGTGGACTGGGTATATTGATGATATTACAGTAACTTTTGGTGCCGGCACAGGAACAATTACAGCTATACCTAATTTAGATGATATTGATTGTAATGTTGATGGGACTGATTGTAATCTATCTTTTGGTTCATCAAAGACAATATCAGGATATACTAGTGTAGGAACAGCTGCAGGATTTTCTGCTGTAGATGTAAACGGTTTATACGAAACTGATAGTGATTCTAATAACTTGAGAAGATCTGTTTTCTCAAAAGATACTCATATCATTGGTGACTTAAATGAAGATGTTTCAGTTAATAACAATGATTCACACAAAAATCATGTTGCAAATTCATTTTCTGATGCTAATAGTGGTTCACTTAAATTAGAAGTAAATGGATCAGTTGTTCACACAGTAGAAATTACCGGATCATATAACCTTGTTGGTTCTGGTGCACCTGGATCAGGTGGAGGATCATCAGTTAATTCAAATGGTTCAGGGTTTACTAATCTTAGTACATGGGAGGCAGCAGAATATAATAATGGTGTGCCTGACTATACAGAAATATATAGAACAGGAAGATATAAGGTACATACAGCAGATCAAAGAAATGGTTGGAATTATGCTAGAGTAGTTCATGCTGTTGCAGGATCTGATAGAGAAACAAACTACATAGAATGGGTCAATGATCCTGATGCAAATGCATTAAGTTCAGCCGGTAACAATTTGACAATATTTGGCGACAATTCATTTAGCTTTATAAGCGGAGTAAAATATTTTAACTCACCTTCAGGAAGCATCGAGACGCGTATATCAAACGTGTATAAGAACGTATATTCAGACAGTAATAGCGCGATAAGTTTTGCCAATCTAACTAATGCATCAGGTGCTAAGATTGTTCAAGGCGGATTAGGATTGAGTAGTACAAAAACTACTAGTGCAGCTAATGATTCGCTACAAACTCTAAATACTAACGCAAATTCTCAAGATGAAGTTTTACATGCAACGGGAACAATTAACTTTTCACAATCCAAGTCTTTGCCCGGGTCTACCTTGACAACATCACATAACTGTGCGGGCGCATTAACCTTTGTACACCCGCTTAAGTCAAACTTAACAATATCAACACAGACAACTACCAATCTTTTGGTTTGGACACCATCAGATACTTCAAATGCAAACACAGAAGAACATTTTACAGGTGAAGCAAGAAGGCTAGTTAGTTCAACTTATTCAGCACAGTCTGATGTTTCAGGGGGTTCTAATAACTGGAATTCACAAAGATCAATAAATGATCAGGCTTCGTATTCTGAGCATGCTACTGGTTTACTAATATATGACACTTATTTAATATCTCCTAAAAAAGCCGGGTCTAGTGGCGACTTTAGAAACCATGACGAAGGAGGAGGTATCGAATCTCCGGCCAGCAATGTAAATTATTCAAGTTTGACTAATGCAACTAGAGATTATTTTAGAGGATTTTTAAATCCCACCTCAAACGATTTAGCAAGAATTACAATAGTACTGTATGGCGATGCAACAATTGTCGGTAAATCTTCTTCAATAGGTGCCAATAAAAATATCTATGTTGAACTTAAAATACCTGCAAAAACAGGATTCTTGGACTTAGGAACAGCATCTCCAGGGTCGGGAAACGTTTCTGACGGAGATGGTTGTCTCTTTGGTGATCCGGATTCTACAGTTGATGGCTCCGGAGCAACCAATGTCTGCACTTTTAATGGTGTAACTGTTGATGGCACATCATCAGGTGCTGAGTATTTTGTTATTAAAATATCTGCCAATGAAGGTTGGACAGGTTATATTGACAGAATACAAGTAACGTGGAGTGGATAATGGCAGGTAAAACTAATACATCCGCTACATATTTTGCACAAAAGAAACTCTTAGGTAAGGCACATACGTCAAATCTTAAGACAGATGGTGAAGAATTAATTGGATCAAATATACAAGCTGCTGCTTCACAAATATTTGGTCAGGCAATTCCTGAAAATCCTGCACAAACACTTTATCTTTTACAAAGTGCATCTAACGGTGGGCCGACAACTGTTGAATATGTACACTTTGCATTGACTGCGCTTACGGGAACAACATATGATGCAAATGAAACTAGTCCTGATGGTGGTTCTGGTTCAGATTCAGGGGAATCGTCACAAGTATCAGGTGTTCATACATATAAGTTTGTTTTTAGATCAGACTATGAATCAAATTCAAGTAATCCAAAAGAAGGTAATGGATATTTTGGTAATAGTAGAATTATTCATGAGTCTCTTGGTAAAGTTCAATTAGTACCTCCTTTTTTCTCACAAGCAGCACCAAATCCTTATATAATTAAAATATATAAAGATAATGGATCAGGAGGTATTGGTGATGAAATACCTTTGCTTGATAATATAGACTGGAATGTTGACTACTATAATGGAATATTATTTTTACAAGATTACAAATCTACAAAAATACCTGCTCATGCTAAAGCTTTTACATATGTTGGAGATTTTGCTGATAGCGGGTTTTTTGAATCCAGTCTATCCGGATCACTAACACAGCTTACGAATGGATCATCTTATCTTGTTGCCGGAGATAACATAACAATTTCATCCGCATCAAATGGTCAGGTAACAATTGCATCTTCAGGAGGTGGAGGTGGAGGCGCTGTATCATCAGTTGCAAATGGTGCAAATAATAGGCTGACAACATTTTCTTCAGCAGATGCACTAAATGGTGAGGCAAATCTTACTTTTGATGGATCTACATTTTCAGTAACAGGAAATACGTCACTTAATGGTTCTGTGACAGTCAATGATGATCTAGTAGTTTCTGGCAGTATTATTGCTAATGAATTTCACACGATGATACTATCTTCTAGTATCATGTACCGTTCCGGATCTACAAAGTTCGGTGATACAGCAGATGATACACACCATTTTACAGGCTCAGCTAGATTTGCAACTGGAATTTCAGGATCTCTTACAAATCTTGCAGATGGTACTTCATATCTTGTAGCGGGATCAAATATAACAATAGTGTCTGGCTCTAAAGGTCAGATTACACTAGCTTCAACAAATACAACGTATACTGCAGGTAATGGTCTAGATCTGGGCGGGACTGAATTTGCATTAGACCTCAAATCAGGATCAGGTCTAGTCATAACTAGTACAGAATTAGATATTAATGATTCCATTATTGCAACAATCTCCGGGTCAGGATTTAAAGGCCATGTTGGGGTCACAGGTTCTTTATATTCAACAACTACAATCAGTGGTTCACTTTTAAAAGGAAATTATCTAACAGGCTCACTAACAAAACTTACTGACGGAAAATCTTATTTAGTAGCCGGATCTAATGTAACAATAGCATCCTCTTCAAATGGTCAAGTTACAATATCATCCACAGATACAAATACAACTTATACCGCCGGTGACGGATTAGACTTAAGCACAACAACATTTAGTCTAGACTTAAAATCAGGAGGTGGTCTTAAGATAGACTCAACTGAGTTATCTATTGAACCAAATGATTTTGCCGGAACGGGTTTGATGGATGATGGTTCAGACAACCTAAAGATTAATGACTCTATTGTTGCTACGATCTCCGGATCAGGCTTTAAAGGTCATGTAGGCGTAACAGGCTCATTATACTCAACTACTACAATTAGCGGCTCTTTACTAAAAGGAAATTATCTATCAGGTTCGCTTACAAATCTCTCAGATGGTACTTCATATCTTGTAGCAGGTTCTAATATAACAATAGCATCTGCTTCTAATGGTCAGATAACCATATCTTCTACTGCTACGGGCGGCGGTTCTGCAGGACCAAGAGCGAAAAAATCTTATAACATTTCTTCTTTGGTTGCATCCGGATCTGTCTTTAATACATCAACAGTTAGCTACACAGATGCTGGTTTTAATCCATCTTTAATTGATGTATTTTTAAACGGTCAGCTAATGCTTTCAGGAACTAATTCTCAAGTAGGACAAGGCGAAGTTGATTATTTTGTACATAGCGATAACCAACTTAAATTCGGGTTTGATTTACAAGTTGATGATGTAGTTAATGTCGTTGTTTCTGCCACAGGTTCTGGAGATGCCGGTAATCCTGGCGGAACTAACACACAAGTACAATTTAATGACGGTGGTAGTTTAAGTGGTGACTCTGGTTTAGTCTTTAATAAGACAACAAAAACATTAACTGCTAACAATATGAGTGGTTCTTTAACTAAATTAAGTGATGGAACTAGTTATATAGTGGCAGGAAATAGTATCAGTATAATATCCCAGTCAAATGGGTCTATACTAATTTCAGCACCAAATTCAATTTTTAACGAATATATAGGGGAGGCAGATGGATCTAATACTAGATTTACCCTTGACAAAACACCGACGGCTAACAAAAACGTTGCTGTCTTTGTTAATGGTCAATTACAGATGCCGGCAACAAATATCACGGGAGCACCATTCCAAGATTTCTCTGTAACCGGTTCTGTAATTTATTTTACGACTTCGTCGTTACCGCCAGATGGATCACTCTTGATGGCAAATTACACAACTAACCAGAGTATTTCTTGAGGTGAAAGATACTTATGAACAGTATGAAAACATTTGAAACATCGGATATTGGCGTCGCGGCTTACGTAATGATGAAAGGCCTAAAGCTTCAGTCTGCAACTCGTGATGGAAGGGGAAGGTTTAAATTTATCTTCGAAGATCCTGACAATAAAGGTGGATTGTTGTCGGTTGACTTTGTCAATAGTGAAGCAGCACTTTTTGATGCACATATAAAAAATCTAAAAAATATCTTATACAAATCTTGATAAAACAAAACGGACTCGATACTTATAAACAAGTAAGTTAAAAGGCACTTAAGTTGCCAGTAGGTTGAGTTTAATACGCGTTTTAAACAATAATTTTTTAGGAGAAAAAAATGGCTTCAAGAACACAATTAAGATTAGCACAAGTTACCGGGTCATTCGGTGATTTTGAAGGAGGTATCGTAGATAACCTCCCAGTAGCAGCAACCCTAGCTGCAATTCCAGCAGGATCCGGATCCATGGTCTCTGCAATGTCAGAATTAGCATCATCAATTCAAAGAATTCATGGTGGTGCTGCTTTTACAACTAATGCAGCTGGTTTATTTTCACACAATCTCACAATCGCAGGAACAACACCAAAAATTACAATTGGTGATGGTGGCACAGAAGATACAGCTTTGGTTTTCGACGGTAACGCGCAAGATTACTATTGTGGTATAGATGATGATGATGACAAGCTTTACATTGGTCTTGGATCAACAGTTGGTGCTAATCCAGCAATAACGGTTGATACAAGTGGTGACGTCACACTTGCCGGTAATTTAACAGTAAGCGGTGACACAACAACAATTAACGTAGCAAACCTAACAGTTGAAGATTCTATCATTGCTTTAGGTATTACTGGTAGTACATTTACCAACCAAGGTGATAGAGGTATTTTATTCGCGAGATCAGCAGCAGCAACTGATGCTCTTCCAGGTTTATGGTACGATCTTGCAAATTCTGACTTTAACTTTGCAAAAACAGTGACCGGACCTTTATCACAATCTTTTGGTGCAACTTCTGCTTATACCAATTTGAATGCTGGTAATTTAGGTGTTTACGCAAATGCTGTACTTGGAGGGACTTTAGAAATTGGATCTGGAGTTACCCTTAATGATTTAGTTCTTTCTTCAGCAGCAGGTAACGATCTAAGACTAGACTCAAATAGTGGGAAAGTTTTTGTTGATGAAGCAGGAACTGAAAGAGGTTATATGGGTTTTGATGCGGCAGGAGGATTCTTTTTAAGTTCTTCAGCTGGTCAAGGCTTGCTATTAGACGGAAATATGGGATTAATTTCACTAGGTCAGGATAATGCCGGAGGAGGAGGAAACGGTGTCGGTCTTGTACTAGGTGATAAATCTATGCAAATGGAACAATTATCATATAATCCTGATGGTGGTGGAATAGCATATAAGTTTACACATAATGATGCATATGCCAGTCAGTTCATGCAAGTCTCTGGATCTATAAGATTCATGGAGCCTAATCAAGGTGGACATTATGTCGAGCTTAAAACTGCAGCAGTGGCTGGAGATGTTTCATTAACATTACCGGGTACTGAGGGTGCCGCTGCTAATGAGATTATGGTTACAGATGGTTTCGGTGTATTATCATTTAAGAGTTCAACAACTCTAGGATTATCAGGAGCTCCTACTAAAGCGATTCGAATTGTAACCGGTTCAGGTTTTGCACCTGGTGCAACTGTTGATTTAGGTGGAGGTTTAGTAAGAGACCAATCTTCAGGAATTAACAATTTATCTCTTGCAGATTCACAAGGTTCTACGTTAGATGTTTTTGTAAATGGTCAAATACTTCTTTCAGGTTCTGAAGCTCAAGTTACTTCAAATCCTCCATCAGCTGATTTTATGATTGATGCTACTGGTTCTATATCATTTTGTTTTGCATTAGAAGCAGATGATGTAATTCAAGTAATCAAAAGATAGTTAGTCTAAGTAGTGAATTTTTAAAAAGAGCATGGTTTACAAATCGTGCTCTTTTTTTATTATTAAAAAACTAGATAGGAGCACTAATGAACTTAAATAACCTTGATCTATATAAGATAAATGAAAACTCTGTTTTGAGTGATATAGATAGAAAACATATTGAAAATTATAAACAGCTAATTAAATTTTTTGAAAATGCAATCAACCAATCAATCAACGAAGGAAAGACAAATTACAACTCATTGCATAATTCTTGTATACAAAGCATAAGATATCTCGACAGTTTAATACTTACTTATGAAAGTTCCGTTCAGGGAGTTAGATTATTAAATAACACTATTAATAAGATTGTTGAAGATAGTAAAAATTCCCAAGATGAGGGAAACGATCAAGAGTAAGTGTTGCCTCTTTAAGAAAAAAACCACAAAAACTTAGAGATATTGGTACACGTCCTTTGAGCTTAAGGGAGAAAAGAAATGGCAGACGCACTAGTTAAACTAGTTAAAACAGTAAATTTTGGAACAGGACTTTCGAATAGGCCGGCAAGCGTCTACTACTCTTTGTATAATACTTTAGGCACATCTACTGTCTTCAGATCAACAGGTAGTATATATCAAGTCGGCTCCGGAACAGGAATCTATGGATCAGAGATAAGTTTTAGCCAACACTTTAGTGGATCAATACTTTGGGAGGTAACAGCATCCAACGGTAACATTGTTTTTGCTTCAGATGAAGTTGAAATCGATTCTCGATTAACTAGACATTTTACAGTTGGGCAATGGGAAATTGATAAGTCTACAAATCAAATGATATTTTACCAGGATGATAATGTTACAGAAATGGGTAGATTTGATTTAGAAGATGATAAAGGATCTGCATCTACTGATAAAGTATTTAAAAGAATTAGAAAATGAGATTGGTAACGAATGGTTTGGGCGGGGGACAACAATCCGGACTAATTCTTCAAGGTATGACTTTTGAAAGTGTAGTTAGAGGAGGTAGGTCTCTAGCAAAAGACATATACAATAATTTCTTAGAGGAATTTACAATTGCTGTTAAACTTCTGGAGATTAATGGAAAAGAACTCGTTGCACCTATATTTAATAGACGTAAATATACTATCGACGAAAGTATTGATCACAAAGTAAAAATTGAAAAATTGAGCATACAAAAAAGAGAGATAGATTCTACAACCAGCGTATTTGCAAAGATTATTAAAATAAATAGAGGTTCTGATGGAGAAGATTGATTTAGATTTAGACAATGAGAATGAGATGACTTTTAATGTCATTATTGAAGGTACTAGACCGGGTGAGCCACTTTGCCGACTTATGATAGAAAATGATGACATGTCATTCTCAATGCAAGGTGATTTTCTAGAAAATAACGAAGTATCAATAGTTGTTCCTCCACTTAAGGGCATACTCAAGGAAGGAAGCTACGATTCTTATTTAGAAGTACTTGTTGATGATAGAGTTTTCATACCATTGGAAATGGAGATAAATTTTGAACAGACAGTTAAAGTTATGGCTGAAACAGTCAAACGTAAGAAAAGAAAAGTACTTAAAGCTTCAGCCAGCTTAGTATCAACAAATGTTAAAAATAATAATAACAAAGAAAGTAGAAAAGTTATAATGGATGTACAACCTATTGAAGAAAATAAATCTATTCACCCAGCTAAAAAGAGAAGAGATGCTAGAAAGATAGTCACAGGTGACGATATTAATTCAATGGTTGCTGCATTAAGAGGTAAATTAGGAGAAAAACAATGATTTTATTGGGAAGTTATTTCACACTTGCTATTGCGACTTATATTGATTTACTAGTATCAGAAAAGACAACATTAACACTTAAGTCTGCTTCACCTACAAAAAATAGAAAAAAACTATCTAACGATATTGATAAGATTGAAAGATTACAAAAATTCTCTATTATTTGGCCTTATGTGATATATGTGCTTATTAATGAAAAATGACAAATAAAAAATATGACAGCTTAATTACAGAGCTGACTAGTTTTATAAAGAAGTATGATGAGTTAGAAGCTGTTAGAATAGATGCTGAATTTGATATCAAATGGCGTTTAATACAACTTTACAAAGAAGTTTCTGAAGAAGATGAGCAAAAGTTTATTGACATTGCAGGTATGAAAGGTCAGTTGACAACTTCATCGCAAAAGCGTGAGCTAATAAATCGAGAAGAAGAAATAGCACGACAACAAGAAGCCCCAGAAAGAGGATTATCTGAGTTAACGCAAATAGAAAAAAAGACAACAGATAAAAAATGGGCAAAAACATTATATCGAAGAGCAGTTAGAAGGTGTCACCCAGATACACTTAAAATAGCAGATGATGAGTATAAATTAGAACTAACAAACATTTATAAGTGTATTACAGAATCATACGAGAATGACAATCTAGACATCTTAATGGTTGAGACATATAAATTATTTATAAAGCCAAAAGATATCATTGATGAACAAATACAGATCTTAAAAGAATCAAAAAACGACTATCATACAAAGATAAACAATATATTAAAAAGTCAAGGTTTTGCATGGTCGACATTTAATGATGAAATGAAAGAAAATTTTTTAATTAATTTGATGAAACAGCACGGTGTCAAATTTGTTGATCGATCAAAAGTAAAAGATGTGCTTAATAGAAAAATAAATAATAGAAAGCCTGGACAAAAACCAAAAAATAGATTACGTGAACGCGTAAAAAATAAGCAATAACCACATTGGTAGTAGTTAGTCATAAAGATATTATACTTTTAATTATAAAAACTATTTAAGTTCATCAACTAGTTCTAGAATAGACTTGATAATCGCATCAACAGATTCTGAAATTTTATTAATCGCATTTCTCGGTAACGATCCTTTTGATAAAGAAAATATATCATTTTTGACAAAAGTTAAAAAAGCTTTTTTATGTTCTTGTAATGCATTCATAAGATCACTAAGCCCTTTTGTAATTGAACTAATGTTTGCTAAGTTTTTTGATAAGGCTTTTGCACCTTGCTTTGCAAAAGCCTTTAATTTTGTCAATAATGTTAAACCGGGTTTAATTGCTGCAGCACCTGCAGGTATTGGAAATGCAGATAATGCAGATATCGTACCATCAGTCCATTTTTCTTGAGCCCATTTTTTAATTGCTTGACTAGTATTTATCGCAGTACTAGCACCTAAAGTTGGAGGAAAAATACTTAATACACTACCAGCACTGTCTGTCATTGTATCATAAATTAAATCAGCATATTCTAGCGTGCTCGGTGCGTCATTTACAATTTCATGGACTAATTTATTACCTGATGAAAAGTATATTTTACCGTCTCTTAACGCAACTTTTAATTTATTAATACCATTCTTATTAATACTTTTTCCACGTTCAGTTTGTTTGACTTTTTTAAGCATATCATTAAGTGAATCTGATTTATTTCTAACAGGTGAGTAACCGCTTGGTTTTTTACCTTGTATCAATACATAAATTCCTGTTTTGCTATCTCCCCCTAAAAATTCAGCATTGACTGCTGATTTTTTTTCATAACCGAACAATATTGGTTCGAAAAGTATTTCAGGTGTATATCCTTCATTGATCAACTCACTTCTAATTATTTTTCTTAATTTTGTTTCACTAATATACATGTAAATTTATCCTTAACTATTTATAATAAATATGTTATTAAATTTAAAAGTAACAAATAAAGGAGTAAAAATGAAATTTTCAGATGAGCTAATCGCAGACGTTGCAAGAACTTTGCAGATAGCTATTTTAACAGGAACAGATATTGTGGATCATTTAAGAACATTTGAGGTGGAAGATGAAGGTGGATATATCAAGCTTACAAAGCAAAGTAAAGAAAGAATCCAAAGAGAAATTAAAGAAATGGCAGATAGAGTTGAAAACAAACGAAGTGTTAGTTCCGAAGAGATTGAAAGTGAGTAAAGATAGACTTAGTCATATCTTTGATTTAAGAAAAGATTTTATTTCTGAGCTTAAATTAACAATACCCACAGCAATGCCAGATAAGATTGACCCGACATCAAAGTCCGGACAACAATATTTGCGCGATTTGGCTTTACATGGCGTTGAAGAAATGTTTGAAGCATTGCAACATCTTAAAAACTGGAAAACACATCGGCAGACAGATGTAGGTGATGGATTTAATAGAGCAGAGTTTTTAGAGGAAATGGTTGATGCATATAATTACTTTTTTGCACTCATGATCAACTTAGGAATTACAGAAGATGAATTTTTTGAGGCATTTTTAAAAAAGCACGATATAATTATAGAAAGACTTAAGTCGGGGTATTAATGGCACAGTTAATTGTTACTTCTAGTTTAGAGCAAATTGATACATATAAATTTTGTAATTCTGAAGAGTTATGCAGTATTATAAAAGGTATAAATAAATCTAAATTAACAGGCGAGATTATATTTCCTAAACGCGGAATGATAATATTTACAAATGTAGATACACATGCTGTGATTGATGTTTGCAAGGATTATAATGAACCTTATTCAGGAGTTGACAATGATAAATCTATTCTCGGTTCAAAAGAAATTTAATAAAAAACTTTATGGCGATAACTTAACTAATAAAGAAAAAGCAGAAATTACAAAAACGCTTAGTTTATGTCTACATTCAGAAGTATCTGAATTAATGAAGTCAGTAACATTTAAAGATCATCATATCCAGACTGATGATATAGATAGAGTAAAAATGTTATTTGAGTCTGTTGATGTTATCAGATATGTTATCGCCATTCTTAATTTAAATGATATACATGCTTCTGAATTTATTAGAGCTTATCTTGATAAAGATGTTTATCTTAACAATATAGACAAAGACCAGAAGTCATGGGACGGAAAACAACCAGTAGCAATTGTTGATATTGATGACGTCTTATCAGAATTTAGAGTTCATTTTGCTGATCATCTTGTTAAAGAATATGACATACATCCAGATGTTGAAGGTGATGAATATTATTTCATAACAGCATTATCAAAACTTGACATGAACCCAGAAGAGGTATTTGAAAATTTTACAGATCAAGGTGGATTTAGGGATATCCCAGTTGTTGCAGGCGCAATTGAAATGTTAAATGATATTAAAAATCGCGGTTATTGGATACAACTTTTAACAGCAAGGCCAAAAGAAAATCTTAAGTGCTTTCATGACACTTATCATTGGTTGGACAAGAATGGTATCCCTTATGATGCATTAGACTTTAGCAACGAAAAATTTAGATGGTGTGCAAAATCAAGATATTATGATGCAGATGCAATTAAATTTGCTATTGATGATTCGCCTAAACATGTTGCTGAATATGCAAAACACGGAATATTTTGCTATATGCCAAAAAAGAACTATAATAAAGAAGTTAGGGATATGAATAAAACATCAACATATCCAAATCCAAAAGATTTATTTCAAGGTTGTTTTTAAATATCTTTGATAATTATATTGTCGGAGGATATATGAAAATATCAAAAAGAAATCTCTCTATGTTAATTGAAAATTTATTACTTGAAGAAACAAACAAGTATAAAGAATTAATTGATGAAATTAATGACTCTAGTGCAATTAAAAAAGGGCTAATCAAGGCGTATAAATACATAACAAGTGGCAAATACAATCCTGAGTTTTTAAGAGACATGCCTGATAAAGATAGAGAAGATTTTATAGATCAGCTAATTTTAGAATTGAAGAAAATAGTTGAAGTTAAACAAAAAATTAAATTTTCTGATTCTGAAGATAAAACAGATGCGTACGCTCATCTAGGTACTTTTGAAAAAGATGGTAATATAGAGTTTGAGATTGTATTGTTTGTCGACAACATAAGTAAAAAAGGCTTAGCAGGAAATAAGTTGGCTAAATTTATTGAAGATAAAATATTTCATGAGTTTATGCACGTAGAAAATCATTTTGCAAATTTAAAAAATAAATTCAATAAAGAAGCAAAGGGCATACTGATAACATTAGAACAGCTTGACCAACAATTTTATAAAAAACGATACAATGTTTTTGAAAAAAATGCCTTAATAAGTTTTTATAAAAATGAGTTAGATCCGGATACTGATAGAGGCGTTGATGAAATACGTGTTAGAATATCACAGTTTAAAGCTAACAATACTTTAAAAGATGCATTAGAGTATTCTAAGAAAAATAAATTATCACAAATTATTGAAAAGTATGGTGACGCTGATGCGCCATGGTTATTCATGGTAGATTATCAAAACAATTCCATTGAAGACTTACTTAGAAAAACGGATGATATAGCAAAACAAACCAACACACGCGTGCAAAGTTTTAAAACATAAGCTATAATATAATTGTATAACAAAAAAGGAGAAAACATGATTTTATTATTTATTACATCTTTAGCAATTGCACAAGAAGTTGAACCCCAGGTTGTTTATAAGAAACAAACAGAAATTGATTTTGAAGGATTAGAAATTGATGGCGATATCGTTAAGCCTGATGGAGCAATCATCCAAGAAAGAGGAGCAGCAAAATTTAATCCTCTTATCGGGCTTAGAACTGATTTTAACTATGAAATGAAAGCTTCTATTAACGAAATTAAATAATGTAAACTAAACATTAATAAGTTACAATTTAAAAGTTAATAGGAGAAAAATATGCCACAAAATAAAAATTTGAAACCGATTAAGTTACCAATGGTGCTTAAGTTCGGTCAGAAACCAAAGACTGCGTTTCATAACAATTTAGCTCATTTAAAAGTTGAATTGGTTGATCATCCAACACGAGAACAAGCAATTAATGTTGCATGGCAATATGTTAAAGCAACGTGGGCTGATCATCCGGATGACACTAACATGACAATGATGAATAAAGCACATGGTCGCAGAGAATATTCTAGAAATTTAGAAGATGTATTAAACTTTCGCGCACTTCCAACACCAATGGAATGTTTAGGATTTACATTTAAATTATCAGGATTATCCTTTCAAGAAGTCACTCATATCATCAGACATCGTGCCGGTTCTTTTGCAGCACAATGTACAGGTGACAGAGATTTAAGAGATGATCCCGCAGTGATCCCAGAAGCTGTTGAGAATTCACCGGAATTCTTAGAACGGTGGAAAAGGTTAGTAGAAGAATCAAAGCAGCTCTACGCTGATATGTGTGACTCTAAAGTGGTATCTATGATGGATGCTCGAATGATACTTCCAAAAGCTATGACTTCGTTTTATCTTATGCGACTTAATCTTAAAGATTTGTTAGGTTTTATATCACAACGTCAAGATATGCAAATACAACCAGCAGCTGATAATCTACTTGCAGCTTATATGGCACGAGAATTAGTTAAGGTCTTACCTGAAACTTCTACACGTATCAATTTCAATAAGCCTGACATGCATTATGTAAAAACATTTCGTGTGTCTGATGGTAAAGGTGGGTTTACTTCGCGAGGTACAAATTTGTATTGGCCAGAGCCTAAGAATGATTTGTTTGAATATCATCCAAATGATTCAATATATCAATCACGTCGTGAGGATATCAATGGTACAAACAATCCTGGCACACCAACAGTTTTTACACAACTTTGGGAAGAAGCTTTAGAAGAAATTAATTATCAAACAGAAAAATACAACACATATATGGGGAGAAAATAATGAGTTTAGGAAAAGTTTATTTAGCAAGCGGGTGGTTCTCACCTGAGTGGTTAGAAGAAGTAGAGAACATTAAAAAGATATTTGATACGTATCAGGTCAGATACTTCTCTCCAAAGGATGAAAATCTATGCCAGCCTGACGCAGAAGACTCAATACAAGATCAAATCTTTGAAGGTAATATAAAACATCTTCATGAGTCTGACTGGATGATCTGCAACACACGTAACAAAGACATGGGTTCGATCTTTGAAGCTGGTTATATGAATAGTTTAGAGAAGCCGATTGTGTATTTTTGTGATGGCCTACCGGCAGGTGCACAATTCAATCTAATGTTGGCAGCAAGTGGAATTAAAGTATGTCGATCTTTAGCAGAACTAGACGAGTACATTAAATGTTGTGTACTAGAAGATACCTTACTTGTTGAAAGATATGAGGGAGAAATAGAATAACACTATTTTTTCGTTATAGTACCCGTACTCTTTTTTAACATATTTAAGTAGTATTGCTTAGGGGCCTTTTTTACCGTTATATGGTAATGGGGCCCTGCTTTACTTTTCGTTTCATCATTGACGCTAATCAAGCCTTTAAAGTCATCATGAAAAATAATTTTTTCTACATCCGATTGTAAATTGTCTCTAGTTCGTATATCAAATGCTGATGCGATTTGGTGATCAGATATTTTATTTTTATCAAGATAAACACCACCTCTTTTAATGACCTGGGCTTTAATATTTTTTAGGTTTCTATTAGCCAAGGCTGCCAATGTTTCTTTAGATATTTGTTCTTTTGTTTTTATTGAGCCATCTTTATTTAATGAAGGCACAGCTGGTTTTGCATAGAATAATCGCTCAATCATGTCAGCAATACCATTTGCATAATCATCTTTATGATACAGCTTAACTAGATGCCTTCGACCTCTTCCGTTTGTTTGAATAGGATTTAATTTTCCTTTTTTTGTCTCGTAATTCCACCAGTGAGACCACATTCTACTAGCTTGATCTTCACTAGTTCTAGGCCCATCTGTTATAACAGGGGGCGTTACACCATCTAATTTTGCCCTAATTGTTAACGCTGCTAGCATTTGCTTTGTCTTTTCATCCATGTCTTTAATCTTAACACCTGATTTATGATACACTTTGACACCAAATAATTCAGACGTTTTTATTTCAGAATATGCGCCTAGAATCGATTGAGTTCTAGCACTATACTCAATTTCATTCTCTTTTCTCTTTTTTTCTTGAGCAGCTTTAGATGTTAATTGTTCAATTAAAAATTTTCTTAAGTTTTTCTCACTAATAGCTAAATTTTCATTCATCGCAGTTGCAGTAGAACTTGGCTTAATCGTCGATAAAATTGATGATATAAATTTCTCCCCAGCTTCTTTATCAACGTGTACACCGTCTTTTGAGCTCTCAACATTTTCTTCAAACCACGGGTAAGGGTCGATAATGTTTATTCTTTTTTGTTTATCAACAGCTTCAATTCCTTTCGTGATCTCTTTATTAAACTTAGCGCGTGTCGCTTTATATGTGTTAACTTCACGATCAGACTCTCCAGTGTTTACGAACTTAGTTGAAAAAGTAGGCTCAACAGCAGGTGGTGCTAGGATCCAAGTGATATTTGCGGTTTCGGGTGCATTCTGCAAAACATCTAATGCTAAATAACTTGCCATGTCTGGCCCATTCCCGCCTAGTGTAAAGATTATATTCTCTGTGTTGCTAACAGCTTTCTTTATGTCTTCACCGTATGTTGATCTTAAGTCTGAAGGTCTTCCTCCGTCTATTTGAAATAAATTTTTACCTTTCGATAATTTACCTAGATTTTTTGCTATTGCTATTCTTAAACCACCAGTGGTGCCTGCTTGACTGTCACCGATGTAGACGTATTTTTGCGGAGGAGCTTCTTGTACACCATTAGCTTTTCGCGCTTTTTTTAGCATTTCTTTAACTTTTGCTACATCGTAATGAGCTTTGTTATTACCTTCACCCGTGTAATAAGTTTCTCCTTTTTTAGAGTTTTTAACATTATAGGGAACTGGAAAAGATGCAAATTCCTTTGCTAATTCTAACATTGCTTGATTAATATTGTTATGCTCACCTGAAAGATATTTACCGAGCTTTGGTCTTTTTTTGTATATCAATGCTCTACCTAGTTTTTCTTGTGTTGCTGCGTCAAATAGAGTATCATCTGAAATCGGCTCCATTTCTAGTACTGCGAACAATGTTTTTGGAATAATTTGATACTTACCCACAGCAAATATTTGTTGTGTGTTGTCTTTATAAGGGCCCTTATCATAAGCTTGCAATTGCTTAATATCATCTATTGTCATCTCCATCGGCAGTCTACCGTGATTATTTTCCCAGTATCTTTTCCAATCAGTGTGACGTAACCCAAGGTTTCCCGACTCACCGTTATTAACAGCATAGTAATAGCCACCAGATTCAACTTTGGCAATAAAATCTAAAAGCATTTGATCACCGTTTTTCGAAGAACCTTTTGTACCTTGTTTTCCTGAGTTTTTATCTGATAATTGGGTATTAGCAGCAGACTTTTTGTCAGACATTTTTATGTCAGTTCCAAAGTGTTTGTTTAAATTCTCAACGTTTTTAGCGTATTTAGCTTTTTTAGACAGGTTTGTTGATTTTTTAGATTCAATATTAGTTGTCCACCACTCATTATTTTGAACATAATACGTATGTGACTCATCACCTGGATATGTACCTTGATTATCTAGTGTTGGTATTCGATTAACACGTACGTCAGCTGTGTACTGCTTAGCTAGTCTGTAAGCAGTTCCTGCTGCAACACCTTTGATAATTTGATCTGCAAAGCTTCTCTTTTGTGCTAAATTTAAGTTGTCAACAAGTGTCTTATATCTAGAAAGTTCAGTTGCAAGAGGCTGGACTTCGTTATACATATGTGGGTAATCTCTTCTAGACTTTCCAACAAATGATGCCAATCTAGCAATTGCTTCACCTACTATTTTTAAAGATGCATCAGGGCCTGGATTAATAAGATAGGCATCTTTCTGTAGAAATCTCAAATAGTTTATAATGTCTCCAATTTGATTTTCATGTTTTTGAAATTCTTCTCTACCTTCCTTTTCATACATTTTTCCTGCTAAATTATCAATAAGTGTTGTTGCCATCTTGTAATTTTTATTTATTTCTTTTTCTTTCAAGAAGCGCTCAGTATTGTCAAAAGATTTAAAACCATTATTAGGATCTGTTATCATATGCAATACTTCAATTACATGTTGGTTTTTATTCATTATATTTTCATTTAGCAATTTATAAAGTTTGCTATTTTTTATTAATCCCATGTAAATCTCCATTATGTGTTATACAATTAACTATAATTATACAACGAGGTTTAAAAATGAAAATCTTTATTACAGGTGAGAAAGGATTTATAGGAAAAAATTTAATATACTATGCTCCACCGGGTATTGAAGTAATTACAGGGATTCATGAAGATAATGATGAAGCAGCTTTTGTCTCGCAATATTCAACTGACAAAGGTGAACCGTGCATACACAGAAATGATGAGGATTCATGGCAAGCTTTTTTTGAAGTTAATGACATTGATGTAGTTATTCATAATGCAGCATTAGTTGGAACTGATGTTGTCGCACTTAATTCCAAAGAGTCGACTCTAACAAATGTGCAAGGTACTTATAATATTTGTCGTGCTGCTAAAAAAGCAGGAATACCTGTTTGTTATATTGGTACAACAGTAATTTACGATACACAACAGTTCCAGAAACGTTATATAATAGAAGATAATGAAAGAGGACCAACAACACTCTATGGATGTCAGAAACTTTGTAGTGAAGATATTGTCAAAAGCCAGTCATATGATTGGATGATTGTTAGACCTCTTTTTGCTTACGGTGGTGAAGGTGACATGAATTCACTTATTGCTAAGACAATATACGCAGCATTAAACGGAAAAGAGCAAATTGATATGTTCTTAGATCCGGATAAAGTTAAAGATTATATGCATGTTAGTGATTTTTGCAGTGGTGTTTGGACTTGTATCACTGAAGAATTATGGGGAGATGATTGGAATATAGCATCAGAAAATCCGCATCCAACTAGTATGATTGTAAAAATAATTGAAGATGTAATAGGTAGAGATTTAAGTAATGTAATCCAATGGCATCCGCAAACAGATTATCTAGGTAATCATAGGCTTTTGTCACATAAACTAAAGAACAAAACAAACTGGAAACCTAACATATCTTTAAGAACAGGTATACAGATGGCTTATGACAGTATTGTGAATTCAAAAGATTATAATCCTTTAACATATTTAGAGGAAGCAGAAGATCGCGATATAGACTTGACAGAGTTTTTTCCGGAGGTATAATGTCTAAAAAGAAAAATACAGACTCGAAATCAAATTCAGGTGTTGATTTACTCGATAGAGAGAAACACGATCTTAAACCGCCATCAAAATATAATGTTGTCTTTTATAATGACAACTACACACCAATGGATTTTGTTTGGGCAGTCCTTATGAAAGTATTTCATCTAGGTGCTCAAGCTGCATATAAGGTTATGATATTAGTTCATGAGAGTGGCAAAGGTATTGCAGGAACGTATCCTAAAGGTATCGCTGCTACAAAAGCTAAACAAGTTATGGACTATGCAAAAGAAGCGGGCCATCCTCTGCTATGCAAGATAGAGAAAACATAATGTATGAACTTCATTTACATATAGACGGATCAATTAGAAGATCAACGTTTTTTGAATTAGCAAAAAAGAATAATATTATCGTACCTGATGACTTTGGTTTTAGAAAAGGAATGAATTTACGTGAAGCACTTAGCATGTTTGAGAAGACAATTTCTGTTATGAAACAAATGGATATCATCACAAGAATAACATCTGAGATATGTGATGATG
>Ga0080013_1000311_pt1 | contig 69103 bp, 53 predicted proteins | sample ETNvirenome_6_85_FD_69236 | JGI IMG/M metagenome (GOLD analysis project Ga0080013, IMG submission 69236) | Marine viral communities from the Pacific Ocean - ETNP_6_85 (SPADES assembly) (version 2) | ecosystem: Environmental > Aquatic > Marine > Oceanic | place: Pacific Ocean | collected 2013-06-19
TCGGCTGTATAGTGATAGGTGTTTTTATTGTGGTGGTGGGTATACGTGCATGTTACTAAAAAAAGAACTAATAGAGACATTAGAATTTTTTTCATTTGGAAGCCAACTCCAACTTCCACTTTATTTCAACGTTCTTTTTACCGTTCTTGTCCTTCGTTGTTTTTTCTTCATAATACGCTTCTACGAGGGCGCCGGTCATTGTCCATCTTGCAATTGTTTCTTGAGGGTCGACTTCTTTATAGCGCCCCATTGCCGTATCAATTATGAATTGAATGCTGGCCTTTACCAAAGAAGCATCTTCTGTTTTATATCGCGTAATAACATGTGTTTTCTTTTCTTTATGAATTTTGTCCAACCACACAAGACATCTTGCGAATTTTGGTAAAATTTGTTTTTTGACCGAGGCCTCTTGTGAACTTACAACTTCATATAGAAATCCCTTAATGGCGTTTATTTGATCAGCGTCCATCGCAGTGCAACCTTTTTCGCATAAAGAGACTTTAGCTTGCGCCACTAGTGGAATAAACAATAGCATTAGTGTTAATAGTTTTTTCATTTTTGTTAAAGAACCTCCTAGTATAACTATGAGTGAAATAAAACAATAGTTCTTTTTCTAATTAAAATAATCAAAACTATTTATAATAGTGCATTAAATAAAACTGTTTATATGGCAAAGAAAACTTATATTTTAGATACTAGCGTCTATCTAACAGACGCAAACGCGTTCACTGCTTACCGAAACAACGATATAATAATTCCGTTTAAAGTTTTAGAAGAAGTTGATAAACATAAAAAACGACAAGACAGCGTCGGGTCGAACGCGCGCAAAACAATTCGAACGCTCGATTCTATAAGAGAGCGCGGCTCGCTTTATAAAGGGGTCAGAATCGCCAAAGGAAAGGGCATCGTGACGGTCAAGGGCGCCGAAAGTAATCTTTTGGACACATCCATAGCAGATAATGAAATAATTACAGTTGCGCTAGAAGAAAAACAAAGAAATGAACAAAGAAAAGTGATCCTTGTTTCGCGCGACATCAATATGCGCGTAAAGTGCGATGCGCTGAATCTTTTAACCGAAGACTATATTATTAATCAAGTAGTCAAAGATACCGATCATTTGTACACAGGTTTTAAGATGCACCTTGTTGATGATCAAATTATTGACCAGTTTTACAATGGAGAAAAAATTTATTTAGACAAAGAGGACGTGGCGCTGCAACCGAATCACTTTTTAATGCTAGTTTCCAACTCCAACGAAAAGAAAACTGCACTTGCAAGATTTTATAATTATTCAAAGCCCCTTAAAAGAATCAATGGGGAACATAAACATGGTGTATGGAACGTACGAGCCCGCAACAAAGAACAAAGTTTCGCTCTTGACTTATTGATGGATCCTGACGTCCAAGTCGTCACTTTGGTCGGAAAAGCTGGTAGCGGTAAAACACTTTTATCTATTGCCGCTGGCTTAGCCCAGGCGGTGGAAGAAACCAAAGACACTACATATAAGAGATTGATCGTGTCTCGCCCAATTCAGCCGTTAGGAAAAGATATTGGATATCTACCCGGAACAATGGAAGAAAAAATGGCGCCTTGGCTTAGTCCCATCCAAGACAACTTGAGATATTTAATGGGGAATGATAAAGAAACCTTAAGAATGTATACGTCACAAGGTATAATAGAAATTGAAGCTTTGACTTATATAAGAGGTCGCTCGATTGCAGATGCCTTTATTATAATCGATGAAGCACAAAACTTGACAGCACATGAATTAAAGACTATAATTACAAGAGTGGGCGAGAACACAAAAGTTGTGCTAACTGGAGATATCGATCAAATTGATAATGCGTATGTTGATGAAACATCAAATGGATTAGCATACGCAGTAGAAAAATTTAAGAGTCATGATCTATCGGGTCACATTACTTTAGTAAAGGGCGAAAGATCTAAAGTTGCCACATTAGCAGCAAAAATTCTTTAAAAAGCTTGACAAGGTGATATATTACATATATAATGGAGGTAAATATGAGTATTGAAAACGAAAACCCAGAATTACTTGAGCCGGTAGAAAAATCAAATGAATTAAAAGAATGGCTTGTAAACTATGTAGGAGAAAAACATAAACCAGAGTCTGGAGAGGTAAATGTAGAAATGATTATTAAAACAATGGCTGAGGATTTTCCTGAATTTCTTCTAGTTTTAGCTGAGGAAAATTTTATACGTGGGTACCAACAGGCGTTGGCTGATGTTGATAAAAGAGAAGAAACAATACAGAAAGAAGGGCTAATTTAATAATGAATTATATTTCTGAAAGTGCCGAGAGGGCAAAAAAGAACAGTAGAGAGAAATATATTTATGGGAATAAACTAGTATATATCAAAGATCAACTACCTTATGGTTTCGATTTAGATTATGTGCTTAAAACGATAGAAAATTTAATCCCTCGTTCTTTTTTTGAAAATATTGATTCAATTTACGTAGGTAGTTTTAAAGATTTTGAAAATGGTAACTTGCCTTTCAACGCAAAATATAAAGATAATGCTTTATATATTACAAACGACCAAGATAGTGAAAATGACATGATGGATGATATTGTACATGAAGTTGCTCACGCCGTCGAGGAACGTTTTGAAGACCAAATTTATTCTGATTTTTCGATAGAGAGCGAATTTAAAGCAAAAAGGCGCACCCTCTATCATCTTTTAGATCAAGAAGGGTATGAACCAAAAGAAGAGAGTTTCGATAATGTTGAATATAATAAATATTTTGATCATTATCTTTATAATGTGGTAGAGTATCCCACGTTAAATACTTTAATAAGTGGCTTATTCTATTCTCCGTATTCTGTTACTTCTCTTCGTGAGTATTTTGCAAACGGTTTTGAGAATTATTTTTTAAGAGACAGAAACTATTTAAAGAAAGTAAGTCCAGCATTACATAATAAGATTGCTGATTTACTCGCTAACCGGACAGGAGAGGAACAAAATAATGAATATTGAATTTATTAATGAAAACACTGTAAAAATTACAGCATCATTAAAATGGGAGCCTTTGCGGCCTCCACCAGAATTGAAAACGACTCAAAGAAAAGAAGAATTTATTGCTGAATTCAAAAAGAAGCACCCTTCTTATATCATTGAAGAAGTTGTAGGCCCCGACAAAATCGCTAATTTTAGAACAGTTGAAAAGTCTAAAGGTACATGGATCCTTAAAGTTTCTAAAAAGAAAAAGAAAAAAAGTACGCCGCTTATACCAAAAAAAGAGCCCGCAATTGTGTATGCAACCAGAAAGCCCAGAAAAAAGGCTCCAAAAACATCGAAAAAACAAGGTGCCTAATGCCCCATATATCTTTTTCAGAATTAAAATTATGGAATGAATGCCCTTGGAAACACAAAGTAGTTTATTTGGATGGAATTAAAGCCTTTGAGGGTAACGAACATACGGCCTTTGGGACTGCGGTACACTCAACTTGCGAACAGCTAGTTGAAAATAATATTAAAAATGCAGCAGAGTATTTCCAGGAACAGTTTTTGAAAGAACTACAAGAGCTACCAGAAGACTATGAGTTAAAAAAAGATCTCGTTGTTAGTATGCGCATGCAAGGATGCATGCTCACTGGTCACGTATTGCCCTCGTTAAAAGAATGTTTTGGAAAATATGAATTAGTTTCTGTTGAAGAAAAACTATATGAACCCATAGAAGGGTACGATGATTATAATTTTAAAGGATTTATTGACTTAGTTTTGAAGACTTCCGATGGAAAATATCATATAATTGATTGGAAAACATGCTCTTGGGGGTGGGACACCAGGCGCAAAAGTGAAAGAATGACGACATATCAACTAACATTATATAAGTATTTCTTTTGTATTAAACATGATATAGATCCGTCAAATACAGACACGCACTTTGCACTCCTTAAAAGAACCGCCAAGAAAAATAATATAGAAATATTTAAGGTCACAAGCGGTAATAAAAAAACTGAAAATGCCCTTAAATTATTGAATAAATCTCTTTATAATCTAACTAACAAAAATTATATTAAAAATCGAATGGCGTGCCAAGGAAAATTTGGTCCCTGCGAGTTTTTAAAATCACAATATTGTAACTAAGAGGCGAACATGAGCGAAAAAATTAAGATCATGACTATTAGTGATATGCCCTTTGCCCCTTCTGGGGTGGGATCACAAACAAGATATATCATTGAGGGCATGTTAAAAACCGGTAAATATAAATTTATTAGTTTGGGCGGCGCAATGAAGCACCCTGATCACAATCCAATAAAAACTGAAGAATGGGGAGACGATTGGGTCACTTTTCCAGTAGATGGATATGGTACACAAGAAATTGTTAGATCCGTTCTTAGACAAGAGAAACCTAATATACTTTGGTTTATGACTGATCCTCGTTTTTGGGGATGGCTATGGGAAATTGAAAATGAAATTCGTCCACTGGTTCCCATGGTTTATTATCACGTCTGGGACAATTATCCATACCCGACTTTTAATAAAAGATATTATGAATCGAATGATTTAGTCGCGACAATCTCTAAAGTCACCGATGACATTGTTAAAACCGTTGCACCATCAGTGAAATCAATCTATTTACCACATTCAGTAAACACAGAGGCGTTTAAAAAATATGATGAAGATAAAATTAGCCAATTCGCTATGAATAGTTTTGGTGATAAATATGACCCAGATAAATTTATTTTCTTTTGGAATAACAGGAATGCACGCCGAAAGCAAAGCGGCTCTTTAATTTTTTGGTTTAAAAAGTTTTTAGACAAAGTGGGACACGATAAAGCATCTTTAATAATGCACACAGACATTAAAGATCAGCACGGCCAAGATTTAGAAAAAATTATAAATCATCTTGATTTAACAAATGGAGAAGTATTGTTCTCACAACAAAAAGTAGATCCCGAAATTTTAGCTCTCTTGTATAATATGGCTGACTGTACAATTAATGTTGCCGATGCAGAAGGATTTGGATTAGCCACCTTAGAATCGTTAGCATGCGAGACACCTATTATTGTCAATATGACAGGCGGCCTTCAAGAACAAGTAACAGATGGTGAGGACTGGTTTGGAATTGGTGTAGAGCCCACGTCTAAGGGGGTAATCGGTTCTCAAGAGATACCTTGGATTTATGAAGATCGTCTCTCTGAAGAGATAGTTGTTGGCGCAATGTTAGAAATGTATAACAAGCCAAAAGAGGATAGGCTTGAGTTAGGAAGAAAAGGTCGGAATCATGTTGTAACTAATTACAATTTTGATAATTTTATTCAAAAGTGGGATGAAGTGTTTACAATGGTTCACGAAGAATATGGCTCGTGGGACACGCGCAGACCATACAAAGATCGCTGGGTTTTAAAGGAGATTGTATGAAGAAAAGAGTATTAGTTAGAGCACCTATTTTAACTCGATCCGGTTATGGAGAACATTCACGGTTTGTTTTGAGAACCTTGCGCCAACAAGAGGATAAACTTGATATTTACGTACTGCCTGTTAACTGGGGCCGATGCGGTTGGATTTATAATGATGACGAAGAAAGAAGGTGGTTAGATAAGCTTATTACTAAAACTGCGCACTACCACCAACAAGGAAGTCCACAATATGATATAAGTATTCAAGTCTCTATTCCAAACGAATGGGAACGCTTCGCGCCCCTTAATATTGGCGTCACAGCGGGCATTGAGACTAATAGAGTTGCACCAGTGTGGCTTGAAAGAGCGAATATGATGGATAAAGTTGTTACTGTCTCTAATCACTCCAAAAACGTTTTCTTAAGTACGGTATACGATGCCGTTCATAAAGAAACTGGACAAAAGCTACAATTAAAATGCAATGTACCTGTAGAGGCTGTGGGCTATCCTGTAAAAGAATTTGAAGATAGCAATCTTAATTTAAAGTTGAAAACTGATTTTAATTTTCTTACGGTGGCACAATGGGGCCCTCGAAAAAATATAGAAAATGTAATTAGATGGTTTGTAGAAGAGTTTATCGACCAGCCTGTGGGTCTTGTTGTAAAAACGTTTGCAACTGGAAATTCTATTATAGATCGCGACCATGCTGAAAACACAATAGCCAATTTATTAAAAAATTATGAAAATAGAAAATGTAAAGTCTATCTGCTACATGGTGACATGACTGATCAAGAGATGCACTCTCTTTACAGACATCCAAAAATGAAAGCATTTATTTCACTCGCCCATGGGGAAGGCTTTGGCCTCCCTCATTTTGAAGCAGCATATTCGGGTCTCCCTATAATTGCTCCAGAATGGAGCGGTTATCTTGATTTTCTTTGCGCCCCAAAAAAGGATAAAAAAACTGGGAAAGAAAAAATCAAACCACATTTTGCATGTGTGGACTACGATTTACAGCCCGTGCAGAAAGAAGCGCATTGGGATGGCGTCGTGCAGCCGGATTCAATGTGGTGTTTCCCACATCAGGGTTCATATAAAATGAAACTTCGAGAAGTTTATAAAGATCATGGAAGATTTGCAAAACAAGCCAAAGAGCTACAAAAGTGGGTCTTGAAGAATTTTACAAAAGAACAGCAATACGAAAAGTTTACTACTATATTACAAGAATACGTTGACGACAATAATGAAGATTGGTTGGCCGAAATAGAAGATATAGTAAAAGAGTATGAATAGGATTGTATTCATAGCTGATTTTTTTGCTGACCAAGTACTAGGAGGCGGCGAATTAAACAACGAAGAACTAATAAGCCTATTAACACAAGAAAATTATTTAGTAAATAAAATTAATTCGAACTCGGTTGATATAGGCCTTTTAAAAGAAAACAAAGACTCGTTTTTTATTGTAAGCAACTTTGTTAATTTAAGTTGGGAATGCAGAGAGTGGATATCTAGAAACGTAAGTTACATAATATATGAACATGATCATAAATATTTAGATTCTAGAAACCCAGCTAGCTACAGAAACTTTAAAGCTCGCGCCAAGGCCCTCAGAAACTACTCACTTTACAAGAATGCGCAAGCAGTTGTATGTCAGAGTGATTTCCATAAAAATATAGTACAAGATAATTTGAATTTAAATAATATTATTAGCGTGGGAGGCAACCTTTGGCCGTTGAACACTCTTGATAAACTGAAAGAGTTTTCAAAAAAAGAAAAAGAATCGAGATGCTCAATAATGGAATCTAATATCCCTCATAAAAATACATATAAAACAATAAGATATTGTGAGTCGAAGGGCAAAAAATATGATTTAATTTCCGATGCAAATCACATTAATTTTCTAGATAAACTGAGCAAGAACAATACATTAGCATTTTTCCCCGGGACACCAGAAACGTTATCTAGAATAGCTTGTGAGGCAAGGATGATGGGAATGTCTGTTATAACAAATGATTTGGTAGGGGCCACTCATGAAAAGTGGTTTAAACTAAAAGGCGAGAAGCTGATAGACCACATGACCAACAAAAGAAAAGAAATAGTAAATATGGTAAAAGATATATTTGACAAGCCCAGCATCAGGAAAAAGAGAAAAGAAATATCTATTATAAGTACGTTTCATGATGGCAGCAAATATTTGAAACATTTTTTAGACGATATCACAGCTCAAACAATTTTTGAAAAGTGCGAATTAATTTTTATTGACGCTGCTTCCTCCGGAAACGAGCGCGAGATTATTGATGAGTATAGAAAACAATATGATAATATTTTATATTATCGCCTAGAGGAAAATCTATTGCCGACGCCGTGTCTCAATTTGGCAATTAAGAAATCAAATGGTAAATACATAACTTTTGGTTTCATTGATGATAGAAGAAAAAAAGACTGCCTAGAGACTTTGCTAAAAGAAATTGAAAACAGCGATGTAGACTTAGTTTATGGAGATGTATTAGAGACAAAGGTAGAGAACGAGACATTTGATAACAACTCATCAAACAATACTTTATTTGAGCATTCCACCTATGGATATTCAAAAGAAAATATGGTAAAATGTTTACCAGGCCCAATTCCTTTGTGGAAAAAATCAATTCATGACAAATGTGGTTTTTTTGACGAAGACGGCTGTGACTTTGCTGACGATTGGGATATGTGGCTTCGAGCAGTTGATAGTGGATTCAAATTTAAAAAAATGAACAAAGTAATTGGATTATATCTTAAAGGTGGTCGCTCACAGCAAGATAGAAATGTAAAGCAAGCAAAAGAAGAAGCAAAGATATTTTATAAGTACAAGCATTTGTTTGGAGATAATTTTTCTAAATATGAGCCGTATTTTAGACAATTTTTGGAGATGCCATGTCAATAGAAAGAAAATATTTACCAACACTAAGCGAACTGATTGATCGTTTGTCGATTGCACAACTCAAAGAAGTTTTCATATCGGAACACAAGGAAGAGTACGCTCAAGAAATTAAAGATATAGTGCACGATATTCAATTGATTTTAGATAAATCTGAGGATATAGACGCCGAAACAATTCGTGCTATAGTAGTGCTATCGCAAATGAATTTGCACATTTGGCATAATGAATCAAATTATCGTAAAGGAATTAAAGATGGTAATGATCTTGAGTTGACACATGGGCTAAATGGAATAAGAAATACGGCAAAAAATAAAATTCAAGAATTGGCCGCCGGCCGCAAAGATTATAAGATTGATTGTTTAGCAGCCGAGTTCAAAGACTGGGAAATCAGTTGGAAAAAATAGAAGAAGTATATGAATTTGATGCTGTGGTAATAGGTGGCGGAATTATTGGGGCATCAATTGTTAAAGAATTGTCTGAATCGTATGAGAATATACTTTTAATTGAAAAGGAAGATTCATTTGGGCAACACACGTCTAGCAGAAACAGTGAAATAATACATTCTGGTATTTATTATCCAACCGACACTTTAAAAGCAAAATTATGTGTCGAGGGTAACGAATTGTTATATCATTTTTTAAATAAATACAATATTCCACATAAAAATTGTGGAAAACTCGTAGTAGCCACCAACAAAGAAGAGATACCAGTACTAGAAAAAATTTATCAACAAGGGAAAGAAAACAATGTAAAAGGGCTACAATTTCTTAATTCAGAACAAATAAAAGAAATAGAACCACATATTAAAGCTGCCCGAGCATTATATGTGCCGAGCACAGGGATCCTCGATAGCCATTCGATAATGAATAAACTAATGTATTTGGCTAAAGAAAACGGGGCGATAGTTCTATATAATACAGAACTAAATGAGGTTATACTAAAAGAGAAGAAATACTATTTAGGATTCAAGGGCCACGATTATAAAGTTAAGACAAACATTGTTGTCAACTCTGCGGGCCTTTGGAGTCATAAAATAGCTAAATTGATTGGAATCCAAGATTATGAATTGCACTGGTGCAAGGGAGAATACTACAAAACAAGTAAATACAAAAATATGAATGTTTTAGTATATCCAGTCCCCGATCCGGAAGGTAAATATTTAGGCATTCACACTGTTATGAGCTTAAGTGGTGATCTATCATTTGGACCAAATGCCTACTACATAGAAAATGAAAAGCTAGATTATAAAGTAGATGATAGCAATAAAAAACAATTTTATGATGCAATTAATCGCTATTTAGATATTGGCTGGGACGATCTTGAGCCCAGCTGGACAGGGATTCGCCCCAAACTACAAGCAAAAGGCGACTTATTTAAAGACTTTGTTATAAAAAACGAAAAAGAAAAAGGGTATAATAATTTTATAAACTTAATTGGGATAGAGTCACCAGGATTAACATGTTGTTTGGCTATAGCAAAGTATGTAAAAGGATTGATTAAATAATGAATATATTAATAACAGGCGGCGCAGGCTATATTGGAAGTGAATTAACGGATTATTTGTTGAAAGACGGATACGAGGTGACGTGCTATGATAATCTGATGTACGATGCAACCTCTTTGCTTAGATACGCCGGCCACCCTAATTTTAATTTTGTGAAGGCAGATGTTAGGAATAAAGAGATATTAGGAAAACATCTTGAAAAAGCTGACATTATTATTCCATTAGCAGCTTTAGTTGGATTCCCGCTGTGCGAGAGAGACAGAAGAGGCGCTCACGAGATTAACTACGAAATAAACCAGTGGATTGCTGACAATAAAAGGGTCGAACAAAAAGTAATTTATCCATGCACAAACTCTGGCTACGGAACAAGCGAAGAAATTTGCACCGAAGAATCGCCACTATTCCCTGTTTCCCTTTATGGAATTACAAAGGTTGAGGCAGAAAAAGCGTATCAACAGGTAGAGAACCACGTAACCTTTCGTTTAGCCACCGTATACGGTCCGTCGTCGAGAATGAGAACGGATTTGCTAGTAAACAATTTTGTGCTTAAGGCCTTGCGCGATAGAGTTTTGGTGCTCTATGAGTGCGAATTCATGCGTAATTATGTTCACATCCATGATATTTGTAGAGCCTTCAAGTTTGTTATTGACAACTGGGAAGATTGTAAAAATGAGACATATAACGTTGGAAACGATTCGTTAAATATGAATAAGCTAGAGCTAGCGAGAAAAATAAAAGAGCACATGCCCCTAGAGATAATCAAGGCTGAGTTCACCAAAGATCCGGACGTTAGAGACTACGAAGTAAGCAGCCAAAAAATATATAAAAAAGGCTTTAGTTGTAAATATGATTTGGATGATGGCATCCTCCAATTAATTAAGGCATATACCATTATAGAATCCCCGTGGTATGCCAACTACTAAAAGGAAAAAATGAAAAAATTAGACATATTATTTGTGCACCCAAATGCATCGGAAGCCATATATCAGGGCTTAAGTAAGAATTTGTCAGCGATTGAGCCGCCCATATGGGCAGCGCTTTTAGCCCAACACACCAGAAACAAAGGATTTAGTACAAGAATACTGGATTGTGAGGCGGAGCAATTCAGTCCAAAAGAAAGCGCAGACGCTATTGATGATGTTGATGCCAAGTTGACGGTGTTTGTGGTGTACGGACAGCAGCCATCCGCATCAACACAGAATATGCAGGGGGTACATGACGTGGTAGAGCTTCTTAAAAACACGTCTCTCTACTCTGATAGAAAGCTTCTTTTGACAGGGCTGCACCCATCTGCGGTTTCTAGGCTCACCATGCAAAAAGAGAAAGTAGATTTTGTCTGCCAAGGAGAAGGTCCTAAAACAATTGTAGGTCTTCTGGAAGTCTCCGACATGGAAGACCCAGAAGAGTTGAAAAATGTACGAGGCCTGTGGTACCGGGCCGACAATAAGATACAGTTCACCGCCCCAGCACCGCTCATACTTCAGCACGAACTAGAGACTGAGTTGCCAGGAATGGCATGGGACCTCTTGCCGATGGACAAATATAGAACTTCTAATTGGCATGCAATGTCTAATGACAACAACAGAGAGCCTTTTGCGTCTTTGTATACTAGCCTAGGGTGTCCGTTTAAGTGCAGTTTCTGCTGCATCAACGCGCCGTTCGGAAACAACAATGTTGAAAACTGGGACTATGGAAGAAATAAGTTTAGATATTGGAACCCTGATTTTATTATTAAAGAGTTTGACAAAATCTATGAAATGGGAATTCGCAATGTTAAAATTGCAGATGAAATGTTTGTATTAAACAAGCATCATTTTCTCGAAGTGTGCAACAGGATTATTGATCGCAATTATGATTTTAATATTTGGGCGTACGCTCGCATTGACACGGTAAAAGAAGAGTATCTTGAAGTTCTGAAGCGCGCCGGCGTGAATTGGCTAGCGCTAGGGATCGAATCGGGCAACAAAATTGTACGCAAAGACGTTGTTAAAGGGAAGTTTACCGAAGTTAATATCAAGGACTTGGTGAAAAAAATTCAAGATGCGGGTATTAACATCATTGGTAATTATATTTTCGGATTACCAGAGGACACTGAAGAGACAATGCAGGAAACTCTCGACATGGCCGTAGAATTAAATTGTGAGTTCGCCAATTTTTATTCAGCCATGGCGTATCCAGGCTCTAAGTTATATTTAGATGCGCTGAGAGAAGGGTGGGATTTGCCAGACAATTATTTAGGATATTCACAACACTCATACGAAATGAAGCCTCTTCCCACAAAACATATTTCGTCAGCGGATGTGGTTCGCTTTAGAGACGAGGCATTTAATATTTATTATAAAAATAAAAAATATCTTTCTTACATAAAAAATAAATTTGGGAAAGATACACACGACAGCATTGTGAAAATGACCGAACACAAACTAAAAAGGAAGTTATTGGGTGACTAACATGTTAACAAATTTAACAAAAAAAGATTTAATCGATTTTGAAACAGAAATGGCGGCCTGCTTCGACGGGGCGCTGATAAGAGCGCCTGTCCACTTGTACAGTGGAAATGAGGAGCAAATCATCGATATTTTTCGAAAGCATAATATTTCTAAAGAAGACTGGGTTTTGGGCTCCTGGAGGAGCCACTATCAGTGCCTTTTGAAGGGCGTTCCGAAGGAGGAACTCAAGGAAGCTATTTTAAATGGCAGGTCTATATCTCTTTGTTTTAAAGAACATAAGGTTTTATGTTCGGGAATCGTTACCGGAGCCCTCTCAATAGCTTTGGGGATTGCTCTTAATATTAAACGCGACGGCGGCGACAATAAAGTGTACTGTTTTATGGGAGATATGACTTCGGAAACAGGTGGTGCACACGAGTGCATCAAGTATGCAAAAAACCACAAATTACCAATTCATTTTATTGTTGAAGATAATGGCAAGTCAGTTTGTACGGACACAAGAGCGACATGGGCGACAGACAAACTAACATATGAAGATGTTAACGATGAATATGTAACATACTATAAGTATAAATTAGATAAATACCCGCATGCGGGTGCAGGAAAAAGGGTGCAATTTTAAAATGGGAAATTATTTTGATGAACTAAAGAGATCCATGGATTATCTTGGAGAACAAACTGACACGATATTTTTAGGCCAGGCGGTAGAGTATAAAGGTACAGCCATGACTAATACATTAGTAGATGTATCTAGAGATAAGCTTATTGAAATGCCAGTTAACGAAGAGATGCAAATGGGTATTACCAATGGCCTGGCGTGCAGTGGGAAAGTTCCCATTTCAATCTATCCAAGATGGAATTTTCTTTTATTGGCGGTAAATCAGTTGGTCAATCATTTAGATCGACTAAAAGTCTATTCCCATGGGGAGTACACACCAAAAGCTATTATTAGAACAGGGATAGGATCTGAAAGACCGCTTCACCCACAGGCCCAACATGTCGGAGATTTTTCAGATGGATTTAAATTAATTCTCAACAACATAGAGATCATTCGCCTCGAAGAGCCAGAAGATATTTTTCCCGCTTACTATAAAGCATATAACAGAGCTGATGAGAAAAGCACTTTAATTGTTGAATACGGGGACTACTATAGTGAAAAATAAACGCTATTTAATAGTTTATAATATATGCGGCATTTCTGGTAAAGATAACAGTGATTATTACATTGATGCCATAAACACCATTACGAGCCAAAGCTTTAAAAATTATAAGCTAGCGGTGTCAGCGTGCAAAAATCCAGATGAGCAAATCGATAAAATTTTAAAAAATTGCAAGATAGACTTTGTTAATAGCATCGAAGATGTTCTTCCGGTCAACATCACATTTAATGATACCGTTAAAGAATGTATAAAACACTTTGGAGACTTTGAGGCATATCTTTATTTAGACTCCGGAGTAAAGTTTACGAACGAAAGTCAACTGTCCGACTTGGTAGAACTATACGAATCTGGAAATTATGGTATGGTATCTGCCCAAGTTGACAATGATTTTGGGTGGTGCTGGTTTGGGCTTAATGAGCACTCAAAGCCAGTGCTTATCCAGGACCTAATTGTGCCCATGGGCCGCGCCTGTAATTTACATTGTCAGCTGTTTTCTAAGGATATTTACGAACACTATGGAAATGTTATTCCAGATATTTTTAGATCATATTGCACAGAATCTGTTTTTTCTTTTATAAATGGCGCAATAAAAAAACAGTGGGTCGTTTCGTCGAAAGTTAGAGTTCATCATGCATTTGATGTTCCATCTGATTCTCCCAACGATGGCGACGGGCTGGACGGCCACTCCTCCGGCTTCCGCGCTCCCCACGGGACCTGGGACGATGTATACCCGCCAAACACAATGGCTGAAATAATCAGCATGAAAGAAGGTACAGATTTTGGCTTTGGATACGAAGAACTCAGAGGAATAAAAATCCATAATCCGGACTGTTTTGATGAAAGCCACTGCTGTAAAAACGAGAACTTAAAGGGTTTTTTGAAAAGGTATCTTTATAGGAATAATGTTGATTTTGATTATAACGACATACAGAAACAGCTTATTTTAATATAGTCATAGGTGAGACAAGAATAGGAATTTTATTATGCTTACAGTTTTATTAACTTCTAGAGTAAAAGACAACAAAGATAGCGATATGGATAATTTATTATCTAGTTTGCAGAGATGCGGAGCAGATCAAACAAATTGCGAAGTTTTAATAAAATACGATGCTGATGACGATCAGCAGCCTGATGAATCTTATTTTTCTAAATTCCCCTTTCAGGTAAAAAAGTTTGTCTGGTCACGCGGCGAAGGGAGACACAGCTTTCATTTAGATCATTTTTATTTGTTTACGCAGAGAAATCGAGATTCTAAATTTATTCTTCTATGCGCTGATGACTTTACATTTACAAAAGAAAATTTTATTGATGATATTTTAAGCATAAAAGAAGAATATTGTTTTGTTGGCCCTCGTCGCCCGCGCTCCGAATTATATAAGGGCTGTTGGCGCCAACCCCACGTAATGGAAGTTTGGAAACACAATGAAGGAGTTAGCCTTCCTTGCGTTTCGGTAAAGTGCATCGAAGTTCTGCAGAATTATGGATGGCAATGCAACGGAGACAACTGGATTACACTGCTACACATTTTAATGTTTGAAAATTATAACATTGATATGTGGAGGTCCGTACCGAGCTTTTATACTAGAAATCCAACCGACGGCTCTTCTGGCTACGGCGATTCTTTTAATAATATGGAGATGGATGGTTCGAAAAATCCACAAAATACATATTATTTTGACTTGGTAACACAACAAGCAAAAAATTTATATTTGAACATAATAGCTGATAGATTAATTGAGAAATATAGAGAGACAAATGAAAAATAAAAAAGACATAAGCTTCATTCTTCCGACTAATCGAAATTATGAACAATTTTCGAAAAAAGTTATTGACAACATAAACTCTTTAAACTTTTTTGATAAAACATATGAAATCATAGTAATAAGCCCACAAGAAATAAGTGGCGATAATGTAGTATACGTGAAAGAAGAGGAAACAACAAGCGGATGTGTAAACGGATACAACGAGGGATATAAGAAATCCACAGGCGAATATATTATTTTGTGCTCTGACGACCATTATTTTGATTTTAATTGTCCGTCGATTATAGATGTTTTAGAGTCGGCGCCCTTTTCTCCTCGAAAATATAAAATAATCTGCCTTCCCACTAATAAACATGATGCCTGTAAACTACCAGATTATACTGATTGCGGCGGAATTATTGCACGTTATCCTGTCTTTAGCCGAGAAACAATTGAGAACCATTTAGGTGGCTATGTTTATCATCCTGCTTTTAAACATCACTATCCTGACAATTGGTTAGGCTATTGGCTTAACCAGCAAGGAGAGAGCGCCATAGAATACAGCCAGTTCGACATGATTACATTCAGCAATTCGTGCTACAAAATACATGATGATCATGACGAAGAGGTGTTTAAGGCATTGATTAAAAATTACAAATTGGGCGACACAAATTATGTCGCAGCGACTACAGTATGATATTTAAGAAAGAAGAAACGGAACTTCAGGGAGTTTATAAAATTTTATTAGAAAGATTTTCTGATGAAAGAGGAAGCATTGTAAACCTCTTCGACACAGAACAACTACCTAGGTTTAAGATTGATAAATTAACTCGATCCACCAGGAACGTGTTACGAGGGCTGCACGGCGACTCTACCAACAACAAATTGATTTATTGCTTGCAGGGAAAGATACATTTAGTGGTCGTGAATTATGACAAAAACAGCGCGCAGTATCTTGAGAAAATTCAGATAGACATGGACGAAAAAAGCGCCTTTGCTGTTTATGTGCCAAAGAATTTTCTGAACGGGCACTACTGCTTGTCGGATAGCTGCTTGTTTTATTACAAGTGGTCAGAGTCTTACGTGAATCCCGAGGATCAATTTTCTATTTTATGGAGCGACGATATCTTAAATATACAATGGCCCCTCTTAGAGGAAGAGCCAATACTGTCCTCAAGAGATAAAAATTCAAAAACAGTAAAGGAGATAAAATGAGTAACAATGTTGATGTAAGTTTTTTAATTGGTAGCAATACGAGGGACCGACCGCCTGAAAAGTATGCCAATAAATCAATTGATAATATTAATGAAATTAGTAAAAATTCTAAATATTCGTACGAAATAGTGGTGATTAGCGAAGATCCTATTTCTGGTGAAAATGTGACGTGGGTGAAAGAAGAGGAGTTTTCTGACGGCCTCGTCGCGGCATATAACAGCCTCGTGCCACACACTAATGGAAAGTATTTAGTTTACGCGGTGGACGATTGCTTTTTTGACGACCAGCTTTATACGGCAATCGATTTGCTAGAATCTTATGTTTATAATAGAAGAGCAATGAAACTATTAGCACTAGGGAGCGACAATGGTCTAGGATCTTTTATGCCACGTGGGTATCCTAAATATGGTGTATATCGTTATCCGATTGTTTCAAAAGATACAGTGATGAGATACATGGACGGTCATTTATTCCACCCATCGTTTAAAAATCATTATGCAGACAACTGGCTCGGATATTGGGTAACGCATATGTTTGATGAAACAATGGTGGAAGTTTGGAACACTACAATACATATTCCGGACGACGCCCCTAGCTATAATCATCACAATCAATCAGATGCACAAGCTTTTGACGCTCTTGTAAAACGATTTCATTCGGGCTACCATAGGTATATCTAGTGGAAGACATACAAAAAATAAACTATGCTTCTTCGTTAGCGGTTCATCCATTAATAGCGGAGCACCCTCTTTATAAATCGATCTTACAAAGCGATATGAAAAAATATTCCTTTGCTGAAAATGATTTTAATTTGCCCCTGTCGGTGATCCCTACATACTATAAATATATTCCCATCCCTCACTGCATTGTTATTGAAGATTATATTACATTATTCTTCCCGCACTTACATAACGGAAGTAATCAAGACTTTGATTATAAGACATTTAAATTAATGGATGCTTATAAAGGGGCTTTTACAAATAACAACTTTAGAGGAGTTATATGTCACATGCGCCAAACACTTGAATCGATTGATAAAATGTTTGGGCACGATAAAGAGATTAGTAGAAAATTGTTTTATTTGCCACTGGCCTATAAAAGCGAGATTGACACTATAAAGCCAACAAATAAAGATAAAATCATTTTGACATTCACGAACTCGTTTGGAGGAGAAAAGAATAATTTTCCCCTGAGAGGAGGCCTTGAAGTTTTAATGGCGTATAAACAGCTTTACGAGAGTGGCCATCACAATATATATTTAAACTTAATAGGCCCGCTGAACGTGGACAGCGACCTTCTAGGTTGGATTTTAAATTGTAAAAATGTGTCAATATATGATTCAAACACCTCTATTCACGGACGCCCAATGATAACCGATGATGTGATACACAAGGTCCTTTTAGATACAGATATTTTTCTCATACCAGCTTGTCGTATCCACTCTATGTCAGTTGTCCGGGCTCTCTGCTACGGCAACATTGTTTTAGGATCGAACGGCTGGGGGTTTAATGAATTTCTAGACGAAGACTTTTGCTGCGACGGCCAGGAAAAATCTTCTTATTTAGAAGACGGGATACTAAAAGAAAGGTATTCACTCCATTTGGAGCAACCAAATCTTACACTTTTAGAATCTGTAAAAAGCAAGATCCTAGATTTAATCGAGTCCCCACAAAAGATGGATAAAATCAAGAACGCCAATTTAAAGAGTTCAAAAGAAAAATTTTCTAAAGCAAAAAGAGATGCAATTTTAGAAGATATAATAGAAAAAATGCTATTATAATATAGAAAAAATGTGTTATAATCAAGAGATACAACCGCAACATAACTTTATAGACTATGGAAAATTTAAAAAAAGAAATATTTGAAAAAGTAGAAGAGTTTTTCAAAAGAAAAGAATATTCCCCCGGGGCAAAAATAGGCGTCGCCTATCCATGTTTTGACCATCGGGAAGTAAATCAAGCTCTAGATTCCTTATTAGATGTCTGGATATCTCAAGGCCCCAAAGTGAAGAGATTTGAAAAAGAGTACGCTCAATATATTGGAACTGGCTTCGGGGTCGCATGCAATTCTGGAAGCTCCGCGAATTTATTAGCTTTAACCGCACTGATGCAGGCGGGCCACTTGGCACCGGGCGACGAAGTAATTGTACCCGCCGCCACCTTCACCACAGTTATATCTCCACTACTCCAAACCGGCTTAGTACCAGTATTTGTTGATGTAGAGATGGAAACTTACAATAATTGTCCGAAAGCCATAGAAAATTCAATCACAGAGAAAACAAAATTAATAATGGTAGTGCATTCTTTAGGGTGTCCATCTAGGATGGAAGAAATTATGGAGGTAGCAAACAAATATAGCATACCTGTTTTTGAAGATTGTTGTGAATCTCACGGCGCCTCTATAAAAAATAAGAAAGTAGGTAGCTTTGGGCTGATATCTACGTTTAGTTTTTTTGTCGCCCACAATATGACAACTGGAGAAGGCGGTATGATCATGACAAGCGATGAAAATCTCTATGATACATTAAGGTCTGTCCGCGAATTTGGTCGTTTAATAAAGTATGAAAAAAACAAGCCCCGCTTTTATTACGAGGATGAACACTTAAAAGAATATGACGAGAGATATGTGTTCACAAATGTTGGGTATAATTTGAGAATGACTGACATCGCCGCGGCCCTAGGAATTGAACAGTTAAAGAAATTAGATAATTTCAACATGTTGCGCAAAGAAATGGCCGGCTTTTATAGGGAACACTTGTCTCGCTATGAAAATTATTTGCTCTTACCGGCCACTCCGGAAGGATATTTTCATTCTTTTTATGGATATCCCATAGTTGTCAGACCCGGTTCGCCATTTTCTAGGAAAGAGCTTGTGAACCATCTCGAAAAACACAACATTGAAACAAGAGCCTTTATGGGCGGCGACTTGTCTAAACAGCCGGCCTATAGGAACACCAAATGCCAAGTTCCTTCTGAGATGCCCAATACGGATATTATTCTTAATAATGCTTTCTTTATTGGCTGCCATCCGTTTATAAATGAAAAACAAAAAACACAAATCATCGCGGCATTCAATGATTTTTTTTCCAAGCTGGAGGAGTAATTAAATGAGTAATAAAGTTGGCATCGTCGGAGTTGGCATAATCGGAGAAGCAACTAAATATGGAATGGAAAAGCTAGGACATTCTGTATATGTTCATGATATAAGATATGATTCTAAAATAGAGGATGTACTAGACACAGAATTGTGTTTCATATGCGTACCCACCCCCTCAAAAGAGAATTTTGAATGCGACACTAGCATTGTAGACAGCGTTCTTGGCGACCTACATCGATTAAAGTACACCGGAGTTATTGCAATAAAATCTACAATTCCACCGGGCACTACCAAAAATTTTCAGGAAAAATATGAAAATGAAAAGATATGTTTTGTGCCTGAGTTTTTAAGAGAAAGGTGTGCCATCGCAGATTTTACTGAGAATCATGATATTTGCATCGTTGGGTCGCGATCGAAGAAAGTTTGTAATTTTATTAAAAACATTCACGGCCGCTATCCCAAAAGCTTTATGTTTTTAACCTCCACAGAAGCAGAGTTTGTAAAATATTATAATAATATCTACAACGCAACCATAGTAACTCTAGCCAATAACTTTTATGAGGTCTGTAAAGATTTAGATGTTAATTACGATAATGTAAAAGAAGCTCTCATTAAAAGGGAGCACATTAACGATGTATATTTGGATTGCAACGAAAATTTCCGCGGCTTTTCTGGCGCATGCTTGCCCAAAGACGTAAGAGCTTTTATCCACCTAACTAAAAGCAGAGATATTAACGCCGGGATATTTGAATTTTTAAACAAAGAAAACAAAAAATATAAACCAACGGTTTTCCCAGGAATGAGAGATGAATAAGATTTTAATAACGGGTGGCGCAGGCTTCGTCGGCTACCATTTGGCCAAAAAAGAACTATCTTTAGGAAATGAAGTAACAATATTAGATAATTTTGAAAGACCCAATTTAGACAAAGAATTTAATGAACTAATATTACAAGACAATATTATATTTCTCAAACAAGACGTTTCAAGAGAAGAGACGTTTAAAGACTTGAGAACTGATTATTATGATGTAGTATATCACTTTGCTGCCCTAAACGGCACATCAAATTTCTACAACCATCCAGCAAGAGTACTAAAAATTGGGTGTTTGTCAACTATATTTTTGCTTGACTGGATAGCACTACATAAAAAGCCGCCTAAAATTATATACACTAGTAGTTCGGAAACATATGCGGGCACTACGAACTTAATGAAAGATGATTTTCCAATCCCAACCCCAGAAGATGTTCCATTAGCGATTGATGATGTTAAGAACGTTAGATGGAGCTATGGAGCAAGCAAACTAATAGGAGAGGTTGCGTTTTTTAGCTACTCAAAAATGTATGATTTTGATAATTTTAATATCGTGCGCCTTCATAATATATACGGGCCGCGCATGGGAGAAGAACACGTTATAAGTCAATTTATTATAAGGCTTTTGAATGAAGAGTTGCCGTTTAAAATAATGGGAAGTGATCAGACACGATCATTTTGCTTTATAGACGACGTACTTGAATCTTTAGAGAGAATAGTAAACTCTGATGTAAAAAAAGAAATAATCCATGTTGGCAACGACAAAGAAGAAATTGAGATTTTAGAGCTAGCAAAAAATTTATTTGATATCGCGGGCCAAGAGTATAACTTTGATTTGCAAGCTGCCCCACCGGGAAGTGTCCAAAGACGGTGCCCCAAAATAGAAAAATTAAAGTCGTTAGGTATGACAACACAAGTACCGCTTAAAGATGGCTTAAGAGAAACATTTTATTGGTATAAAAACAACTACAGAAAGGGAACACATGACAAAAATTAAATATCCACTAGCAAAAGAGACTATTAACAAAGAAGATATTGATGCACTATGTGAGTGGCTTAAGACCTACCCGCGGCTCACAAAAGGCGAATTAACCTGGCAAGTTGAAGAGGGCTGGGCAAATTTCATCGGAACTCGATATTCAGTCTTTAACAATTCTGGCTCCTCTGCTAATTTGTTGATGGTGTCTGCTGCCATGGCCGCAGGGCGCATTAAGAATAAGAAAATTGCAGTCCCGGCCGTTGGGTGGGTCACTACGATTGCGCCTGCAATGCAGTTTGGCTTAACCCCCATTATGATTGGAACGGACAAAGACACTTATGGGATTGATCTGGATCACTTAGAAGAAGTTTGCAAAACTGAAAGGCCAGATGCGGTCATTTTTGTTCAAGTTTTGGGGGTTCCCCACTACAAAGAGAGACTATTAGAGCTAAAAGAAAAATATGGCTTTTGCCTTCTGGAGGATGCATGCGCAGCTTTAGGGGCCTCTTATGGAGACGGATCTATGGTCGGAACAGTTGGCGACATGTCGTCGTTTTCTTTTTATTTTGGCCACCAGCTTTCCACAATAGAGGGGGGCATGGTAAACACAGACGATAAAGAGCTTTATGATACGTTGTTAATGTTAAGGTCTCACGGCTGGGGGAAAGATTTAGATCAAGAAACTTATGACAAACTTATAAACAAAAACGGAGTAGATGATTTTCATAAGCCATTTACTTTTTTCATTCCCGGATTTAATTTGCGAGCGACAGATTTGCAAGCATTTATAGGCTTGCGACAAGTTGAAAAAGCAGCTTGGGTTTCGCGAAGACGAAATGAAAACCATTTAAGGTACGCAGAAAACTTGGAGGGCCATGTAGATTTCCAGAAATGGGGAACTGATTTTCCTGTATCTATTTCTTTTGGGGCACTGGCCAACTCGGCTCAACATAGAAAAGAGATAGTAAATAGATTGGTTGAAAGCGGGATTGAAACAAGAATATATAGTGCAGGCAATCTTGGGCGCCATCCTTTTTGGGTAGACGAGTATGGGAAATTTGAAGACGAAGTCAGTGACAAGATACATGAAACAGGATTTTTTCTTCCCAACTATCCTGAGCTAACGCCAGATGAAATTGATTTTATATGCGGGGTCGTCAGAGGAGATAAATAGTGAATATTCTTGTTGTGGGAGAGAGCTGCAGAGATATTTTTAGCTACGGAGAATGCAACCGACTATGCCCCGAGGCGCCAGTTCCTGTTTTTAATCTCACAAAGACACTTGAAAATGCTGGGATGGCTATGAACGTTAAAAACAATTTAGAGTCTTTAGGCGCCAGCGTTAATATTCATACCAATAAAAACTGGAAAAACATAACCAAAACCAGATTTATTGATTTGCAGTCTAATCATATGTTCATGAGGTTAGATTGCAACGATAAACAATACAATTCTTGCAGAATTAAAAAAATTAATTTTTCAAAATATGATGGCATTGTTATATCTGACTACAACAAGGGGTTTGTGAAAGAGACAGACATTCAGTACATTTGTCAGAGACACGACAATGTCCTTCTAGACACTAAAAAAATACTTGGCGAATGGTGCAAAAAGGCCGCGTTCATCAAGATTAACTCAAGCGAATACAATAAAACAAAACATATGCTAACAGATGATCTCGAAAATAAAATTATAGTAACGATGGGGCCCAATGGCTCCCTCTTCCGCGGCGTGATGTACCCTGTCAAAGAGGTAGAAATAAAGGACGTCTCTGGGGCCGGCGACACATTTTTATCGGGGCTGTGTTACAAATTTTTATTGACGAAAGATATCGAAGAGTCTATAAAGTTTGCCAATGAGTGTGCTACGACAGTAGTCCAAAGGCGCGGGGTCAGTACTATATGAAAACAATATTCACTAATGGGTGCTTTGATATTTTGCACCGCGGTCATTTTGAATTATTGAAATATTGTAAATCTCTGGGACATGTTATCGTTGGACTTAACGGCGACAAGAGCGTAAAAAGATTAAAAGGTGCTTCCCGCCCGGTATTCTCTCAAAAAGATAGAATTTTTATGTTACAATCATGTATATACGTTGATGAAGTGATAGTATTTGATGAAGATACCCCCTACAATCTAATAAAAAAACTACAACCAGATATAATTGTGAAAGGGGGCGATTACACTCCCCACGAGGTAGTCGGAAACGACCTATGCACAGTCAAAATATTTAACTATATTAAAGGATACTCTACAACGAGCGCACTGGAGGGTGGGACGAAATGAAAACTTATGTATTTGATATCGATGGCACCATATGCACTCTGACGGATGGTGATTACAGGAAAGCAGAACCTTACCAGGATCGTATAGAAAAAATTAATGATTTATATGACGAGGGCAACACTATAATATTTTTTACTGCTCGTGGCATGGGCCGCACAGAAGGAAATTCTGAAGAAGCCAGCCGGCTGTTTTTCACCATGACGCAGGATCAAATTAAAAATTGGGGCGCCAAACATCACCACCTAATTTTAGGAAAGCCAGCAGCTGACTTTTATATAGACGATAAAGGAATTAACCATGAAGACTTCTTTGCCAATTAAATTTGTCCCCAAGGGATGGGGTTTCGAAAAGTGGATTGTCAATTGTGAGAAATATTGTGGCAAGCTTCTATATTTTGCGAAGGGACGTCGTTGCTCATGGCATTACCACAAAATAAAAGACGAAGTGTTTTATATCCAATCAGGGAAGCTGTTAGTTAAGTATTCAAAAGACGACGATTTGGATACTGCTAAAGAGACGATTTTATCAAAAGGCGATAATTTTCATGTGCACGTTGGATTAAGACACCAGATGGTTGCACTAGAAGATACCGAGTTGTTTGAATTTTCAACGCAACATTTTGACGAAGATAGCTATAGAATAGTAAAAGGAGATTAATATGTCAAAGGAAATGAATATGTCAGATCAGGCGGTGGGAGCCGTTATGATGGCTCTGCAAAAAAGTTTAATGGAGCAAAGCGATATTGTACCAGTATTAAAGGGATTTAAGTTCAAACTTTCAGAACAGGGGTTGGCCGTAATGAACCCACCGATTGTTAAGTTCAATGAAGAAACTCAAAAGAATTTTCAAGAAAGCCTAGATCTTGAAGACCCCTCTCAAGCTGCAAAGTCATAATGCCTATTTATATTTATGGCTGCGGCAATTGCGGAAGTGAGATAACAATTAGCCACTCAATGACTGAGACTGTAGAGGATTGCGAAGTGTGCGAAGTTTCTAGCTCTTTAACTAGAAGGCCCTCTATGTTTTCTAACATAAAAAGAGAACCAGAACAGAAACAAAAGGCCGGCGACTATGTTAAAAACTTCATAGAAGAGGCCAAGCAAGACCTGCATGAACAAAAAGATAATTTGAGGAAGAAAAATGATTGAAATATTACTAGGAGTGTCCGTTTTAATTAGTGGGTTTTTGATATGGTATGTTATTAAGCTACTAAAAAGATTTCTTAATATTTCTGAAGAGATGGAGGCTCTTTTTATAGTATTAGAAGACTACTCTGATCACCTCAATGATGTGTATAAATTAGAAAGATTTTACGGAGATTCTACATTAGAAAATCTAATGAGACACTCTAAACAAGTCTCCGAACAGTCTAAAATTTTTCGTGCTATGTATGATGTAGATTACGAACTAGAGGAAGGCGAAGAATATATTGAAGAGGAAGAATAGTATATGGCCAAGACTAGAAAAAAGAATTATTATTTCACCAAAGTGCACGAAGAGGCAATTATACAATTTTGTTTATCGCGAGACTCGAAGGAAAAAAACGAACTATACAATGAGTATATTGGTCCCGCATTTAACGAGATGGTAGACAAAATTGTTTATACTTATAAATTCACAAACCTTCCTAACATTGATTATCTTAAAGAGGACTGTAAAAATTGGCTAATTACTGTGCTTGATAAATATGATCCTAATCGTGGCTCAAAAGCTTTTTCTTATTTTAGTGTTATTACAAAAAATTGGTTCATCCATAAGGTTAAAAAGCACACTCAAAGGGCCAGGAGAGAAGTGGGCATTGAAAATTATGCTTCTGGAGCAGGCCACTCTAAAAGTACCGGCTACCCATTGGCCACCTATAATACTTTTATTGAAGACCAGATAAAAAATGAGTTTTGGCTATCGTTCAGGAAAAACATAAAAATTTGGGAAGAGCTTCCTGTGCGTAATAACGAAAAGAAAGTGATTCAAGCGGTCAAAATTCTTTTTGAAGAGGCCGAAAACATAGAAATTTTTAATAAAAAAGCTATTTATCTATACATAAGAGAAATTACTGGATTAAACACAAAGCAAGTTGTTAGCAGTTTAAATAAAATTAGGGTTCGGTATCGGGAGTTTAAAAAGAAATGGGACAAGGAAACATAGAGAATGTTGGAAAGTATATTGAAGAGTCTCTTTCCAACATAAGAGATGACCGGGCCATCACCGCGAGTCTTTTAACAGACCTTCTAGTAGAGATGAAAAAAGCTTCTGATCTAGACACTCATAAACAATTGGGACTCATCGCTTCAAAGTATGTAGAGACATTACAGAGATCAAACGAACAATTAGTCAAGCTCACAGCACTCCTAAGTAAGAGGCAGAAGGGAGATCTCGAATTGGATGAAAACGATAAACAAGAAATATTTGATTTAATTCGGGGCGAGAAATAGACTATGGCAAAGGCTAAATGGAAAGTCGGGGAGCCGGTGGATGCTGATGCCGCCCTCCATGCTGGACCCGGGTATTTTAATGATTTTAATCCTGACGATGTAGATTTAGATACTATAGACTTTCAGACAGAGAGCATTTATTCAATTTTGTCTCGCACTGTGACAAAAGTATTTACACCAAATAAATTTAAGACGGCCGGGACACTTTATGGAATCTTATTAAGAGTGACGAACCCACATGGGTGCCTAAATAAGGACGCTTCTGCTACCGGCCTCGATGTGGTTTGCAATAAAATGACAAAAGGTGACAATAAATATAAATTAATAACTTATAAGATTCGCATACCTGAGATTCATTTTTGTCTTCCGATCCCCAGTAAAATAACAGGAGAAATAAGCAAACAAGACAGGCTGATCATCGATTCTTATCCCACTTTTCAAGCTAAAGATTTTAACGTAGCCCAGCAGGTTGTGAGCCCGGGCGACATTGTAAAAGTTGAAATTGGCAATAAAGGTGCCATGACGCGCCTTTACTTTACAGGGCCGCTCGGCGCGCCACGTGCCAGCGTGAGTACTACAGTTGGACCTAAAAGCCCTTCTTCTGACTACGGAAAACTCTTAGAAGAATGCAAAAAAAGATATCCAAACTCTGGCTCCCCCGGAGACCCCATTAGTAGTCTCAAAAATTTATCAAAAAAGAATAGCGGGTTTCCTCTCGCGACTAGCGGCATCGGGATACCAGATGGCGGTGTCATCGCGGGCCTTCCTCATAAAAAATGGGTTGTGGACCTTTTCAAAACATTGAAAGGCGCAGGAAAGTATAAAGGACTTATTTGGACTGGAATTTGTAAACACAACGGGTCACAAGATGATCTTAGTATGTTAACAAATGATGGCCTACGTAAAATAGAAGGAACCCCGGGCCGCTCTACTGTTATTTTTATGCCTGTCGGCACCGACCCAACACAACCTTTGGAAATAATATACTGGTTTCATGACAATCAAGGGTTTAAGAACAACTCAAAAGAATGGAGTATTTTATGGGACTCCTTACGAGAAATGTCAAAAAAGAAAGAATCTTTGGGCGGCGCCAGAAGAAATTTTGTTTTCGTGGTTCCTGAAATGTTGTGGTCCGAAGAAAATGCTCAAGTAATGAGCGGAATTCCGCGCAGTCGCTCCACTCCGTCGGCACCACTGACAGCTTTTATTGAAAATTGGAAAGAAGCCAACGCCGACCAATTTGGGGCCTTGGATACGGGGTATGCCAACGTTCCCCCGGGGATTCCGCCCGCCGCGGGGGTGCAGTATTTTGCCAAGCTTGGAATAGAGTCGGGCTATACATCGCAAATCGCAGAACGAGAATACCGCGACAAGATGGCAGCTTACACAGACCGCCAATGGGGCGCCTGGGGATATGCCGGCCCCGCTGACGCCGAGCAGACGACAACAAAAGCTTTTCAGCCTCTACCCGGGGGCCCATTAACTACTAGTACGGCAGGAGATATGGTCCTTTTCCACAGAGAAATTTTAGGCCTTTTGCAAAAATATTTTGGCGTTGTTGAGCAATCCCTAGTTGAGAACATAACGTTAGTAGCAGATCGTAGAGGCGGCGCCGCCGTCTCTAATTTGGCCCGCATGGGAAAGCTAGGAAAAGGAGACAACCAGATCAACCCATCAAAAATAGTTTATATACATTCAGATTACGGTGCGGCTAACTGGTCCTGGAAAAAGCATCAAGTAGGCTATACCTATTCGAAAAAGGGAAAAGGCAAGGAGTCGAGCAAAGAAGAGGATTTTCGATGGGCGCTGTACCAAGAATACCATCGCCATGGCGACCTCTATGAAATTCTACAAAATATTGACAGCACAACACGGCTAGAGGTACATTTAGGATGGCAAGGCTTGCCGTCTTTGCCTCGCCAAGCGGCCGCCTCTTTTATCGGGGCGCTCACTAACATACAAGGAAGAAGCTATGAAAGCGCTAAGCATCAATTGAAAAATATAGTCGAAATCCCCATCGACACAGATCACTTCTCCGAAAAAGGTGCCGATGTTGGCATTACGCAATATTTAAGCCTTGCGTCCAGGTGGCAAAAGTTCTATAATAGAGGCTATACTCTTATAAGAGATTTTCAAAAAGAAGGGATTTTTTTACCACCTCCTTTTGGAAATGTAGTATATAAAGGATGGCCAGCCTCCAGAATAAATAACGCCTTAGCGTGGATTCCGGCAGCACGAGACATGCCGAGCCGCGTCGCCTTGACGACTTCTACAGTTGACAAAGATTTTGAAGTGGTAGACGCCGGCCCGAACGTTCCGGAAAAAGTAAAAGATGTTTTTAAAAAAAGCAGTGGAAGAGTAATATTATATGAGTCTGAGTATCTAGGAGATGAAACAACCAAGACGACGGCAATAATAAAGCCGCTTGGGACAAGCGTGGGACAAGGTTACGAACTCATTTATTATTTTCATGGGGATATAGGAAGTTACGGTGCTGCCGCTTCATACCAGAAAGCGATGGAAAATCAATTCTCAGCCATGGTGGCTGATAATCGAAATGTAATTATTGTTTTGATGGACATCAATAATAATTTAGTTTGGAGCGACGGCACATTTAACGATTTTCACAGAGAGGTTTTAGATAAGATTAAAACGAAGTGGGACACCCCACACACAGCTGTAGACCCGCGTTTTTTCACTATCAAAGCCTTTGGAGCGGGCAGCCACGTGCTTAAAAATGTCATCCGGCGGCTAGAGCCCAAGTATATAGGCAACCCCGGCGGCCTGCAGAGAATAGATTTGTGGGACGCAAACAATGGCTCTGAGCAGTTTATAATTAATGGAATCGAAGGTTTGACAGAAGAAAATCCGGCATGGGAAACCAACGTCACGCTAGGAGAAAATTTCGAAATTCAAATGGTTGTCAGCTCGAAGGCCATCGGTCCGGACAAAATATCAGCCAAAGTACTCGCCCAGAAATATACTGCAAACGGCGACGCCTTTACACCAGGCATTTTCGTGATAGAGACTGACCAAAAACACGGCGCGCTTCCATACACCTATTTTTCGGCGCCCAGTAACTTGGGATCAATCACGGCACCACCACTGCCTGTTTATGAAGGCACCCCCCCAGGCTCCATCGGCGCCACGGCCCCCCTTACGGGCGCCCCACTAAAACCACCGGTCGACCTTATATATGATACTAGTGGCAACGCTTACGATCATTTTGGGACCCCCTTTCCGGAATACAATTTATCAGCAACGGCGCCGGCGATGTTTTATAAAGGGATGCTCGAAAATCAGACTCCATCATCTGCGCTGGTTGGACAGATGAGGGAATGTAAAGTACCCACTCGAAAATCCACCGGAAACGCAGCGCCTCCCACCCCAAAGGTTGGATTTAGCGAATTCGCCGAACAAAATTGCACATCCAACCCGCTTGGTTTAATGAACTTAGCACGACAGAGGTTTAGGAGCATTAAAATGGCGCCCACGAGAAAAGATTTTTCATGGGGCACTCAGCAGTTAGATGAATATTTTAAAGGCATTGATAGCCCTATGTGGCAAAAAACAAGCAATCCAACAAAATGGGTGGTAAAAGATTTGTCTCCACAGGCCGCCAATGGCGTGGACAAAGTGAAAGGTCACACTTCTCATAGAGAGGGCATCGATGCCGACATAGTTTTGCCGCAACTAAATCTTCAGGGCCCCCTCCCAGTTGCAATTGGGACACCACACCTTAAGCCTCTCACGCCGAAAGAGTTGGATGTAGATAGGGCCCTGGCATTTTTAATATTATCAAAACTTCATGGCGCAAAAGTAGTTTTTTTAGATAGGAAATTTTTTCCCCTTCTATTAAAGAGAGCAAATTTTATTGCAAATGATGGGAAGTCCGCAAGTAATGCGGCAAAAGTTTTAAAGGTGGACAACGCTCTAAAGCTGTTTTTTAGAGAACATCTTTTTGGAAAGCCACAATTTGTTAAAGAATTGATGGAGTTACTTCATCACGAACCAGGAAATGAAAGTCATTTTCATGTAAGAGTTACACGCGCGCGCGGCTCTCACCAAACAAAGGATTACCCAAAATGGGCAGTCCGGCGCCTTAAAATGTTGGGGTGTAATTATAAAAAGCTAGCAGCTTTATAAGGAAAGAAAATATATGTCAGGATGCAGCAAGACTAACAATTATATTCCGAGAAATAAGCACCTAGAGTCCCAACCATCAAATTTATCCGAAGAGCAGTGGGCAGATAAGTTTGGGGACGGCAAACTCCCTTATCAGAAGTTGCCGGTTTTAAACACCCCTCGCGAGTCCGAGAGAACTATAGAGGGCCCTCAAGGCTCTTATGTGATCTTGGGCGGTGACCGGGCAAACACACAAGAGGGCTTTAAATTCGGCGCCGGCAAGGCAGGCTTAGGGTATTTTGCCAGTGCGCACATTGATCTTGTGGCCGGCCTCGCGTCTGTTAGCCAGTATGAGGGAAAAGTGCCCGATGTGCCCGTCAACCCAGATACTCACCGCGACGCGGCCCGGGTCTACATTTCTCAAAATTGCGATGTAGACGAGCTTTTTGGTATCCAGGGAGGCTCAGTTAAAAATGTAAAGGATAGTGCGGTTGTTGTTGCTAAAGCTGATCAAGTATATCTATTAGGACGAGAAGGCGTCAAGATTATAAGTGGCACCGGCAAGACAAATTCAAAAGGAAGATGTATACATTCAGTGGGCCCTATCGACTTAATTGCGGGCGACGCGTCGGCGGTATTGCCGAGTGGCAAGCCAGCGCTGCAGCCCGTAGTTCGCGGGTACCACATGGAACTATGCGTCCAGGGGCTAATCGATAGGATTAAACAAGTTAATGGGGCACTTACTGAGTTTGTTAAATTTCAAACAAAATTTAATAGTGCACTAGCATTTCACAAACACGACGATCTGGTTTCGCAGGGGATTTGTGGCATACTCGGGATACACAAAAGGACATATTTCGGTGGCATGACCGCAATGGGAAGTTGTTGGCCCGGCGATGAGCGCGTCCCCAACGAAGGAACGTCAGCAGTACTGGCCGGCGCCGATTTAATCAAAGATCTGGCACAAATAACAATTGCTCTTGACGGCGCGAAGGTCACATACACAAATCATGGCAGCGATCAGTGGATTTGTAGCCGGCAGGTAAGAACTACTTAATAATTGACGAGAATAATATATGGCAATAAACATAAAAGAAATCGAAGAGGGGCTCCAAAAGTTATATACTAAGCTTATGAATGCCCCTGAAAAAGGGTTTATAATTTTTGATTATGAACAGGGGGCATTTTCCCCTTCTCTACAAGGCTTTACAGAATCCAATAGGGCAATTTATGAAAACCCAGACGACATTTATCATGGCACCGAGTGGCAGCAATTTCTTATAGACATAAATCTATATTATGGATACGGACCCGAAATTGAATCCAATCCTGCCCCGCTCCCTCCAAACAACATGTCTAAGTATGAAAAATGGTATAAATTGCCGAGAGCGCACCTAACCAAAGATGAAAAATATTATGTAGTTCGAGTTCCTTATGAGAGAATAACTCAAAACCCGGCCATACAGCCCTTCTTTGTCGCCGATGCCGCACTAGAAGTGCCCGGAGGCGTCTTGAAGATGTACGGTTCGGACGGCCTTTTGCAGAACGAGCCCTTTGTAAAATCAGCAAAAATTTGGGCACTCCAGAAATTAGCCAACGACTTGGGCAAAGCTATTAACACAGGCCATGTAGAAGAAGTAGAAAAAGTAGCCTTCTTGCCTGTTGACTCGATAACACAGAAAAAAAATAAGGATGGAATCTGGGAAACTGTTGCAAAAGCAGAATCATGGCACATTGAACAGCGCCCCGCAGAGTATCAAGATCTATTTTTAAAGATGATGCTTGACAGGAACTGGGTCGAATCTCTCCCCCTCAAAAACACACCATGTGCTGACTTAGACACCGTTACGCGCACTGTTATGTTGTTTATGAATACGCTTGAGCAAGATTTAGAAGATTTAGCAAAGGTATTAAACCACTTCCAACAGGAGATTTTGAACACCGACGTGCCTGTCTCTATGTCCTTTAATGGAAAAACCAGCGCACAGAAAATTTCAAAGATTTCGGCACTTCTCGCCAAAATATTGGAATTAAATGACAAGCCGCTTATTAGCACGCAATCCGAAGGGGCATTACAATTTGGGTTTACCGAAGATATGAGATTACAGTATATTGCTTTTAGTGAATTGCCAGAGTGTTTATGTGACGAGAAAAATATTAATGCGTACATCTTAGAAAATGGAATTGATGAATTGAAAACAAAGCCCCCGCTTGACTCCCAAACAGTTAACGGCTTTTTGTTTTACATGCCAGATATTTTACGCAAATATAAGCCCTACCTGAAAGAAGGAAAAAATCGGTATCTTTTTTCCACTCAGGAATCATGGCTCACATTTGTAAAATCATATGTAGTGCCAGAGCCCCAAATAATGTATAATACTTCTGAAACCAAGGAGGCCTTTAACGCCAAAAAGTTTCAAGCATTTAAACAGATAGTAAGCTCTGCGGCGAATCTTACAAAGCAGGGCGCCTATCTACGAGACCCAACCATACTCATGGCACCAGATGTGCGCGCAAGACTGCTGGGAACAGTAAACGCGGAAGTAAGATATGGCGGCGACACAATACTAATGAACGCGCTAACTGATGAAATCTATTCAATCGAGCAGCTGTGGGACCGCCTGCTAAATAAAGTACCAATTTTTGAGCTAATTAAAATTGCCGTCGGGGCCCTAGTCAAATGCACTCCCGATAGCGCCTTCAAACAAAGTCTATGTGAATCACTTAAGAGTATAATGCCTGTATCAGAAATCAGGTCGCAACTCTACCCATGTCTTCGAACAAAAGGCGCAAAGGGCGAAGTCGCTATCGCACATTTGGAAACTAAAATTTCCGGAAGATTGGTAGACGTTTACAAACAGGCGCGCGCCATATACCCAGAAAGATTTCCACTTTCGGCGGACGTCCAATCAGAGGCTACAATGTCTGCACTCAACGATCTTTATTGCTCAGATCCCCAGTTCTCAAAAATGTTAGGGCGCCCACCCAATGATTTATCAGAAGAAATGTTAGCAGACTTGGAGGATGACGCCAAAGAAGTAATTTGTAATTGTATATTAACGGGGTATGGGCCCGTTCAAGAAATACTTGGCTTCATCGAAGATACAAAAGATGATGTTGTTGATATAGTGGACTCGATTCAGAAAAGCAAATCGCAAGGAATTGAGGGCACTGTAACATTTCCATTTCATAAAATTTACAAAGCCTTTCATAACACTAAAGACCCCCAAGCGGCTCTAGGAGAGGCCGTAAAAGCCGCGCTCCTTAAGTCGCTTGAAGCATTTTTGTGGGCTTCGTGTCTCGTTCTTATAAACAAGGTTAAAGAGTCCGTTTTGGGCGGCTTGGCAAAAGATATTTGTAACGCATTTGATGAGCCATGGAATCTTTTTGACCCGACAGAGGCTATAATGAAGTCTAAGCTTTACGAAGACATGGATTTCCTCCAATTAAAGAAAACGATTGAAAAAATGGGCAGCGCAGCCGGACTAGCCTACGATGTGACACAATTGGTCGACGGCCTCAAAGAGCTAGGAAGAACTTTCACCCCCAGCGAGTTGAAACGCCTCTTCACTTCTGATCCCGGCGACAACTCAGCAGATGATGTGTATAAAAAAGCGGCCCAAGTTTTTAAATCCCCGGCCGACTCTTGGGCCGTAGGCACCCCATCGTCAGCAGCTATCTCCGCCGCGGCTGGAGATTTTAGTGCGGCCGCCACTGCTTGCCCTCCCGAACAGTCTTCATTTGGTGCCGTAAAAGACTTTGTGCAGGAAGTCGGGACTCTTATAGACCCTATTATATTTGATACCACGGAGAGAATGTGGGAAGACGCTAAGGGACAATGGACCGACATGCTGTGCAACCCCGAAGGAATAAATGTTTTTGAGGAAACGGTTGACCCCGAAGCTATTAAAAGACTAGCGGCGAAAGGTCAGGAGGATCTAATTGCCGATGTATTAAATGCACTTCCGTTGTTAGACCCGCAGGCCATGCAGGATATGATCCCTCCTATTTTTTGTGGGCCTTGCGATCCTAAAAAAGTAGGGATGACGCCCCTAGTGCCCACTCAGAGCACCGACGTGCAATTAGGAGTGCTAGAAACTTTAAACAATAACCTTTTTAAAATGGTTAACAGTCTTTTTAATATTAACATTAGTGCTTTCAAGCCTATTCTATTTAATGACCGCGGCGTCATGGTAAACTTTGCTAGTAGGTACATAGAGCTGGCTAAAACAACAGATGAAGACGGCTTTATGCCAACAAATGATGAATTGGCAGAGATGTCAGACAAACAAAAAACAGCTGCAATTGAAGATGCCAACCAAAGCATAACAGCCACCCTAATGAAGGAGGCGTCTGAGGAAGATGCAACGTCGGCCGAAGGTTCGAATAGTAAATATATTGCTGGAGGTCTTTTAAACAGCCTTGCTACGGCCGCGGCCACTAATTTAGTATCGTTAACAACTGATAACCCTGAGTTTCGTTATTTTACATATTCTGTCCCGGGCCCCCCCAACAAAGAGGGTGAGGCGACCGAAAGCAGCAATCAAATACTATTAATATTTAATTTTTCTAATGAGGTGGCGGTGGTACCAGGATATGGTATAGCGGTGCCCATGCTTCAAATAAAGGTGGTGGTGTACAATACCGCGCTTCGAATGGTAACATATGAGTGGCCCCCCAACATAAAAAGCGCCAATGCCATGGGCATTGATTTAAAGGACTATCAGATAACAGGCTTTGAAGAGCAAGAATTATTCAAAGAGCTTACCAAAAATATTGGGAACATATTGCCATCGCTTGCGTACCCATCAGCATTTGATTATGTTACAGAGACTAACACTGAGTTTTTTACAAATCAATTTCCTGTGATTTCAAATTTGGTTTTTGAGACGATTCTGACGCAAGCACCTCATCACGATTTGTTTATAGGGCCTGTCTTTAATAAAATACCCTTCACTGACGAGGAGGTAAAAAATTCATGTCTTGAGGGAATAGCCACCACGCCTATTTTAAACACAGATAAGCTCGGCGCAGACATTGATAAAACAAGACAACAATTGGAATGTATTACAAACATGTTCGCGAAACCAGACGCGCTGCAAATTGCAAATGTGTACGCACTTCAAAAATTGATGATAAAAGTTTGTATCGTTGAAGAGTATCTAAAAAATATCTTTATTTTTGGATTTATGAGAATGTCAGATATTCTTGAACAAGATTTTTACATGCCTCTTTTCATGAAAAACCTTATAAGCTCTGTAGAAACTTCGGTGGGGCAGCAAGGTTACGATAAACTATTAGAGTATTCAGTAAAAATTATAAATGGGCGCCAATATCTTGGCGAACAGTTTCCGAACGATGTCACGGCGGAAGTATATGATACGCCGCTTGGACCAGTTGAGCCTCGACTGCCGCCAGAGGAGTGCTTAAAGATTCTGATCAGAGAGGCTGCAGGCGAAATTAATGATATTTTAGATGGTCGCATCCAAGGTATTATTGATCCGGCGTGGATGGCCAAATTTACTGCTTATAAGGATATCGACGACCCGGAGGTCGAACGAACCACGAAGGCCAGACTTTTGGAATACGCGATTTTATCGGAACCAGAGTTTTGGTCCCCTAGTATATTCCCATCGGCAGGCCCCGCTGTTGAAATGGCTGATGTCGGTGCGCTGACCACTTTTGACCCAGACACATCGAAGTTTCCTTTGCCGAAAATGCGCGATATTGGGAGTACGATAGCAGGCGGCGTATGGTCCGCCACGAACGCAACAACACGCCTAGGCGGCGATTCTCACTGGCCAACCAAAGGCGCAGCCGAGCAGCCATGGAGTGGCGGCATCTTTTTGCAGCCTTATATAAAAATTCATTCTACTTTGGAAAACAAAAAAGACACCACCGCCGCCAAACAAGCTTTTTGGGATAAGGTCCGCAAAGCGTGGGTTGACAAGCATTTTTCCGAGCAGCACCCGGTTTCGCAGTTAACTGTCCACGATCAGCCGGCTTATGCATCCTACAAACCGGAAATTGATATTTTGGCGGCGCTCATAAATAAAATTGATAATGACGGTGTTGATAGCCAAATATTCGAGAAATTTTGGGAACTTTTTGACCTCACCGACGCTGACCCGACAGGTGTTTCAATGCCTCCAACATCTGTGGCTTTCACGCGCCTTATTTCATCTTATATTGGAGGCGCCAACACCGGGGGAAATGTCTCTTATACTTCCCCATATTATTATTGGAGCACACCAGGCACCACTGCAGAAATCACTGCTGGAGCTTTTGTGGAAGAGAGCCTAGGTGTTCCAGAGGACCAAAAATATCATTGGCTTAATCGAGGTTTGATATCCTCCGATCTTGCGCTTAATTTAGGGGCCTCTTCCGCGGAAAGCCGGCACCGTTATGTTATTGAACACAACGCAGCCCAGAACGCCAAGTACTTGACCGACTACGCCGAGTGGGCTAGGGTATATGCTGGATCGGCCCATCCGGACCTGACCTTTTCGCCAGCAAAGCCTACCTACGAGAACGGCATGCTGAAGCGTGCTCCACTCCGTGTAATGGAATTGGGTGCGCGAAATTCATCACTACGGGATACTGTTGCATGGCCTAACTCACCTTTGTTTTTTTCAACCATTACCGCTTTTGGAGTGGCGAAAGAAGTTAGTTCCCATGGGTTTCTTGACCTTAAGTACGCCAATCCGAGCACACTGCCCTGGCTCGAAAAAATAAGAGATCTCGCCGATGATCTTGGGTATGGTTGGAAGGACGATCTCGGCGCCGAGGCAAGCGGTCACTACGATTGGGATAATGCATCATCCTTTTATTATAGGCTAAGAGATGTAATTTTTGATAGTGCTTATGATTTATGGCTTGATTTTACACTTGGGATGCGTTTGAATTTATTGTTCCCGATACCTGATGAAGATTTGTGGAAGATTGACTGGAGCGCTTATTTTGCTATAGTTGCGGGAGGGGAGATAAATAAATATAATGAAGAAAAAACATTTATTTGGGAAAAAAGCCCGACCGAAAGATATCTTTGCTTGCCCATGGAGAATACGGAATACCGCTATTCTGACTCTGTAGACATATCCTACACGGCGTCCGAGACGAACTACGGGACTAGAGAGGTGTCTTACCCCACAGAAAAAGAAGGCGCGCCCAACATTTGGAGATATGTAGAGCGCGAACTAACCCTTCTACATGACGCAACAAATCCAGCGATTATACATACGGCCGGCACCGCTTTTAGTGACCTCGGGCAAGCCTGGACAATTGGCAATGATGTTCAAGATGGCGGAAAACCAACGCTTTGGGCGCTCTGTCGAGCGATGCAAAAAGCATATGGCAATTATGGAGATAAAATTTTACATTCCTTAAAGAGAGATGTAATGGTAAAAGCCATGGGGGCGCCCGGCTCAGCCGCGATGCCAAATAAATTCTTAGGAGAAATCCTACCAGTTAAAGAGATAGTTACCGTAACCGCCCTCATGTATAGATATTATATGGAGGGCGCGTATCCTGGCCTAGATGGAATGTTTAGCCCCACCAAAAGCGCTCTAAACAAATATATAACGCAGATGTTGGCCACCATCGAAGGAGACTACCAGTATGTAGACTCTTTAGGAAAAGAAGTAGACCCCGAGGCGGAAGAGGAAGACGGCCCCACCGATGCAGAAGTTGCATCGAAATTTTTTAAATTAGTAGTACAAATGATGGCAAATCTTATGGACCCGACATGGAAAACACCATGGTTTCTGCCGGGCCCGCTAACGCCTGTTGGTATACTGGCTAAAAGTCTCGCGACCAAGTGGACAGAGGACGAAGACGCAGATCCCGATCCTTTCGCCCCAAAAGAGCCATGCGGCCCACCACCAGGCGAAGAGCCACAAACCCCCATGGGCGCCCCAGTCATTGACTTTTTTGAAGATCTAGGTCCGCCCTCTTATGACGGCATGCAATGGCCCCCCTATGGCAACACGAATGCCGTGTACACCGCCGGCGGCCACTATAATTTCCCAGGTTATGAAGGTTGGCATGTAAACAAGAGCAAGAAGGGCTGGCGAGATTTAAACCATCTTGTCAATGTCCACGATAGCGATCACTATAAAAATCATTTTGAAGGAGGGTGGGAATATATCCCATGGCCCCTATTAATGGATGAAACAAAAAAACGGTGGATAGAATACGATGATGCCCGACTCCTCAACTTTCCCAAGCCACCTCCCGGATACCAGCCCCGGAATGATTTCAGTATTGGCGCACGAGCCAGCCAGGTAGCGTATCAAGGCACAGGCGTCAACGCCAGATCTTGTTTTCAGGCGCCCGCCACCAAAGACGACGTGGGATGGTTTATGAAAAAGACGAAAGTGAAGATGACGTCGTCGACTGGTGGCTCCTATTACAAAGAGTATTCTAATATTACGCATTGGAAAACTCTCGACCCCGGCAGGGCCGAGGCCTATATGAACTCATGGACTTGCTGGGATGAGATGCCCGACTCATGGAAGGTTTTTATATGGTATATGTATGTCTGGGGTTATCAGGAAATAGGCTTCATCCTGACGGCCTCAAAATCGAAGAACGACGGACCAAATATTTTTGCCGATATGATACCAGGCGGCGGCCAGTTTGATTATGGCGGTTCCGGACAAAAATATTTGAGATAGAATCTTAAATCGTAGAATAATATTTTCTTTAAAAGGGTTGGCAATATAATTGATTTAACTGCTAATTATTACAAAAGGAATAAAAAAAATGGCAGTTGGCTTTTCTCCACAATTACCTTTACGACAAGATTCTGTTGATGGTTTTTATAAATTAAACAAAACGCTGGGAGACGTGGCTAGGCAAAATATAAAGACAATTGTTCTTACGGCGCCTGGAGAGCGCATCATGCATCCTGAGTTTGGCGTGGGAGCCAGAAATTATTTATTTAATACTTCTGTAGGGGTTTTTCAAGCACTGAATGCTAAAATAGTTGAGCAAGTAGGGAGATATTTGCCTTTTGTGGAGATTGTCAATGTATCTCTGGCCGATGTTAACGCTGACAACACAATGCTTCTTGGCCGCAACAAGAACGCTCAATATATGGGAATTCAAATTATGTATTATATCTCAAATTTAAATTTAAGCGATACTTTAAAAATCGTGGTTTCCGAAAAAAGATGATTAGGAAGGAAAATTAAAGATGCCCAAGAAAAAACCATCCATAAATTACACCAGTCGCGACTTTAATGCTATAAGGGCGGACTTAGAATCTTATGTAAAAAGATATTACCCAGACAGCTTTAGAGATTTTACGGAAGCTTCTTTTGGCTCTTTAATGTTGGACACGGTTGCATATGTTGGAGATATGTTATCTTTTTATGTAGATTACCAAGCTAATGAGTCATTTTTGTCAACTGCCACCGAATTTAGAAATATTTTAAAATTGAGCAACGAGCTTGGCTTCAAATATGATCCTTACCCTTCTTCTTTTGGGGTATGCAATTTTTATATAACTATTCCCACACAAGGGACATTCCCGGCCCCCGATGACGACTATAAGCCAATCTTAAAGAAGGGATCAACTTTTTATTCCACTTCCAATGCCATTTTCACATTGTTGGAAGATGTTGACTTTTCTAAGAGCGACAATCCAATTGTTACAGCAGCACAAAATTCATCTACAGGTAGCCCAGAATCTTATGCTGTGCGCGCCGCCGGCCAAGTAATTTCGGGAGAATTGGCTATTCAAGAGGTTGCGATTGGAGATTATGAGAGGTTCTTGAGGGTGGGCTTGAACGGGCAAAGCATCAGTGAAGTAGTCTCCGTGTTCGATGACAATGGAAATCAGTATTTTGAAGTCGATTATCTAACACAGAACATAGTGCATGTGCCCGTGCTAAATAAAGGAAATAATTCTAACACTGTGCCGTACATAATGAAGCCAGTTTCAGTGCCGCGCCGGTTCACGACCGAGGCCACCCCCAACGGCGTCTTTTTACAGTTTGGGTATGGAAGCGAAGAAACGCCCGTAGAACTAAAAGACCCGTCAGAAGTGATTTTGCAGATGCACGGCAAAGGATATGTAGCTGATTCTTCCTTTGATCCGTCAGTATTGAATGAAACAGATAAATTAGGAGTAGTGCCTTCCAATACAACCTTAACGATAATTTATAGGATCAATACCAATAAAAACGTTAATGCCGCAGCCAACGCAATAAGTCGCGTCGCTACGGCCAATTTTCAATTTGCCGCGTCTGAAACTTTAGACGAGAGTAAAAAAAGTAGTGTAATTAATAGTTTAGCAGTTTTAAATGAGGAGCCGATTGTAGGAGACACAACACTAGCGTCCGCGGACGAAATCAGGGCCCGGGCCGCCGGCGCGTACGCGTCACAGAATCGAGCGGTCACAAAACAAGACTATATTAGCATGGCTTATAACATGCCCTCTAAGTATGGAAAACTTAAGAGAGCTGCTATTGAATTAGACTCTGATTCGTTTAACCAACGAAATTTAAATTTGTATGTTATTTCTGAGGACACCGATGGGACTTTAATTAAAACCAACAGCACCCTTAAGAGTAATTTAAAGACATGGGTGAACCAATATCGAATGATAAACGATACTGTTGATATACTCGATGCCAAAATTGCAAATTTAGCTATTGATTTTAAAGTGTTAGCTTTTCCAGGTATAAATAAATATGATGTATTAAACAACGCGATAACTACCTTGCAAAACGTTTTCAATAAAACGTTTTATATCGGAGAACCATTTTTAATAACGGATGTATATCAAACTTTAAAACTAGTTCCAGACGTGATGGATGTAGTCAAAGTGGAGATTACCACGAAGGAAGGGGGGACATATGCAACATCTCCAGTGAGCGTCGAAGATATAAAATCGGTCGACGGAAGATACTTATCACCCCCCGCAGATGTAATTTTTGAGATCAAGTTTCCAAACGCTGACATAACAGGGACGATTGAATAATATGGCCATTAAAAGATATATAGCAGTCGCAGACACCACAATAACGAACGCTTTTAAAGCAAATCTGACAACGCGCGGCGTAAGCGGTAACATGGGACAATCAGACATTTTAGAGGTATTTTCAATCTATGCTCAAGCAAACACCTCTTCGAGCGAGCTAGAAAGAATTCTTATTAAATTCCCTGTGACCGGCACCACGGGCAATTATATTTCTTATGATCGCTCACAGAACAACATACCAGCTTCCGGAAGCGTTTCTTTCTATTTAAAGCTTTTTAATGCTAGGCACTCTCAAACGACCCCTAAAGATTTTAATTTAGTGGTCTCTGCGGTATCCCGGTCTTGGGACGAGGGCCTAGGCCTGGATATGGAAGATTATTCCGATATCGACGCAGCAAATTGGATAACTGCTAGCATGGACGGCGCCACACCAACCAAGTGGACTTCGGAAGGGGGAGATTATTATACTGATTCGACATCTTCTTTTACTGCCTCTTTTGGCGATGGCCTTGGAGACATGGAGTTAGATATTACTCCCCTTGTAGAACAGTGGGTGAATAGTTCCGGAAATGTTTTGGGCAGCAAATCAAACTATGGTGTCGGAATACATCTGAAAAAGAGCGAAGAAGATGCTACCAACTCTTATTACACTAAAATGTTTTTTGCCAGGGGCTCACAATTCTTCTTTAAAAGGCCGTACATCGAGGCGCGATGGGATTCATCCCAAAAGGACAATAGAGGTAATTTTTATTACAGCAGCTCTCTAGCTCCCGCATCCGATAATTTAAATACAATCTACCTTTACAATTATGTGAGAGGACAGCTAAAGAATATTCCGGCGATTAATACAGGCAGTATTCTAGTAAGCATCTATTCGGGCTCCTCTGCAAATTCAGCCCCTTCAGCTTCAAAGTTAGTTTTGAGTGCCGGCGCCAATGTCGTTGCTTCTGGGGATTACAATGTAACGGGCGGTTATGTATCAACTGGCATTTATTCGGCCTCTTTTGCTTTTACAGGGTCTACCTCTTTGTCGCGGATATTCGATGTCTGGCACAGCGGCAGCACGCAGTACTTTACTGGCACAATAAACCCGGCCAGCGTAACTCAAGGCTGGCCCGGCCAAGCTTTTAACCCAAACCAGCAATATGTATCTAAAATTACCAACTTAAAGCCATTTTATTCTCATAAAAACACTAATACTCGCATGCGATTATATGCAAGAAAAAAAGATTGGAGCCCAAATATTTACTCAGTTGCATCACAAGACGCGCCCATAGATTTAGTGGACAACGCTTATTATAAAGTCTTACGAGCAAACGATGGTTGGCCCGTGATTCCGTACGGCACCGGAAGCGACAACCACACGAGATTATCATACGATGTTAGCGGAACCTATTTTGATCTAGACCTGTCCTTATTGCAGCCTGATGACTCGTATACAATTAAATTTATTTATTACCTTAATAGTGAGTATGTTGAGCAGCCCGAGAATTTTACATTTAGAGTAGAATAAGCATGAGCAAAGACTATAAAAATTTATTTGGTCAAAAAGAAATATTCCTGACCAACACAAACAGACAAGAAATAGCAGCAGAAATTGAATCTGCTGACTACATGTCAGATTATATTGACAAAAAGAAACGCTTTATCCCTCCTGTTGATTTTTCTCATCCAAAAAACTTTGCTCGATTTGGCTCTGCCGAGAAATACTATTTAGACTCTATCGACAGAATTTATAAGACTTACCCTTACGACGGCTCCCTCAGAGAGCGCATACAGTGGGAATTAAGTTCATCATATCTAGATCTTCATATATTTGAAAATGGTTATCCGAGAAGGAACGGCCACATTATAGTGTCTGCGGAAGGCTGGGGGAGCCAAGCAGCGCTGTCAGATGGATATGGCGCGCCCCCCACGGCATCCTATGAATACGTTTCTATTAAAGGGGGCCCCAACACTTCCACACGCGCTCTCGGCCAGGACATCCAAAGCACAACTGGAGACTACAAAAGCGGGTATTCCAATGTGTGGGATGTCAGCAAAGATAGAGAATCTAATCTTAAATTGGGCGGCACAGATGGCAATACTGTAGAGTTTTGGCTCAAAAAAAATGAGTTTTTGGGGTCTTCTTTGACTAATAGAGAAGTACTTCTTGATGTACACACCAGCGCGAACGGCCCTTCTAGTACAAACTATGGACGCCTAACAATTGAATTAACCGCGTCAACAAGCGGAAGTCCTTTTAGAGTTACGTACATGTCAGGTACGGCCGGCCTTTCTTATGAAACAATAGGGAGCGGCTTAGATACTTCTTCTGTTGCAGATGGCACGTGGCATCACTATGCTTTCACTTTTAAAAATACAGGGAGTAATGTGGAGGTTAAATTATTTGTTGATGCTAATTGCAATGAAACCATTACTACTGGAACTTCTATTGATTATGTTAGCGGCAACTTAAATGCTACTATCGGAGCACTGGCCACCGCCCCATCGGGCACTACGGCGCCAACGTTGGGCTGGGGCAAAATGTCCGGCTCAATGGATGAATTTAGATTTTGGAAAACAGCACGAACATCTCAACAAATTGGCCGGTTTATGATCGAACCGGTCGGCGGAGGATCAAACACCGACGATGCAAATACAGATCTTGGAGTTTATTATAAATTTAATGAAGGCATCACGCAAACAGCCTCAATTGATGAGGTCGTATTGGATTACTCCGGAAGAATAAGTAATGGAACTTTTACTGGCTATAACTCTGCTGCAAGAAATACTGGTTCCGCAATCGTAGAGTCGGGCAAGGCTAGCCGCGAGTTCAAGGACCCAATTCTTTATAGCACACATCCTGCTGTAGTCTCTTATAGAACTAATAAAATGAACATTGGTAGAGAGTATGATTATACAAACAATTCATCAATATATTTCACGTTGCCGGCCTATATTATAGAAGAGGCCGAGACCACCAAAGAAAATATAGAGTATTCTCCACTAAAGAACCTTACTCAAATTATTGGTAGCTATTTTGATTCTATGGCAAACCAGGCCTGGGCTCTCCCCAAACTAAAACATAAAAACTATTTAAGCGCTAGCGCCAAACCATATCCTTTTTCGGATCGCCTGCTGGAGTCTGTTGGCTTTTCGTACTTTCCAGAGCTTTTTTCTGATGCCACCGCGCTCCAACAATTTCGTAATCGATCAGATAAAACGATCTTCAAACAAAAATTATATGACATAAAAAATAGAATTTATCAAAACATTTATAATAATATCATTTACATTTACAAGACCAAAGGTACAGAGAAATCTTTTAGAAACCTTATCCGGTGCTTTGGCGTTGATAACGAGATTTATAAGATAAATTTATATGGAGACCGTATAACTTATCGTCTTAAAGACAACTATGAAGAAGTCGCCGAATTTAAAAAATATGCGAACTTTGCACTAACTGGCACCCAGGAAGCAACTGTGTTTCCTGCATATTCGAGCGCTAATCCTGATTCTACATCATTTATTTCCTCCACGACCGGCAAAACTAACTTTATGGCTTTGACGATGGAGGCCGAAGCGGCCTTCCCCGTCCGATATCCTCTCGCAGACACAAATACAGTAGTCACAACAGTCCAGGGCGGCCCAAGCAAAAACTTTAGAGCGTATGTGCCATTTAAGACAGCTTCTCTTTTTGGGATGCATCAGGTAAATGGAACCACCGAAAACGATCTAACGTGGGCGACCACAGCCGGCGGCGATAAGGCCAACTTCCAAGTGTATGCCATTAGGGACGAAGACTATTCACAGAGGTGCTATTTTAAATTATCTGGCGTAGGCGCAACGGTTATGCCAACCTTGACAAGTAGCTATTTTGATGAAGTTTTTAACGATACTCGATGGACATTTTCGGTATCCGTAAGACCAAAAATATATCCAGAAGCAGATTTACCGTACCTTACCAATTTTAACGCCGGATACGGTCAGGATGCGGGCTTTACAGTAGAATTTTATGGTGTAGAAAAGGTACTAGATACAGTTAAAAATGAATTTTTTGTGACCGGATCAATGACTTATGCTGATGGTGTCGCGGTTTTAAATAATCCAAAAAGTATCTACATTGGTGCGCACAAAGAAAACTTTTCTGGCACCCTTCAACAAAAGTCTGATGCGGGGATTTCATCGACCAGAGTCTGGTTAACGCACTTGCCAACAGGCACAATCCAGCAACATGCCCAGGATGCAAAAAATTATGGCGTTGCGCAACCGTATAGAAGTGCGTATTTGTATCAGACCGCCATGTCCGGCACCCGAGTACCAGAAATTCATACATTAGCTTTGAATTGGAATTTTGATACGATGACAGGATCAGATGATAGTGGCGAGTTCCTAGGCCAAGACTTTTCATCGGGGTCAACAAGTTTGCAAAATCGTTACAGTTGGCTCGGGGATATTATAGGAAAGCAGTATTTACCAAAAGGGTATAATTTTCCAACTAATTTTTCTAGCTCGATTAATAGAAAATATATCTATTCCGCAAAAAAACAATTACCAGAGTTCGTTAATAGCTCAGACATGGTAAGTGTCATGACAGATGACGATTTATACTATAACAAAGGGGAGCTACTGCGCCCAACCAATTATTATATGTATATTGAAAAGAGCATGTACCAAACTATTTCGGAAGAAATGGTAAGAATGTTTTCTTCGATAAAAGATTTTAATAATTTAATCGGAGAACCAGTTAACAAATATCGCCACCAATATAAAAACATGCAAAAACTTCGTCAACTCTTTTTCGAGAGAGTCGGGAACACACCAGATTTAGATAAATATATTGATTTTTATAAATGGATTGATCAGACTTTAGATGTAATGCTGGGGTATTTAATCCCCGCCACCGCAGATATTGGGGATCAATATGGAAGTAATGTTAGGACGCTGGTGGAAAGCCACGTTTTAGAAAGAAACAAATATAAATGGCAATACCCGACACTGGAAGATAAAACCCCAGACTTAGAAGGAAACATTCTTGGAATTAATGAGCTTTTATATGATTGGGAATATGGCCATACACCCCCCGATCCTTTCAATTCGAAAAGTATCGCCTTTAATGGGATGACCGGTCATTCACTATTGGCCGCCCCAGCACCCGCTTCTGATTTGCTCTTCGGCGCCGACGGGAATCCCGCCAATGAACCCAAGTTTTCTTTATGTGCGTGGGTTAAGCCAGCCACGTCTCTCAGCACGAACTTTGGGGTTATAGGCCACGGCGCCTTTTCCTCAACCAACGCCGGCTATGCTTTAGATATATCCACAGCACATGAAGTTCGAATGTCTATCCGCGATGAAAACACGAATACGGACAACCGGTTGCTCGCAATAGAAAATGCCGCTAGTTTGACACCTGGCGAATGGAACCACATTTGTGCAACTTATGATGGCTCTTCCGCCGCCACTGGAATAACTATTTATGTTAATGGAGAGTCTAAGACAACGACAAAAACCACTGGCGTTTCCTATTCTGCGATGCACAATATCAACTCCGATGTTACTATTGGGCGGAATTATTCAAATTTCACCTATGATAGCCAGGCCGAAGGTAATATTGATGAAGTTGCCGCCTTCGGCAAAGAGTTGTCAGCTACTGAAGTTACCGAGCTTTACCATTCGCGACATGCGTACGATCTAAACACCTTTTCTGCCCGGGCCAGTTTAGTTTCATGGTGGAGAATGGGGGATAAAGCCTCCGGAACATCCCCAAACTATACAATTCCTGATCTAGTTGGCTCTAACGACGCCACAATGACCAACTTTTCAGGCACCATAGACAGTGGGGTAGTCGACGATCATGCACCCTCTGTTCGGGACCAAATTCAAAAGTGCCTATGGTGGCGTCAGAGGGCAGAAAGAGACACTCCAGCCATCTCTTCATCCGCTAGCGGCGTTAATTCTGATAAGCAGGCAATGCTTGATTCCATTAACAACGAGACGAACGCTAAGAACTATATGCTATATGATAGTGCAACTAGCACAACGTATTCTGGTTCTACATTTGCAATTCGCCGATTAGCCAAACCATACAAATTTACAGTTGATGAGTCTCGTACGACCAAGGGCGGTACAAATTATTATCCCAATAAAAAAGTTGATATTATTCGAACAGAAACTAGTTTAGAAACTTCTACGAATTTTCTTGCAGCCGCGGCCTCTAATGTAGAAGCCTTTAAATCTTGCGATGACGAACTAGACTTGCTCACAAAACGTAAATATTCGTTTAATGCTCTTTTAAGAAGCGAACTAACGACGCCTACCGACAAAAACTATTTTAATGCGAAGGGTGCGCTTTTTGCTCCATTCAGCATGTATAGCTCTTCTATTTCGGGGGGCTATTATGACACAATTTATAATGATTTCAAGCCCTCAGTAGATATTACCAATCTGCACGAAGATACTTATGGAACTTTATACGGTGTTCCTATGCAAGGGCCCTTCACAGATAAATACGTTGGAGGTCTTCAGTCTAGACATATCGCCATAACTGTTGATCCGGACCAAACTGGTTCAGCTAACCGCCCGGAAGGGTGGTTTTTGTCCTTCAACAATAATGTTTTAACAATGTCGGGCCCGTCAGAAGGAGTTGAAGGAAATCGCCCGAAAGCAACGCGGCTTAGAGATGAAACTGCTAAACGCCCCGTAAATATTAGAAACATTCAACAAACAACTGGTTCCACAATAATTGGTAACTATACCAAAGATTATGAGTTATTGATGACAAATGGTCGCGAAATCAACAATCGATATTTTGTAAAGAACGAGGGGATTTCTGCAAGCGCAGTAGATTCTCAAATTATAAGTGGTGTTTTAGATTATGGTCGACCAGGGGCTGCGCAGTCGGACGTCGACCGGCGCGAAGTTACAAAAAATGGCCTAACCTCTTTAGCGCGCAATGACTATATTATTGTTAATAGATTCGCTGCCCCCGGCGACCCTTCAACTATGACACCAGCTTTTTTGGATATCGAGGCTCAAGAATATTCAGTTTACAACGCGCTTCCTTGGCGAAATTTAGCGGCGCGGGAAGCAGAAGAAATATTGTATAGCGATCACACGAAGCAGTTTGGATATTTTAGTGACGCACAGAACTCAGCAAGCTATGTTTTGGCCGGCGAACCTTATCCCGGCTCAAGCGGATCAGTAAACGCATTAAATTATAACGGAACCGCGTCCTTTCATAAAACTAATCGCAACGCAGTAAGCACATTGAATTTGACAGATACTACGGCTAATTTTGCGAATTCTAAGCATGTTAATTTCTTCGGAGGGCAGCATGATTATTTATATTTATCCAGCCCAAGCCCAAATTTTGTACCTGATAAGTTTACTATTTCTATGTGGATTAACCCCGCCGAACACACGGCTTCACATCAGCGATTTGGCCAGCATGGCGCTGACTCTGTGCCCTATACGACAAGATGGTTTATTGGCGACGTCAACGGCGTCGGCGGCTCTTGGCCAAGAATATTCCTTTATGATAAATCCAGCGTTTCCAACTACAGTGAATGGTCAACGGCTGCCAACGAGCTAACCACGGGAAGCTGGCAGCATCTTGCATATGTTGTAGATACTACGGTTTCCGGATCTACTGGTGTCGGCGGCGGCGGACCTGCCAAAGTTTCGATATATTTGAACGGGAAGGCCGCGCAGATGAGCTATGGCGGCGACGGCGGCGATGGCTTCCGCGCCGGCAATATAACATCAGAAAACGGGCCCCTATCTTTCGGAACGTATTACAGCAACCCCAGCACTGCTGCAACCGGACTAAATACTTTTAGCGGAAGTATGGATGAGGTAAGCTTTTGGAATGACGCGCTTTCAGCCGCCAACATTAAAGAGATTTATGAAGGCGATTCTGGGGTGTATGGCGCCGGCGCCGGCCCGGGCAATCTAAACGCTCACACTAAAAAAAGTAATTTAGTTTCTTGGTGGCGCATGGGCGATGGCTGCAAACTTACCAATGGGGATTACTGCGATGACATCACAGCAGGAGCAACGGACGGCATTCAAGATGTAGGAATAAATAGTAACGATAACCACCTTGCAATTCCATCGGCCGCGCGTAATCCAGTATCTTCTTCTGTGGACTCTTTAACAGGCGGCGCCTATTATATTATTGAGCCCGGGCCCAAAAGAAATGATAACTGGTTCGTACAACATCAAATCCCACAAGCAGATTTACAATATGCTTGGATTACGGCTAGTGTTATTAGTGACTATAACGGCCCAGCTCTCTACGGTTTTGAAAAACCAGATTTTAGCAATGCAAGTTTAGCTTCTACTGATATTACGTTTGCAAGCTCAAGCGACGTTGGTAGCTATATTTTTTCTTTTGATGGCAATCGCTATCTGGGTCCGGCCAAAGCGGATGGGACAGCCCGGTTTCTTTTTGCAGATTTTGTTGGTTTAAACTCAAGCATATACGATCCCGTCACTTCTAGTCAAAATATCATGGGATATCCATCTTTTTTCCATATTTCCAATACAGATTTTGCTTACAAGGGCGGTTTAATTCACGGTCTTTCTACTACATACCAGGGCCTCCCAAAGATTCTTAATTCCCTCATCCTTCATCGTCAAGGCTCGCATGGCTGGCCTTCTTGGAAACAAACTAGAGGTGGGGATCATCCTATTATTCGTAGTCACCGAAAAAATAATAGGCAATCTTTTTGGCAGCGCGCCCCACTTAATGAGACCTTCATAAATACTGGCGGCGGCATCTGGAGCCCGCCAGCAAAAGTTTTTGATGTAAACAGCGGCCTCTCTATAAGAACTATAGTTTCTCAAATTGAGCCGCCCCTTACATCAAAGTTTAAACCGCTAACGCACCGCTTAAAAATTAAAACTGGGCGCCCGGATGCTCCATCTTTACAGGAGATAAGCGTTCGACATACTTATGGAAATGAAAAGAAACATTTTACTAGCACTCGTAAAATTAAGAATACGATAGATTTAAATTTAGCAAATTTTATTAAAGTGAACGGAAGCCCTAGCACGGGCCTCAAACAGGCGCCAAAGAAGCTTATTTACAATTCTTTGAATCACTTTATTTTGAATGAGGATTTACGAAAAACAAAAGCCAATCCCGTTGATGAGTTGGTACACTTAAGTATGGGACAAACAATTTATCCTCGTGAACATTACACTTATTTAAGCGGCACAAGACAACGCATACAATTTTCTAATCAAGGCTGGTGGCGCGATGACCGATGCTTTAGAGGACAATACGGCGGCGCGCCCGATGAAAATCTGTGTGCCACAATCTACCTGAATAGACAATTCGCCTCCCAGATAGGTTCCACCCCCCTCACACAAGTAAGCAAATGGCCGCTAGATGGACGAAATAATTATAGAACGGGTGTTTTAAGCGCCTCATTCGGCCTCCTTAAACGCTCACTGTGCACGGGTGAATTACAGTGGTGCGGCGGTTTAACTCATCCGCGCGGTGTTAGATCCGAAAATACATATCCTGCGGCTCTTTATAATCGACCAGTTCCTGAAATGACATTTATAGGTGTCAGCGGCGGCTATGCAGCATGGAGTGGCGACACAAAATGGGAGACAGGAGAGCAGGCAGGAGTCAATCCTTTTAGAGACTCCTTCGCGGAATGGTCCGAGGACTTGAAAAGAATAGGTAAAGATTTCAGTATTATTCCAGAGTTTAGAATTAGTGAACATATGGATTATTATATAAATGATAAAAATGGTGATTTCTTGGCAGACAATCCCAATTTGCTTACTTTAACTGGATCTGCAATATCAAGCAGCAGCGAGGACACTTTTTATACTGTGTACACAAACAGTGATTTTATGGAGCACTTTAATGTAGTAAAGGATGATTATAAACAGACCGCGATCCCCACAGAATTAACTCTAGAATGTAAAGCTTTAAAGAAGTTTTTACCTTACGAAGGGTTTTACCCGGTGAATAGAACAATGCAAATAGCATCGCTATTTAGTAAATCTTTTGCGCCTAGCCATGCAAACTTAGGCGCATCTATCGGCCAATATTATTCCTGGAAAACCCTGCTTCCTCCCGTCATCGCGCCCGGCATATTATATAATTCAATTAAGTCTGGCATCGCCGTCGATTACCCAATTAATACTAGCTCATTGGGAGAATCTATGGATATTATAGGCTCGTCAATAACCACAACAATGGACCATGGCGATCCGAGACTGTCTGGCACCTTTAACCACAGAGTTCCATTCGAGGCGATAGTTTCACCAGACTTACACTTAGCTGGCCTTAAAGTCTGTGATACCGAGCCACACCCAACTTGTTATGTAAACCGCACAGGAAGTTATGGGCAAAGTGTAAACCCGCTATACACATATGCAATAAATAACTTTTTGGCTGAAACTCCGGCGTTCTTTTTACAGAACAGCGCCCTTAGCTCTATAAGAACGGCGCCCGGAACTATAAATGCCGCCTCAAAAAATAAATTATATAAGATGAGGATTATTTGTGGCCATTCTCAACATCGAACAAAAGAAATTTTAGATTCAGATATGCCCGTCGGCTTGTCGAGATCGGCGGACGTCCCATCGTTTGAGTATAACCCACCAACTATAACAATGTATAATCGCGCATTTGATAAGAGCAAAAGCTCTGATCATGGATATTCAGCTAGTTTTGTGGGAAATAGTGGATCTATTATGGTTTATGGTTCTTCTTTTGGGCCACCGGTAGAGGCCCACTCTACAATTGGCGTTGAGGCTAGTTTTGAGCCGTATACTCCGCCTTATTATAATGGGTATAGTCATATTGAGCTAACATACGATGCTTCAAACTTTGAAGGATCCGTTGATGTATCAGACGTATTGGCACAGGTATCACAAAACCCGACATATTTCAGAGAAACGACGCGGCTAGGCTATCAGTCTTCGAGCGCAGGTATCGGAGCAATGCCACTTTCGGCCTCCTTAAACTGGAACCAGTTAGTCACTGATGAAAACGGGGAGACTAGCTGGGTAATTCAGCCGAAGTGGGAAGCTCCTATACTAGATTTTAATAGCGCGCCGATCACATTACCGGTTACAGGATCTGGATCTGTGTCTAAGGGTATGTGGCATCAATATGGATCAGTCCCCGCCGCGGAGTCGGGCGTCTTTTTAGAAGTTGCGGATGTGCCAAATACGCTGGGCGAAGCGCCATATGGTTCCTTAAAAGATCTTTTGGGGATCACGGACACCAGCAGTAAAGTAAAATTAGGTAAGGTTTCGGACAGCGGAAGAAAGATCTGGGAAGCAGTTGTTGCGATTCCATTTACTACTGATACTTCTAATAATAAGAAATATTTTAAAATTGATCGCCGTACAATTGATTGGGCTCTTGACATATCAAATGGTATACCGTACGAAGACGCGGCCACTAATGAGTCTTTTAAACCGGCCCCTAGCGTTGTGAAGATGGTTGAAAAAATGCAGAAATATGTGATACCCCCCACTTTTAATTTTCTGGAATATGAGAATATAGATCCATTTGCGATGGTCATTTTTGAATTTTCAACACAACTTTCGCAGAGAGATTTAACTAATATTTGGCAAAATATTCCACCGTCTATGACTAGTATTATGACAGGCTCCCAGGCCACAATATCATTAAACCTTTTGAAGGGAGACTCTCAAGACCAGAGCTGGAAAGGTTTTGATCTGTTGAACGATAGAGCGTCTGACGCGGCTGGCCTTCTTAAGATGGATTTTCCATCTGATGTCCGATGGGCTGTGTTCAAAGTGAAACAAAAAGCAAAAACTGATTATTATAATTTAACAGCGAAACAAGAAAGATTTTCTTCGGTGTTAGATCCGGTTTCTGGCCGCGGCCTAAGCCCCGAGAAACCATTAAGCCGAAAGAAAAAAAGATTAAAGAAAGCACGAGGGGTGCCCAAAGTGATTCCTTATTATAGTTTTAATTGGCCATATGATTTTTGCTCTATAGTTGAACTGGTTAAAGTGAACTCTACATATACATTTAGGCCACATGATCAGTTGCCCGATCCTGCGGCCGCATCCACGCTTAAAGATTTATTAGAAAAAACAAATGTGCTTCCAACATTAATGGTGCTCCCCACCCCAGAACAAACCTTAAGCGAAGAAAAGCAAGCCGCCGGAAAACTATTATTAGGAACAGGCCTCGCTCAGCAGGCCGCCAGCGCACTAAACCCAGTCACAGTGCCGTTGCCGGCACCGCCCAACATCGTTAATATTCAGGGAAATCTAGATGAGGGAGGGGATTTTTAGTTATGATTTATCGTGAGGAAATAATATGCAGTTTTTAGATCCAAAAGAGCAAGTTATAGATTTGCAACTAACTTCATATGGAAAATATTTATTATCGGTAGGTCAATTCAACCCGGCATCTTATGCCTTTTTTGATAGCGATATCATTTACGATAGGAGATTCGCTGAAACTGGTTCGACTCGAACGTTGGAATTACAAAATAATATTGAAGGGCGCATTCAGCAAGAAACACCACGACTAGAGGCTCAAACACTTTATAGGGGATCTGAGATTGGAGTATTTTCCACGAGTCCAAATTTAGCACACACATTAATGCCCGGGGTTTACCCAGATAAAAAAAATGAGGTTGGGACGAACCAATCGCCTGAAAAATCATACATATTTTCTGAGCCAATTGGAAACTCTGCTTACAATTCTACAAACGTGGCAGCATGGAATATAGGATTTCTGAAAGCGCCCCTCTCAGCCTCAAATCCATGGTACACTGGATCTAGCGGCGGTATACCCACCGCTTTCATCCCCCAGCTGGAATGTGATTTACGATATTATGTTGAGAAATACCCTGCAGATGTAGAAAAACAAAATGCTCATACTGGGTGGCAAGACATGCAAAATATAAAAAGCTTTAACGAACTAGCAAAAGAGAAAGAAACTATTTATAATGTCAACACTCCGATTATGTTTTCTGACGATACGTATATGATCTATAAAGATGATTTTGCGCTATTAACAATAGAAGAGGCAAACACTGAATTTTTAAAAGAAAATTTCGAAGTAGAGGTTTTTAAAAAAGAGCCGTTCGTAAAAAAAGATAGTCAAGGAAATGTGATACCCGGATCTTATTCCGAGGTATTAAAAAAATTATATTTTGGAGGAGAACACCTTAAAGACGAAGATCGTGTTGACTACTATTTCACCATCGATCTTGATGCCGAAATAGATGAAGAAGAGTATTGTAAATTAAGGGGGAGCCTAGATAAAGTTGAAAATATTTATGTTGATAGGGTATTTAATTGTGAGGCGCTCAATAAAGAAACGACGCACTCTCTGGATGTTTACGACACAGGAGAGAACCAAGACCCAGAGGAAGTCTGCTAATGAACTATGAATTTAATGGGCTACTTGATGCCGCTCTGCCGAATGTTTATGTTAATAAAATCACTTTAGAACGCCTGAGCACCAAGCCCCTCTCAGAAAATAAATATGATTTAATGCCCCATATTGCACCTACTGAGGAGCAGGCAGGGAGCCTAACCCCAACATACGGTACTACCGCCGATTCTTTAAAAGTCATTGTTGATATGTTTTTAGAAATACCTAGCGTTGAAGACAATGATTTCTGGAATTTTCTTTTCAACGGAGATGTGGCAGAATTTCTATCAACGAGCTTGATGGTTTTCAGCGGAACGGACGGGAAGACCTATTTTACTGATCTGATGGGCCAAACAAATAGTGCGTTCAAGGACATCTTTTTAATGACTTATGACAGTTTTTCTGTAGAAAATTTTCATAATTTTATTGCCGCCGGCGGACTCGATTTAGGCTCAAGCGTTCAATTAATATCTCAAACTGGCATGTTTGATAATTCCACTCTCTCAAAGATGGAAGATGTTGCTCACCAGAAACAACACACTATGCAAAAATATACAAAAACATTACCGGATGGCACAGTTGTTTATAAAGTCCCCCTTCGAATGGAAGCGACGATAGATAGCGGACCCTTTCCTACTGATTTAGCAATAATAGCGTATTGTACTTTAGACGTTGATAATATTATCAACTCTTTGTCGGAATACGGCGCCACCGCAGAAGATATAGCTAGTATTAATTTGATGGGCCGCGTTGCAACAGAGGTCATCATTAGAAACAACAAAGTACAAGACAAAGGGATGATGTTCTTTATTTCGGAGAATCAAGAGGACGAGGCCCATAACAAGGCGTTTAATCACCTGAAGGGCCAGCTTTGGTTTGGGAGCGTGCACAAGCATGGAACTAGGTATATGGTTGGCAATAAACACAGCGCCGAGATACATCCTTATTTAGATTATATTATGGTGCCTAATACACGCATACATGACTTTAGACAAGTAGCAACGATACAGAAAGAAATAATCAATTTTAATCCTGGCGTGGAAGAGGTGCTCGGAAAGCCCAGTGTTGATCTGCGCGCAACCAAAAATAGTAATCCAGCGTCTTTGGATAACCCGGGCCTCTTTTCTAATTTAATATCATCAGTCGACAGAACAGGCCGTGTGAAATTATTTTTTAGTATTGATTGGGGAAAACTTATTAAGAATCGTTGTGCGGTGCCTGGCGTTTTAGATAAAATGGCCAACTCCACTGGCACAACAAATTGGGACATTTTAAATCACCAACCACTCTCTTTCAGAGTTTTTAGAGAGAGACAGGCGGGAGGAAATAGTAACAATGGAGCTAAAGCGATTAACCGGACGAACCGGGAATTAATATACGATGCGTGGCCAAGCGAAGGTTATTCCCCCCACCCCAAAGCTGGCGAAATTATGTCTTCACTACAGTCGGTAAATCTCGGCGCCGGCTTTTCTGCCAGTGGGTTTCTAAGGCACTTTACATTTACAGATTGGAGCGCGGAAACAATAGACAAGGGCATGTATAAATATTCTATTGAAATTGTCACGAAAGACCCTACTCTCGATTACTTAATTGCGCTGCTTAAAAATAATTTTACGCCCGCTCTAGCGGCTTTGAAAAGTTATGTATATATCGCATCAGGCACCGGGACCACTGCTGGGAAGGCACAACAATATTATGATTCATATTTAGGAGAGTTCACAAAAGAGTTCAAGTTAGAGGCGGAAAAATTGGGCTTTAGCGACGGAGCAAACGGAGCGTTGCCAACAAACATACAGCAAACAATTCAAAATATTAAATTCTTAACGAGCATTATGAAACCTGGCACCATAGCGTCAGCCACGTCCGATGACCTTTCGCCCCCAGTCGACTGGGTAGCGCTGTTTAAAGGAATGCTCAACCCCTCTAGCGCCTCGCCGGATTCTATAATCACTGTTTATAAAATATTTGAAACATTCACCGCCCAGCTAAGAAACTTTGTTGAATCTTTTGCTATAGCTAAGATTCCAAAAACCAACAGCGCAGTGGACGCCAATGGTGCGCCTATATTGAAACAATTTACTAAAATGCCGATTGGTGCTGCGACCCCTCAAAAACGAATTACAATAGAGCATGCTTTTGAAGATTTTGTTAATACACATAATATGGCCGCCGCATACGATTTCTTTGGAGATGTGGCGGATCCCCAAAACGGCCTAGGCCTAAAAAAAATCTATTTTAATAACTACGGATCTCGCAGTCAAAAGGACTGGGAGAAATATTTTAAAGGAGGAACAAAAAATGTTCTAATAGGTTTTCAAAATTATAAAAAAAATAATGAAATTTTTTATACTTCGGTTGACGTTGAGCGATCAAAAGGGCGTTTTTTCACCATCCCTTCTGATGCCACAAGCGTGAGTGTAGTCTTGCCCAAGTCAATCAAAGACCCTGGTGAAGAAAATTCTTATTGGCAGCTTATTAATAATATCATTCGTTATAAATTTAACTTGTTAGGAAATCCGAACGAACCCTCTTGGCTCGGGTACGGTCAGCCGGACGCCAGTCCCCCGGGCCTGGAAATCAGCGACACGATGGAAAGAATACTTAAAGAACAGCAGTCATTATATTATAAAAATGCTATTGTGATGCAAGATCGCCCTCCAACTGTTGACAGAACTATGACGGAGGGTATAGTAGAGATGCCAAACGAATTTCTGGGCCCAGGCAGAAATTTGTCTTTCGACCAAGATATCTTGATTCCGCAGAATGAAAATATGGGCGTAGATAGCGATCCACTACCAAACAACGCAAAAGACTCAGAAGCGGCAGACATTATGTTTCCTACGAAATGGGACTATGCAACTAACATATCGCAAGAAAGATTTTTATTATCATTGATTATGGATAGTTATTTTAACTTAGATACCTATGATATAAAATTAGGAACCTTTGACACAAAGATATCAAATGCCCCAGTAGGCCTATATTTAAATAATCGCATACCATGGGGCGATAACCCTGCCTTGGCAGCGAACGCTGTAAAGAGTGGAATTGAAATAATGCCGGCGTCGCTCCAGTCTCTAATTGTTAACAATACGCCCAACGCGGCCGAGCTGGATAAGCTGTCCCCAGCTACAAAATACGTTTCTGGAAATAAAGATAATACACTCTATGATAGCCAAAGCGCAGATAACATAACAATGTTTATAAATAATTTTGGAGAATTTTGGTTTAAGCATCAAAATTTGGTAGAAATGCAATATTTAAGTGGATACGACACCACCCTTCCGACACCAGGCCCTTCCAAAAAGTTTGGAGATGTTTATACCTCGTCTGTTAAGTCGCCAGTATGGACACCCATGAACATGAATGTGGCCGCTTCTTTGTTCAATGCCGGCGGCGGAAGTGTATTGTGCCGTTTCAAAAAATATAGAAGTTCATTTTTTAACAGAGAGGCTTATAATATCTTAGATTTGCCGATTCTTGATGAGTATTTTTTCTTAGAGATAAACGCAACCTAAAAAGCGGCCGCTCTTAAACTGAACAATATATTTTTATTTAAAACTAATTAATAAAAGGAAAGTAAAATGGCACTCAAAGCGATACAGTTTTATAATTCAAACTTTTTTTCTCAATTAGGGGCCGAGTATATTTGTACTGGCTTCATGTTTGATGATGAACTCCAGGCCCAATCTACGGACTATCATCAGGCCATGGCCAACCAAATCACGACAGGCGCCGGCGGCTCCCTTCTGTCTGGCGTGGAAGCCACTAGTGCCGCGGCCGCTGCCGCGGCCAAAAGTACGGGCGGCGCCTCTGCGCCTGGTGGCCCGTCTATGGGATCCGGAGGAACAAGTTATTAAAAATGGCTTATTATAAAGACCCAACAACTGGTGAAATTTACGACGAGGCTACGGCCGGCAACAAAGCGGTGCGCGCCGCGCAATCTAAATTAATTTTCATTCCTTTTAGGGTACCCTATCAACTTTATTTAAATAAAAATCCATACCTTCCCCAGCCGGCCGACATTGCCGCAATGAACAACGGCTTGATAGCCTCTAATGCAAAAGGGTCGGCAGCTTCAACGCTCGATGCAAGTCTGTTTGGCTCTACGTGGCCATATGACGCGCCTCCTACTCCTGGAACGTCGCCAAACTGGAAACAAGCGAATCATGGATCAATGGCAAAGAATGATAACGAGTACAACCTGTTTGGCCAATTCGGCGATGCGCAGCATGCTAGTAAGCCCTGGGAGAACCTTGATCTCATAAGATCCAACCTTTTTTCTATTTTTGTCGACCGCCGTGTTACATTCGACAAAGAGGTCGCCCCTACTATTGATCAGGGGACCACTTGGACCACGCAACAGAGCAATACTAACTGGAAGATAGAAGAGACCAAGTCTGCGGAGGGAAACCACAGCAATTTAATTAATAGCACCCTTTACACTCAAACACTCCAAGTTAATATCAAAGATGACATGTCAAACGAGCCAGACTCTCCGGCTTATAAATTGTGGAAATTAATATATATGGACCGCGAAAAATACGTATGGCAAGGCTCTTCTGAGGGCCCAACGTTAACAGCGGCGGGAACCACTTCTAAAGTTGGCGGTGACAATGGAATGCGGTACCCTCAAGAGTTACGCGGCGACGCAAATTTTATGGCAAATAAATCTTTTAGAGATGCAACATTCGTAATAAATAAACCATCTATTGAATACGCGTATAGTGAACAAATAGGGGAAGATACTGGGTACTCTGATCCTGTAAAAGTTAAAGCATATTATAATTTTTATTTACAACCATACGAAAGCGTCGTAAATACCTTCGATATAACCTCTGAGACCACGAATGGCTCCATACCATTACCAGAAACAGCATTACCAAATATATATACTTTAATGTCTGACCTAAAAGAGGGATCAGATATTGATGCCACATATCAATATGCAGATCAGTGGGGGCCAGCGGTCTGGGCATCCGGGATGGTGGATAAGCACAACAAAAAGCTGCAGCGCAATTTAATAAAAAAATTGAATTCATCAGGGAACAGAACATATTTTAACACTATAGCAGCCTCATTAGTAAAACAACAAAAGGTCCTCGCCCCATGGGCCGATAATTGGAGTACTTCAAATATTGGACAACAGGTGGATACAAAAAGATATTATACAACTGGCATAGCATCTAATAAGATAAAAGACTTTATGGACGAAGCCGACAAAACTAAAAAGCATTTTCCGATGTATGTTGATATAGAAATTCCTGCCTACAATAAAGGAACGGTAGGGGAGATTCTTTACCGATCAAGCCTGTCTGACCAATTCATGCAATTAGTAATGGCTGCATACCATCCGCGCCGCTGGGCGACCGACACTCAATATAATAAATATTATTGGGAGTGCGCAGTTGTACGAAAAGATTCCGTCTTAAAAGAGGCTGAATCGGGTGCCCCCCTGGTAAAGGGCGAGCATGATGAGCTTTATAGGGAGACGCTAGCCAACCTGTGGTTGAATGATTTTTTGCAAAACGCAGAGATGCCAAATTTGGATAAAGAAGCACCTGGTACCCCAGTAAATCCCGACATACCCTCAGATATGGCGTCTTACCATACGAGGTACTGGTATAATAACGACCCCGCAGCAAAAAATGCTTTAAGAACATTGAATAAGGAAATTGATTTTTCATTTTTAAAGCCAGTTGTGTTTGGAAAAAGTAAGGGTAGTTCGCTATCATTCGTTAATAATATAAAGTGGGCCCTTTTTAAAAAGAAGCTTTTCACTTTTATTGAAAATAATATAAGAAGCGTCAAAGATATATACGATGGCAAAACTGCTTATTCTGAGGTTTTGTTTTATGAGATAGTAAAATATCGCTCCGCCACGGATTCGAACGGGAAACCCAAACATACATTTGTACAAAATATTTTTCTACCAAATGTCCCTGGTATGGAAGCGCTTAAATATATTGATACACAAGTTAAGTTTGGAAGTGAGTATTATTATCAAGTATATGCACACACATTTGTTGTTGGAACACACTATCAGATGACAGATTTAAATTTTGATAGAAAGGGGCATCTTTCCGCGAACGGAGCCATGGTCAGCGCGCAAGCGATTGCATGGGGCAACGGCTCAGGGCCACAATCAGGCACGGGCTTTCCCCTTAAATACAAATATGCTCCTAGTATTTATTTAGTGAGGGCACCCTATTACAATACTTATATTACCATGGGAGACACAGTAGAAGCCAAACTCAATTTAGACTACGAAAAAATAAAAGCAGAGGGGGGCACACCAAATATATATACAAAACTTGAGACACACCCAGAAAATCTAGAAAAGACACCAATATGGGACAGTCCGCCTGTTTTCCCCGATGCAGTTTTTTTACCTTTACGTGGAGAAAAAAATAAGATATTATTAAATACTAATTTTAATGTTGGAGAATACGATTTAGAACCAGTTTTTATTGACGAGGGAGAAACAGTAAACTTAGATAAAATTAGAAAAAACCAAAAAAAGATGAAAGGTAAAATAACCTTTAAGGGCGATGATTTTTGTGGACAGATAGAGGTTCTGAGAATTGATAAGAAGCCATTTTCATATGCTGATTTCGCCCCTGTTGAAAATACAAGGATTGCCATCTTAGGTGGTACGGCAGCCTTCGGTCACATTGATGATACACTAATGCCAAATAAAGACTATTACTATGTCGTGAGGGCCAAAGATATTCACGGAAATTATTCAAACCCATCTCCAGTTTACCAAGCTAGAATTGTAACAAAGGACGGAGAGGTGCCTTATACTGTTTTTAATATGTTTTTTATTGAGGAGCTAGAAAGAAAAGAACCAAGTAGCAAAAAAAATCTCATGAAGTATATAAAAATCCAGCCCTCCTTTAACCAGACACACCTAAACGACGCGGCCATAACAAGCCTAGATTCAGTCCAGGATGTTACTGAGACGATAGTACAAGACAATCTTGGGAGCGCGGACAAGACGGTGTTTGGTCAGCAATTTAAAATAAGGTTCACAAGCAAAAAAACTGGGAAGAAATTTGATTTAAATCTTTTTGTAAAACCGCCTAGGCTTGTGGAGGGCGACAATCAAAGTAGCGCCGGCGAACTAAATAAATATGGCGCAGGAAAATGCTAGTTAAAGAGCAAAAACAAATAAAACTTACTAATTATATAAAGTAAAGGAGTATTATTATGGGGTTTTTAGATAATAGTGGTGACATTATACTAGACGCAGTTTTGACCGATGCCGGCCGCAAAAGGCTAGCAGAGGGCAACGGATCGTTTAGAATTACAAAATATGCATATGGCGACGACGAAATCGATTACAGCAATTACAATGTTAATCACGCTAGCGGCTCAGCATATTACGATTTAGAAATTCTTCAGACTCCCATTTTAGAAGCTTTTACGAACAATACTGCAACAATGAAATCCAAGCTCCTCACCCTAACAAATAATAATATTCTTTATTTGCCAGTGATACTTCTGAATAACAAAGATTTATTAGTGTCCGCGGTACCGGCGGATGCATCGGTGAGCCCCAGCACTCATACGGTCACGGTAGACTTAACCACTTCGAAGACATATAATGACGACACAACCCTTAAAGGTTATGGGTTCATTGATGGCGCCAACCCAGGCTCGGCTAACGAGCAGGGCCAGAGCAATAGAAGCATTCGCCTCGACCAAGGCCTTAATACCGGCGATATCCCGAAGACTTATAAGATTGATGCCGAGTTACAGGAGAACCAGTATATTGTAGAAATTGATAACCGCTTCGGAACAATAGTGACGGGAACACCGGCCGCCAGAGGTGGCCAGGGAGTTTCCCCACCCGGCGTCGCAGCTACGTATTCTTTTATTGATGATGATAATATTGCCAGTTATTATCTTTCGACCGACGCGTTTCGGAACAACACGCCGGCTCAAACTATCGATAGCCCCGGCTCGGAGTCGGACCTCGTGAATACCCTTGCAGGGCCGCGCGGAAGCAATTTAGTATTTAGAATAAAGGCGTCTACTAATTTGAGGACGAGCACTTATTTGTTCGAACGAATTGGAAGCACTTTTACTTATTCGACCAAAACATTTTATTTTATAGATACAATAGTTAGGGTTACTGGCGCAACGACAGGATACAGAATAGATGTCCCAGTTAGGTTTGTAAAGCAACAGTAATTAAAGGAAGATACATATGGCTACTACATTTAAAACATTTTTAAATAATGATATCGCATCAACGAGGACGTTGCTGCACGAAGCAATCCCCATCACAGGAACAATCGCTTCCGGAACCTATGGTGCCAACAATATTAAAAACTACACTCATGGAATGTTTCAGTCTGTTTATGACTATCCGTATTTAAGTTCGTCTGCGAACCATATTTTTGATCTCACGGTAGGCCTTTCTGCCAATAGCCTGCTGTTATCAAATGTAGATACCCAACTCTCTAAAAAGAGAAACATGTATGATCAAATGGCTCAAGTTTTGGTGCCCTACTCCGCTAGCGGAGACATCCAGCCATTTGACCAGGACGGAAATATTTCGGCAGGAGGCAGCAAGTTTAACGAAGCCTTCTTTGTTAATTTTGCTCGACTTTTAAATAAGGACGAAGTTAAAAAAGGTTCGTTTACCATATCCTTTTTAACGGGTGGTGCGGTAACACCTGAAAGTTCTCGAACAGATTTAATGACGATCTCAGATTACGGCGCAACTGCGAGCTTCAAAGTAAACAGCCCAACTGGTGAATATGGTTTGCTTTACACTAGTTCTGCGACGCCCACCCCACTCGGATCAGGGCCAGGATCCCCAGTCGGACATATTTACTATCAAGCCGGCATCGCAGTTATAACAGCTAGCATTTTTAGTTTCGATTTCATGTCCACGCCGACAGTCGGCGCCGAAAACGCCGAGCTATGTGGGTTTGGTTCGGCCGATGGCGCCTATGACGCCACGAGCTATCTAAGTGTTTTGACCGCCTCTACAATTCAATCATTTGCTGATGGACTTAGAAACAGATTATACAATATTCAATTTAACAATACAACAGAGTTAAATTCAACAATTTATTTTTGCCGAGCAAACGTTGGAGATTATAACTACTCTTCAAATCCAACATATTTGACCTCTAGCAAAATTCGAGTCAAAGGAGATCAACCATTTGCTGAACCGCTTTCTTATATTACAACAATTGGTCTATATTCTCCCAACAACGAATTGTTGGCCGTAGCTAAAGTATCAGAGCCACTGAAGAAGACTCCCAGCAATGAGCTTACGTTACGCGTCAGATTAGATTACTAATGATATGCCCTATTATAAGTTCAAAACCAAGGACATTCTTCGAAACACCTTAAAGACTCATCCAGAGTATCAGTTCAACATTAATAGTGGAAGCATTTATTTAAACAATCAATATAGTATATCTGGTGCACATGTAGAAAATGTTACGATGGTACCCACCGGCTTTGTGAGCTTGTATGAGTTAAATATAGACAGAACCTCCGAGGATAAAATTTATCCTTTTATCACAAAAGATGGCAATTTTGATTCTATTGGAACCGTTACAAGTGCTGAATATAATACGAGTTTTCAATACGGAAATATAATTAAAGGCTCTTACCCGCTCTCAGCAAGCATTGTTCGCGAACGATTTGGCACCGGCCATGGCGACAATGCGACCTCACATATTACGGCTTTAAAAAATACTTTAAATTACTACACGTACCTTAGTCCTAGCTATGAATATAGTTCTTCTCTAGGGAACAAGTCGCAACAAGAAATTAATTTAATAAGCATCCCGTCCATTTTCTTTGATAGCGGCATCAAGCCCGGTTCTGTGGATCTGAAGTTTTATATCACAGGCACTCTCGCCGCCCGCGTCACCGACACAAACAAAAATGGCGAACTAATACAGGTTGACGGCACCGATTTTGCACAAGAAAATGGGTCAGGATCAGTTGCAGGCGTCGTTTTGTATAATGAAGGATTTTTACTATTAACTGGAAGCTGGGATATTGCCCCGGGCCAATACGATTTTGGCGATGTCACGCGCTCGGGCTCGTGGCGCGATTTCGCGGCCGGCGCAGGCGACGATCAAGACGAAACATTAACAGGAGAAGTTTCTTTTGAGGTCAAGTTTAAGGGAACCAATGAGGTTTCGACATTGACGATGTATGCAATTGCCCCAAAAGGACAATTAAACCACTCTATGAATCCTACATATAAGTTGTATGAGAGCGCATCGTTGGCCCCAACGGCCACGTCTTCTTCGTATATTGAGCCACGCAACATACCAATGAAAAACACAGTTAGTAGTTCATTTTGTAACTTCTCGGCGTCTTTTGAAAAACAAACATTTATTAGTAAAATAGGAATATATGATGAGGAAAGGAACCTTCTCGCAGTGGCGAACTTGGCAACACCCGTAAAAAAAACTGAAGACCGCGCGCTCACGTTTAAAGTAAAATTAGACATTTAGAGATTTAAATATATGATATTAGGATTAGATATTTCAACCAGTATTACTGGTTATACAGTAGTGGACCATGAAGGCAAAATAATTCGCTGTGATGCGTGGGACATGCGCAACAAAAAGAAATTCAAGGGTCATTTTGAAAAGGCAAAATTTATAAAAGACGAGCTTTGTTTTTTAAAGGCACAGTACCCCATCAATCAGGTTTATATTGAAGAGCCGTTTATGTTTTTCAACTCAGGAGGATCCTCGGCAAAAACCATGGCGACTCTCCAGAAGTTTAATGGAATCGTTTCTTGGCTGTGCTACGATATATTTGATCTCACCCCAAATTATGTGAGAGCAAACGAAGCACGCAAACTTTGCGGGATAAGAGTCCCAAGAGGCCAAAAAGCAAAGAAGGTTGCCATGCAATGGTTGCTTGACAATGAGCCAGATTTTAAGGTAGAATATACATCAAAAAAGAATCCGAAGCCTAAATATTATGATATGGCAGATTCGGTGGTAATTGCTAAAGCTGGCTACTATTTACTTAAAAAGCAGAACCCACAAGTTTGTTATAACAAGGACTTGAATAATGAAACTAACTAAATCAAAACTAAAACAACTCATTAAAGAGGTATTAGAAGAAGGCGATGTAATTAAAGGACCGCGGCAAGGCGCCTCGGTTGAAGACCGCCCGCGCGGAGAAGGCGAAGAAGAAAGGGAATTCGACCCAACCCAAGAAGGGCGCAAGCTTTTTGACAAAGATTTAGATGAGATGAGAACAGCAATGCAGCGCACATCTCTTTCAGTGATAGATCAATATAGAGACAACCCAGGAAAATATGGCACGTTTACAAGAGAGACTGCAAGAGAAGAAATTATACAAGTTTTAGAAGCTACATTAAACAATTTTATTGAAGACCGGCCCGGTGGCTACACCGTTGAACCCTCCTTAGAAACTATTTTAGATGAAGACTTTGCTGAAGATCGGGGCGCCCTTTGGGACGACGATGACGAATGGGAAGAGTGGTAAAATGAAACTAACTAAATCAAAACTCAAACAATTAATCAAAGAAGCCTTCGAAGAAGAAGAGCACGATTCATTGACGTTTCCATCGGGTGAACGCTATGGCCAAACCGGCGAACTCCCCCGCGGCGAAGAACGCTATAAAAAGAGAGGGCCCCCCGACAAGCCAATGCCGGGCGCAAAATGGTGGGCCACTGAGATGGCGCAACTGGCTCATGATGTAGATGCATTGTATAAAAACATGCCACCCGAAGGCAAAGAACTTTTAACAGAAAATTTTGAAATGTATGTTGAGGAGTGGAAAAAAGAACAAGCTGGCTACCCAGAAGAGGAAGATGAAGAAGGGGAACATGAAATTGAAACTTACTAACTCAAAACTTAAGCAACTTATTAAAGAAGCCTTCGACGAAGAAGAATTCCTCGCAACAGTTCCCGAAGGTGAAGAAGAAGGCGAAGATCTCGGAGGCGAGACCATCGATACAGTAGACGAATTTATGAAAACCGCGCAGACTTTTTATGATAGTTTACCGGAGGAAAAAAAGCGGGCCATGGCCCAGGCCTTTGAGCTACATTTTGATAAATGGGAAGAAGAGCTAGAGGGCGACACTGAAGAAGAATACGAAGAAGACGAAGGCGAATATGAAAAGCTCCGGGGCGTTTACGGGCGCAAAACCCAGCGAGGCACTCCACTGTCACCAACACAAGCCGTGTGGGCAACAAAAAGAGGATATCCTTTTCAATCTGAAAAGTAAAATAAACCCTTGACACCTTAAATTACATTTGATAATATCTATACATGCACTTTGACAAGCTTCGAATCCTCGAAGAAGTATTAGGAAACAACTACCGATCAAGCGATGAACACCTATTCTTTTGTCCGTTTTGCAAACACCACAAAAGAAAGATGTCAGTAAACATATCTAAAAACACTTACAAATGCTGGATATGTGATAGTCGAGGGAAAAGCATTTATACTCTCGTAAGAAGGTTTGGTAATCACTTCCAGAGACAAAAGTGGCAAAGCTTCGAAGAGAGTGTTAACATATCAGAATTTGATAACATCTTCGAAGAAAAAGAAGAAGAAACAATACAGCGAATTTCCCTCCCAAAAGAATTCATAAGCTTGGCAAATAAGAATTTGTCTTTAACTGCAAGCGCACCTTTAAATTATTTGAGAAAAAGAGGAATTAATTCGGCTGATATATTAAAATGGAAGATAGGATATTGTGAAGATGGAGAATACAGAAATCGTATTATTATTCCCTCATTTAATAGGGATGGGAATTGCAATTATTTCGTCGCGCGCACGTGGGCGAAAGACTGGTTAACATATAAGAACCCACCAGCATCAAAAAACGTAGTTTTCAATGAATTAATGATAAATTGGGACGAGCCAATTGTCTTAGTTGAGGGTATATTTGACGCTATCGTCGCAGACAATTCGATACCTCTGCTAGGCTCTACATTAAATACCCATTCTAGGCTGTTTAGGGCCATTCTGACGCACTCTAAGCGAGTTTACGTAGCTCTTGACCAAGACGCTGAAAAGAAGGCTCTAAGCATCATTAGCGAGCTTATTTCGCATGGCATTGAAATTTATAAAATTGATACATCTGGCTACGAAGATGTTGGAGAGATGACAAAAGAAGAATTTACGGAGAGAAAAGAATCAGCCATAGCATTTGATTCAAATGCGCTTTTAATACAAAAGATCTTGCAAATCTGAATTAAGAATGATATAGTATACATTATGAAATTTGCCCACATTGCGGATACGCACATAAAAAACCTTAAATATCACTACGAGTACCGAATTGTTTTCGAGAAACTCTATGAAAAATTAAAAAAAGAAAAAGTCGATTATATTATTCATTGCGGAGACCTAGCGCACACCAAGACACAGATCTCCCCAGAGTTTGTAGAGATGTCCACAAACTTTTTAAGGAATTTAGCAGACATCGCGCCTACATATGTAATATTGGGGAATCACGATGGGAATCTTAAAAACTCCAGTAGACAAGACGCATTAACACCTATTGTTGATGCTTTAGAGCATACGGATCTTCATTTACTGAAGAATTCCGGGGAGGTATGTTTAAACGATGAGTTTACTATTAACGTTTTGTCTGTTTTTGATCGCGATAATTGGGCCACTATTTCTGATACCAGCCGGATTAATATTGCACTTTATCATGGGTCTATATCAAATAGCAAAACAGATCTTGGTTGGATTATGGAACATGGCGAAGACGATGTATCGATTTTCGAAGGATACGATTTCGCTTTCTTGGGGGACATTCATAAAACCAATCAAGTTTTAGACTACAAGGGTACAATTCGTTACGCAGGTTCCACGGTGCAGCAAAATCATGGAGAAACTAACGACAAGGGTTTTCTAGTTTGGGACATTGAAAACAAAGATGATTTTACTTGTAAACATGTTACACTGGAAAACCCAAAACCCTTTATTACTATTGAGTTAACGCCAAAAGGAAGGATGCCGAAAAAGATTCAAATTCCTTCTGGGGCAAGAGTGCGTCTAGTTTCTAATAATAACTTGCCTTTGGACACGATGAAGAAAGCTGTAGAGATTGCTAAGCATCGTTTTAAACCGGAAAGTATTACATTTTTAAATCGTGCTGCAGGCGAGCGAGGAAACATAGACGAATTCTCGGATGGGCTGGCCAGCGATAATCTCAGAGACCCAGTAGTGCAAGAAGAATTAATCGAGGAATATCTAAAAGATTTTCAGCCCGAAGATGATTTATTGCAGCGGGTTACAAAGCTCAACTCTAAGTATAATAGAGTGGCCGAAGACCAAGAAGAGGTCGGGAGAAATGTCAATTGGAAACTAGAATCACTAGATTGGGGGAATTTATTTAATTATGGAGATAGGAATAGGATCAGCTTTAACAAGCTTAGCGGAATCGTCGGAATTTTTGGGAAGAACTTCAGCGGAAAGTCTAGTATTATTGACAGCATGCTCTACACTCTCTTTAATTCTACTAGTAAAAATGAGAGGAAGAATCTCAACATTATTAATCAAAACAAAAAATGCGGCACAGGCAAAGTTGAGATCTCGATAGGCAATAAAAGATACACAGTTCAGAGAACCTCCGAAAAATATGTCAAAAAACTAAAAGGCGAA
>Ga0080013_1000312_pt1 | contig 68850 bp, 88 predicted proteins | sample ETNvirenome_6_85_FD_69236 | JGI IMG/M metagenome (GOLD analysis project Ga0080013, IMG submission 69236) | Marine viral communities from the Pacific Ocean - ETNP_6_85 (SPADES assembly) (version 2) | ecosystem: Environmental > Aquatic > Marine > Oceanic | place: Pacific Ocean | collected 2013-06-19
GGCGATCCTCGTCTCCTGGCGATAGCTGGAGACTTGAGAGGAAAGCCCTTTGCAGGGCCTCCCACCCTCCCTGGTGCTGATGCCACCGGCCTTGCCGGGCCAGCGGAGGCATGGAGGAAAGCGGAGGAGGTCACCAAATACAGGGCTGCTGAAGCTGCCCTCAAGCGCAAGGAGGCCACCCCGGAAGAGTATGCCGCCGCTGTGAAGGAAGGGGAGAACGCTCCGTTTAGCAGAGCACAGTTCGACCAGTTCATACAAAGGACGCAGGGGCAGCATGCCGAAGCAGAGGCGCAGCAGAGAGCGGAAGCGCGAGCAGCGACGGCAGAGGCAATGGTGGCCCCCCGCCAGCAGGCGCAGAGCATGCAAGCCTTCGATGAGCACCAAGAAATCAGAGCCCCAGTGGTGAGCCCCGACGAGCCATCCGCTGTCGGTGGGATGATGCAGGCCCCGACCCTTCCCCAGCAGAACATGGCTCCGTCACAGGGGAAGCTGGACACCGTGATGCAGCCGGGGCAAACCGAGCCCGGCGCAGTTAGCGCTCTGTTGAACGCCCCAGGCAATTACTACGACGCCGTTGGCTTGAGAGCAAGTGACACCCCCGTGCAGGCCCAGCCGAAGATATACCCAGCGACCCGTGTGCCTGGAGACATTCTCGCCCCACCAGAGGCGCAGTACGCGCAGGGAGAAGTTGCCCCTGGCTCGGCCCCTCCTAGGAGGCCGGGCATCGAACCGAATCCGCTTCCCCCAGAGCTAGAGGGACGAACCATGACCCAAGTGGCGGCCCTGCCTGCGCCACGGCCACCGCCACCAGCAGCGGCGAAAGTAGCCATCACGACGCAGCAGGCAGCGCCGCCACCAGCAGCGACGGTAGCCAAAAAACTCAGGGTGTCTTACGATCCTCCGAACACGTTGGGCATTGCCGACCCGAACAGGCCCGTAAGCTCTGGTCCGCCCCTAGCGGCAGGACCTACGCCGGTCGAGCCGGAGTGGGGGCTAGCAGACCTTGAGCGGCAAGCAGGAGGGCCAGCCGCACCGCCACCCGTGAGCCCAGTCGAGGCAGGGGCTTTGGCGGGCGTCTCTGGCGGCGATTCAACCGCTCTTGGCATGACGCCGGGATTTGAGAAGGAGATGAGTCGGGCATTGGATGACGCTCCTACGCCTCCGGGGTTCATGGGCCAGGACAAGAACTTCTGGATGGGCATCATGAAGGCTGGTCTGGGGATGATGGCCGAGGGATCGAAACCCGGCGCGACCCTGGGCGGCTCCTTCGCTCAAGGCGGCATGCAGGGCCTCGACGCATGGCAGAAGCAGAAGATCGCCGACGCCAGCACGGCCATGGCGAAGGCCAAGTTCCAGCAGGCCGACCGTCACCATGCAGCCGAGATGGGAATGAAGGGCAGGCAGATCGCCGAGACTGGCGCTGTGAAGAGGCTGACGCTGGCTCAGAACCACAAGGTTGACATGCTCACTGCCGAATATCAGAAGGGGCGGCTGACACAGGCAGAACTTGCCAACAAGACCAGGAGCACGGCGGCGGCCTATAAGGCACTGAAGGACGGCATCGCCCAGGATATGAATTATGAGTTTGGAGGGGAAGCGTACAAGCAGCGAGTGGACAAGAAATACCTCGGCCCCCACGGTGAATTTACGACGAAGAGAGGGGCTCCCCCGGCGGGCTACTTTGAGAGCGTGTTGAAGTCCGAGAAATTTGCCAAAATGAAGGCGGCGGACGATACCTGGGACAGGAAGCGCCTCCTTGATGAATTCGCCAAGTCTGGGTGGGATGTAACGGGGATACAGTAGTGGGTGAGCTATACAATCCTCTTGATCAGTACCTGGACGATGGAACCCTAGCTGGAGGCCCACCAGCGGCTCCCGTTCCAGGCGAAGCCCAAGCTGCGGCTCCAGGCACCGCCTTCGCAGGGCTCCACAACCCCCTTGATCAGTTCGATGACGCCGCCCCGGCAACGGCGAGCCAAGAGAACGCCCTGTGGGCCGAGGTCAAGAAGTCCGGGGAGCGTGGTGTCCAGAGCTTCAAGAGCCTGGGCTACGGCCTCTCTGCCATGCTGGGCGAGGCGATGGATGTCCCCGGCCTCCAGGATTGGGGCATGGAGGGCTACCTCACCGTCAAGGAGGAGATGGAGGCCAATCCTGCCACGATAGGCACCTTCAGGAACATCAACGACTTTGGCGACGCGGGTATCTATCTCGTCGAGGCGGTGATGGAAAACCTGCCCATGTTCCTGCCGTCCCTGGTCACGGGTGGCCTTGGCGCGATGGTGGCCAGGAAGGCCGCCGAGAAGGCCATCTCCGGCTATCTCTCCAAGCAGATGCTGAAGGGTCTCTCCGCCGATGCGGCCATGAAGGCGACCCAGAGGATGGTCAAGAAGCGCATTGTCATCGGCAGTATGGCCGGTGCCTTGCCAGCCACGACGGCCCTGAATACGGGGGAGAACTGGGGCGAGATATACGAGGAGACTGGGGAGACCGGCGCAATGGTCCCCAGCGTTTCCGGCCTTGCCAGTGGCACCCTCGACCTGCTCCCCGTCGTAGCCCTATTCAAGCGGGTCCTTGGCCCCAAGGTCACGGGCGAGGTGGTGAAGGGTTTCTGGCGGCGTCTCGGCAAGGCGGGCATGGAGCAGTTCTTCACCGAGATGCCCACGGAGACGGCGCAGACCATCATCACCAAGGCTGCCGTCAAATTCGTCGATCCGACCAAGGACATCTTCACCAAGAAGAACATTGACGAGTTCATCGACGCTGGTCTAAAGGGCGGGTTCGCTGGTGCTGGCATTGGCATGGGCGGCGAGGTATTGAGCACCGCCACGGGTGCCAGGAAGACCATTCCTCCTCCGCAGCAGGGAGCGCCTGCGCCCCAAGAAGGCCCCGTTCTCGGCCCCAATGGCAGGCCGGTGGACCCCAACACAGGCATCGAGTATCCGCCGGAGGCAACTCCGCCGGGTGGACCCCCTGGTGGCACTGGTGTCCAGCCGCCCGTGCCGCCGGGGGTGCTCCCCACCGACCAAATCCCACCGACGCCGATCCATGGCGCTCTGGAGGGACAGGGAACGGGGACGGGGATGCCTACCCCAGTTACCGGCGCTCCTGCATGGCTGCCTCCCACTCCACCCACGTTGCCGCCAGAGCCTCCTCCGGCAGGCCCCGTGCCCGGCATGCCTCTCCCCGGAGAGACGCCGCCTACCAGCATTCCCCCGACCGACATTCCCGGCACCCTTGGGCCTGGACAGCAGCCAGGACCCACTCCTGTCACGCCTACGCCCCCACCAGCGGCACCAGAGAAGCCAACTCCGCCTCCCAAGGAGCCTCCCCCTCCGCCGAAGGAGCCGGAGCCTAAAGCGCCGCCACCCAAGGAGCCGGAACCGCCAGAGACGCCGAAGGCACCTCCTCCTCCCAAGGAGCCCGAGCCCCCAGAGGAGGAGCCCCCAGCGCCGCCTCCGCCACCTCCACCGCCTCCCCCGAAAGAGCCGGAGCCGGTCAAGGAGCCTCCCAAGGAGCCCCCTAAAGAGGAGCCCAAGGAGCCGGAACCCCCGGAGCCGCCCGCTCCCCCTGCGCCTCCAGAGACCCCGGAGCCGGTAAAGGAGCCGCCTGACGACATTCCCCCGGACGAGCCCGCTCCTGGTGAGGATGAAGGCAAGGCTGCCCCCATCGACGGGGTAGATGACGAGGACATCGACAACATCATCGACGAGGTGCTGGGCGAGAAAGAGCCTCACCAGATGCTGCGCCATGAAGTCAGGTCTCTCCCGGCGAAGGAGATCAGGGAGAGGTTCATCAAGCCCGCCGCTGATCGTGTCCGCGCCAAGGCTGGAACGAGCGACCTCCAGGGCATCTATAACTTTTATGAGAAGAAGTACGGGCTCCCCCACGTCCGCATTTCGGTGGAGAAGAGGCCCATCCAGTACGATTCCCGTGGCCTGGGGATCACTGGCGGCTGGTACATGCCGTCACAGAAGAAGATCGCCATCTCCTCGTTCGCCAAGCTCGATGAGCAGATCGTCACGCTGCGCCATGAGATCGAGCACGTCGTCGATATAGAAAAGGGTTGGACCCCTGTGCGCGGGGATCAGTCTTCCTATGAATGGCAGGACAACAACACGCCCGTCACGTCGTCCCCGGAATGGTACGAGGAGATGTGGGGCGACAAGAAGGTCCGCGTCTATCCCGGTCACCACCAGTTTTTCGACATCTTCAACGTCGATTACGCCTACCGGCAGGCCATCAAGGCGGCGCAGGAGGCTGGAAAAGAAATCCCCGAGGATGTCCTTGAGCAATACCCGGACCTGAAGGGAACCCCGGCGACCCCGGAGCCCGTTGAAGATGAGCCCACCGAAGAGCACAAAGCTGCGACGGCCAAGCTCTTAGCTCACGGCATCGAGGTGCAGAAAGAGACCAAGATATTCGGTAACCTGAAGAGCGAATACAAGGCGATTGTGGTGGACAAAGACAAGTCCTCCTTCAATACTCGCCTCAAGGCGTTCCGCGAAGCGAAGAAGACCATACGGGCCGTGTGGGATAAAGGCTCTGTTGCATGGAGATTCGTAGATGACCCAACCATCGAGATCGCCAAAGAACTCCCGGAGCCGGTTGAAGCTGGCGGTCCCGGTGAAGGCCCCGTGGCTACACCTAGCGGTGAGGACCAAGGCGGGCAAACTGGAGGCCCAGGAGTACCGACATCACCTGAAGTGGAGACTGGCGAGGACACTGGAGGTGGAGGACCCGAAGCTGGAGGAGGCACAGGAACTCCTGGACTTCCAGGCGGACCTGCTGGACCAGGAACCCCTGGAGGCCCCACAGAGCCACCTGATACTGGCGTCGGCCCTGCTGGGGAACCCGGTGGTGGACAGCCTCCTTCTGGCCCTACTGGGGAACCCGGAGGACCAAGTCCAACTCCAACCGCTGGAGGGGAAGGCGGCCCGCAAGGCGGAGAAGCTGGCGGCGGGGGAGGTGGTCCTGGCCCTGTCGGAGGCGGGACAGGCCCTGGCCCATCGCCTGTAAAGCATCCCGGATGGGTAGCCCCTGACGACGAGGGCCTCCTCTCCACCGAAGAAGCATCAGAAGGGCCAGCGACCACAAAGCCCGATCTGAATATCCCGCCCGGCGAGCCCGGCCACGTTGAGGCCGAGCAGGCTTACAAGATCGCTGGCCGCAAGCACATCCTGAACAGCTATCGCTCCTGGTTCCAGATCAACCCGGAGGCCACGGCGGAAGACGCCCGCAACTTCATCCGCGAGCTAATCATGGCCGTCAAGGAAGGTGGCTCTCCGCCCTGGAAAGTCCGCCGCTACGGCAATATGGTTAAGCTGTTTCGGGCAGAGGTCCTGGCGGACCCGTCGATCCTCATGGAGGGACAGCAGCAGCTTGATGTCGATCCAGATGAGGTAGACGACGCCGCTGCTCTCCAGCAGCAGATGACGGAGGAGGCGAAGGACCTTGATGAGCAGGTAGAGGCCCACCACACCCAGGCCGCATATGTGTCGGTCAGCAGTCAGGATGCCGGTGGGGCCGTCGCCCCAGCCGAGATAACGGCAGCGATACGAAGGGCACTCTCCGAGCTTGTCGCCGAACTCTCAACGCAGAAGAAATATGAGGGGATGAAGCCCGGCGATGTCATCGACAACTTCGTTGCTGACGAACTGGGCTGGAGCTACGACCATCTCTACAAGGGCGGGCCGGAGGGCTCCAGCCGCCTTCTGGGCACCCAGGTCGATGCCATCGCCATGGCCATCCAGAACCACAAGAAGGGCAACGCCTTCATCCTTGGTGACCAGACGGGCCTGGGCAAAGGGCGCACCGTTGCGGCCATGCTGCGCTACGCCTGGGTCAACGACATCGTCCCCACCTTCATGACGGCGCAGCCGGGCCTCTATGGAGACATGTACCGCGACATCTACGATATTGGGTGGGACGACTTCCAGGGCTTGCCGACCAACAACTTCAAGGACGCCAGCCAGCTAGAGCAGCCTGCTGACGAGGATGGAGACGAGCGGGTCACGGCAGGCGGCGTCATGCTGCCTCCTCGCCCCGGCACGGAGCAGACGGGCCTGGGCGACGAGATGCTGGGGCAGCCCGATTTCGTCTTCGCCGACAACCGCATAATGAGCTACGACGACTGGTATGCCCACGCCATCGCGTACCCGGAGGATTTCGCCCTGCCGGAGATCGTCGAGCCCATCCCAGGGGTCTCGGCGACCGCCAGGAACCGCTGGCGCAGCACGGGCAAAAAATACAGCGCCCTCTTCACCACCTACGGCCAGTTGCAGCCGACGAAGAACCATGACCCAGACGCCCCGCCGGGAGCGACGACCAACGCTCGCCGGGCACTCTTCCAGCGGAACATAGGCCGTCTCTATATGGCCATGGACGAGAGCCATAAGGCCGGTGGCGACATGAAGTCATTGCAGGCCCCGGACCCGGATTCGGGAAAAATACCCAGCACCGCTCTGTTCCTGCGCAGCATTGTGTCGAAGAGCAATGGCACCCTGTTCTCGTCGGCCACGTTCTCCAAAAACCCGGTGACGATGACCCTCTATGCGTCCACCAGCCTGCGCCATGCCGTTGAGGACCCGAGCGACCTCTATGAGATGATGGAGCGCGGTGGCGAGAAGTTCTACCAGATGATCACCGAGGACTTGGCGGCGGACGGGGCCTACATCCGCCGGGAGCAATCCTTCAAATTCAAGGGCAGAGACATCGAGATGCCCACCGTGGGCTACGACGTGGACACCGCTGCCGCAGAGCGCACCTTCTCCGCTATCCGCGCCCTGTCCGCCCTCACCATGAAGGACGTTATCGACCCCCTCTTCCAGCGGGTGGCATTGAGGGAGGCCACAAACAGAGGGTGGCTGGACAAGGACGGAAACCCGATCTTCGAGTACGATCCGCACAAGCTGGCCTACCGCGCCATGCCGATCATGCAGCAATACACGATGGTTGCTCTGAAGGCCGACGCGATGGTGGAAGAAGCCATAAAGGCGCGGAGGGAACTGGATGAGAACGGGAAGCCCCACAAGCCCGTCATCACCCTGCAATTCACGCAGCAGGCGTTCTTCGACAATCTCGGGATCAGCCCTGGAGACGACATTTCCAGCCTGTCGTTCGCTGATCTGTTCAAGCGGTATCTGAACAGGTCCATGAACTTCACTATCTACAAGCCGCCAGACCCCAACAACCCGGACGCCCCGCCGCAGGTGGAGGTACTCAACCTCGAAGACCTTGGTGTGTTCGGTGACCCCAGCCTTGCGGATGGCGGGCTCCAGCAGATGTATGGCGAGGCGGAGACGGCTCTTCGTGCTATCCGCAATCTCGGCTTGCCGGTCTCCCCCATTGACCACATCAAGATGAAGCTCGCTGACGCTGGAATAGTGTCGGAGGAGATCACAGGAAGAAGCCTCGTCGCCGATCTCCGTAACAACAAGATGGAGACGAGAGACAACTCCATGGTGACGCACCAGCTAACCATGGATCGCTTCAACAACGATGAGAGCCTACACGCACTGATCATCAACCGGGCCGCCTCCGCCGGGTACAGCCTCCATGCGGCAGCAGGGTTCGAGGACCAGTCGGCCCGCTGGATGATCGTAGCCCAGCCTGAAGGTGACGTATTCACCCACGTCCAGATTCTCGGTCGCATCTTCCGCACCGGGCAGGTGGTGGCCCCGAAATACTCGATCCTCTCCTCCAACGTGCCGCAAGAGGCCCGCTACATCGCGGCTCTGCAAAAGAAGGTCGGCAAGATGAGCGCCGCGACCACGGGGGCCAAGGGGTCCGCGATGGGGCAGGGATCGGTGGACTTCCTCAACGCCTATGGCTTGAGGGCTCTCCTGGAGACGTTGATGCGGAGCCTGTCCGCGCCAGCACAAGCCTACATGGGGCTGAACCTCCAGCAGATGTTGTCCGGTGGAGGGAACATCGACACCGTTCTGGGCCGCATTACGAACCGGCTCTCGATGCTGCCGGTCTTCGCGCCCACGACGGTCGTCAATGCGGTGGGGGACAGCCTTACTCTTCCGTCGCAGAGAGAAATCTACGAGGACACCATAGAGCGCTACCTGGACAGGATCGAGGACCTGGAGGCGGCGGGCATCAGTATCGGGGAGGTCGGCTTCTACGATCTCCAGGCAGAGAACAAACAGCGGCTGCCCCTGTCCGAATCAGAGGGGACCGACAGCCTTTTCCAGGGTGGGGTTGATGCCAGATACGTCAACATGAACCCCATCGCCCAGCCGTACCGGGCACCGGAGACCTTCCTCAAGATATGGGAGAGCCTGGACATCCAGGACACGCCTCCTACCGCCCCAACGTCGGAGGACTGGAAGACCCTGGAAGGCCACACCGCCGCCTACAACACGAAGATAATGGGCGACATCCAGCGACGCATGGACTTGGTGAACAAGGAGTATGTGGAGGAGATCGAGGAGATCAACGAGAAGCTGCCTGACATGGAGAAGGCGGTAACGGAAGCGGAGAAGAAGGAATCCGACCTCATCGACACCATCGATAAGGCAGAGGTCCAGATCGAGGAGAGGAAAGAGCAGAAGAAAAAGGCCAAGGAAGACAGCAAGGTGGCGGTGGACGATGCAGCCAAGGTGGCGGCTCTCCAGCGCCTTGGCGAACTGACGGAGGCCATCGAGAACCAAGAGGAACTCATCAAGCTGCAAAAGGATAACCGCCGAGCGGCGCACAAGGAGGCCAGAGAGGCGGCAGAGGAGGTGGAGAAGTCCACCCGGCGCGTCGAGCGCCTCGAAGACCTCATGCAGGAGCGCGAGAACAATATCGCCGTGCCGCTGCGTCTCGTCCGCCAGCTTGGCGTCGGCGCGGCCCTCGATGTTACCGACAAAAGCGGAAGCTCGACGAACATCGCCAAGGGCATCATCATTGCCATCGAGGACAAGGACTTCGGCTCCGACAGGAACCCGTTCCAGGCGACTGGGGGGCTTGGCCACTCGCTGCGCCTCACCATAGCCTTGAGCCGGGGGACCAACGTGTACTTCCGCTCCCAGGCGGAGAACTTCGCGGAGTCAGAGAGCGCGGCCAGCCGCTGGGGAGAGCCTTATTATGTGAGCCGTCTGCTCAAGGCTGACTCGACGCCATACACCTTGGAAGAGGTCGCCACTGTCCTTCCCAAGGATACGAAAAAGAAAGAGGATCGGTGGATTCTCGCTGGCAACATCCCCAAGGCGTTCGCCATCTACCAGCAGTATTTTGGCAAGGTGGACCCAAACGCGGAGGATCACCGGAAGCCGATGTTCATCCGCTACACGGACAACGAGGGGGAGGTGCAGCGCGGCATCCTCCTCCCGCCGCAGGATGACATCTTCGACCTGCCCACTGAACTGGTCCAGCCAGAGAACCTTGAGCGGTTCATGAATGAAGGCGGGGGCTCTGCAACCGTTGGGGACGCCACTTCCAATGTGCTTATCCACGCACGGAACCCGCGAGACCCCTACGATAACGACAAGATACAGGCCCCTAAATGGCGCGGGTACGATCACCTCTTCCTGTCCCTCTATACCAGCAAGGGGAAGGATAATCGCGGGGACTGGAGAAACAACGTCCGCCTCCAGGAACTGGTTAAGCAGTCCGAGCATGCAACGGGCGAGGAAGACAAACTCTTCGGTAACATCTCCAGGATGTCCGATAGCAGCCGAGGCGGGGCCGGTGTTTATTACATGCGGTTCCCCAAGGCACAGCTTCAGGAAATGATCACACTCCTGAAGGAAGAGTTCAGCATGAAGTTCTTCGCCCACCATGGCGGAGTGGCCCGGCTGCGCGAGATCGCAGAGCGTCTGGCCAGGGAGGAGGGCACTCCTGTCATCTCGCCTGATGAGCAGACAGAGTCCATGTCCGTCCCCATGGAGCACGAAGAGGAGGTCCTGCCCTACGACGACGCGGCCCTCTCCGATCAGGTGGTCAGCGAGCTTCGGGCCATGATCCAGAAGATGATCCCCGGCGTCGATCTGGCGGTGGTGGACAGGTACATCCCGGTCGGCCTGACCAGGAGCGTGAGGGGATCGTGGAAGGGGCTGGAGAACCTGATCACGGTGGCCCTCAACTACGAGAACCCGGACATCACGCTGCGCCACGAGGTGATCCACGCCCTGAAGGAAATGGGCATGTTCACCGAGAAGGAGTGGACGGCCCTCACCGAGGCGGCGGAGAAGACCTGGATCAAGAAGTACAAGATCGACGAACGCTACAAGCAGTTGGGTCATCAGGCCCAGGTCGAGGAGGCCATCGCCGAGGCGTTCGCCCACTTCCGTGATGGCAAGAAGTTCCCGCCGGGGCCGAAGCGGCTCTTCTCCAAGGTGCGTGACTTCCTCCAGCGCGTGGGCAACATGCTGCGCGGCCTGGGGCACCAGACGGTCGAGGATGTCTTTGGCCGCGTCGAGAGGGGCGTCACGGGCCGGAGGAAGGCCACCAGGACGGCGCAGAGGAAGCCTGGAGACCTCGTCACGGAGATGATGAGCAACCAGGAGGTCAGCTTCAAGGTCACGGTGGAGGATACCGGCGAGACTGTGACGGTGACAGAGAGCGCGAAGAAGGCTCTTGGTGACATTGACGACCGCATCGCGGCCCTTGAGAAACTGAAGAAGTGCCTTGGATGATGGCCAGATCAGTCAAAACGATGGCGGAGTTGAAGCGCACGGCCCTGAAGAAGGGGGCCAAGGTCACCCATGAGGATGGTCGGCGGTTCAATGCAAAGGGGACACAGGCCGAGGAACTGCGCCCAGAGCGTAACCTGACGGTCGTCCCTGATGTGGAGGAACCCCCTGTAGCCCCTGTAGCCCCCCAGGTGGCCCGTACAGAGCCATCTCCCCCAAAAGAGGTGGATGGTGGCCTGATGGAGGCTGTTGGCCGTCAGGCGAGCGAAAATCGGCAGGCCATGGTGGTCGCACTGGAGGACAACCTTCGCCAGTTGATGTCTCTCCTGTCGGCGTCAGAGGAGAAGGTGGACCGGACGGTGGCCAGCGCCATGGCCCTGATCGAGACGCAGAGGAAGGCGCAGGCCAGGAGAGAGTGGGTTTTTACGGTCAACCGCTCCAAGAGTGGCCTGATCGAGACGATAACAGCAAAGCCAAAGGGCTAAAGCATTGGCATCGATTAGCTCCAACGGAACGGGCGGCGGTAATAGCGACGACACGGCTGCGTGGGCGGACGGCGTTGTCCCCATCGAGGGTGATGATGTCACTATCGTCAGCGGAGGGCGTGGCAAAACGAAACAGCAGGCGACGCCGCTGAAGAGGCGGATGTTGCGTGAGGACGAGGAATTGCTACAGACTACTGCAATAGTGGCCAGCACGGACATTCTCGATGGCTAAATGCCAGGACCTTATAGACGCCCTCGACTCCCAGGACACCGATGCGTTCCTGGCCGCTGCGGACGACTACATCAAGTCCGGTGTGCGTCTGGGCGATGCCTACCAGAACGCCATCGTGGACCTCCTGGCCCAGGTGCAGACCGAGCGCGACGAGGTGGTGTCGGCCATCAAGGACCAGAACCCCGATCTGATCGCCCCAGAGAAGGGCCTCAATCGCCAGCAGATAGAGGACAGGGGCATCGACTACGACGACATGGTTTCTTGGTTTGCCAACGAGCATAACGAGGGGGCCGTGCAGGCGCTGTTTAACGAAAAGGAACTCGATGCCGGAGCGCACTATGACGAGGCCCGCACCATTCTCAATGAGGGGCACATTGCTCCATTGATCAAGGAATATCTGGCGGCCAATCCAAAGGGTGAGAAGTTCTCCCTGGAAGAGCGCGTACCCCAGGAGTTGGCCGAGGAACTGGCTCCCCTCCGCGAGAAGATCGGCGCGACGACGCCCACGGCCACGGAGCAGATCGACGAGTGGGTCAGTGGTGTTGTGGACTCCTCCCGGTGGACCCGCATCAAGGAGCGCTTCAAGGAGGGCATGGCCGACGACCTGCGTGGGCTTCACAACCTGGAGGTCAAAGCCAGCCCGACAGAGAAGCTGTTCGACAACGAGCGCAGCGCCTACAAGCTGGGGCGCATCATCCGTGGCATCAACGACGTGGTCCTGGAAGCCATGGCCTTCGGTGCCCCGGTGTGGATGGAGGGAACCACGGACATCGACACGTCGGTCAAGGCTCCGATGGAGGTCCTCAATGAGGTCGGTGCGCGGACAGAGGAGTTCCAGCTATACCTGTGGGGCAAGAGAGCCCAGGAACTGCTCCAGCCCTCCGAGACGCATCCAGAAGGGCGCATGGCCTTCACCGACATTAGCCGGGCCGAACTCCAGGGGATGATCGATAGCTCCCTCCGCCTGGGCGACACCAATGCCGACTTCGAGGCGCTGGCCCAGGACCTCTACAACTACCAGAGCCGCCTGCTCGACTTTGTGGAGCAATCCGGCCTGATCAACGCGGAGCGGTCCCACTACGCCGTGGTGGACAACACCACCAGCGAGGAGATCGCTCGCTACAACACATCCCGCGAGGCGATGGCTCACATCACCCGCATCAACAATGCCCGCATGGAGATGGGTGAGCTTCTCGGAGGCACCCGCAAGGTCTTCGAGGAGATGAACAAGAACTATGTCCCCTTCTTCCGCATCATGGAGGACCCAAAGAAGGGGGTTAAATCCCCATCAGCGCGGATGGGCTTCTCCGGCCAGCACCCCAACTTCTGGAAGCTGAAGGGGGGCAAGCAGAACATCCAGCACCCCCTGCTGAACATGGAAGCCAACATCCAGCGCCTCATCGAGGCCAGCGTTAAGAACGTCGTCATGCTCCGCGCCGAGCAGTTGAACGCAGACACCCAAGACATGTTCATGCGCAAGATTCCCAAGGAGGTGCGGGCGGCGGCGGTGACCGTTAAGCAGATGGTGTCGGACCTGAAGAAGATGGGCCTCACCATCGAGGGCACCGACGACATCAACGTCGATGAGATTCGCGTCCTGTGGTCCCTGGGCAATGCGCCGAAGGGGGACAACGTCGTTTCCATGGTCCGGGGCGGTAAAGTGATCTACTACGAGGTCACCGACCCCATGTTGTTCCGCTCCCTCACCCAGATGAACCGCAAGCAGATACCCCTGATCGCGCCGTTCAGGGCGGCCCGGCATCTGCTCACGGCTGCGGTCGGCCTCGATCCCGCCTACCAGATCGCCAACTTCCTCCGCGACACAGGCCACGCCGCCGTGGTCTCCAACATCGGCTTCCGCCCCGTCTACGACAGCATCAAGGGGCTGATGGGCCGCATGAAGAACGACCCCGAGTGGAAGGAGTTCCTCCGTGCCGGTGGTGGCATGTCGGCCCTCCTGGAGGCAGATCGCCCCACAATGCATAGGGTTATTGAGGATCGTCTGGCCAAGAAGAAGGGCTGGAAGAAGCTGGGGACGATCATCGATACCCCACGCGGCTGGATCGGCGGCCTGGAGCGCCTGGAGTCCACCTTCGAGTATTCCACCCGCCTGGGTGCCTACAAGCGCCTGCGGGACAAGGGAGCCAAGAAGATCGAGGCCATCTATCAGGCCAGGGACGTGTCCACCGACTTCTCCATGCGCGGCAGCTTCTTCATCATGCGCCTCCTGTCCGACACCGTCCCCTTCTTCAACGCCGGGGTGCAGGGCCTTTACCGCACGGGCCGTGGTGCCGCAGAGAACCCCGCTGCGTTCCTGGCCAAGGCATCGGTGGTTGCCATGGCCAGCATGTACCTGTGGCTGCTCAACAAGGACGACGACCGCTACAAGGAACTCGACGACTACATCAAGGACACCTACTGGATCATCTTCTATGGCGACGGCCCTGGCGACTTCTTCAAGATTCCGAAGCCCTTCGAGATCGGGGCTATCTTCGCCTCCATGCCAGAGCGCATCCTCGAACTGGCCGTGGGCAAGGAAGGGGAGGACTTCGCTACCGGCTTCAAGTTCCTCATGGAGCGCATGCTGTGGACGGCGAACCAGATGATGCGTCTGGACGTGACCCCGCAGCTTCTCCGCCCGCCGCTGCGCATCTATGCCAACTGGGATGAGTTCCGCGAGCGCCCTGTGATCCCGCCCTGGCTGGAGGAAGATCGCCTGCCGGAGCACCAGTACGATGAGCTTACCCCGCAGCCGCTCATTGGGGTGGGGGGGATGCTGGGTGTCTCTCCGAAGCATGTCCAGGCCGTCATAGAGGGCTACCTGGGGACCGTAGGCTCCTACCTCGTCCTGGCGATGCATGAAACATTCTCGGCCCTGGACGAAGAGTACGCCAATAAGCATGGCCCCCAGATTGAGAGGGAGCTTGCTGACTTCCCTGTCTTCAAACGGTTCAAGGGCAGGACTGTCCCCCTCTCGACGAAGTATCAGACCGAGTTCTACAAGATGCGCGAGGAGGTCGCCGCTCTGGCTGGCTCTCTCGGCTTCCTCGTTGACCAAGGAGAGATCGACCGCGCCAGGGTATTGCTGGAGGAGAACAAGCCCAAGCTCCAGTTGGAGGACGCCATCAACAAAATCGCCGAGCGGGCCTCGAAGATCAATAAGAAGATAAGGGCGGTCAGAGCATCCAATCTGTCCGGGACGGAGAAGAAGAACCTCGCCGATAAAATGCGGGCTCAAAGGAATAAGCTGTTCAAGATGAGTGACAAACTCAAAGAGCGGTACTACAGAAAGGCCAAATAGGGCTATCCTTAACTTAACAGCGTTTGAACGGGACAATAGCGATGGCAAGTACATTCACAGCTTCACTGGTCCTGGAGAAGCAGGAGAACGGGGCCAACTCCGGGACCTGGGGAACCAACCTCAATACGGTGCTCGACAACATCGACACCTCCATTGCTGGGTTCCTGTCCAAGAGCGTGGCCGGAGCGGATGATGTCACCCTGACCGCCGCCGAGCAGCTTAACAACTGGATCAAGTTCACTGGCGCTCTGACCGGCGACATCGATGTTCGCATGGCGACGGACGTGGAGCACTACTTCCACATCCACAACAACACCTCTGGCACCCAGACCCTGACGTTCAAGTCGAAGACCGGCTCCGGCATCCTCATCCCACAGGGCGGCAAGACGACTCTGGTGTGCGATGGGACCAACATCCTCCAGGGCGGGCCGACGTACTTCCCCGATGATGTGTTCGCCATCGTCGATAACGGCGACACCACCAAGATCGCCCGTTTCCAGGTCTCCGGCCTCACCACCAGCACGGTCAGGACCTACACCCTCCCGGATGCCAGCGATACTCTGGTGCTCCTGGCGGCCACGCAGACCCTTACCGGCAAGACCCTGACGGCTCCGGCCATCACCCACCCGGTCTTCACGGGCACGGCGACGGGCACCCTCAACGACGCCCTGTTCGTCAATCCGCAGATCACGGGCGGCACGGTCTCTGACCCCACCATGGCAGGCACCTCGACGGGCCAGTTCAGTTGGGGCGGCGGCCAGGGGGCTCCCTACGGCACCATCGCGCCGGTTGCTCACCTGGGAACCGCGACTCCCGACTTCGCCTCGGCCCAGAACTTCATCCTCACCCACACCACGACGGGGACGGCGACGACCTTGTTCGCCAACCCGGCCAACCCCAGGGCGGGGCAGAGTGGCGTGTTCCAGGTTATCCAGCCAGCCGGTGGCCATGCCCACTTCTCCTGGGGGGCCAACTACGAGTTTGCTGGGACCGCTGCCATCGAGCTATCGAGCGCGGCCAGCCAGAAGGACATGATCCCCTATACCGTGATGAATGATGGCACCAACGTCGTCCTCGCTGCCATCCAGGACCACGCCTAATATGACGCTCTGGACCCCCAAAAAGCCTGACCTCTTCATACCGAAGGGCATCTGCTCGATGATGCCGGGCGGGTGTAACAACTTGCTTGGCGCGGGCGGGGAGTCCTGTACCACCGACAACCTCATCACCCCAGCGGGACAAGGCAACACCTATTCCAGCAACCGCGCTGGCGGGACGATAGCCAATGCCACCGATGGCAGCACATCCACGATATGGAACCCGACCGACTGGGTTGGTGACCACTGGTTCAAATGCGAGTTCCCTTCGGCAAACCTGATCACAAGAATGTCGTTTCATACTGGCAACGGTGGCGATTGGGGAGCAGGTGGGCGTGTTGAAGATGAAATCATGCAAGGCAGCAACAACGACAGCGATTGGGACAATTTGAACAATACTGGTGGAGGCACTTATTCCACCAATACAGTTTACAACCGTGACTTTGCCTCCAACACCACGGCGTATAAGTATCTCCGGTGGTATTTGGATATGAACGAGTACAATGGCGAGAACCATGACTGGAGACACTTCTACGCTTACTGCACATTCTAAGAGGGCGCTATGCAGAAAACAGGTCTTTATTATCATGTTCCAGGAGGCGTCATCGCCGAGGGACCGAGAGGGCTACCTCTGTTCTGGAAGGCCGCTGACCGGACCATTCCCGGCTTCAACCACTTGCTCGATGAGAGCCTGAAGGAGCATGACTGGCTGCCCGAGTACAATAACAAGGACTCGGCCATCGCCGACGATAAGGTCTGGGATGAACCGCCGACCCAGGACATCCAGACCAACAAGGTGGCACTGACCTATTCCCAGAGGGACAAGACCACCAACGAGGTGCAGGCCGAGGACGAGTCTGCGCTGCGGAGCGAAACCCTGAAGCTGGCCCGCGTCACCGTCTCGCTGGTCAAATACCTTCTTGGCCATCCCACCCTCGGGATGTCCAACACCGACTTTCCGGCTGGGGTGAGACAGGACTTCCTGGACATCAAGGTCATCGCGGATCGCATAGAGGATTAGATCATGACCGAACACACCCGAAACCGGAATGAGGTTATGGTTGATCCCTGCGATGAATGTCATCTGCGGCCAGTAAGTGATGGAGCATTAAAATATGTTCCTGGTACAGTCATTAAGCACCTACCGCTTACCGTCGTTCTATCGCTACTGGGGATTGCCTTCGTCGCGGGGACGACGTACCTCCAAGCCGAGGACGGGGCTGTGGTTAATAAGCGGCAAGACCTTGCCATACATGAGGCCCAAAAGGATCAAATCCGGGTTGCGACAGTTGTAGAGATTATCAGAGAACAACAAAAAGAAGTACAACGCGATATTAAGCTAATTTTACTTGAGTTGAAAAAACAAAATGGTCGGAAGCTGGATGAATAAATGGAATTTCACCATGCCCCATCGTCCCTTCTTTGCACAACGAAGGACCATTTCGTGGAGGTTCTTCGCGGCCAACATGGTGAAGTGCCAATTATGCAGGGGATTGTAGGGAATGGAAAGGCGATGTTTGAGTTGTGGGCTAATAACGGAGAATCTTGGAGCGCGACATTGAGTGTCGTCTCTCCCGATTACGGGACGCTAATGTGTCTAATAGCATCTGGTACTGATCTCGTAAGGATTATAGGCGAGACTCCGGGGGTGCCGTTGTGAGGCTTATAAAATGACTCTGACAAAAAATATTGCCATGATTGCAGTCGCGGCCATTACAGGTTTCAGTCCGATGGGCGTCATGCTGGTACAAAATCATCTTGAGCGACAGGAACTAGCAGCAGGCGAAATCAACCAAACTGTGCTATTGAATCATTCGCTTTTTACTCATGCAGATACTTGGCGTCAACTTGTTATCCCACAACTGAATGTAACAGTAACGGCCAAGAAATTCCTAACGATTAAGTTCGCTGCTTTCCAAAATAGTCTGGAAAAACTGGTAAAGTCCACAGATTTCAATGAACTATCGGACGCTGAAATGCACGCGTTGCTAAGTCACAATCTCAATGAAACGGTGACGGATTACATTGCAGATGCAAGACGAGAGGGGATATCAAGTGCATTCATTTCCAACTTCAATAAGTGGCATAAGCGGGTAGTGGATATTCTGGTAAGGGCGATTGAGGATAATGTCCAATCGGTAGTCCACACATCGCAAAACGGTAAAATGTATGCGATTTTAACTGCTTATGATGCTGCTCTTGGTGCTACAATTGATGATGTAGAAAAGACGTTGATGTCAACAAACGGAAAACTGGGAAACTTTTAAAATGTCCGGTAATGAGTGCCGCTGTGATTGAGACTTTAGCTAAGACGATCTACGGCGAAGCCAGGGGAGAATCAATCGCCGGTAAGGCGGCAGTGGCTAACGTGATTATGAATCGGGTTATAAAAGGTGGTTGGTGGGGCGATACGGTAGAAGACGTATGCCGTAAACCTTCCCAATTTAGTTGTTGGAACCGTGATGATCCCAATCGCGAGAAGATTATAGCAGTCAGTGAACTTGACCCAGTCTACGTTGAGTGCGCCACGATAGCTGCCCTCGCCGTGGAGGGACTTCTTATCGACAGGACAGGTGGAGCAACTCATTACCACACAAAAGGCATCAAGCCAGGATGGTCGATGAGTCACGAACCTGTTTACGAAACAGGTAATCACATATTCTACAATAGCGTACAATGAAAGGACTGACTAATGTTAAAAGGATATAAGACTTATATTACCGCCGTTGTTGCCATTGTCGGTGCTATCGGAGCATGGTTAATGGGAGAGATGGCTATAGTTGACATGTTCCAGCTTATCGTACCGGCAGTAGTCGGCATGTTCGTGCGTGTTGGGATTGCTAACCAGTGACATGGCTGACGGCGGTCAATCTTCTTCTCCGAGTGGTCGGGGGCATCCTCGACCATCTTCGCGAGGGACGCCTCATCCAGGCCGGGGCTGATGCAGAACAGGTGGAACAGCAACGTGCCGTGGCGCAGAGCATTAAGCGGGCGCGTCGTGCTGTTGAGCGTGCTCGTATTAACGCTGGTGAGTTGCGCGACAAGTACCGCCGTCGATAGCTATTGCCTAGTCGCTAAGCCAATTTACTTCGCTGATACCGATACAGAAGAGACGATTAGGCAAATCCTGCGCGAGAATGCGAAGTACGATGAGCTATGTTCTGCCTCCATCATTTCTCCTCCGGTGGTGGGAACCAGTGCGTCGGTTCGATAAATTTTTCGGGCGGGTTGGGCCGCGCCGTAACCCACCGCTTCAAATCATTACACCAAAACACCCGCACCTTACCTGTGAGCGGAACGGTAATTTCGGTCCCGTCTTTGGGTGCCGTTTCAATCGGCGCAGCGTCTTCCTTGCCGCTCGTCAAGGCGAAGTGGATCGCCTGCCGTAACAAGTTCGACGGCGTTATTTTTAGTTGTCGGCTCAATTTTTCAATAGCAAGGGTGTCTTTAAACGGGACTCGCACATTGTAATTTTTGGCGGGTTTACCCTTTTTTTGTGGCGTGAACGCGCCGATCAAATCCCTCCCGATTTTATCCATTTCATCTGTCGGCTCACGGCGCGTGATTTTCATGACGCCTGCGCCTCCCTGACGGTCCCCCCGGCTGCCCAGTAGAGGGCCGCCACGTCCTTCAGGTGCTTGTGGGGCATCTTGTCCTCCCCCAGGAACGTCATGCCGATCAGGGCCTTCAGGTTGGTCTTCTGGAGCATGTTGAACAGACCTATCCGTCCAGGGTTGTCGAGCACGTCGGCCCAGTCGAAGACCACCACCTCGGAGCCGTCTAGCTCTGCCATGGCGACCTGGAGCGTGACCTGGGCGCGGAACTTCTCCGATCCGCTGAAGAGGAAGTATGGGCGGTCACCGAACCATGCCTCGAAGTCTTCATCCAGGCGCACGGGGCTCCAGCCTGCCACCTTGCTCCATTCGGCGAGCCGCCCATTCATGGTGCCCAGCGCATCCTTGAGCGCCGTGGCGCGGAGTCCCTCTGGTGCCAGCAGCTTCACGATCTTGAGGTTGCGCTCTGCTTGGCCGTGAATCTTCCTGGCCTCATGGTAGGCGTCGTACTCGGCCAGTTGCTTGTTGGCGTCGTCCAGGTTCTCCTGGGCCGCTGCCTTGGACGGGCCTTTGCTCTCCCCCTCCATGACCCCATCAAGCTCCTTCTGGGCATTGGCAGTGGCCTCTACGGCCTTGATCCCGTCCTGTAGGGCCTGGGAGGCAGCATCGAGGGTCTCCTGGGCAGCCACGATCTTGGGGGCGAGCTTCTCATGCACAGCGGTCCTTGCTGCTCTCTCCTCCTCGGTCAGCGGCGTGGCGACCTTCAAGCCCCACCCCATGGGGCCATCCTCCGTCTTGACCAGCATGGCCTCGCATTCTGGGCACGGGACCGCGCCATCCATATCGACCGGCGAACCGGCCCTGCTCTTCTCCTGGAGGAGTTCGGCCAGGGTCTTGTTCCCTCTGGCCACGGCCCCCTCCAGCGCCTTGATGTCGGGCTGCTCTGCGGTGGCCGTCCTGGCCAACTGCTCCCGGCGGCTCTGGTCCATGGCCTCACCGCCCACGGCTCCCTCGAAGACCTTCTGTGCGGCCTCGACCTCGCGCTCCAGGACATCGCGCTCACTGTTGATGACGCTGTCCAGCATGTTGGTGGGAGCCCACTTGCCCGCCTTGGCGATGCCGTACTTCACGCCGGTCACCTGCTCCCACTTGCCCTTGGTCTTGGTGCCGTGCTCCTTCATGGTGGTCCACACGGCCTCCCAGCCCTGCTCCTCGACGGCGTCCCACAGCTTCTCGTAGGTTGCCTGCTTGGCACCGGCCTCTTTCATGGCCTCGAAGAACATGTCCTGGGTGGGCTCTGCCTTGATGATCTTGCCCAGCATCGAGGCTTTCTGCTTGCGGTCGAGTTGCCACCAGACCCAGGTGCCGTTGAGGTCGGTCATGCCGGAACAGAGGATCGAGGACTTGGGCCTCTTGCCGTTGCTCTCCACCTTCATGTCGGGCCAGTTGACCGTGGTCCCGCCGTCCTTGTCCACCACCTGGGCGGTGCCGCTGGACGCGCCGTCGTTGACGAACTTCTCTGCCTCGCTCTTGGCGACCGCATGGGATAGACCGTTGGTGCCAGGGCGGACGTTGGGGATGGTCTGTCCGGTGAGCAGGCATTGCAGGGCCTGACAGGTCGAGGACTTGCCAGCGGCGTTGGGGCCGCCTATCAGAGCGAACGGGGCCATGGTGATGTCGGCGGTGGAGCAGCCTTTGAAATTGCGGACTTCTAGTTTCATGTTCAAATATCCAATGTTGCTGGGTCTAGGGGTTTGCCGGTCTTGGCGGGCTCATTTCTCATGTCGGGGTCAGGGCGGCCATCGCCCTTGGGCTTCTCCTCCTGCACCTGGACGGCGACCCTCTTGATGATCTCGAAATAGACCTTCTTCATAGCAAGCACGTCGTACATGGCGTTGTGCTGCTTGTCCGCCGGGAACTGTTGGCCGGTGAAGAACTCGAACGCCTCCTTGAGGGTAGGCGGTTTGAAGTTCCCCCTTCCAGAGGCCACCATGGCCGATGTGGGCGGCAGCTTAATGATCTTGGTGCTCTGGTGCATGGTGCAGAAGGATGGCCCGGCCTTCCACTCATCAACCTCCTCGGCGGTGTAATACCGCTTGTGGGCGATGCGGAGGACGCGGTTGTCGAAGCTGTGGTTGTGGGCAATGCGCAGGCCCGCCCTCTTCCACAGTTCCCTGAACATCAGCAGGGCCACCCCCTCCGGCACCCCGCAGTCCATGGCCTTCTCCTGGGAGATGCCATGAATCTGCGTCATCTCCCCTGGAATGTCCCACCCCTCTGGCCTGATGATGACATCCATGGACCCTAGCCGCTCGCCCTCGTCGGTGGAGAGGAAGGCCGTCAACTGACAAAGGTGCGGCTGCTGGGGCCAATCGGAGGGCTTGTCCCAGAGGGGGAGCCCGGTGGTTTCGGTGTCGTAGAAGAGGAGGTTGCCCATCAGATTTCAATTATCGCTGTCAGGTGGCCCTTCGCATCCTGGGAGAGAGCCAGGAGGCCGTTGTCCTGCGCCCTGTTGAGCAGGGCTATGGCTGCACGGGCCTCGTTGACGCCAACGTCTGCCCCATTCGGCTTCGGCCTCTCCTCCAGCCCAGGCAGTTGCGGAGCGGGGGCGGGAGCGGGAGCCGGGGCGAAGGAAGGTTTGGCAGTCGCATCGCTATACAGGGTCCTGGGGCGACGACGCCGGATCACCTTGGCGCGGGGTGTCCAGGACCCAAGGGGAATGGGCTGAATGACAATCCTTCCATCATTCTCGATCCGAGCTATAGCTTCGGCCCACGCCAGTCCGTTGGGTCCGCCATCCGGTATCTGGAAGCGGACGCTGGCATTCTCCTTGGTTAGACCCCGTTTGACGGCATTCCCCTTTACGGAGGTGGTCAAGATAAGGCCCTTATCAAGGGTGCCCTCGACGCGGTATTTACTGCCGACGAGAGCCGACGCCTTGACCTCAAGAGCGCGTGGGTCACGCTTATTCGCCGTCGATGTGATGATGGTTAACAGCACCTTGCTCATCTGTTTCTCCTTCTAGTCAAATGCGGGAAGCTCATCTTCCTCTTCAGTGGGAGCCTCTTGCACGGGCTCTGGTGTGGGTGCGGGCGCTGCCTCTGTGACCTCGCCCGTCTCTTGATCGACCTTCTCTTCGACCGGGGCCTTGTCGGCCTTCACCGCCTCCTTCTTCTGGGTGATGGCCTGGGCCTCGGCGTCGGTCGGGTAGGTCTCGTCCGCGATGGCCATGCCCTCGTCGATGGCCCGTAGCTGGGTCATCACCATAGAGAGGTTCGGCATCGTCCAGTCCTTGCGCTTGCGACCGACAACAGCCTCGATGCGGGGCAGGAGAATTTCAAATTTCTCCATCACGCCCTTGATGTATGTGTCCGCCTTGTCCGGGTTGTTCTCCACCCAGCCCAGAAGGTTCTTCTTCGACTCCTCGACCATGAGGTCGGCCCAAGTGCCCAGGGCGTTGACGATCACGTTCCGCGTGGCCTTTGACGCCCCGATCTGGTAGATGATGTCGTCCTGGCGACTCTGGTCCCGCATCCCCTTTCCAATGTTCTTGCTCCGCGCCTGACGGAAAGGTCTGACCACGCTCATGCCGGTCTCCAGGTCCACAAACCGCGCATAGAAGGTGTGGGCCTCCGCGTCCGATACGACGCACATGTCCAGGGCACTGTTCCCCCACAGGCGGTGAAGGTCCATCGCCAGCTTGATGGTTGGCCCCTCGATCATCTGGGACCTGCTGTTGTTACGGTCCTTGACGGCCCAGCTATAGAGATAGGCCCCGCCATTGGCGGCGGCGTACTCCTTGATTTTCATCGTCACCCAGTTCTCGTCTCGCTTAACCTTGCAGACCTGGGCCGTGATGATGTCGCCGAAGACGGCTGGGGGAGCGCCCTCAGAGGGAGGCAGAATCTCCGCTGGCGGGGTGAACCGCATTTCGTCGGTCTCAACGGGGCGGGCCATGTCAGGTCGCTTTGCCATATCAGTCTTCTCCTAAGTGTTCGGTGCAAAATTTGGTGCCCCAGGCCCGACAGTATTTCTTGTTGCAGAGCATGGAACTCGGGTTGGCGAGGAAGGTGGTTGGCTCTCCGCTCTCGCGCCACTCCTCGATGTCGGTGGCGATGCGAGCGATGATCGTTTCGGCTATCTTCTCGCACTGCGCCACATCATAGCTGATCTCGACCGGCGCGGGCTGGTTTTTCGTTATCGCCACGCGCTTGGTGTAGTCCTCGACGATGCCTGTGATCGGTATCTTGTTGGCACGGAGGAGGCGGGAGTAGGTGCCGTACTGTGGCGCTGACCACCTGGACTTCACGCCGGTCTTGAGGTCGCGCAGGAGGTTGGGCTTCGTGACGATGGTGTCCGTATGGCCGCTGATAATGAGACCGCTGGAGTGCTTGGCCTGGAGGTGCTTCTCCACCGCGATGGGTTTGACGATCTCCGCCACATGCTTTCTATAAGTGCGCGTGATGCGAAGGACCTGCTGCTCCGCCGTGTTCTCGTCCTTAGTGGCCGCGTCCCAGATGGCCCCGTGCTCCATCTCCGCGTGGAGGCTCTCCAAACCGGCCTGCTCCGCCTCGTCCTTGGGGGATAGCTCCCCGGTCTCCATCTTGGCGGTCAGCATGTGGGCAGCAGAGGAGTGTGCCCCCGTCCCGACGCATGCGCCCACCGTGGACTCATCGTCGTTCAGGTGATACCCGGCCATGACAACCTCTGTGGTCAGGTTGTCGCTGGCCCAGCGCCGTGCGCAGTCTGGATAGGAGGACGTAGAGGATGCCCTGACGATGGTTTCTGCCAAAAAAATGTGCTCCAGCCGATGGATAACGTGGACAATCTGGATAATGTTAAGCGGATATTATCCACCGGGGTTTTGTTTGTCCAGTAAAAAGTGCTTGCTTTTCTCCGGGGGCCTCAAGTAGGGTGTGGCCATGACAAATAGGGAAATCATTGAGGCCGCTGGTGGCAGTCTTGCGCTCGCAGTCCTCCTCGCCATCCGCCAGGACACGGTGGAGAATTGGTATCAGGGCGGCATCCCGCCCAAGCACTGGTCGAAGATCGTCGAACAGAAGTTCCCCGGCGTGACCTGGGAGGCGCTGGCCAAGACAAGGGAGGCGGCATGAACAGCTTACCCAACACAGCACCCGGCCAGATGAAGATGTTCGCTGACACCATTGATGCCTTCGACGCCGAGATCAAGGAACTCAACAAGCGCAAGAGTGACCTGTTCAAGGATGCCAAGGCGGCGGGCGCTGACCTGAAGGCGCTGAAGAAGGCCATCCGGGATCGGCACCGGCCCCATGAGGAGGTGGTCGAGGCAGTCGTGCTCCATGCCACCTACTATTCGTGGATCAGCGGCAAGCAGATGGGGCCACCCAAGGCTGGCACCACGGTAGCGCCGCCGCCGCCGAAAGCAGAGCTACCTCCCCCAGAGCCAGAGGCGTTCCCGCCAGAGCCCACGGTCGATCTGTCCCCAGAAGACGCCAGCATCGCCGGTTACGAGGCCGGGCGCGAGGGTAAGTCGGAGGATGAGAACCCCTGTGAGAGCGCCGACTCCAGAGAGGCGTGGGCAGAGGCTCATGGTCGGGGAATGGATGAGGTGGCAGCAGAGGTGGCGGCTCCGCTCGACGTGGACGACGACCTCCCCGGTTCGCTGTGACCGTCCACCTCACGGCCAAGCAGTGGGGCGGGAAGAAGAAGAACAAATACAGCGCCAAACACACCTGGGTCTGCGACAAGTGCGGGGCTCTCTTCCATGAGAAGCCCACCATGCACCAGAAGCCCTGTGGCAGCACCGTCTTTGTCCACTTCCACTCGAAGCGGGAGGCCAACTACTGGGTCGAGTTGCGCGGGCACGAGAAGGCGGGGATCATCAAAAACCTCAAGCGGCAAGTGAAGTTCCCCATTGTCATCGATGAGACGCAAGTGGGTAGCTATGTGGCTGATTTCACATACAGAATGAACGAACCAGTATCCTCCCGCTTCTTGATCGTGGTTGATGTGAAGGGCCACGACACCAAGCTGTCGGCGTTTAAGAGAAAATGTGTCGAGGCCCAGTACGGCATCAAGGTGGAGATCGTTAAATAGGAGGAACCATGGCTTTTTTAGAGCGAGTCAAACTGTGGCTGCTGGCGCTCTTCGTCACGAAAAAACCCGGAACCAAACCCATGCGGCGCGAGAGCCGCTACAAGGATGTGGAGGAGGCTGGTCAGTGGTATTTCAAGCGCGACATCCTGGAGTTGCTCGACGAATATATGCTCTGCATCAAGCGAATGAAGAAGACCGACCCTGACGGCTACAAGCTGTATTCCAAGCTCGGGGCCGCAATCATTCCCAGACGCACCCTCCTGTATTGCAAGACAACCCCACGCTGGAAGGACCGCAAGCTCATGCCTGCCTTCGGGGCTATATCGATCCTGGGAGAGCCAGAGAAATGGGATTGGTATCACATGAAACTTGGCTATATCCGCCGCCTGGACCGAGTGCCCGCGACCGTGGAACCGTCCAATGGTCAATTATATGAGGTCACGCTGTTCCACACCAATGTCATAGATGATCGAAAATTTAACAAATACTCCCAGAATTTCTTTGTCTCGGTGAAGGAAGACGGGACGGTGCGCCCGTTGCGCTATCGTCACAGAAAGACCTACTCCATCCACCATCGCGACGGCGATTCCCGTGCCGACAAAAAGAAAAAGGGCGGGGCCTACACACATAGAGGATATTACGCCTGGACTTATGGCCCGTTTTTGAACGACCTGCGGATGAAGGATAACGGTTTCATGGAGACGGTAGAGGAGAAGGCCGAGGTGGTCTTCAGTATGATAGCCACCACCTTTGAGCACACCTCGGCTGCCCTCCGTGTATCGGCTCGCAAGAAGGGGATAACGGCGACCTGGGGGGTTGACCTTCTGCGGACGCCTTACTTCTTCGATGAGCGTGACCACACCTACACCGACAGCGGACACAAGCACCGCATCTTTCATATTGTCAGGACCCACCCCAGGGTGCTGAAGGACGGGACGACGGTCTACGTTAAAAGCCATTTCAGGGGCAAACGGAAGTTCGAGTGGGGCGGCTATAAGATAGTCATTTCAATGCCCGAGACCCATCATGCAGACATGCTCAATGCCAATTTCGGCGGGCACATTTACGATGAGGATGAAGACACACCGCCCGTCAAATGGATGTACGAGGATGAGGCCGCGAAGATTATCGGCAAGAGGTTGAGGGCATGACCGACGAAGAGCCCCTCCACATCGCCAACCCGGCCTATGAAGAGGTCCCAGAGAACATCCAGGCCGAGATGGCCGTCATTGGCACCCTAATGGTATGGAACAATTTGTATGACGAACTCGCTGACGCATTACAACCGCATCACTTCTCGGATAGCGTCCTTGCAGCAATTTATGGGGAATGTGCCCGGCGCATTAACCGTGGTCAGACCGCCAATCCGGTCACGCTTGCGGGGGTGGACCCGACATGGACGGCCCAACTCCTATCAAATGTGGCGAACTCTGCAACGACCAAGGGCAACGCGGTTGAATACGCCCGCATCATAGTCGATCTGGCCCTACGCCGCCGCCTCATGCGGCTGTCCACAGCATTCCGCATATCGGCCAGGGACCTGGACGGCAAGACCGCCAGGGAGGTGCTGGACGAGATTGAGGTTGGGGCCTTCCAGTTGGCCAACGAGGAGGAGGAGATAGATGGGCCGCTCCACATCGAACACTACGTCGCCACCGCCCTCGAAGAAGCCGACAAGGCGTACAAGGAAGAGCGAGGATCAGCCCTCTCATCCGGCTTGGCCGACCTGGACGGAATTATCGGGGGGTGCTACCCCGGAGATTTACTCATCGTCGCTGGTAGGCCGTCGATGGGGAAGACGGCTCTGGCGCTCTCTGTGGCGCTGCAAGTAGCCCAGGAGGGGACTTCGGTCCTAATCTTCAGCCTGGAGATGGCCGGTGAGCAGCTATCCCTCCGCGAGCTTGCCGCCAAGGCTGGGACCTCGGTGCAGAACATCCGCCAGGGCAAGATGGAGACCTCGACCTTCGAGGCCATGCACCAGGGCGGCGTCGAGCTACGGGAACTGCCCATCTATATCGATGATCGTGCGGCCCTCGACATCTCGACCATCCACAACGTGGTCAGGCGCATGGTTCGCCGCCACAAGATCGGGCTGGTGATGGTGGACTACATCCAGTTGGCCAGCGCAAAGGCGTCCAGGCGTGACGGTAGGGTGCAGGAGATCAGCGAGATCACCAGGGGTCTGAAGGCCATCGCCAAGAGCAACAACGTGCCCGTGGTGGCCCTCTCCCAGCTATCTAGGGCCGTCGAGGCCAGGGACGACAGGCGGCCCATCCTCTCCGACCTCCGCGAGTCGGGCTCCATCGAGCAGGACGCCGACGTGGTGGTCTTCATCTACCGGGAGCAATACTACCTGGAGAGGGCGAGGCCGGTGCAGAAGGACACCCAGACCGACGACAAGTTCGCCGAACGCATGGCCCGCTGGGAGAAGAAGATGGTGGACGCCGCCAACATCGCCACCCTGATCGTCGCCAAGCAGAGGCAGGGGCCGACCGGCTCCGTCTCCGTCCGGTTTGATACAGAGACGACGCGATTTACCAACTTCAAGAGGTCAACATGAAGGTAGCTGTCCCTCTTGCCCCCTCTGAACTCCTGCTCGCTGCCAATGTTGGCATCATGCGCCACATACAGGACACCAAGAAGGGCCTTCGCGATGCTCATGGTGCTAAATCGGAGAAAAATGGTTGGCAGCTTCACATCACTGGAGCTATAGGCGAGCTTGTCGTTGCCAAACACCTGGGGCTGTATTGGAATGGCGCTATTGGCAATCTCGACGCTGACGATGTTGGCCCCTATCAGGTCCGTACCCGCCTCGCTGGTTACCGCGACATCCATCTTCTGCTGCATCGCAACGATCCACCAGATCGGCCCTTTTTCCTCGTCTCTGGCAGTGGGCTCGCCTACAACATTCACGGCTGGATTATGGGGGGAGAGGGTCAGAATGAAAAGTTCTGGGGTGACCCCTACAACACCAACCGGCCAGCGTTCTGGGTGCCAGAGGGCGTCCTCCAAGACTGCACTGATTTTCATCCCTTGACGGAAGACTCGCTGGCGTAGATATTTCACATGCCGGGCGTGGGAGTCGCCCTCCCCTGCCCTGCCTTACCGGGGCACCCGGCCCTTCTATCGCCTGTAAGGAGGCACCATGGACTGGTACGCGAAATCCCCCACTGATTACCGGAACGATACCTGGGGGATTTCGCTCGCCGCTCACGGCGCTTACAACCTCCTCATCGACCACTACATGCTCTACGAGGCACCTCTCCCAGCCGACGATCATGCCCTCTCATCCATCATCGGCCAGCCCGTCGAGGAGTGGCTTTTGGTTAAGGATGAGGTCCTCAAATTCTTCACCAGACGAGGTGAAAAGCTGCACCATAAACGGTGCAACGCCGAACTCAATTCCGCTTACACAAAAAGAAAGGACGGAGCAGCGCGTCAGAAAAAGTACCGTAAGCGATTGAATCCATTAGTGGACGTAACGCATCAGTCACACGTTAGTAACGCTCCTACAGGACAGGACAGGACAGTACATATAGAAGAACCCCCCATACCCCCCAAGGGGGCTCCCTCTGAAGACCTCTTCTCTCCGACCAAGAAAAAGAAGGACAGCAACCTCAAGGTGGCCGAGAAATATGTTGAAGTGTGGAACGACATCTTGGGGTCCATCCACAAGGTCAGCTTCCCAATATCTGCCACTAGGGTTTCTCATCTCCGAGCACGAGTGTTGGAGATGGGAGGACCATCGAAGTGGAAGGAATATCTGGAACACATCACCACCTCGGATTTTCTAATGGGGAAGGTTGCGCCGGGCAATGGGCGAGAAGAACCCTTCCGCCTTAGTTTTGATTGGGCGATTAACCCAACCAACTTTCAGAAGATCATTGAAGGCCGCTATCACCCGGACAAGGGCAACGGAGAGGACAAACCTCTCACTAAGTTTGAGGCCGAGATGAAGGCATGGTATTTAGGCGGGCAGGTTGGCCCAAAACCAACACAGGAGACTGCACATGGTTAACGGCGAAGCGGCGGCGGCGTGTTTAGGCAAGATTAGGTTTGAGGACGCAGCGCATGCGAGGAAGGCGGCGCGGAGGAAGAAGGGGCGTATTCACTACCAATGCACCCACTGCAACAAGTGGCACGTTGGCCACCACACCAAGGACAAGAGGCCCCGGCCATGAGCGACCTCATCCTCGACGGCTCGAAGATCAGGCACTACCCGGAGCGCATCAGAGCGTGGGTGAATGGGGAACGCATCGCGCCGGTCACCGTGGACATGGCTTTGTATCCGCGCAACAAGTGCAACTTCAACTGCAATTATTGCTATGCCGACCTCCAGACCAACCAGGGGCCGGGGCTCGACCGCCGCTCCATAGCCGACTTCCTGAAGGACGCCGCCGAGATCGGGGTCAAGGGCGTGTCCCTGGTCAGCGACGGGGAGTCGAGCCACCATCCATATTTCAAGTACGCTATCGTCTTCGGCCATATGCTGGGGCTCGACATGGCGGTGGGGACCAACGGCTTCACCGTCACCAAGTCCATGTCAGAGGCGATCCTGCCCCACCTGACCTACCTACGCATCAACATCAGCGCCGGGGAGGAGATGCGGTACGCCGAGATCATGGGCGTGAAGCCGGAGTGGTTTGGGCGGGTGGTGAAGAACATCACCGACATGGTCGAGACCAAGCGCGAGCGGAACCTGTCCTGCACGATAGGGATGCAGATGGTCCTCCAGCCGGAGTACGCGGACCAGATCATCCCCCTGACCGAGTTGGCCCTGGCCCTGGGCGTGGACTACCTGATCATCAAGCACTGCTCGGACGACGAGTTTGGCACCCTGGGCGTGGACTACGAGGGCTACGAGCCCTTGATGGATGGGCTCAAAACAGCGGAGGCGATGAGCAATGAGACAACGAGGATTGCCGTTAAATGGTCCAAGATCGGCGACAAAGGCAAGAGATCGTACCACCGCTGCTACGGGCCACCGTTTCACATCCAACTCTCTGGCACCGGCCTTGTCGCGCCTTGTGGCATGCTCTTCAACGACAGGTATAAGGCTGACTATCACATTGGGAACATCGCCGAGGAGCGGTTCAAGGACATCTGGCAGTCCAAGAGGTACTGGGACGTGATGAAGAAGTTGGCCGGTCCAGGGTTCGACGCCATGACGATGTGCGGCTCGTTATGTTTACAACATTCGCATAATGCTTTGCTTGATCAACACGCTAAAGGTGATATAGATTTGTTGGATGGAGACCCAGGCCCTCTCCCCCCGCATGGATCGTTCCTCTAAGACATGCACCAAGTGTGGTGAGGAAAAGCCGACCGCCGCTTTCACGAAGCGAACCCGGTGGACTTTGCTCAGAGCATGGGCCTGCTTATTTAATTGGCACGACATTAGACCTGGGAGAGAGGGGCGTTGCTTGTAGCCCTTCAGGGGTTTCCACTTCATTTGGTATGCAATAAAGCAGAGTTTCTACCCCCGTGAAGCTGTAGCACCGGACATAGAACTTGTAGTCCTTCAGCATCCTGATGCACCACATCGGGATTTCCCAGAAGTCCTGGAGTTCGTGGTAGATCGAGATGGCCATCTGGGGCCGCATCTTGGTGATCGGCTCGTAGCCACCCTGGAGGATCGGTAGCTCGGCTCCCTCCGTGTCCATCTTGACGATGTCGAAGTCGCCCTGCCTCTCGCAGAAGTTCTTCATGGTGATGCAGGGGAAGGTCTCCATCTTCCAGTCGAACTTCTTCTCCCCGTTGTTGCCGCCGTAGGCTTGCCCGTCCGGGGTGACCGGGAGCTTGGCGATGCCGTCGTATTGCTCCATTGCCACCTGATGCCACACAGAGCCGCCCGGCATGAGAAACCACTTCACATAGTCGGACAGGTAGTCGGCGGGCATGGGGTCTATCGAATGGACGGAGTGCTTCTCGGGCATCATCGAGAGCCAGTAGGGCAAGTCCCATCCGGTGTGGACTCCCAAATTCATGATCTTCATCTGGGGCTCGACGCGCAGGCCCTCCATGTATTGCATGCAGGACGGCGAGCGGGCCAGAAGCTGGGTGATGAGGAACTCGAAGTCGCAGTGGAGGACGGCGGCGAGGTGTAGCTGGCTCTCCTGGTCGGCCAGGGACTCCAGGACCATCTTAATCGAGGGCTTGTTGGCCGCCACGGCCTGATGGTAGATGTCCCAGCCCACGCCGCTGTGCGGGTGCTTGCCAGCCTCGATGGCCTCGCGGCAGTGATCGTCGGCCCACTGACACCACTTTGCGTAGCCCTTCAGGATGAGCGTCGGCACGATGCCCCACCAGGACGACGGGTGGTCGGTGGGGATGGGCATGACGAACTGGCGGGTGGGATCGTTGCTGTACTCGTCGAGCCGCTGCGCCGACTGCCCATCGACGGCGACGACCTTCTCGTCCTTCTTGAGACCGAAGCCTGCATCCACCGACCGCGTCCCTGGCCGGTAATACTGGATGGCCTTGAGGATGTCGCTCGGGCCGGAGAGATCGCAGGCGATGGTGAGGGGGCCTTCTGGCAGCAGCCCAGGTGCCGTGACTACATTCATCCCTCAATACCCTCTGTAAGCTCCGAAATGGCCCCAGGAGTGCCCTTCTCTGTTTTTTTGGTATCACCGCCCCCCAAGACCGCACTCACGTCGTGCACGACGAGCATGAGCTTAACCAGGACCTCGATGGTTCCCGGCACCTCGTTGGAGCCATACCACCACTTCTCCGCGCCGCCGTATGAGACCTTGGCGTCTTCGGAGAATCGGCGGATGCACTCGGTCGGGCCAGCCCCTGGATAGATGCTAAATAGATGTCCTCTGAAGGCGATTGGGGTCATCTGTAGAACTCCTTGATCTTATCGATGACGTACTCCACCTCCGCGTCCTCCAGGTACTGGTGGATGGGCAGGGAGATGACCTCATTGGCGTCCGCTGCGGCCCTGGGGAACCTGCTGGGGTCAACGCCCATGTCCTTCATCATGGCAGGCTGCATGAACAGCGGAACCGGGTAATGCACCTTGGCCTCGACGCCCTTGTCCTGGAGGCGCAGCAGCAGCCCGTTCCTATTCTTCGCCCTGACCATGTAGAGGTGATAGGCGTGAGCACGGCTCCTGGGCGGCACCAGGACGCGCCCGCTGCTTTCATGCAGGGCATCATCATAGCGGGCTGCGATCTCCTGCCGCCGTTTGATGGTCTTCCCCAGGTCGGGAAGCTGGAGGAGGCCGATGGCCGCCTGGATGGTGTCGAGCCGAGAGTTGCAGCCGAAGAACTCCACCGTATTCCTGTCCGACAGGCCGTGGTTGCGGTACTTGAGCAGCCATTGGGCCATGTCGTCGTCGTCGGTTGTGATCATCCCTCCATCGCCCCAGACGTTGAGGTTCTTCAGCGGGTGGAAGCTGTAGCACTGGGCGGTGGGGGCCTGTTGATCGGTCCACGGCATGAGGGCCTGGGCGGTGTCGGCAACGACTTTCAGCTTATATGCGTCGGCAAGGTCGCGGATGCGCTCCATGTCAGCCCATTGGCCGGTGAGGTGGACCGGCATGATGGCCTTGGTGCAGGGGCCGATGACCTTCTCGATCTGGTCCGCGTTGATGGTGAAGTCGAGGCCGGTGTCCACCAGGATCGGCTTGGCATCAAGCTCGACGATGGCCCCGACAGACGCCACGAAGGTCTGTGCCGGAACGATGACATGATCCCCAGGCCCAACGCCTGCCCACTTCAGGGACAGCTTGAGGGCGTCGGTGCCGCTGTTCACTCCGATGGCATGCTGGAAGCCCACCATCGCGGCGAACTCCTTCTCGAAGACTCCCAGGGCTCCTCCCAATGTGAAGTCCCCCCTCATGGCGATGGCGGTGATCTTGTTGATGAACTCCGCAGGGTTGGCGTACTGCTGGCGTAGGGGTGAGAATTTCACTTTCATCAGAAGGGTCCTCCAAAGTTGTTGTCTGGCACGTCGCTGGGCGGCTTCTGCTTGTAGTAGGCTCCAAGGGCCTTCTCCAGCCGCTCGGAGACGCGGGAACCGCACATTTGCAAGCCGGTCTCTACGATGTTCTGGACAGAGGGATAGTAGTCCTCGGCCAGGGCGGCGCTCGATGGTAGCGGGTGCTCGTTGCAGGCTAGGACCACCGGAGCTTGGATCATGTTGCTCATGGCGGCGCTGGTCACGGCGGCCACGACGGTAGCCCCCACACTGCAATGCAGGTGACCGTTCTCGACGCACAGCAGCCTCCCCGTCGCTCCCACCCGGCGCACGATCTGGGTTAGTTCGAGGGGCCGCAGGCTTCTCAAGTCGAACACGTCGCAGAAGATGCCGTTGATCTCCAGCAACTCCGCCGCCTTGAGGGCCTCGTGGACCATGTAGCCAGCCGCGACGATGGTCAGGTCAGCCCCGGCGCGGGCGTGGCGGGGAGGCCAAGCCTCGACCGGCTGTGCGTGGCGAGTGCGTTTGACATCCGCCTTATGGCTATAGAGCCAACGATGTTCCAAGAAGATCACGGGGCCATCGTCGGCAATGGCATGGTGCAACATCAGGTAGGCTTGCTGTGGGGTGGAGGGCATGTAGACCTTGAGCCCCGGTATCCCGGCCCAGATGTGCTCCAGGGACTGGCCGTGGGTTGGCCCCTGGCCCCAGCCCCGCCCGATGATCATGCGGATGACCATGGGCACCTTGAACTGGCCCCCGGTCAGCCAAGGGATTTTCGCTGCATTATCGATAATCTGTTCTGCTGCGAGGAGGGAGAACTCCACGCGCTGATGGACCATAACTGGTCGCCGTCCCACCATAGCTGCTCCCACGGCAATACCTGTCCCCGCTGCCTCCATGTTAGGCATCTCAACAACACGGTCAGCGCCAAACTTATCGCGAAGTCCAGCAGTCGTTCCAAATACCGATTTCTCATCGTCCACTCCTTCTGCCATCACGAAGACCGAGTCGTCGGCCTCCATGGCGTCTTCCATGGCCCACCGGAGGGCCTCTCCGAATGTCGTCTCGGTCATTGTCTACAACTCCACTACAGCGACATTGATGTCGTTGGATTGGGCAAACTCAGCCAGCATGCTGTCCCGACCGGCGCGGTATTGTTTCCACTCGCGGGACTTCAAGCGGCGGGGTGCATTCGGTTCCCATTCAACCGTCATATGGGCGGTGGTGCCTAGTTTCGGCGGGGCCATGCTCATCGTGACTGTTCGCTTGCCGACGCGGAAGCTGCGCACGATAGCAGGACTTTCAGCGGTCATGCCGAGTCCTCCGCAAATTGAAATGCCTCGTTGATCTCGGTCATGATGCCCTTGCCGTCTACCTCGCAGTCCTTGAGCGGGTCCTTCTGGCGGTAAACCCATTGCTCCTTCTTGGGCCGTTCATCGAAGCCAGGACCGCAGTGCTCATGGGTGCGGTAGGTGTCCAAGATAATGGCTCCTGAATGATGTCCACGCTCCATCATCTCCAGGACCTCCTCCGTCACCTTCACCGTATTCTCTACGTCATTGCCGTCGCCCTCGATGCAATAGTCGCCCAGGGAACTGACCACGAGGTCCAATTCATTGGCCTGCCGGTCATTGATCGGCGTGTAGCAAGAGTAGCCGTTGTTTTCGATGACGAAAAGGATGGGCAGATCGTAGAGGGTTGCAAAACGCATGCTCTCGTAGACCACGCCCTCCTCCATCGCGCCGTCGCCCAGGAAGCAGGCCACCACGCGGTTGCTCTCCGACCTCTTGATGGCCATCGCCATACCCACGGCCAGGGGCACAGCAGAGCCCACGATTGGGCCGGAGTGCATCACGCCAGCCGCCTTGTCGAAGAGGTGCATCGAGCCGCCCCTCCCACCGCAGCAGCCGGTGGACTTGCCGTGCAACTCCGCGATCATGGCCTTGAGGTTGCCGCCCTTGGCCAGATAGTGGGCGTGACATCGATGGGTGGAGACGATCATGTCGTCAGGCCCCAACGCTGCGCACACGCCCACCGCGACTGCCTCCTGGCCTATGGATAGGTGGATGGGGCAGCGCATGGGCTGGTCGTCGCCCCTCGCGCCGTACCGCTTGGCGATCTCCTCCTCCACCATGCGGATGCGCAGCATCTCCCGATAGGCGTCCGATTTGTTCATTTGCCAAATCCTCGCAGCTTCATTTGCTCGACGTTGTGGTAGATCGGGGCCGTCCAGTCCCTCACCAGACCAAGCTCGAACGCCTTCTTGAGGTCGCGGGCAACGTCTCGGAGACCCCGGTCGGTGCCGATGCCGCACTGGGCATACAGCCTTGCAGAGTTAATCCGGTAGGAGCGCGGGTCTCCGTCCGTCTCCCCGACATCGATGGCCGCTTTGCCGAACACGTCCGCCGCGATCTCCGCCGCATAGAGGGCTGTGCTGTTGCCGCCGCCGAAGTTGAACGCCTGACCGCTTACGTTCGCGGTGAGCATGGCGACGTAGCAGCGCACGAGGTCCTGGATATGGACCAGGGGCCGGGTCTGCTCCCCGCCGAAGACCGTGACCTTGCCGTCGAAATACGCCTGGGCACAGAAGCGGTTGAGTAGGAGGTCGAGGCGCAGCCTGGGAGCATAGCCGCAGACAGTGGCCGACCGCAGGGCCGTGGTCTGGAACTCGGTCGAGGCATGCTTGAGCAGCACGTCCTCGCACTTGAGTTTCAACGCGCTGTAGAGGGTGAGCGGCTTGCACTCCACGTCCTCGGTGACCTCGATGTCGTCGGGCTGCACACCGTAGACGCTTGATGATGAGGCGTAGATGAACCGCTTGACGCCAGCCTCCTTGGCCGCGACCACGATGGGCTCGAAGCTGTCGTAGTTGATCTCCTGGGTGCGGACGGGGTCCAAATCACTCGATGGGTCGTTGGAGAGGCAGGCGAGGTGGATGACGGCATCCATCCCCTTGGCAAAGTTCTGTTGGAACCAAAGGGCTCGAACATCATGGTCCAGGACCGCGTCAAACTGGAAGGGCAGATTGCGGCCCACTCCAAAATACCCTACATCCCAGACCATCACCTCATGCCCAGCCTCCAGCAGAGCCGGGACCAGGGCGCTGCCGACATAGCCAGCCCCTCCGATGACGCATACCTTCATGATTTATCCTCCTTCAAGATTTTGGGGTAGTCCGTGGGAACGAGTTTCGGGTTCTCCAGCCGTTGCATCCTGTGCATCATCCCCAAGGTGGCGCTGATCTCCTCCAGCAGTTCGATGATCGTCGCAGCTTGTTCATCAGGGGTCATGGGAGCAGGTCCTTGACGCGGTTGATGAGGGTGGTCGATGAGAACTTGATGCCCCCGGTGATGAGCAGCCTCCCGCCGTGCTTCTCGACAGCCAGCCGCTCCTCGGTGATCTTGCCGCTCTCATCGTCCTCGGCCACGGCATAGTCTGGCCCCTTGGCGTAGATGTCGGGCTTGAGCGCCTCGATCACAGGGACGGAGGATGGGTGATCGTTGATGTATACCCAGTCCACTGGTCCAAGGGCCTCAATCAACTCGGCGCGGGCTTCAGCGTCCACCAGAGGTCGGCCCGGCCCCTTACCCACGAACCTGTCGCTGGTGAGAGACACGATCAGCATGGCACCGTGCTGCTTGGCCTCCATGAAATGGCGTAGGTGGCCCACATGCAGCAGGTCGAAGCAGCCGTGAGAGAGCACTGTCCTGAACCCCCGCTGTCGCTCCCTCTTACAAACATCGGCGAGCGTCTCCAGGGAAATGTTATTTGCGTTCTGCATCGCTAATCTCCATCATCATGATTATGCGCTCCATGGTCGCCTCGCATTGCACGGCCCTCACCTTGTGGCTGATCGAGCCAATTCCATAGCCGAAGCCCAGGCCAGCGCACAGGAAGACCACGGCGATGGCGAGCATGAGGGACTTCACTCTTCGGGCTCCGGCTTCTGTCCGTCCTCGAAGAAGGCGTTGTTGGCGATGGTGCGGGCCTCGGTTTTCATCGTGCACCACTTGATGAGTGTGCCGTCGAAGCGCCGCACGGCCCAGCCCATATACATCTGGCCGTTGGCAAGGTGGCCGCCCTCGCGGATGATGCGGCCAACAGTCTCGCCATCGACGCAGACGTTGATGAGGTTGGGATCGAGAAACCTATACTCCAGCTTCATCCCAGAAGCTCCTTTGCCATTTCCATTATCTGCTCGCGGGTGATCGTATCTCGGTGGCCGACCATCTTGCACTTCAGAGCGCCGACGATGTTGCCCATGAAGGTCGTGATGACCGGGTGGAGGCCCGCTCGGAGGAGGATGGAGGCGGTGACCAAGAAGGCGTCCCCCGCGCCCATGGTGTCCCTCACTGGGTGGTTGTCGCCGGTCAGGGCCGGGCAGGTGATGACATCGTGGATGTAGCCGTCGCTCTCATGCCATGTCACAGCCGCGCCCTTTGAGCCGCCAGTGATGATAACGACCTCGGCGCTACTCCGCCCCAGGAGGTTCCCTGCAAGCTGGGCCAGGGACGAATGCTGATCGACCAGGGCCAACCGTGCCTCGGGTTCATCGACGATCACCAGGGCTGGGCGTCGGTGGCCGGGCTTGAAGAAGTATTTGCTGATGAGGTTGAAGCCCATGTTACCGGCGTTGGCCTGCGTATTGACCGCCACCCATGGGGCCGCTCTGACCAAGGCGCTGGCCATCGATGAGTCGATCATGCCGTGGCCGAAATCGGTAATGATGACGACGCCGCGCTTGCCCAGGTCCTCCAGGCGCATCAGCGTGTCGCTCCTCATGCGGTCCTCGTCGGCGACCTCGGCCCCGTCCTGGTGGTAGACCTCGAACAGCTTATGGCCGAACGTCTGGTCGATGTACCGCTCCTTGCGGATAGACGGGAGCCAGCCATAGCCATTCACTCGGCCATGCGGCTCATCAAACGCCATGGGGAACTGGGAGGTGTATGTGTAAACCTCCTTGCATAGCTGCCGCGCCATCACATCAGCAGCCAGGACGCCGCCGCCGAAGGTCTCGCGCTCCTCCTCGCGGACCACCAGGATGTTCTCCTTGGAGGCGCGTCCCAGCGGGGAAACGTGGACGTACTCATCGATGATGGCCTCGCCGACCAGGACGACCTCCTGCTTCCAGGCGGCGTCGAGGGCAGTGTCGATCTCCTGGAGACCGCCCAGGCACACGACTTTATTGAGATGCTGACGCAAGGCTGTGTCGTCGTTCATGGTGGTCATGATAGCGATCTTCCAGCCTCGCAGGGGGATCATAATAGGGAGAGAAAGGCGGGGTGACAAGGTCCTTGGGGAACCCTGCCACCCCTGGCACAGCCTAGATCATGGGGATGACTAGGCCGCGATCCCTATCTCGTTCCACTCGGACCCGGCGAGGTTGAGGACCGTGCCGCCCAACGCTTCCATCTCACTGGCGCGATCATAGTCCTCAACGTCCTGGGCATGGCGCGTGATGGCCTGGACAACACCGAAGTGGGTGAGGTCCTTGCCCTCGATGAGCCGCAACAGGACGCCCTCTTGCTCCTCGCCGTTGAGGTTGAAGCGGTTGGCCAACACCTCCACGGCCTTGACCGGCGAGCCGGTGATGGCCTGCTCCGATGCCTCGTCCATCTTGCGGATGGCCTCGGCGAACCGGGCTTCGTCCAGGGCCGACTTGACCAAGTCCTGAATCTTCATCAGGAGGGTCTTGTCATCCTGGGCCAGCGTCTCGTCGGAGAACACGCTGTCGTCCTCCAGGACGCCGTCACCGACCACAGAGGCACCAACGTGGCGTCTCTTGAGGTTGCTCGGCAGCGTCATGCCATTGAGGCACACCAAGTTGTAGACGAGCGATGCAACGTCCACCATGCCCTTCCCAATCTCGGAGTTGGAGATGGCGATCCCGCTCTCCACGGTGTCGCCCACCTTGAGTTCCCTGGAGACATTCGGAAACGTGGCCTTGATGTACATCTTGCTCGGGGTCACCTCGCAGCTACGCACCGTCAGGTCGCCCGCCGACTGCAAGATCGGCAACGTGACCTTGAAGATGTCGTAGTTGTCGATGCGGCGATAGCGATCAGAGAGGAACGCCCGTGCGTCGCCGTCGAGCGTCCTCACCATGCGGCGCTCGGGGGCCTTCTGGAACCACCCGTTGACGTTGGCATCCAGCAGATCGGGGGCCTCGTTCCTCATGCGATCATAGTACGCCTTCGGAATCTTGACCCTCGCGGCCAACTGGCTGTGGGTGTGCGCCGTGATGGGGAACCGCTCCTTGCTGTCCTCCCCGCTCGGCACGGTGATGCGCGAGGTGCCACGCTCGTCGGTGGCGAACCCCAGGTGCCGGGTGTCGGCGATGAAGTCCTTCTTGCTCGCCGCCTGACGCTCAATCTCCTGCGCCAGATCGGTCAACGATTTACCTTCTCTCATATCCTACTTCCTTTCCTCAGTGAATTGAGCCACCAGAGCCAACCTCTGGCAGCAACGATGGCGGCTATCACAGCCCCCCAGTGGAGGCTCTGTGCCCCCACCAGGATGGCCGCAGCGGCCAGGAGTACCCAATAAAGCAGCATCAGGCCGGGACCTCCTTGCAGGCCCACAGGAACGACCTCCAGCGGGCACGCGTCGGGGAGCCGTGGGTCATCGTCATCATCCTGATGGCCCGGCGCTCCTTGACATGATGCTCCAGCAGCGCGGCATCTTGGCCCCGCGCAGGCCAGCAACTGTCGTAACGCAGCATGTCGAAGGGGAAGTCGCCACGCCCCTCGACCCAGAACTCCTTGATTTCCATGGCTATTCCCCTTCAAAAAGGTGAGAGTAAAATTCGCGCCATTGGGCAAGGACGGTTGCGTCCCCGTCCCCGGTCATGGCATCCCTGACATAATTCTCGCCGTCTTGTGTCAGCGAATTTTCCAGGAATTCCCCGCACGAACCGCAATGGTTTGGGGTGTCGGCCTCGCCCCCGCCGTCGGCGTATGGGCCTTGGGGGTAATCGTCGCCGTGCTTCTCGTAGGGCAATTTTGGGACTTCCGAAAAACGGACCACTTCCAGCTTGTCGGAGATATCACAAGCGCAATCCTCGCAATAGATATCGGCGGCGTAAATCCAGGCGTCCATGGCTACTCCTTTCCTTTGGGTGGTCCGAACCGCCCAATTGGCCCCACGCCGCTCTCTATGGCGCTGGCCACCTCGGTGGCGGTGATGCGGCTGATCTGATCCTTCGACCAGCCCTGCTTGAGCAGTTGCTTCGTCTGCCCCTTGTTGGCCGGTGGCTTCCGTGGCCCCGGCATGGTGTAGCGCACCCGCTGCGTGGCCTCGCGGTGGGGCCGCACGTTCCCAGGCTCTCGCCGCAGGAAGGCGGGGATGTCCAGCAGGTCGTCGTCGCTCATGTCAGCCCTCCTTGTTCTCAAGCATCAGGTCGATGTCCTCATGGTAGGGGCAGAGGGTCCAACCCTCGGCCTTGGCGATAGCGGCGCGGGCCTTGTCGTGTCGGGCAAACGCACCCTTTGCAACGTCATGGCCATGAGCGTTGAGGGCTGCTAGGTAGTCCGGGTGCTGCGTCGCCACGGACAGCATGTCCTCGGCAAGCGCCATCATGTCGCGCAGCGCGGCCACGAGTTCGCCGCAGAGCAGCCGGTAGTGGTTCTCGGTCTCGTACTGGCGCACTGTGTTCTCACCCACCAGCTTGATGAGCCTATCCCGTCCGTCGCTCATGTGTCGCCCTCCTCGTAGTCGCGGGTGATGACGCCGGTCTCGGGGTCGTACGTCCCCATGAAAGACACGATGAAGTCGCGTTCTCTGATCCGCTCCTTGAACTTGTCGATGACCGCATCTATCAGCGTGTCGGGGTCCGTCCCCTCGGGGGCCTCGACGCAGACAAAGCTGTCGGCCTCGAAGTCAAACCCAATCATCTTGTCCATGTTCATCTCCTGGTCTCCGGTGAGCCGGGCCGGGGCAGGGAGGAGACCAATCCACCCGCCCCGGCAGGGGGTGCGCGTGACGCCAAGCAGTGGCGAAAGCGGCTTGCCCCAGTTTCAGTGTGCGTCGCTCCTGATCTTGCGCAGATAAAAGATGTCGATGTCGCCGTCCAGCTTGTTGCGAGTGGCTGAACGCTCGGCCCGTGCGGTTGCTAGACGGTGGGCCTCGTTGCGGCTTCTCGCATGGATGGTGCCGGTGGCCGTCTTGATCTCCGGCCCCCACACGGACGCCTTGAAGCGGTAGCGGTGCCAGGGTCTAAGCATCAGCACTGGCCCTGGCATGAGACAGAGGCCACGCGCTTGATGCCGTTGTCTTCCTTGTCGGCGTTGGTCACATGGCGCAAGCCTCGGGCGATAGCATCCCCGCCGTTGACCATGGCGGCGCCGTACCCTTCTTCGTCCTCGACCTCAACGGTGATCATATATCTAATCCGCCACATGGTTAGGCCCCCTCCTGCTGGGCGTATTTGTGCCGCTTGTATTCCTCAACCATGGCCTCGCCGCCCTCGTTGAGGTAGGTCGCCACGCAGGCCCTGGCGTAGTCCTTGGCCACGGCCTGCCAGTAGGGGGTGAGGTTGTCCAGAAGGGCCTCGCCCTTGGCGATGTTCTTGGGTGCGCTCGCGGCCAGGAGCCACCCGGCCCGCTCGGCTCTATATCGTTTCATGTCCATTTATTTGGTCTCCTCTTTGGTTGCGCCGCTCCAGGCCACTTGCCCGATGTTCTCAAGGGCCTGGAGCATGCCCGTAGTATCGCCGCCCGCTACGTCGCGGCATAGTTCGTTGTTCAAGACGGCGTCGTCATAGCGCCGGGCGATCTCCTTGGCCGACACCCACCGCTCTTGAGGGTAAACGATCAAGAAATAATGCATGGTCTAGCCCTCCTCTGCGATGAGTGAAGCCCGGCGCTTGTTCGCGCCATGGGCGGCGAAGCCGGGGATGGTCTTGCGCTGTTTCCAGCATAGCTGGCACGACAGGCACGTTACGTCGTCGCGGTAGGTCGCCGGGCATTGCACCACCACCCGCCCGGCAGGGGTGCGCGAGGTGCGCTCTGCGTGGTCGTGAGCCAGGAGGGTGACCACCGGCCCAACGTCGAGGTCGGCCAGGGCGTCGGCGTGGGTGATAGAATTCGCTGACAAATTGACGGTGAAACCCTGCGCATTGGCAGCGGCCACGCTCGCCCGGTTGTGGGCGATAGTCATGTCGTGGTGCGTGTAGGTCATGCCCTTGGCCCCTGCCTCACGGCTCGCAATCACGATGCGGTTGAGGGCCGGGGTGTCGATCTCTGCGCTGTCGGGAACACGGGGCAGGTCGCCCGCTTGGTCGTGCCGCCACACCGTACCGGGGGCGAGCGCCCTGATGGCACGGATGAAATCAGCCAGCGATCCGCCGCGCTCGCGGTTGCTGACCTTGCGCCAGTGTATGGCCAGCGGCCCGCCCATGGCGTAACACTCGCCGCCCTTCAGCGGACAGCTATCAGGGCAGCTATCGGCGCTCGTCGTGGACACTGGCATCTTGCCGGTCTTCGCGTTACCGCTCGCGGCTGTGAGATGGTACTGGTGCATCTAGCCCTCCTCTGGCGGGTGGCGCTCGCTGAAGGTGTCCATCCATTCAGTAAGGATGCGGCCCGCCGTGAGGGGGTCCAGGTCAAACTCTGTTTCCAGGTAAGGGCCAGCGCCGTACATGTTGGTGTCGCCGCTCTCGCGGAGCCTGTCGAGAAACAGAAGGTGCTGCTCTGTGGCTTCGGGCTTCATGTCGTGGTCTCCTCGTTGGTGGTCTCAAAGGTGCAGCCCCAGCGGGCCAAGGCTGCACCCCAAAGATCACCCTATTCGGTGGGCGTGTCCTCGACCACGAAGGCCGGGCGGATAACTTGGGTCTCGACCACGTTGTTGTTGTCGTCCAAGCTGCTGATGGTAGCGGCGGGAATGATGCCGCAGCCGGGGAAAGTGACGCCCTCGCGCAGCGTCTCCAAGCTCATGGTCGGCTCCTGGGTCTCGCCCTCGTCGTTGGTCCCCAACACCAGCCCCTTGTTGGCCAGCGGCTGCGGGTAGCCCTCAAGCTGAAACAGGGCCTTCGGCTCCGCGAATAAGCCGTTATCGTCAACGTAGACGGTGTCGCGCTCATTGTTCAGCACCACGCAGTCAAAGCAGTGGCAATCGATCAGGTCATAAATGGCCTGGATGCTGTTGGTCTCATAGTCGCAGGTGACTTCGGTCACCGTCTTGGCGAAGGGATCGATAAGGTATGCTTTCATCGTGGTCTCCTCTTGGTTGGTTGCAGGGCCTTATTGACGCCGCCGCTCCGTCTGCACGGCGGCGCTGATAAGGCTCTGGGCTACGCTGCTTCGTCTTCCTTCTTCAGCATGCCCCAGGCGTCGAGGAACTTGTCGGCCATGGCCTCGTTCTCCTCGCCGTGGGCCTTCTCCAGGGCCTCTTTGATGGTCTTGCGCTCGTCCTGTATCGCCCGCTCCTGGCCGTCGTATTCGATCAGCGAGAACAGGAACTTTTCATACTGCTCAATGTCGCAGAACACATGGCACAGGTTGGGCCGCAGATAGAGCCGCTTGCTGCGGTCATCCGATGCAGAGTGGGCCAACTTGGAGTAGCTACCGTGCGTCTCCTGGTAGGCCGCGAACATCTCCGGGTGGGCGTCGGTGAAAGAGCGATGGCCGTAGACCTCGACCACCTTGAGAACCGCCCGGTCGCTCATGTAGCGGGGCTTGATGTTGATCTCGCCTTCGCCCCGGTAGAGCCATGTGCGGAGGATGGATACACCGCTGCGGCGCACCTCGCACACTAGCTTGCCGTTCAGCGGGTGCCATTGGGTAGTCTTCTTGCGCTTGGCCTCCTGGGCGTCGGTGGTGAGAGCCGCAATCTTGGCCATCTTCTCGTCGGCGGTAAGGTTGGGGTCCGCCGTGATCCCCTCGATTTTGTCTGCTAGTGTTGCCACGGTAGTCTCCTCTGGTGGGTGGTTGCAGGGTCTCAAAGGTGAGTGAGCCGCCGCAGCGGCCCACCCTTCAGAGCCTATAAACTAGTGCGTCGTCGCCTCGCGCCGCTCCCGGCTCTGCTCCTCGTACTCGCGGGCCTCTTGAAGCCACATGGTGAACGCCTTGACCATGGCCTCGTCGGCCCCGGCCATGTAGAAGTGGGCCGTCATGCCAGCGGCAACCTGGAGCGTCGCCATAACGATGATGGTGTCGTCCACCTCGCCGTTGTGCAGCATCTTGGTTGTCGCGGCCAGCGCATGACGCGCCGCCGCTATCTGTTCGTCTTGTTGCTGGGTGGTTAGTGTTGTCATCGGTCTCCTCCTCACAGGTTAGCTAGAAGCAGGGTGGCCCCGGTGGCAAACGCCGCCACGGCCAGGAGCAACGTCGGGTCAGTAAAGAGCGTCATAATAAGGTGTGCCTCGCTTTCGACAGCGTGGTGGTGAGCCGCCGCAGGGTGGCGTCATCCATCCCGTTGACGGCTGCGCAGACGATGTGGGCCAAGACGCGTCGCCTGTCGGCATCCTGGCGGCTGTTGTCCGGGGAGCAATTCTCCAGCACCAACATCCCATTGGCATCAACAATGTCGCTGTTGCGGAAACTCTCCGTGATGACGGACCACGGCCTGGGCCTGGACGCGAAGACCCTCATGATGCACCTCGACGGATGAAGGCGTCCACGCTCATAGGGTCGCCGTGCGGGTTGCGGGCATCCGGGAAGGATGGCGGGAAGAACTCCGTGCGGCATGGGGTGCAGATCACGTCGCGACCAACCTGATGGCTGTCCACCTGGAGCATGTCCCCGCATGCGTCGCACACGGGATCGGCTCTGTCGATGTCGGGGACGATGATGGGGGTGGGTCTGATCATGCGTCGCCCTCCTCATCCAGCAGGGTTTCGATGACGCCCCAGCCAAGCTCAATGGAGCGGGCAACAATGTGCTCGCGGTTCCTGTCGAGGAACGCCTCGCACTGCTCCATCGTCCAGTTCTCGCGCAGCGTGGCGATGTCGCCCGGCCCCCATACGATCTTCGGGCGGCTGACGAGGCATTCGAGAACTAGGTCAGCGTCGCGCTCTGCCGCCCGGTCAGCGGCCACCTCGTCGTGTGCCTCCTCCTCGTCGGCGGCCACGCCCGCCATGGTGATAAGGGTAACGGCGGTAACGAGATGGTCTTGCGCTTCTTTAGTCTTAGGCGTCGAGCCCGCTTTATCCATGGAGCGGATCACCATTAGCAAGGCCCAACACGCCGCCTTGGCTGCGTCGTCGGGAAGGGTGATGGTAAGGTCTTTGGTCACGGCGTGGTCTCCTCTGTTGAAGTGTCCAGCGCAGTATCCTCCTCTGAGGCGGGGATGTCAAGCACTAATGCCGGGTATTATATAGGGGTGGAAAACCATGCCCTTCCCCCCGCTTGAAGGGATACGTCGCGAACGTAGTCCGCGCCTTGCCCTTCGATGATGCCAATCAGGTGGGCCACATCCTGCGCCCCGGCCACGAAGCGACAAGAGCCGCAGCGGACGAGACACTGGGTGAGCCGGGTGCGGTCATCCTGGGCCAGAGCCGTTACGTCGTCTTCGGCCAGGAAACCGTGCTGGTCGGAGCGAACTCTGGCCAGCACAGCCATGGCATCCGTATGGATGCTGTTGGGGAAGGCACCCATCAGACCGACAGCCTGTAGGCCCAGCGGACGCCCGCCTTGTTCGCGCCGACCTTCATCAGGGCCAGGGCCACGATACCGATCATGTCCCGGTCACCCTCGCCTAGCTGGGCAAGCACCGCCATGTAGCGGCCATAGCTATGCTGGGTCGTGGGATGGGGATCACTCTCTATCTTGTCAACGAGCGGCGCAAGCTCCTTGCCAATGTCGGCCACGATGGCGTCAACCTTGGCGCTGTCTGTATTGTCTTTGGCCACGGCTTGGTCTCCTCTAGTGGTTGTCAAAGCGGAGCGCGTCAGCAGCATCCCCGGCCCGCTCATAATCCGGGTAGTCATCCTTGAGAGCGCATGACGGACAGACAAGAAAGCCCCGCACCTCGACGCTGTCACCGATGAGGTCTTGGTCGCAGAATTCACAAAGCATCTCTAGGTAGTCCATCTTGGTCTCCTCAAGGTGTCAGCGCAGTATCCTCCCATCAGGGGAAGAAGTCAACAACAAAAGACCCCTTATATAAAGACGGGGATAAATCGTGCTCTGAAACCCGCACAAACACTAGAGCCGCCGCACAGGAGCCCCGTAGAGCCCCCTCCTTCCCGGCAGCACCAACCATACCAGAAGACCCCAGCATGGCCACTCAGCGGCCAGCCTAGAGCCTCAAATTTGACACCCAAGCCCCAAACCTGACAAAATACCCTCACGCATGCACGACGCCTGCACGGGGATACTTAGCCTTGACCTACCAAGAAGAGGCCACACATATCTACCTCGACGGGACCGGGAACGTCACTACCCAGCCCCAGGGACGGGGAAGGCCCACAGAGTACACACCCACAATCATCCTCGTCATCATCCAGCGCATCAGCGAAGGCACCACCCTCGCCGAACTGGTCAGCGATCCCGCCATGCCGGACAGAACCACGATCCAGAGATGGATGCGAGACAGAGCGGATTTCCGCACAGCCCTCTCCCACGCCCGCGAAGCCGCCGCCGATGGAATGGTCCGCCAAGCCTGGGAACTTCTGGGGGGGGCCACCAGGGAGACGGCCAGCGTCGCCCGCGAACAAGCCGCCCACCTCCGATGGCGAGCGGCCCGCATGGCCCCACAAGCATATGGTGACCGGGTGCAGATAGGCGGGCACGTTACCCACGAGCATACGATCAACGATCGCAAGCCCGATTGGCTGAAGGCACGGGTGGCCCATGTCGCTGCACCCCTCCTCGACCATGAGCCCACACCCACACCACATGATGACGATGATGATGACCCCTCCACCGCGCCAGACTGGGACTGATGCACATGCCCACGCCCACGCAGCAGCACATCAACGGCCACGACGCAGGCGCTTATGCGATGGCGATGGGCCGGGCATTCCGCATTAAGCCGAAAAGGAACCCCGCGCCACAACGGATCGGCATATCGGGCAACCGCTGCGTCGGGAGAAGCTCATGATAGAGAGAGGGACTGTACAGGAGGCCGTGAATATTTTTGTGAATAAATTGCTGTGTGTTTTGTAAATCTGGCTGGGTGACCGTATAGGCATGCCCCCATATTTTTCGCTGAAATATTTTTTGCGATTGGTTATGGTTTGTTGCTGGCTGGTATTTGCGTTTGGGTTTGCGTATCGTGCTGCTGGTTCATTACTGGATAATTTGTAGCACCCCCCTCTTACTCCCCCCGCTGGAATGTGGTATTGATGGGTTGATGGGCTTTCCGGCTCATCACGTTTCCTCCCTAACTAGGCCCTGGCTTAACCGCCGGGGCTTTTTTTGTTGACAATAGTCCTGGGGTTCTTATTCTCCTCCTCGTGCAACGGCTGGAGGGCTTCATGAGCAAGGAGGACGGCGAATGAAGTGCGGCCTGTCCAAGATCATGTGGGAGCACCTTGAGCGATTAGCATTGGAGAAGGAGTCCTGATGGACGGTGCCGAGCGGTATCACGTCAAGAGGGCCTCATGACCGCCCTCAACCTGACCGAGACGCAGAGGCGGGCTCTGTGGGTGGCTCACAAGCACAGGGCCTTACGCATGCGTGGGGGCTACGGCAACCCGGCCACAGCGCCAGCAGGGAAGGCGGGCGTCGGCTGGTTCGCCAGTCGGACCATCCACTCCCTGGAGAAGCGCGGCCTCATCCAGTCCGGGGAGTATTTCAACGTATGGACCATCTCGCCCACTGGGCTGAAGGCGGTCTTCCGCATGAGGACGGCACATGGTTGACAGCGAATGCGAACTGGCGGTCTTGCGGGCTGACTTCAACGTCCCCCTGACCTACGAGGAGTTCTGCCAGGACAAGAGCCTGGAGATGCACACCGACAAGGCCAACCTCGCCTACCGCGACTACTACGGGGCATTCAGAGATGATGAGACTTGAGGACCTGGAGGACGGCCAGCTTACCGCCGATGGCCTGGAGGACGCCATTGTCGGGATCGGCTATCGGTGCGGCCAGATACCCCTGGTGGTCTACAGCGTCGAGAAGTGCATCGAGATATTCATGAAGCGGGACGGCATGTCCGAAGAGGATGCGTGGGAGTTTTTTGAGTTCAACACGGCTGGAGCGTGGGCCGGAGAAGGCACCCCGATCTGGCTCTACAGGCTGGAGGAAGATGATGGCAACGAAAGCGCAGATGCAGACAGAGATCGATCACCTGAAACAGCGGTTGCGGGCGGCAAATGAGGAGTCTGGCCGAACGAGGGAATGGGGCGACGAGGCCCGCAAGGAGTTGGAGGACTGCCAGACCCAGTTTGGTCGGTTGCTCTCCGAGAAGGCCCGCCTCCAGGGCTACATCGACCGCGTCAGGGAGAGCGAGGGCAGCCTCGACATAGCCACCACCCTTGACGACCTCCAGGGCAAAGAAGGGCTCCGCTACCCCGACGACATCTCGCTGGACGCCAAGGGCAGGCGCATGGACAATTACCGATGACCGGCAAGCGCACCCCTGACATGTCCGTCATCGAGGAGTGGCGGCGCAAGACAAAAAGAGACAACGTCGTCAGTGGCGCGTTCATTGTCGCGCTCATCGTCTTGATCGTTGGCGTCGTATCTTGGGCGTGGCCATGAAGACACGCATCTTGTTCTTGGCCGTCTTCGCCGCCATGCTGATCCACGGACCCGAATACTGGATATGGATACTATTAAATTGACACCCCCCCCACATCTAGTGGTAGTGTCCCGGCCCCATGGGATTACAGGCACTGGTTCGGTACGCCGAAACGCACGGGAAGTGCGCGTTTCTCTTCGCCATTCGCGCCCCCCGAGCACCCCAGACCCGACCAGAAAAACTCCGGGTATTGTGGGCCGAAGGGATGTCGGCCAAGAACATTGCCTCCGAGCTTGGCTACACCCTGGGTTCCGTCTATGCTACGGTTTCGCGCCTCGGCCTCCCCAGGCGGCGCAAGAGACGGGTGGTGGTCAAGGTCATCACCAAGGAGGAGCGCACAGAGATAGATCAATGGCTGGCCACTCACGGAGCTACCCAGTGTCCAGAGCGGTACGCCGAGCCGGTGGACGGAGACTGGAGGGGCCACAACAATTTCCCCAAGTGCATGGGACACCTCATGCCAGATCGATGAAAGGTTGGACAATGACAGAAGTTCCCGGCGACAACACCGTAGCGAATCTGAAGGCCCGCATCGCCAAGATTCAGGCCGTCGAGGCCGAGATCGAGGAGAAGAAGACCGTCATCCGCGAGTTCTACAAGGCGGCCAAGCAGGAGGGCCTGGACACCAAGGTCATGCGCAAGATGGTCCGGGAACTGAAGATGGAGCCCGACCTCCTGGCTGTCGAGCTATCGACCTCCAACTCCTACCGCCACGCCCTCGGCATCCTCGGCGACACCCCCCTCGGGCAGGCCGCCCTGGTCGCCGCAGGGATCGAGCCCGCGCCCCCGCCGCCCACGGAGAACGTGATCGACGCCGAAGCGGCCTTTTCCTGATCTCCTGGCGGCCCTGGTCGCTGGTCACAGGGCAACGGGTGTCGCTCTAACAGGCTGGCTTAAAGGAGCCTCGCTGAATTCTTCCACCGAAAAGCCAATATGCAGGCCCGTCGAACACCCCGGCGGGCCACCCCTTGCCAAAACCCCCCTTGACGCGGCACAGTGTATGAATGCCTCTGAAAAGCCTCAAACAGGGCACCGACCCGGAGATCGTCCGTCTCTGGTCCATGCCGCGCCTGGAGGTGGAGAGCCTCTACGACGAGGTCTTCGAGCGCAACGACCGTGCAGAGGTCCGCTGGTTCGCCCGCAATGACAGATATTTTCTCCTCACCTGCATACTTCGTAGACCAGATGTTCGCGACGACTTCCTATTTGATAGAATCCGTGAAGTGGAAGCGGACCCTGATGACTACATCGATGTCTGGGCCAGAGAACACTACAAGTCCACGATCATCTCGTTCGCAGGGAATATTCAGGACATACTCGTCGATCCAGAAATCACGATTGGCATATTCTCTCATAACAGACCCATCGCTAAAGACTTTCTTAAGCAGATCAAGCTGGAATTTGAGGAAAATGCGTTCCTCAGAGAGCTTTTTCCAGATATCTTTTGGGACCGTCCTGACCGGCAAGCGCCTCGCTGGGGAGAAGAAGCTGGCATCGTGGTACGACGGAACACCAACCCCAGGGAGGCTACAGTTGAAGCGTGGGGCCTCGTTGACGGTCAGCCCATCGGCAAGCATTTCAGGAAATTGGTCTATGACGACGTGGTGACCGACAAATCGGTTGGCACCCCGGATATGATCAAAAAGACCACGGCATCGTTCGACCTGTCCCGGTATCTCGGAGTTCGGCGTGGCGGACGCAAGCAGATCGTCGGCACCCGGTATCATTTTGCGGACACCTACGGCCAGCTTCTCAAGCGCGGCCTGCTCAAGGAGCGCCGTTATCCGGCCACTGACACCGGGAAATTCGACGGCAAACCCATCTTCCTGACCCAGAAGCAGTGGGACGAGGAGCTTCGCCAGCCGAAGGGCGTCGTCGCGGCCCAGATGCTGTGCAATCCCATCGAGGGCGCGGAGACCAAGTTCGATCCCCGTCTGCTCCAGTTCTGGACGGTCAGGCCGAAGGTCCTCAACGTCTACATCCTCTGTGACCCGTCGAAGGGCCGGTCAGCGACCTCCGACAACACCGCCATCGCCGTCATCGGCCTCGATGTGGGCCGCAACAAGTACCTCCTCGACGGCTGGTGCCACCGCATGACCCTCTCCAAGAGGTGGCAGGTGGTGAGGGATGCCTACCGGCGCTGGTCGCGCATGCAGGGGATCGGCGTCGTTGAGGTCGGCTACGAGCAGTTCGGCATGCAGACCGACATCGAGTATTTCGAGGAGAGGATGACCCATGAGGGCATTCACTTTCCCATCACGGAGGTCAACTGGCCGCGCTCTGGGCCGAAGTCCAAGATTCAGCGGATCGAGCGCATGGAGCCCGACGTGCGTATGGGCCGCTTCCGGCTCCCCAACGTCTTCACGGTCGAGGCTGACGGCACCATGACCCCCTACGACCCCAAGGGGACCAACGCCGCCAGGGAGGCCATCGAGAAGCAGGAGGCGTGGCGCGTCGCCCGCTCCATCCACAAGATCGACGAGGACGACCACGTCTACGATTATCTGGCCAAGTTCATGGAGGAGTTCGTCTTCTTCCCGGCGGGCATGGATGACATCCTGGACTCTATCTCCCGCATGTACGACATGAAGGCCAACCCGCCACAGAGCTACGACGAGAGCCCATTCGGCGACAACCCCCTGGAACCAGAAGTCTTCGCAGACGGCGTTTAGTGGACAGAAGAGCGAGAATATCGTTAAGTAAAAGTGTAACACTGGAGGCTGGAAGTGATCGAATCGCAGATCGACATGCACGGAGATACGGTCCTTGTTGGGGATGACATTTGGGTGGACGCACATATTGTCGGCGGTGGGGTGGTTAAGGGTCTGGTGACCGTCACTGATTTTGAGAGCGGCTATTGCGTCTATAACCAGAACGGCAATCGCAGCAAGACCTTGAGCACACACGTTTCAAAGAGGCATCCCAATGGCTAGTTCATCCACCAAATTCTCCTGGCGAGAGATCGTCGAGAAGGCCGAGAAGGACGACAACTACGACTACGAGAAGCTCTATCCCGTGGTCTACCAGTTCTCCGGCAACGTCCAGAAACGCTCCGCCGGGCCAACAAAGGGCATCTACGATCCGACCTGATGGCAGATCATGACACCCAGTACGATGCGCTCCCCGAGGCCATGAAACCCTTCATCACGCGCCAGGAGTTTCGCTGGCTCTCGGACGAGGAGAAGCTGAACCTCCAGGCGCAGATGACCGAGCCCGACGAAGAGGAAGCGTTCTGATGGCCGAAGAGTACCGAGCCATAACCAGCCTCAACCCCAACGAGTTGAAGCCTGACCTGACGTTGCACAACGAGTGTCTGGAAATCCTTCACAGGCACTATCCAGGCTGGGCATGGCATGTCGAGGTCCTCCAGGGGCTGGTCATCGTGCGCAACCTGGACCTCAATCGCAACAAGCCGTGGGGCTTCGGCATGAAACGTGACATGATGGACGTGGACCTTAAGTGCGTCATGCGCGGCGGAGGAGAGGTCCTCGAAAGGTTCAAGAGGTCTCGGCGCGGTTTGAAGCCCGAAGAGTACCTTGAGGCCCTGCCGACGTGGCCCTTCTTGCAGCCGGAGATGTAGCATGGTCAAGGTCAGACGACAGGATACCCCGGCTGTAGAGGACGCCTCCCTGGGCGACGCCGCCGACAAGCTCCTTACCAAGATGGGCGAGGATGCGCTTCCCACCAAGGACGACGATCATACCAAGGACGGGCCGCCGGAGCCCCTGCAACTGGCCCGCAGAGCCTACGAATCGAGCACCGACTTCGTGGACTCCAGCCTTCGGTCCCAGTGGGAGCGTAACGAGCGAGCCTTCTACAGCCGCCATGCCTCCGGCTCCAAGTACCTGTCGTCCAAATACAAGACCCGCTCCAGGCTCTATCGGCCCAAGACCCGGCACATGATCCGCTCCGGTGAGGCCCAGATCGCCGCCTCCTACTTCTCCAGCCAGGATGTGATCGCCGTCACACCCTGGAACCCCAGCGACAAGAAGCAGGTGGCCACGGCGGAGCTTCAGAAGGAAATCCTCCAGTATCGCCTGACCTCCCCGTCCCAGAAGGTCGGCATCCCCTGGTTCCAGACCGTGGTGGGTGCCTACCAGGACGCCGCCAAGTACGGCTCCGTGGTCTCCAAGCAGTGGTGGGAGTACACCACCCGCGAAGAGCCGGAAATGGTCGGCATGCAAGATGAGTTTGGCAACGAACTCGTCGATGAGAACTACAACCCCATCCTTGAGCAGAAGATGAAGACCATCGTGGTCAGGGACCGCCCCCATGTGGACCTGATCCCCATCGAGAACGTCCGGGTGGACCGTGGTGCCAGTTGGCTCGATCCCATCAACTCCAGCCCCTACTGCATCATCCTCTACCCGATGTACGTCTATGAGGTCGAGGAGCGGATGAAGGAGCAGCCGGGCAAGTCAACGGCCCCGCCCTGGCACCAAGTGGACAGGACAAGGCTCCGCGCCTCCGCCGATGACCACAACTGGGACTCGACGCGGTCTCACCGCGAGGGCAGCCGCCAGGACTCCAGGGAATCGGAAATCCAGATCGACGAATACAGCATCGTCTGGGTGCATGAGAACTTCATGAGGTGGGAGAACCGGGACTACGTCTGGTGGACATCCGGCGTCAACGACCTGCTCTCCGACCCCGTCCCCACCGAAGAGGCATACCTCCACGCCGATGAAGAGCGCCCTCTCGTCATGGGCAACCTGCTCATCGAGACCCACAAGGTCTATCCATCAGGCAAGCCGGAGATCGTCCAGGAGCTTCAGCGCGAGGCCAACGACATCGCCAACCTCCGCATCGACAACATCAAACTGGCCCTGATGAAACGCTTCCTGGTGCGGCGAGGCAAGCAGGTCGATCTGCGCTCCCTCCTCCGTGCGTCCCCCGGTGCCATCACCTTGGTGTCGGACATCGAGGGCGACGTGAAGGAGATGGAGACCCGCGACGTGACCGGCGGCAGCTTCCAGGAGCAGGACCGCATCAACGCCGACTTCGACGACCTAGCGGGCGTCCAGTCGGCCCAGGGCACCATTGCCTCCAACCGGCGCATGAACGAGACCGTGGGCGGCATGCAGTTGATGGCCGGGGCAGCCAACAACATCGGCGAGCTTGACCTGCGCGTCATCACCGAGACCTGGACCGAGCGGGTGCTGCGCCAGTTGATCAACATGGAGCGCCACTACGAGAGCGACACCACCCTGATCGCCATCGCTGCCGACAAGGCCCAGCTATTCGAGCGGCACGGCATCAGTCAGATCAACGACCAGATGATGAACCAGGAGGCCATGGTGAAGGTCAACGTCGGCATCGGAGCCACAGACCCCATGCAGCGCCTGGAGAAGTTCATGATCGGGGCCAAGGCCATCGGCGAGATATTCGGCGAGGAAGCCCGCATGCTGGCCGACTTCGAGGAGTTCGCCAAGGAAATCTTCGGCCCTCTGGGCTACCGGGACGGACAGCGATTCTTCAAACTTGGAGAGCAGGACCCGCAGGTCCAGATGCTCCAGAAGAAGCTCGAAGAACTCCAAGACCAGTTGGACAAACGCATCGTCGATGTCGAGGGCAAGAAGGCGGTTGCCCAGATACTTGGCCAGTCCCGCCAGAGCCAGCAGGAACTGGAGAACAAGGGCAACATGGACACCACGCAGCTTGAAGGCATGGTGAAGATGATGATCCAGAAGGAGATGGCTGCCTCCTCTGAACGGCAGACGGAAGCCAAGGGGTCCTCGGACTTGACGAAAGAGAACGCCCGCAATATGGCTAACGTCATTCAAGAGATGATGAAACAGGCTGGAGCCAATGAAATTGCCCAATCAAGACCAGAACCTAGACCAGGAAACGGAACAGCAAGCAGCGAATGAGGAAGCGGCGGTTTCTGCTGCCGTCGATGCCCTTCTCGCTATGCGCAACTCCGAAGGCTGGGCGATTCTCATGGCCCAACTCCACAAGGACGTGGAGGAGGCGAAGGAGGAATTTGAAGGCTGTGACGTAACAGATGTTGACAAAATGCGTAAGATTCAGAATAGGATTACTAGAGCACGGTGGTTTGAAGACACCCCTCAAGAGCTAATTTTGAGTGGTGCCTCCAAGGAAGAATTAGCGCAAGCAGAGGCTGAATTAGTCGAAGATGGCCAGGAAGCCGAAGAGTGATGCGCAGGAAAATGTCCCTTCAGCGGACCCCAATGCGCCGGAGAACGACAAGTCACTGAACTTGATGGACCGCCGTGCCGCTGTCCTTGAGGACGTGGCCGACACACGCCGAGAACAGCTTGCCGGTGAGATCGAGGAAGGCCCCGACGCTTTGGCCCAGGAGCCGGAGGTAGGCGAGGGCCTCGATCCAGAACCCGAGCCGCAGGCGCTGCAACCCCAAGAACCTTTAGCTCCAGAGACGGAGCCTCTGGCCGCCGAGCCAGAGCCAGCAGCCCCCCTCTCCACGGACGAGCCCGGCGACGACACCATGATCACCTTGATGGTCGATGGTGTCCCCACCCAGAGGAGCCTGGGTGAGCTAAAGGCCACCGGCCAGATCGAGGGGGCCGCCCGGTCCCGCCTCGCAGAGGCCCAGGAATCTCTTACACGCATCCAGAACATCGAGCGGCAAGCGCAGGGAGCGCAGCCGCCGCAAGAAGCAGAGCCACCTGCTGCCCAGGCCGAACCGGCAATCGATTACACCGAGTTGGTCCGGTCCATGCAGTATGAGGACCCGGAGGTGGCGGGTCAGAAGTTCAAGGAGATGGTTAATAATCTCCAGGCGACGGGATCACAGGTTGACCCCGACGTTATCGTCCAGCGAGCGGTTCAAGTCTCAAGAGATGAGACAGAGTGGCGCGAGGCGCTCGCGAGCTTTGGTACAGAGTACGGTGATATCCTCAACGTCCCCAACGAGCACCTGGGACACATGGTTGGCACTGTAGTCCAAAACACCATCATGGGTGAGCTAAGAGCGGCGCAAGCGGAGCAACGACCGCGTCGGTCTTGGAACCACATCTTGGTAGCAGCGGGCAATACAGCCAGATCAGCCTTGCAGTCCTGGGGAACCGCAGGCGCACAGGACTCTCCGAACGACCCGCCAAGGCCGAAGCCAGGAACCACCGTTGTCGTTGATCCTGCAAAGGAGATGCGAAAACGGGCAACCGTCAACCCCCCGGCGGCGCGAGGTGTCCAGACTCCGGCCACAGCGCCAGCTAACTCTGATCCAGAGGCCGTGATCAACGCCTCCAGAGCGGCTGGCATTGCGGAGCTTATCAAGGACCGAAGCGACCGCCGTTTGCAATAAGGATAAGGCAAATGGCAGGCCAACTATGGGTCACTAACTCTCTCGGCGGCTTCATGTACGCCGACAAGCTCTCTCGGGAATTGCGCATGGCAGTCCAGCCGATGTGTAAGTTCCGCCAGTTCTCCGATGCCCGTGACGCGACGAAGAGCCGCAACCAGGATGGCAACATGCTGGGCCGTGGCGACCTCTTCACCTGGAACGTCTACAGCGACATTGGTGAACAGGGCGGGACCTTGGTCGAGACGACCACGATGCCCGAGTCGAACTTCACGATCACGCAGGGTACGCTGACCGTGAACGAGTATGGCAACAGCGTGTCCTACTCCGGCAAGCTGGACGATCTGTCCGAGCAGCCCGTTCGCAACATCATCCACAAGGTGCTGAAGAACGACACCAAGAAGTCGTTCGACATCGCCGCCCACGCCGAGTTCGACCGCGCCCAGTTGCGCTTCGTCCCGTCCTCGGCTGGCACCTCCACCACCGCCGTCGATGTCACGGCAGACGGCACCGCGACCGCGACCAACAACATCTCCTTCCGCGCTGGCCATGCACGGGCCATCTCGGACGCCATGAAAGAGCGCAACATTCCGCCGTTTGTCGGTGATGACTTCGTCGCCGTCTCCTGGCCGACCACGCTGCGCGACTTCAAGACGGAGTTGGAGGCGGTTCACCAGTATTCGGAGCTAGGGTTCTCCCTGATCCATGCCGGTGAGATCGGTCGCTACGAGAACATTCGGTTCTGCGAACAGACCTTCATTCCGAAGGGCGGGGCCAATGACTCCACCACCTGGAACGCCAGCGCAGGCACCGCCGACGCCTGGGACGGAGGCGACTCCGACTGGATGTTCTTCTTCGGTGACGACACCATCGCCGAGGGCATCGTGATCGCCGAGGAGATGCGAGGGAAAATCCCCTCCGACTTCGGACGGTCGAAGGGCATCGCATGGTACGCGCTGGAGGGCTACGGCCTCGTCCACGCGGACACTGCGGCACAGGCCCGTATCGGCAAGTGGGACTCCGCCGTCTAGGCGGACCCAGCTAAACCGGGGGCCTTCCTCCCCGTCCAGTCATTTGTCCTGCGTGAGAGGCCGCGCAGGAGAGGAACAGAGCAATGGTCAAACGTATCAAGACTTACGACCACCCCAACTACCTCGTTCAGCGCGAGAAGAGCGGGCCGTTGGTTGCGGCAGCCGTCAGCAGCTTCGTCCACTTCAACTTCTTCCAGAAGTCCCGCATCCGGGGCGTCCACTGCACGGTCCTCACCCAGGGCACGGCAACCGCCACCCCGGCAGACGCGGCGCTGGAGGTCTCGCTGTTCGGCTCGAACGGCACCACCTCCATTGCCAATCTCGCCTACGGCACCTTTACCGCTGGCCGTGCCCTGCATGCCACCGTGACCGCGACCGTTGAGGCCAACAACGGCGTCCGCTTCGCCAAGAAGCTCGATGCCACCGGGATCACGGCTCCGTATCTCGAATACGAAGTCATGCCCGACGCCTCGTTGAGCTAGGAATACCGGGTTTAGGGGGGCTTCGGCCCCCCGGCCCACCACTTCAAAGGCTGGAACCTCATGAAGATTGCGTATGTCGTGTTCGCCAGGGACAAAGCGCCCTGGATCGAAGAGTGTATCCGTAGCATCCTCCAACAGAAGGCCGACGTTGAGTTCGTCTTCTCCGACCAGGGCTCGACCGACGACACCCTGGCCATCATCAGGAAGGTCTGCGATGAGTATAATGGCCCCAACAAGATCACCATCCTGGAGTGCCCCGTCACGGAGCCCAAAGGTCGTCGTGGCCTTATTGAACACATCAACTGGCTCGCGGATCGTCTCGACCACGACTTCTGGATCACCTGCGCCGCCGATGACATCGACACCCGTAACCGTGCCGAGAGAACGATTAAGTGTCTCGGAACTCTTGATAAGGTTCCCATGTTCCTTGGATCGGCCCAGCGATTCGTCGGGCCGAACGGTGAAAATAACGGTGTTACCGCGCATCCGATGGAGTCCATGTGGATAAGCCCCTACACGCACCTTGAGCAGATGGTGGGCTCCAGTTGCTCCGGGGCGTGGAGTTCGGAGTATTTCACCAAGTTTGGCAAGATGCCCGATCAGGCCCTGGTGGACATCCACATGCCGTTCTGCGCCGCTCTCTGCGACAGCTTCTACTTCCTCCAGGAGTATCTGCACTCCTACGTTAAGCGCGAGGACCCCAACAATACGGGCCTCGAAGGCCGCATGCGCTTGGCCAAGACCGACGATGAGAGGCAGCAAATCCGCGAAATGATCCTCTTCGAGTTGGCCGGTAGCGCCTTTCTATGCTTGGACACAGCCCAGAAATTCAAGGAACAGAACGGGCCGTCTGAAGAATTGGATATGACTTTGACCTATTTACATAGTAAGGTTATGGCACAGTGTAGCGGATGGTTTGAGCAGAGACATGAAATGACCAGAGCCCAGATCAGGCCGCGAGTGAATCCATTTTGAGGATTGTACGATGAGCAAAGAAATCGGAACCACCCTCAAGGGCAGCGCCCACGCCAACAGCCACAAGGGCATGGACCGCGCCGACCTCGGCCAGGGCTACCACGACGCCCAACCCGAGCGGGAAGATATTGGCTGGCAAGACGAATTCGGTCTCGATGCCCACCGGAGCGGCGGATTTCTGAGCCGCCCGCACTGGAAGGGCGACATCAAACGCAATTGAGGAGATAGTCATGGGCGGCAGCACTTTAGAAGGGTCCGACAAAGCGGGCCGCAACAAGCCTTCCGATCTGGATGGCGCGGGGTATTCGTCGGTGAGCTACCGTCCCGATTACTCCCTGAAGAAATCATTGCAGGGATGCAGTGAAGAGGACCTGAAAACCGGGTTCAAGAAGGCCAACTCAAACGTCAGCGAAGGATATTGACTATGAAGGGCAAAGCACGGAAAGGCGGCGGGCACGGTCCTGGACTCGGCCCGGCGATGAAGAAAAACCCCAACGAGACGCCGAATGTCAACGACGCCCCCGAGGGTCCTCACGCTCATTTCCTGGGTCACACCGGGGACGGCGGGATGTCTGGAAGCGAGAAGGTGTCCTCGAAGGGGCAAACCTTCCACTTCAAATAAGCGCCTCGGCTACCAAAACGAGGCTGGTCGGGGCGGCTGTGATGGCCGCCCCCTTTTCTTATGGAGAACATCATGGCTGGAAAACAAGAGAAGTTCCGCGCAGAGATCGATCTACGGAAACCCCACGCCCAGACCTACGGCGTTAACCCCTACCGCTACACCCAGGACGGCAAGTATTTCTCCGACAATCGCATGGAATGCACCGCCGCTGGGGAGCCGGTCTTCACGGAGCCGAAGAAGGGACCTGCTGCGGACCCTGGTTTGGACCCCGTGGTTGAGCCCGACGAAGACGACAGTGGCTTTGAGGGCTAGGCGATGGTGTGGCGTCCAGACGCTGGTAACTCCTTTCAAAACGAGGCTGGCAAGATCAAACATTTGATCGTGGGCTATACGCGGGGTGATGTCCTCGACGTTGGCTGCGGTCCCTTCAAGGCGTTCCCTCACTTCATAGGCGTGGATCGCGCCAACGTGGACCCCGGTCAGAACCCCTGGAGGACGGACGTTCGCAAAGAATGCACCGATCTGGCCATGTTCGGCGACCGCTCAATGGACGCGGTCTTCTCCTCGTTCCTCCTCCAATCGATAGTCCACCCGGAAGACGCTCTCAAGGAGTGGTGGAGGACGATCAAGGTGGGAGGCCATCTGGTCCTCTACCTGCCCCACGCCACCTTTTACCCCAATCTGGACTCAAGCAGCCCTGATGGCGAGGAGGAGAAGCCGAAGACCCACGACTTCTATCCTGAAGACATCATCGCCGCCATGGAACTGATCGGCGGCTGGGACTTGGTCGAGAACCAGGAGCGCAACGAGCGCGACGAATACGCCTTCTTCCAGGTCTACAAGAAGCGGAAGGGCAGCAAACACCACCACACCTGGAAGAAAAAGGCCGAGGACAAGCGCGAGAGGTGCCTCGTCATCCGCTACGGCGGCATTGGTGACCTCATCATGGTGGCCAGCATCCTCCCCGCGCTCAAGGCGGAGGGCTACCACATCACGATGAACACCCACCCCAACGGGCCGGAGATACTGGGCGAGGACCCCAATATCGACGAGTTCCTCATCCAAGACCCCAATCAGGTGCCCAACGAGGACCTGGGGCCGTACTGGCTCAACCAGGGCTGGGAATACGACCGCATCGCCAACCTGTCGGAGAGCGTCGAGGGTGCCCTGCTGACCATGGCGGGACGGCATAGTCACGCTATCTCCAAAGAAGCCCGGCACATGCTGTGTGACGTGAACTACCTCGACTTCACCCACGCCATTGCCAAGGTCCCCCTGACACCCAAGAGCGCCCGGTTCTATGCCAAAGCCACGGAACGGAACGTAGCCCGAGAGACACGCAAGAAGATGGGTGACCAGCCGGTCGTCCTGTGGTCCCTGGCCGGGTCCAGCGTTCACAAGTTCTGGCCCTGGATGTCGGAGGCCGTCCTCTGGCTGTGTGTCAACACGGACTTCAAGGTCATCCTGGTCGGCGACAAGTCCTGCCAGATGATCGAGGCGGGCATCTGCGCGGTCCTGCTCAAGCATTACTGCGAGATCGACTTCGAGGACTCCGTCAAGATGAAGCTGTCGGAGGTCCTGGCCAAGCTCAACAAGCACTGGGGCGAGAACCGCGTCATCTGCAAGTCAGGGGCCTGGGCCATCCGGGAGAGTCTGGCATTCGCCAACGAGGCCGACGTGGTGGTGGGCACCGAGACGGGCCTGCTTAACGCCGTGGGCCTGGAGCCCGTGCGCAAGGTCATCATGCTGTCCCACTCCAGCCACGAAAACCTGACGCGGGACTGGGTCAACACCACGGTCATGGAGCCCCCGGAGGACGAGGTCTCCTGCTACCCCTGTCATCGATTGCACCATGGGAACACGTTCTGCCCCATCGGCGACAGCGACTGGGACAAGGTCGGCGGTGCGTCCCTCTGCGCGACCAAAATACCCTGGGCCGCCGTTGTCACGGAGATCGTCGAGCAGGTCAATTCCCTCAAGCTGAAGGTCAGCGAAGCTGCGGACTAGGAGGTCCCCATGCCTGCCCCGACATCAAGAGAACTGATTGCAGACGAAACCACTGATGGCTCGATCAAGCAGTGGGTGAACAACTCGGCCATCCCGGCGGAGACCGTTCTCTACATGGCGGAGCAATGGATTTATCAGCGCCTCCGGGTGCGTGACATGATCCAGCACTCCCTGGGGACGCTCACCGCCTCGACGGTCTCGAACGATCTGCCCGCCAACTTCCGCCAGCCGCTGCACTTCATGTTCACCCCGACCGCCTCCATCGCCAAGTCCACACCGGCCTACAAGACCCTCGATGAACTGGTCAACGCCTGGGGCTACGACGGGGATGGCCTTCGCACCCTCTCGCGGCCCCAGACCTTCGCTGTGGACGGCACCAGCGTCCAGTTCGAGAGCCGTGCCGACCAGGACTATCCATGGCACTGGGCTAACTATGGGGCGCTGCCTGAACTGGGGACGAACACCGCCACCACGGCTGGTGCTATCGGCACCTCCTCGACCAACTTCCTGACCCAGAAATACACCCACCTCCTCTACTCGGCCTCTGCCAGCTTCGCCTACGAGTGGCTGCGCAATGAGCGGGAGAAGGGCTACTGGCTGGGAATCGCAGAGAAAGAGATATTTGAAGCCAACAAGGAGACCGACGAATCACTGGCTGGCGTCGATCTGGTGATGGAGATCGGAGATGGCTCGTCCTAATACATTCCGGTTCGCTCCTGGCGTCGTCAAGGATGCCACCGAACTAGCGGCCTCCTGGACAAGGAGCAAGCGCCGCTGGACCGACTCCGACCGCATTCGTTTCGTTGGCGGTCTGATCCAAAAACTCGGTGGGTGGGCTCATCAGGCGAACGGTGTGTTCATTGGCATGTGCCGGGGCCTCCTGGCCTGGGTGGACAATACCGGCGTCACCCAGCTTGCCATCGGCACCAACAACAAGCTCTACGCCGTCCAGGTCGATACCTTCAACAACATCACCCCGATCCGCAAGACCTCCGCCCTGACGGACCCCTTCACATTTACCAACACCAGCGCCGACGTTGTTGTGACGGACGCCGTCCATGGGGCCGTCAATGGCGATTACGTCGAGATCACCAATACGACAGAGGTCGCTGGCATCACCATAAGCGGCAACTATCTGGTCAAGTCGGCGTCGGCCAACGAATACACCATCACTCACAGTTCGGCTGCGAACGCTGACATTGCTGGCGGCGGTAGCGTCACCATCGAGTATGAGATTTCCGCTGGCCGGGTGGACGGTGAGCAGGGGACCGGCTGGGGCGTTGGTCCATACGGTGGCCGGGCAGACCCTGGTGGATACGGCTACGGTGAGGCGGCGATTGGAGAGTTCCTCGCTCTCCCGCCCCTGACCTGGACCCTCGACAAATGGGGCGAGTATCTGATCGCCAACCCGCGTGGCGGAAGCATCTATGAGTGGCAGCTAAGTACGTCCACCAGGGCTGCCGTCGTGGCCAACGCGCCGACCACCGTGAATGCCATATTCACCACCGAAGAGAAACACCTCGTCGCCCTGCGCAACGATCTGGTGGTTCAGTGGTGTAATCAGGGTGAGAACGCGGTCTGGAGCCCCTCTGATCAGAACTCGGCGGGCAGCCGCGAAATATCCGGTGGATCGGAGCTTCTGTTCGGCATACCCACCCGTGGCACCAACCTGATCTTCACCGACGCCTCCGTCTGGACCATGACCAATATCGGCGGCCAGGACGTGTTTGGCTTCGATCAGGCGGCTGTTGGGGCCGCTGGCATCATTGGGCCTCGCGCCGCTGCTGACGCGGCTGGCGTTGTGGGCTGGATGGGTCTGGGCGATTTCTACTACTACGACGGCGCTGTGCGCCTGATGCCCAACTCCAGCGACATCAAGCAGTTCGTCTACGACAACCTGACGGACCTCCAGAAGGAGAAGGTCTACTGCGGCACCAACAGCCAGTTCACCGAGTGGTGGTGGCTATACGCCACGGGGACCGAGATAGATCGCTATGTGAAGGTCAATTACACCGACTGGTCATGGGACATTGGGACGCTGACCAGGACGGCCCTGATCGACCGGGGCATCTTCGATAACCCGATCATGACCGGCACAGACGGCATCATCTACAAGCATGAGCATGGCAGCGACGACATCGCGGGGACGGCGACGGCGACATCCAGCATGGCCGAGTTCGCCGAGTCCTCCCCCTACGCCCTCGCTGATGGTCGGGCGCACATGGACATCGTGTCGATCATCCCCGATTACACCAACGTCACAGGCGACCTGACCATCACCATCCTGACCAGGGACTTCCCCCAGGCGACCAAGGTGAGCACGGCCCTGGGCACGGTGACCGGCACGACGACGAAGGTCGATCCCAGGATCAGCGGCAAGTATGTCTCGTACAAGCACGGGGCCTCATCCATCGGTGGGCACTGGCGGATGGGCTCTGCAACCTTTGTGGTGGAGCCGGGCGGTGAACGATGAAAGCCAGAATCCTTCCAAAGCCGCAGGATCGCTACGATCTAATATGGGCGGCGGCAGTAACACAGGCGCTGGACCAGTTCCTGGAGAGCCTGGGCGGGGACAACGAAGTCCAGGGAAAGCTGATCACCTTGAGTGGGCGACGCCGGAATGTGACCTTGGTCACGGCAGCTTCCTACACCATCCTCCTCACCGACGAGATGATCGACGTGAACCGGGCTGGGGCGGTAACCCTGACGTTGCCAGAGGGGGCTACGATAGGCCAAAGTTTCCGCATCCGGGACGCCTCTGGTGACGCCTCATCGAACAATATCACCATCGCGAGGTCGGCCAGCATCAACGTGAATGGCGGGGCCAGCGTTACTTTGAGCACCGATTATGGGAAAATAGACGTTGACTATAACGGAACCCAGTATCTAGCGGCGTGAGCAATGGCATACGATCCAAAGACAGCGGGTTTCAACCCGGAGCAGCAATACTTCGACCCCTGGGCGTTTGACTTCTCCCTGCCGGAGGAGCCAGCCCCCTTGCCTGCCGTCCCCGCGCCCACCGACGCGAATGCGCGGCGGCTACTAGTCCCTGATGGGGGAGACCCCGGCATGCCCGATGATGGCACCCCTACTGACCGAGGCACCCCTGGCCTGGACCCCTCCTTGGGCGGGCCGAAGGATCAATGGCAGGGTCCTGGCACCGGCCTGGGCGGGCAGGTGCCAGAGGACTGGTGGAGTGATCAGTTCAGTAATAGCTGGGGGCAGACTGCCTTTGAAAAGGCAGGCATGATTGCTGGCCCCATTGGCAGTGTGATAACCGGCGGCATCAACGCCAAAATCAACATCGACAAATACAATGAAGTGGCGGAGAAGATGGGGCTGGAGAAGATGGGCGTAGGGACAGGCATCGCTCAAACCCTCGCCCCCTTCGATGTGGTGGGCAGAATGGCGCAGAGGAACTTCAGGGACGCTATGAATACCGGCATGGAGATTTATGGACCGGGGATCGAGGCCGCGCCTCCTACCGCAGTAAGAGGTTATCCCACGACGATGGAGGAGGCTTGGGCTAAACAAGCAGGCTTTAATCAAGATTACTCTATCCTCGGCCCCGAGGTTGAGTTAAGCCCCGGCTCCCAGATGAACTACGCCGGTCGTGCCCCCGAGGCTGTCTCCGCCCCCACCCCTCCGAGCGGGTACGGGGGGATAGGCGAGGGCATGGTTAACACCAGTTTGGGTTCCATGAGCGCCTTGGGTGGGCCTGGAGACCCGGCTATCCAGGCATTTAATTCCATGATGGACGCCGTTGGACAAATGCAGAGGAACCAATCAACCGCGCCGGTCTCCTACAATGCCCCTGCCAACCTTGCCACGGGCGTGATGGCCAACATGGCGGCTCTAGACGATTCACAGGGCGGATGGACCCCTGCTCCGGCAGATTACAATGAGGGATATGAAGGCGGCCCCGACAACACAGGCTTTAAGGACTTTAGTGACTGGATCGACGCAGTTTCTGGAAACTCCAACGTAAGTGATTACCCTGTCTAATGGCCAAGAAGCTGAAATACCGCGTGGCGAACCCGGCGGACATCCCGGACATCTTCCTGTTGCTCATCGAGATGCACAAGGAGAACGGTCTGGCCGCCCTCGACACGACCAAGACGATGATGAAGATCGGCGAGTTGGTCAAGGAGGGCTTCGTCGCGGTGGCCAGCAACGACGACGACGAGATCGTCGCCTCCGTGGGCGCGGGCGTGGGCCAGCAATGGTACTCCAACGATCACCACATCGGCGATTACTGGATGTTCGTGGGCAAGGGGTACAGGCGCTCGATGGCAGCGCAGAAATTGATTGAGATGCTCCGGGTCTTTGCCAGGGGGGTGAAGCTGCCCCTCTATGTGGCCATCGTCTCGAAGCAGGACACGAAACGCAAGAACGCTCTCTATCGCAGGCGGTTCAAGGCCATCGGTGAGAGCTTCATGATGGAGGCAAGATAATGGGTTCATTCTGTGGCAGCGGCGGCGGCGGCGGCGGCAGCACTACGACCGTCAACAAGACCATCAACAAGATGCCGGAATACATGGAGAAGGGCGGCGAGGCCATCTACGAACAGGCCAAACCCCTGGCGGCGCGTGGCTACGAGCAGTATGGCGGTGACCGCATCGCCGGGTTCGGCCCTGACACCACCCAGTCCTTCGACATGGTCCGAGACGCCAGCGGGGCGTGGACTCCTTCCCATGAAGCTGCCAGGACGGCGACGGGGCAGGCAATGGCCCCCGTGTCCCAGGCCGACATCGACCGCTATATGAGCCCCTACACCGAGCAGGTCATCAACCCGACCCTCGATCAAATCCACCGGCAGGCCGGGCGCGAGACCGTTTCCCGGCACGGCTCCATGGGCCAGCGCGGCTCCTTCCAGAACGACCGCCGCCGCATCATGGACATCCAGGCCAACGAGGCCACGAACCGGGTGGCAGCGGAGACGGCGGCCAAGCTGCGCATGGGCGGCTTCCAGCAGGCCCTCCAGCAGGCCAATCAGGAGCGCGGCATGCAGATGCAGGGCGCGGGGATGTATTCCCAGTTGGCACCCCAGGCCAGCCAGTTGGGCTACCAGGACGCAGCCGCGATGGCCGGGATCGGCCAGACCCAGCAGGCCCAGGAGCAGCAGAACCTCTCCCTGGCCGAGCAGGACTTCCTCCAGCAGTTCTACTATCCGCAGGAGCAGCTACAGTGGCTGCAACAGATTCTCACGGCCTCGCCGTACACCACGCAGCAGCAGTCGTCGAGCACCGGCCCAGCGCAGCCCGCGCCTAACTACCTCGCCCAGACCCTGGGTGGCGTTGGTGCGCTCATGGGCGGCTACGGCATGATGAAGTAGGAGCCTGCCATGCCCGAATTGTCCCTCGACCCGAATCTGTTGAAGGCTGCGGCTGCCCCACAGTTCAGCCCTCCTCCACCCACCTTTGCGGCCACAGCCCAGGCCGGGCGGGCGCAGGGCTTCGAGTCCATGATCAGGGAAGAGGCTGCGAAGTTTGGCCATGACCCGGACTTTATGATCTCGCTCATGATGTCGGAGAGCAGCGGCGACCCCACCGCCGTCAACAAGGGCGGCGACTCTGGACTGTTTCAACTGTCGCGGGATGCCGTTAAGGCTATTAAAAAGAAGGAGGGTTTCAAGAGGTCCATTGATGACCTGATGCCTTACGCGAAGGAGGCGGACTTCAACATCAATTGGGCGATGATATACATGTCCATCGTTAAAGAGCAGGTGGGGAATGGCCCCGTCGCCAAGGCGGCTGCCTGGAAGTATGGCTACCCCCGCGTGAAGAAGCTCGTAGACCAGGGCCTGTCGGGGCAGGCTCTCATCGATGGGCTGGACAAGGTCGTGGGCAAGAGTGTCAAGAAGCGCCCGGCAGACCTGCTGACCCGCTTCGTTGCCGCAGAGCCGGTGGCTCCCGAAGCGGCCAGCGCAGGAGAAGCCCAGGCATCCCTTACTCCGCCGGGCGACCCTGCGTCGCAGTTGGAGGGGCAGTATATTCCTGACAATGTGCCCAGCATCCCCATGGGCAGCCCTCTCCCGCCGCCAGAGGAAGGCCCTGGTGCCCCTCCAGCCCCAGCAGCCGCGCCGCCCTCCGCCGCCGGTCCCTCCAGGGAGTCGTGGGCCAAGACCAATGCCCCGGCAGACGCAAGGGCAGGGTTTGAGGCTAGGGTGCCGTCAGCGGTGTCTCCCCGGACGGCCCCTCCTGCGAGCATCCCGCAGCCTCCGATGAAGCGGCCCAGCATCGTTACGGTGGAGCCGGGCCGGTCTGCTCAAGACGTTCCTCCGGCGGTGGTCGGAGCCCTAGAGTCTCGCCCGCAGGCAGTGGCGGCATCCCCCGTTCGCAAGCCCGAGGTGGCGGCAAACGATCCACGGCGCTGGCTTCTCCCTGGTCAGCCCGGCGGACGGCAGATCACCGAGCCTCCTCCGGCAGGGCAGGTCACGGCAGAGGTTCTGGCGCAGCAGCAGAGGCTGGACAAAGAAGACAAGGAGATGGCCATCATCATGGCCGGAGAGGCGCTGAAGAAGGCGAATGTCTATCAAGACCCGCTCCACAAAGGTCTCGGCACGCTCGGTCATGATGTGGCTAGGGGTGGGAAGCTCGTCGCCAAGGATATAACCGACCTAAAGGATAAGGCGGTGCAAAAAGTGGAGGCGGCCAGAGTAGCCCGCGCTCCCGAAAGGGCAGCGGTGGCAGCGGCTTCGCCCGGTAGGGTCGCTCCTCCAAACGTCCCTCCGTCAGTCCCGATCTCCGTGGACACCCCCGCGTCGCAGTTGGAGGGGCAGTATATTCCTGACATTGTGCCCAGCATCCCCGTGGGCAGCCCTCTCCCGCCGCCAGAGGAAGGGCCTGCTCCGCTCCAGTTGGACCCTGCTCTCAACGAACCGACCGGCGTTGCGGCCATGATGCAGGCCCAGGCCCTTCCGCAACAGGCCCCGCCGAATGTCGGCCCACCGCCATACCAGGTGGGGGCGGTCCCTGCTAGGCCGGGACACAACTTTGAGCCGCCGGGCAGCGACCCGAATGAGCCGAGGGGGGTAGGCGACCTCTTACATCAAGAAGATACCTACAATCTTGCCCGTATTCACAGAAACCAAGGGGACCCGTTCCAACCCTTACTTGGTCGCCAGCAGCCCCCTATCCCGGCAGCACAGGTTCCACCTCCGCCGCCAACGGCGAGTGCAGCCATTACGACGCAGCAGGCAGCGCCGAAGCCCGCGCTAGGAGGCGAGGTCGCCGGGGTGAATAGGGACGCCATTGCGCCGCCAACCCCTGTTGTTGCCCCTCCCCCTCCAGAGTCCGCAAAGGCGACGGCTGCGAAACTTGGTTACGACACCAACTTCGCTCTTCAGTCGCCGACCCAGGCAGGAGCCCTTCCCGGCACTTCTGGCGGCGATTCAACCGCTCTTGGCATGACGCCGGGATTTGAGAAGGAGATGAGTCAGGCATTGGATGACGCTCCTACGCCTCCG
>Ga0080013_1000313_pt1 | contig 68659 bp, 109 predicted proteins | sample ETNvirenome_6_85_FD_69236 | JGI IMG/M metagenome (GOLD analysis project Ga0080013, IMG submission 69236) | Marine viral communities from the Pacific Ocean - ETNP_6_85 (SPADES assembly) (version 2) | ecosystem: Environmental > Aquatic > Marine > Oceanic | place: Pacific Ocean | collected 2013-06-19
AACATATTCATTTGACCTACGCCATATATTATAACTTTTGTTGAGTCTATAAATTTCATGGTTCTATTATTATATTATCTCCGACTTCTGTTTGTCCTCCCCAAATTGCATTAACTATAACTAATGCTTTTCTATCTAAAACGTCTAAATTTTTGAGAGTATTAAAGCAACAAATTTGTATATAATCTATTTCTCCATTAGCTTGATTTATACGTTTTGTAATGTGTTCTTTAATCTCTGCTACAGGTGGATAGACAGACCATCTCGATATTTCGTGCAAAGTTTGATAAACAGAAGTCGCTTCCTGACGTTGTGAAGGACTTAAAAGTCTATTACGAGAACTACAAGCTAACCCATCAGGCTCTCGAATAATAGGGGCTATGATAGGTTTAATAGGAAAATTAAAATCTTTAATCATAGATATCGTTGACATCGTTTGATGAATGTCTTTTTGACCTAATACACAAACATCGGGCATCGAAATATTAAATTCTTTAATATAAGATAGCATATGGTCAGAAGCTATAGGTGATTTTTGGTATTGAGGAATAACACCTTTAACAAAGGGGTTAGATATAGTTATTTTAGTTACCCTATCTCCATACATATCCGACATTGATGGAACGAAAAACACATCGACACCTTGTTTTTTACATAACTCAATATCTTCGTCTAAATCAGCCTCAAATTCTTTATAATATTTATCATATAATTCAGAATCCATAGTAAAAAATTCTATTGGATGATCTAACATTACTATAACAACATCAGCATTGTCTTTAGCGATATTTATTAAGTGCACATGCCCATCGTGTAAAACTCCACCAGTATTGAGAGAAGCAATGGTTTTACCTTCACTTTTTAATTGTTTACAGTGTTCATGCATTTCGGAAATTGACTTAATAATTTTCATGGGTCTATTATTATGTTATCATCTAAAATAGTTTTACCATAAGATGCATTAATTACAATTAATGCTTTTCTGTCTAACACGATTAGATCTTCTAAAGTTTTTGCACAACATATATCTACACTACATGTTTCTGATTTCACATGATGAGTAATATACGATTTAATATAGTTTATTGGTTCAATTTCCGTCCAAGAAGCTACTTCCTGCAAGACTTTATATATAGAAGTAGCATCTTGACGTTCTGATGGAGTTAGAAATCTATTACGAGAACTCAAAGCCACACCAGTGGAATCTCTAATAATAGGGGCTACAATCATTTTAATAGGAAAATTAAAATAATTAAGAAAAAATTTCATAAAAAGGGTTTGATAAATATCTTTTTGTCCTTCAACAACAATATCTGGTAATACGCTATTCCATACTTTTATATCCATATCAAGAACCCAACTAATAATTGAACCAGTTACTGAACGAGTTCTATCTAAACTATCTAATAAATTTTTATTAATTGCATGAGAAATAGTTATTGTTTTAAGGGGATATGGATAGTAATTAATTAGACCTGGATGAAAAAATACATCTGTTTTGTATTTTCTACATACCTCTAAATCATTTTCTAAAGATAGTTGTTGATACTGATCTTCTGCCTTTATGAAATAGTCTTTATAGTCTTTTGGCCACTCTCTAGAAAAAAGTAAAGTAGGCATAGCATTCGTAGTCATTACCACTAAATCAGTATTTTCTTTAGCAATTTTTACCAAAGACATATGACCGTCATGTAAGTATCCTGTTGTAGAAACATTAGCTATAGTTTTACCTTCACGTTTTATCTGTTGAGAATATTCTCGCATTTCTTCTATTGATCTAATAATTTTCATGATTTAATTATTATATTATCTCCTAGTTCAATTTCACCAAAAAATGCGTTAATTATAATTATTGCTTCTCTATCCAATACATCCAAAATTTTTAAAGTTTCTGCACAACATATATCTACGTAACAATAGTCCGACTTCACATGATGAGTAATATAAGATTTAATATAGTTTATTGGTTCAATTTCCTTCCAAGAAGCTACTTCCTGTAAAACTTGATATATAGAGGTAGCTCTCTGACGTTCAGATTGAGTTAAGTGAACATTACGAGAACTACAAGCAAGACCATCAGGGTCTCTTATAATAGGAGCTGTGATTACATTTATAGGAAGACCTAACTGTTTGATTAGAGATTTAAGTGCAAAATTTTGGTATGCGTCCTTTTGTCCTACCATACACATATCTGGAGTTAAAACGTAAAATGGTGGAAAATATGTCCAAAGAGTGAAGATAAAGCTGGAAACAACAACTTCATCAAACATACCACGACTTCTTATAAAATCATATGTTTTGTCACATATTTCTAAAGGAATAACAAAATCATCTGCATATAATTGATTCTCTGGTAAATAACAAAATACATCAACTCCATGTAATTTTGATAATTCAATATCTCTTGAAAGCCCATTGATATGGTGTCTATATTGAAATTTCTTTTTTTTATACTCTTCCCCAGTCATTTCGTTATACTCTACACTATGACCAGAAAATAGTACCACCACATCAGCATTTTCTTTAGCAATCTTTACTAATGTCATATGGCCATCATGTAATTCTGCATCAGTATCTACAGATGCTATAGTTTTACCTTCTCGTTTTAATTGCTGAGAATACTCTTGTATTTCTTTAACTGATTCAATAATTTTCATTTTGGGTCTATTATAATGTTATCACCCAATTCAACTTCACCAAAAAATGCGTTAACTATAATTATTGCTTTTCTATCCAACACAACATCTAGATCTTCTAAAGTTTCTGCGCAACATATATCTACATAACATTCCTCTGATTTTATATTATGGGTAATATAAGATTTAATATAATTTATTGGTTCAGTTTCAGACCAAGAAGCTACTTCCTGTAAAACTTGATATATAGAAATAGCCTTTTGTCGTTCAGATTGAGTTAAGTAAGCATTACGAGAATTACAAGCAAGACCGTCGGGCTCTCTAATAATAGGAGCCATAACTACCTCTATAGGAAGATTTAGTTGTTTAATAAGAAATTTTAATCCAAAAACTTGATATGCATCTTTTTGTCCTACTACAGTTATATCAGGTGTTACAACTTCAAATATGGGAAAATATGTCCAAAGAACATGTAACATATTACGAAAATTAGCCGTATCACACGTATCACGGTCTTTCATAAAATCAAATACTTTCTCACACATCTCTACAGGAATACTTAAATCCTTTATATATAATTGACTCATCGAAGGATAAAAGAATACGTCTACGCCATTTGATTGACAAAGCTCAATATCTCTTGAAAGTCCTTCAGGCATTTGTCTATAGTGTAATAATCTTTTATTATATTCCTCAGTAGATTTTTCTTTATAATCTACACTGTGTCCTGCATTTAATACTACTACATCAGAGTTTTCTTTAGCAATTTTTATCAAAGCCATATGACCATCATGTAATTCTGCATCAGTATCTACAGATGCTATAACTTTATTTTCCCGTTTTAATTGTTGAGAGTACTCTCGCATTTCGGAAATTGATTCGATAATTTTCATTTCTTACCTCGGTTCTATTATAATAGCATCGTATAAGAAATCCATATCACCAAATCCTACATTAATAATAATCACAGATTTTCTATCAATTGAATCCAATTCTTCTAGTGTTTCTACACAACAAATGTCTATCCAATTTACTATTCCAGTTATACGTTCATTAATATGCTCTTTAATTTTAGAAATAGAAGGATAAATAGACCATCGAGAAACTTCATGTAAAGTTTGATAAATAGAAATAACATTTTTATAATCATCCTGACTTAAAAATCTATTACGAGAACTCAAGGCCACACCATTGGAATCTCTAACGGTAGGAGCTGTAATTACCTTTATAGAAAAACCTAACTGTTTGATAAGAGATTTTATCGCAAAATTTTGATATACATCCTTTTGTCCTACTACAGCTACATCAGGTAGAATAATATTATACATTTCTCTATACGCTATAATAAATTCCATGCATACAGGAGGAAAATTAGGTCTAGCTATTGACAAGCGGTCAATGATAGGAATAGAAATATTTAGAGGAGGAATATCAAAAAATAAATCATTCATGGAAGGAAGAAAAAATACATCTACATTATTTAACTTACATAATTCAATATCTTTTTCTAAATAATCTTGTTCATATACTTTTAATTGTGTCTTATATTTTTCAGCGGAACATCTAAAATAATCAAGCGTGTGTAAAAGGTCTAATACTACAACATCTGCATTTTCTTTAGCTACATCTACTAAATGCATATGACCTTTATGTAATTCTCCTTCAGTACCTACTGATCCAATAATTTTACCTTCCCGTTTTAATTGTTGAGAATACTCTCGCATCTCGTCAATTGATTCTATAATTTTCATTTTATTCCCCTGGTTTCTTTCGATATGGTCCGTCCCAGACGGGCACTTTCTGTTCAGAATTTAAAGGTTTATTATTATCTTTTGGTTTAATTATAATATTATCCGATAAAGCAACATCACCAAAGAGTGCATCTACAACAATAATAGCTTCCCTATCAAGGTATCTTAGTTCTTTTAAAGTAGTAGCACAGCATACAACTAAATAATTAATCTGACCATTAGATATTACAATTTTTTGTCGAATATGTTCTTTAATATCTGGAATAGAGGGACCATTAGGTTGTTGAACCCATTCTTCTACCTCTTTTAATGATTCATAGATTGATCGAGCATTCCTTCTTTCAGATTCGCTTAAACGTTCTAGTCGAGAACTAGAAGCTACCCCATCAGATTCTCTCACGATTGGAGTCATTATCATTTTAATAGGAAAATTAAAATCGGTAATCATGAACTGAGCTTCCAAATTTTGAAAAATATCTTTTTGTCCCATCATAATTATATCAGGCATCATCATATTAAAATCTTTTATATTTGATTTACTAATACCAGGGTTTACGAAGTGGACACCGGGGTACTTTTTTCTTAACTTTTTAATATTAGAATGTATCTGATTAGTTTGTGAAATATATACCTTACGCATATCAGGGTGAAAAAAAATGTCTACTCCATGCTTTTCACATAATTCTAAATCTTTATCAAGTTGTTCTGTTCGATATTTTTCCAAGTATTCATCATAGCTATAAAGTTCTTGTTTAAATTGATGATAAGGATCAATGTGGTCAATATTTAATACTACCTCATCTGCATTTTCTTTAGCTACATCTACTAACTGCATATGACCTTTATGTAAAAATCCAGTAGTACTAACATTAGCGAGTATCTTACCCTTACTTTTTAATTGTATTGAGTATTGTTGCATTTCTTCTATTGATTCTATAATTTTCATTTTATTCCTCACAAAAAAAATCCTTATTCATTAGAATAAGGATTCATATAAATAAACTTATTCCTTATACTAAATTATAGTACAAGGTTAAGCAAATGTCAAGCAGAATTATACATTAGCGTTTAGTAACGACCTACTAGAACTCACAGAATTTGCTAGCAAGATTTGAAATAAATTTTCATCAGCTGGATAAATAATATCACAATTTTCACATAAAGTGGTATTGTGAGGTAAAAATTTACCTGCTTTAATCCAAGTATGCTGTGGTGTACCACATTTTGGGCATCTTACATAAGCAGTGTAAACACTCATTCCCAAATTTCCCACCAATTGGAAGTAGAATTTGTATTCGAGTTTTCTATCTCTTTCTTTTTATCTTTATATTCTTCATGAGATTTATCAATATTATCATTTTGGTTAATGTAATATTGTTGATAAGCTATAATAATAGCTTTCTGCTGTTCAACTAATTGTTTAATTTTAGCTAAATTTAAACTAAGGGATTCATACCCTGCGTCAGATACTCCAAATACTACTGGGTCATATTTTTTCTTTTCTAATTCTTTAAAAACTTCCTCAATATTATTTTCGGTAACTAAAATCCACTCCACTGACTCCAAATTTACTTTTGTAACTGAAGGTAACTGAAGTGGGACTTTTTCTACAGGAGTAGTTAGAATATCTAATTTTTTAACACTACTGCCACATGCTGAAATACTAATTCCCAATATAATTAGGATTAGCCACAGAGGGGCATGCTTTGTTAAGCTGGCTAGGTTTAGCAGCATCTAATTCCTCTTTCGTGTGAGATGCTCCACTTAGTAACTCAAAACATCTAAAACTTTGGTCCGTTCCCTTATCAATAATTCTTTCTATTGATTTTGGTTTAGCAGCTGCGAGTTTTCCGATATCTCGCTGACCTAAAAGTTTACTTACTTTATTAAATTTCCCTCTTAAATCGTCTACTTCTTTTCGAGCTTCTACAAATTTTAAATTAGTTTCTGCAACTATGGTATGTGCTTTTTGAGCATCTTCTAAATGTTGTTCAATAGTTTCTTTTTGAGTTTGCACTGAAACTTCTAACTTAGCGTTATTTTCTTGTAAAACAGCTAATTTCTTTTGGCTGTCTTGATAATACCAGTAGAAACCACCCAAAACAACTGCCATAACTACAATCATTATCATAGCTATTTTCATTTTATTTTCGCCTCTTTTTCATCTTTCTATAATATAAAGTTTTATGATTATCATACCAATATTTACTTGAGTTTCTTAAAGTATCATTAGCTGATCGTATATATTCGATTTCGTTTTTAATTAAGCTACCTAACTCGTCAGCTACAGATTTTTTTTCATCTATTACTAAGCTAGATAAATCATCAACAACTTCTAATATACGATCAAGATAAGCACAAGTTTCTGGTGGAACTCCGGGACTATCTTTTTTAATTTTTGCGAATCTAGCATCTTGAGTTTTAGAAGCCATACATAACCTTCATATAATATAAAAAATGACTTTAGCCACCATCTTAACCATTATTATGGCTGTACTAGTGAAAGGTTAGGATCTATCCTTCCACCAGAAGTGAATAACAGCCCAAACAATGGCTGCTATGGTAGCGGTTTTTATTAAACCAAAGCCGCCTATTAAACTGATTAAAGCGACAGCTGCTACAATTATTGCGTTCCAAGAACTTTTTTCTTGAAACCTTTCTTTAACCCAGTTAAAGATAGTTCTCATTTAAAAAGATTTTCCTTTTAATCGTTATTATGTCGGAACAGCCAAATTACAATACCTACAGTAATTAGGCCAACGAGACCAGCACTTCCTAAACCAGCAACGATATCAGTGATATTACCTACAATATCACCATTTTCGCCGCCAATAAAAGGAATACTATTCCCAAACAAAACTTGCCACACGATTCCTAGTGTTACAAGTGTTAGACTGATGGCTGTGATCCCTTTGATCCAGCCGCCTACCTTGCTTGTCCAATCTCCCATATTATATCTCCTTTAATTAGTAAAATTTGGCAACTAAAGTCATTTATTTCTGTTTTTTTCTAATTCTTATATTAAACATTAAAAGACTCTCCGCATCCACATGCAGATTTAATGTTAGGATTTTCAATTTTTAATGAACTACCGAAAAGATCGGTGTTATAATCAATGACAAGACCTGCTAAATAAAGCAAACTCATACCATCTACAAATAAATTATTTTTATCATCCAGAGGAAATTTTTCATCATCCATTAATTCCTCATCAATTAACTGCCAATCATAAGTAAATCCAGAACATCCTCCACCTTTTACTCCTAACTTGACTTTTTTCTCATTGGAAGTAATTATATTTACAAGATGTTTTTTAGCAGAATCAGTAATTTGAATCATTATTCTCTTTATACTTATGATATATTTGCATTATGCGTTCCCATCTACGAGTGGTTAATTTCCCATATTTTTTTTGTGCTGATAAACAATCCCTAATAATTTTTCTTTCAATTGGAATTAAATCACAGAAAAGAAAAAAGTTTTCAAGACTTTTAGATATATAATTTTTATTATACTTAACCTCTCTCCTCATAGCAATAATTATTTTTCCAAATTCAACTTATAAAATTGTTTAATCCTGTATTTTAAATCAGGGACATGCACAACAGCATTTGTTTCAAAAATTTGGGGTTCATTATTTTCCACTGTAATCGCAATAACAATTTTTTTGATATTAGTATTATACAATTCATTATGAGCGTAGGCGTAACCTGCACATTGTAAAAAATAGTCTTTAATTTGTTTAATATATTTCTTTTTTCGAGAAGTTTTAAAATCAATAATAGCAGGAATACCTTTCCACTCGCCTACCATATCTGTACGTCCTGCAAATTGTAAATCTTTACTCCATAGTACTAACTCTTGACCCCAAATATTAGTAACTCCACTTTTAACTAATTTAATTAGGTCTTTAGTCATTTGGATTACGTCTGAAGATTCCTTAGCTAAATCCCCATAGATTTCTTCTTCATTAAAGAACTTTTCAGCGTATTCGTGAACTAAAGTTCCTCTATCTGTTGCTTCTTTTGATATACGAGCTGCTTCTTCTTCTCCAACTTTATCTTTCCAAGCCTGTAACCAAACTTGGTTGGAAGTTTTTCCTAAAATAGTAGTTATGGAAGGAAATTTACCATCAGGGGTAAAATACGTCCTTCCAGAAGGTAAAGTTTCTGATTCTATATCATGTATGTAATTATGCATTAATTATTCATATCAATATTAAAAATCCAATTAAAATATTTCATTGTTATATACTCCTGAACTTAGCTGTATAGTAACACAGTAATCAGCATTTGGCAAGGAGTATTTCAACTTATTAGCTTTTTACGTAAATAACTAGGAATAGCTGGTTTAAAGTAAGGAGTTAAACGATTTCGTAACTGAACACATTTCTTTTTATGGTAATCATTGAGTATCGCTAATCTTACTCCTCCGAGTGGGTTTTGATGAAATAATTCAGGATCATCTATTTGATAACTAGTTAAATTACTACAAATTTTATGTACAATATCCGTATTTACAGTATATTCTACATTATTCTTACCCCAGATAGCAAATAAATAAAACTCATTTATTTCCTCTTTAAATTTCCACACTTTATCCTGATATAAACTTATAATATTTGATATTAAATTGTAATTGCCCAGCCTATCAACATCTCCCATCCTTAAATGAACCTCAATTATAGTCGTAGGTTCTTGTCCAATTGTTTCCAAACAAATGCATCCAGTATAATTTTTTAAATGTTTTTTTATCCAATCATAAACATATAGAATAATTGAATTTTTAGGAATAGATACTTCCCAGTAGTCAAACATTCCATTTCCAATAGGGTAGCCTTTAAAAGTTATAGACCACAGGGGTACTCCATTTAAAACTATGATATCGTGACTTAAGTGTATACCTTCTATCCATTTCATCCATAAACATCCTGGATGACGACACGTTTCCAACTCCTTAGAGCTATTAATTTTTCTAGCTTCAACTCCTCCACCAAACATATTATATATAGGTTTAACAACAACAGGGTATTTAGTAGGAGTGACTCCTATAGGTCCACAATCTACGTTTTGTGATAATGCAATATTTAATTTGTTATAAACCCAATTTTCATTTTCATAGTATAACCACGCAGAATCATCTGTAGTAGGAATATCTACTACAGGGTCTTTTAATTCTTCATAACATCTTAGAACTTTTGGGTTATATCCTATAAATGGCATAATAAATAAAAAAAGGGGGCGCAAGCCCCCTTTTAGATATGTGTTGTGGTTTTTAAGAAGCGAGTTTAATAATTCGTTCTTTTTTCTCTTCAGGAGTTATTTTTTCTAAAGAAATTGAAAGAATACCATCTTTCAATGATCCTCCTTTAATAATTACATCATCTGCAACATTAAAAGTTCTAGTAAAACTCCTATTAGCAATACCGTGATGTAAAAAAGAGTCAGTTTCTTTTTCTTCTTTGTTCCCCACAATCGAGAGAGTATTATTTGCATATTTAACCTCAACGTCCTTCTCAGTAAAACCTGCTACTGCAAGTTCAATTGAATATTTACTTCCATCTTCAGATTTATAAATATTATAAGGTGGGTAATTTGGAAGTGCTGTATAAGAATCTTCTATAAATTTATCCATAAGCGTAAATATATTATCAAATCCTACAGTTTGGCGTCTAAGAGGCGCCCAGTCAAAATGCGTAACTAATGTATCAACCATGTTTTTTCTCCTTTATAAGCAAGATTAATATCGGGAATCCAATTTATGCAATTCCCTATGGGTTATTCCATATTTTATATTACACTAATTTTAAATAATTAGCAAGTTAAATATTACTTTAATTAGAGTCCGTTAGGAACAATAACATAATGTATAATTAATACTATTCCTATAGATACTAAAAGTCCAACAAGCATTTTTATAAAATCTTTAGCAATAATAGGAAAGACATATTTAAATTTATAATCTTGCATTATAGTAGAAATGGCTAACTCTCTACCACAAAGTAATCCAACAAATACCCACGTTGTACTCATAGGAATGTCATTATATTGTTTAAAAAATAACAGGATAAAAGCATATACTAAGTCAATAATAGTAGCTGATCTCACATATCGAGTTCCTGTTTTTTCTAAAACAATTTTTTGAATTCTACCGCCTTTTTCATAGAACATATATCCTAGAAAAACGATAAAAATACCAGATGCAGCTAACATCCATTCTACTGGAACAGACCTTGGTAAAAATACTGCAATATTTGCTAAATCATGAGAAAGCCATGTATACCATAAAAAACCAGTAGTACACCATTGTCCTATTCGCCAGTACTTAATATTTTTTTCTTTAACTTTGTCTGCTTTTTCATCTATTAAACGTTCAATACCAAACCAAAGAACATATGCAACTACAGCAGCAATCGCATACCCCATAATAGATTTAACTAACATTTTTTCTAAAATAAAAGTGCTAGCAAAAGCCGAAAGAACTAAGAAAGTAGTAGAAACTGGGATTCCTACTCGGGTTAAGGCTAATAGGATAAGTGGAGCTAAAGCATGATACCATTGAGTCTCAATCCAGGGAATTTTATTTAATCTTCCAAAAGATATATCCCCATCATTTACTGACCATCCATACCATAATGTAAATAAAAGAACAGATGAAGCAGCAACCCATAACCAGTACCATTTAAATCTTTGGGAATTAGAAGCAATCCAAGTTCCCAAAGTTTGAACACTATCATTTGCGACAACAGAATAGGCAGCAAATAAAAAACCAACTGTCATCCATAACATTGTTACATCCATTATAACAATTTTCCCTCTCTTTTTAATAAATTAATGTTACAATTTTGTTACGATTTAAAAATAAAAAAGCCCCTTTCGGGGCTTTTTTAGGTTATTAGAATGTTATGCCTAACCCAGCACTATAAACACTCTCTTCTGTATCAAGATCATAGTCTATTTCGGTAAATAAAACAGCGTCACTACCTAGTTTATAATGAACACCACCAGTAGTAAGACCATCATCACCAGTAGCATCAGTATCTCCATACCCTGCTAAAATAGTGATTGTTTCTTTAATAGTATAGCCTCCAACTACTTCATAACCCATAATATCTGTAGTGGTAGTATCTTGGACACTAAAACTACCAGAAGCACTAATAGGGCCATAACTACGAGATGCACCAATACCATAATAACTTGTGTTATTGATAACATCATCAGCGTATGTTACGCCAATTCCTTCGTAAGTTGCTCCAATTTGCCATAGGTCAAAAGTTTCATCAGTTGCTCCATCAAGTATTTGAGATTGAGCACCAAAAGTTACACCTAGTGGAGTAGTTTTTTCATATTTAACACTATTGGTTAATTTATCTGAGGGTTGTTGAATACCTCCATTTCCACTAGCTTTAAATTGTGCTCCCTTATTTACATAATTTTCCATTATGCTTTCTGTTTTACCGATACTAAGTGCACCTAGTGTGTCACTTTTTACACCAACATAACCGAATCTACTAGTAACGTCATCATTACCATCTCCATTAATATCAACATCAACACTTAACTCTCCAAATACTGATGCAATGGGACTAAATTGATTACTAAATTTAACTCCAAATTTACTGTCGGAGGTTTTTAATTCAGGATCTTTTCCTGTTGCAGTTCCTCCCTCAACAAATGCTCGTGCTTCCCCAAATAGGGTTACTTGTGTATCTTGAACATCAACTACATTATCATCGTTAGCAAGCACTGGAGCACTTACAATAATTCCAGCTACTACTAAAGCACAGAAAATATTTTTATTCATATTACCTCTCTTTTATTATATAAAATATAGACCTTTTCAGATCTTCACAGGTATTATAACATATATTACTTATTTGTCTACATAAAAATTAAATATTGCACTTATTAGAGCGCAAGGTGTTAAAAATAAAAAAACCCTTTTTCGGGTTTTTTTATCGGCAAAAGGTTAAAAGTTCTTCTACTTGTCCGTTTTTTTCTTCAATCTCCTCTTTATTACTTTTATAAATAATACTAGCAGTTGCTCTTACAACTGAAGGAGATAACCCGTAATCTTCTTTAATTTCTTTGATAATATCATTAACAACATTACGGGCACCTTCTTGTATAAGAAGTTGATCTACAATTTTATTAACTTTATTACTAATATCAGTTTCATCTATAGCTTTATAAACTTTTTTTGTATCAGACTGAGACATTTGATGTTTCCTCTCGTGTATTATCAACAACCAGTTTAATTGATTGTTCTCTTTTAATGTGTGGCATTACCCTAACTATTTTTTCTTCAATTAAGTCATCTAGAACATGAGAAGTAAATGACTTTACGCACTCATCCATAGATACTATATTTGCAGTTTTCGGAAGTTTTTTAACTACAATAGGATTACTTGTACAGTATGTTTCAATTAGATTCTGAACATACATTAAATTAGCTGAACCAATTTTTCTAGGATTTTCTTGTAATTCAGCTTTTAATGTTTCCGAAATAGATTCATCGTCTGTATCAATATTTCTAGGAGAAACTAACTCCCACAATCCTCCTGTATATATAACTCCTTCATCTTCATCTACAATATCTTGAGGATTATCCTCTAAGATTTTTAGAATTTTTCGTAGTAATTTTTCATAACCGTTTTTCTTCATTTTTGAACCTCTGGTGAATAATATGTTGTTCTTTGATCATCTAATTTAATTTTTTGAATAGGATTACCATAAGGATCTTCTTTTTGAGAATAAACCATAACACCTATTCGTGACTTCATCATTTCATCAGCTTTAGAAGGAAAAGCAACATACTGCCCTTGATTATTATATAAATCAGAATAATTTCTGATAGTTGCTCCTCCTGTTTCGTAACTATTTTTTAAAACCGTTTTAACCGCCGTATAAAGCCGCGACAGTTCTTCCGAAGTACAGTCCCTAACCTTGCGATAGGGAGCCAGACCAGCCAAAAATAGACTTTCGGATTTATAAATATTGCCAACACCGGATACATTTTTTTGCTCCATTAAAAATTTAACTAAAGATTGATTTTTACGTTTTTCACATATTTGAAGCCATGTTTTTTCATCACATGGCTCATTTAACATATCTGGACCAATTTCCGAAAGTTTTTTATTCAGTTCTTTCGATGACTCTGATCCAAAATAAAATTTAAGAGTTCCAAAATTTCTCATATCAGAATAATAAATTTCTGTATTATCATCAAAAGTCCACCGTACTCTTGCATATTTATTATCTTTGGTTTTATAAGTTCCTGTCATTCCTAATGTTGAAAATATAACTCCAGAACTTGTAATCCAATAAATAAACTTACCTTTATTACTCACTCCTAGGACTTTTTGAGACTCATGATTAATTGCTCCATCTACAAAATCAGTAAAACCACTGGGTTCTTTTTTAGTATATCGTCCTGATAAAAGTTCAATATCTTTGATAACTTTATCTTGAACTATACTATTTAATTGCTTTGTAACAATTGTTACTTCTGGACCTTCCGGCATTAATGTATTGTCCTGTGGTCTGGGATAAGAGGTTTAATATCAGATACATTTTCTATAACATAGTGTAAAAGTTGTTCTACATTTTTCTCACTTAACATTGTTTGGTAGACTTGAATAGTAATTTTTAAGGCCATTGATGCTACTTTTAGACGATCTTCCTCAGAATAAGAAGAAAAAAACTCTAACAACTTATGTTGTGCTTCTTGCATTACTTCTATATCGTGTTCACTAGACATTTTCATAGTATTTTTCTCCTGTTATATGTTCAGTTAATAACATTTTTTCTAAAGATGCTAATCGATCTAATGATGACATCCCTTCTTTAGAAAATTTTCCATCTTTAATAATACCTTCTATAGCAGTTTTGTGTTCCTCAAACCAATGACCGAGATGTTCGTCAGAAGTATAATTTAAATTTTCTCTAATTAACTTACCAACTTGCTCTCTTTTACGCTGTTTGATCCACCTTTCACTGGGCATATTTTTGTTTCCTTACTGGTTTAGTAATTACCCAATCATGTACTCTAATAGAGTTTTCAAACCAGGCTAATTCTTTGGATATATTATGATATTTAGTTTTATTATCCATAAGCGTAGAAGTAAATATTTGAATAAAATTAATTGCAAACATATGCCAAGGATTTTTCATATTAATCTTATTACTTACATAAGAATTCATCATTTTATATTTATACCACTTATTATTAAAAGATGGATGCGTATAGAACTTATAATTATTTAAATCATGTTTCAAAATATTAAAAATAACTTCGTATTCAGTTAATTTTTCATCTATATTTGTATTATCATCTTTATATATATTACTAATAGATTTAATTAAATTAAGATAAGGATTACGAGATTTTTTATAAATTCTCATTAGAATATCTCAGGTACACGAGTAGGAACAAGAGCGCCCCATACTGCTTTTTTATCATAGTATCTCATTGTTTCTAAATGATCCAAATACTTATTAATTTTAATAGCTGAATCATTATACGCTTTTTTCTCAGTTTCAGAAATAAGACGTCCTGCAATACCCTCCATCCATGAAATAGCTAAAGGGGCATCCCACTTAACAACATAAGTTGCGTCTCTAACTAAACCGTTCATATCGGCTATCCCAAAAGCAAAGGGAGAAATAATAGGATTTGATTTTTTTCTTGGCATCATTAACCTTTTCAATATTAGTTTTTAATTGACAAATTGTTAAAAATAATTTATAGTTATAATTATTATGTATATATCAAGACAAGAGTTAAAAATTGAGGTCAGAGATTTACACGGTCAAATCCGTGAAGTCATATCCGACTTTAACGGAGCAATCAAAAATCTTCATGAAGATATTGAAGAACTTAACGCTCGTATTGACAATCTTGAAACTATAATAACAAATTTAAGGGATTTTGGCAAATAAAAAAACAATGTTTAAACTAATTGGATTCTACATAAATGAAAATCAAAAAACCTATATAGATATGGTTTTAGCGAACTGTGATGGTATAAATCAAAAAGAATCGCAATCCGCTATTGATAACTCATTATGTGAAAAATATGGATATTCGACTTTTCCAGTTTTTGCTTTGTTTAAAAACAATGTGTTAACTAGAAATGTAGTGGGTAAATACCCAATTAACACTATTAAATCTAAATTATTAATATGAAAATAACAGTATATAATAACGATGTAAGTAAAGCTTACCGCATCCTTCAAAAAAAATTAAATAATGAAGGAACTTTAAGAGAATTAAAAGAGAGGGAATTTTTTAGAAGTAAAGGCGAAAAAAAACGTCTTGAACGCAAAAGAGGAAGAGTTCGTTATAAAAAACAAGAGAAAAAAAGAATGATTGCTCTTGAAAAAGCAGAATTGCGTGCTTTTAAACAACGAAAACTTAATCAAAAAAACGCAAGGCAATCCTCCCCTCATAAAGCCAATAAAACCTGGAAAAATACTAAAAAATAATATATTATGTAAATATCAAAGGAGATATTTACATGAAAGCATTTAAAGGAAGTTTTAAAAAGAAGTCGGGTGAAAACAGAGAGATGTTTTTTGCCAGAATTTCTGACTTACCAAGTCAATTTGTAGCCACTAAGATCGTGGGTGCAGGTAATGAACAAAATTATCCAAAAGGTATGGAACTTGTTTGGGATTTAGAACAAGATGATTTTCGTATTTTTAATTGGAATACTACCAATTCATCTATTATGGAAACTGAAATAGATGAAAACCTACTTAGTTAAAATTACTCTGAGAAAAAATATTTTAGATAAAGCAGGAACAGCAGTTACTAAAGTCTTAATTAATATGGGATATAAAGTTAAAAATGTACGAATTGGTAGAATTATTTGTATAACTACAGATGAAGATATAGAACTAATTGCTAAGAGTATAACTAATGAAGTTATGGAAGATTTCGAAATTGAGTGTCTCGATGATAGGAGCAGAATAAGCATACAGGACATGGGGGCAGTACCCATCGCCTCCACCACGAATACATTGTAAGGGTATTAATACCATGCCTAAGGCCCCAACGGTTAACTCTTTCTCATCGGATAGGCAGGATGGGCAATGTATTCTTGATGGGGGCGAACTAGGATCGACTGGTGTAATAAAAGCAACTGGAGAGACAGGTGTGCAAACGACCTAAACCGTAAGAAAACAATAAATGCTAACGATAATGAAGCATTTGAGGATTATGCACTAGCTGCATAATTTATTCGGGGTATAGGCTCCACCTGGCAACAGAACGGGCCTTTCATATTTAAAGACAAAATAAAAGTTTCATAAGGAAGGTCCCTTGGGACCTCCCTTTTTTTTAATTTCACTGGTGTCTGTATTTACACCCCCACTTGCTATTTTTTAAAATTTATAGTATTATACAAATAATGATATTACAAAAACAAACCAAAACCAAATACAAATCAGATGCGTTATCTCGAAAGCAGTTGTCTGATTTTTTTAATGACTATGAAAAAGAAGAAAAAGAATATGATACCCTCTGGGATAATTGGTTCCTAGCTGAATCAATACACTGTCATCAAGACTATGGAGGTGAATATGCTGGTTCAGGAACTTTAGACTATATTGAAGGACTTATCTTATATACCCTTATAAGAAAAAATAAACCAAAAACCGTATTTGAGATAGGTACGGCACAAGGTATGAGTGCTGCTCTAATGGCATCAGCTATCGAAGCTAATCAAAACAATGGAAAAATTTTCTGTGTAGATAAAAAGTTACCTCATAGAATGAGTCCTACTTTTAGTAAGGCAATGGAAGCTGAGTTTATTGAATTTTATGAAGCAGATGTTTTTGAATTTTTAGATGAGATAAAAGAAATTCCTGATCTAGTATTTGTAGATGCTGATCACAGAGAAGAATTTTGTATGAAAATTACTAAAATTTTAGCTGATTCTTTTCCTAACGCTATTTATGCTTATCATGAATGGTCTCTTTCTACTATATCTCAAAAACCAGAAATAGAGTATATTTCAAGATCAGAATGGTTGCATCAATTTTATGAACGCCCTGCTTTTGAACTATACTTTAATAAACCAAAATATAAACACAATGGATTTGTAGGAAGTTGTGGATTAGGAGTAGTTACTCAATGATTATTTATTTTAGATGTACAAGTAAAGAAGAAACAGTTAGTGGGGTAGATCGGTGGATTGAATGCCCAAAAGATGAAATCGTTTTAAAATGTTGGATGAGTTTACAACTTGCAGCAAAACCAAAAAACGATAGGTTTATTATTCTTCACGATGAATTAAATTCTGGTGCTTTAGAGTTTATCAAAGAAACTCAGACTTGTAATACAGAATTTATTGAAGTGGAACCCCACGATCTTCAAGATCGAGGACACACATTTAAATTATTAGAAGTCTTAAAAGAAAATCTTGAACAAGACGAAGTAAATGATATTCACTATATTGTAGAAGATGACTACTTACATACTCAAGATTCATTAGAAGTTTGTAATGAAATTCTAGGTTCAAATTTATGGGAACATTTTATAGTTCCTTATGATTACCCCGATAGATATTCACTAGATACTCAACCTTGTGGGTTAATGGTAGGCCCCAGATGTCACTGGCGTACTAATCCAAGCTCAACTTATACTTTAATGGCACAGGCTGAAACATGGAAAAAAGCAATGCCAATTATTGAAAAGCATGCACCTCATAATTTTACAGAAGAAGCGTTTCAATCATATCCATGTTTAAGTCCAGTACCTGGAAAAGCATCTCATTTAACTAAATATCATATGACTCCCCTTATTGATTGGAGAGATATCTGGAATAAGCTATGACAACCACCCAAGAATTTTTAAAAGAAATTAAAGAAAAAGATATACATACTCGTCAAGACCGAGAAAAATATCTCGGACAAGAATTAGATAAATTTATTGATTCTGGTGGTGAAATGCATGATTTTGGCGATAGTGATAGTACACCTCATTTAGACTTAGTTTATGATTTTGTAAGATGGTATCCCTCAGATATGTATGAACATCTTCCTACATTAAGAAAATATGCGGGAAAGTGTGATACAGTATGTGAGTTTGGTACTAATGACCTTACAAGTACTCTTGGCTTATTGAGTGGATTTCCTAAACATTTAATAACCTTAGACCTTAATCACCCAGATATATTTGTATTAACTTTTGAACCCTTTAGTCCAAATCGTAAAGAAAATGAAGAACCTATGATAATTAAACTCAATCTTGAAACAGTCAATAAAATTGCTGCTGAAAATGAGATTGAGTTTAAATTTATACAAACTAACTCATTAGAATTTTCTTTTAATAGCGTAGATTTATTGTTTATTGATAGTTTACATACTTATACTCAATTAACTAAAGAGTTAATGTTGCACTCTAAAAAAGTAAAAAAATATATTATCTTACATGATACAGAATTTTATGGAGAAAAAGGACAAGATAATAAAGATGATGAAGGAAATTATTTATGCCCACACTGGGAAACTAAAGGTATAGGACATGCAATTGCGGAGTTTTTAGAAAATCCTTATAGCGGTTGGGTTATTGATAAACACTATACAAATTGTCATGGTCTAACTATCCTAAAAAGACCGTGGATAGCATAAAATGGATCAATCAGATCTCTTTTTAGATCAAGATTTCTTTGGCCAAAAACTTAAAGAGTCAGATCATTTATTAGCGGGACCGTGGATAGGAGAATTCGGTTGGGAGTTATTTTGCTTTCAGGGTTATTTGAGAAAGTTAAGGGATGATAACCCTCATATTAAATCATTTAACGTAATTAGCAGACCGGGAAGAAGTGTTATATACGAGGATTTCTGCGACGTATTTGTTGAATATGATTGTCCAGGGACAGAACTCACTGGAGCTTTATGTATGGGGTGGGATACAACTCCTGCTATTCAATTTGCACATACTGTAACAAATAGCCTAAAATTAGAAAACTGTATATGGATACCTCCTCAAATATTTCCTATTAACTACCACGCTGATGGTCCCGAATACGAAAAGTATTTAAAAATTTTTAATGAAAGCCAAAAGTTTATTCAATTTGGTAAATTTAATTCTGAAGTATCTTATGATATAGTTATACACGCAAGATCAACAGGTAAATTTAATTCAAGCGATAGAAATTGGCCAGAAGCTAAATGGTACGAATTAATAGAGTTACTTAATAAAGATGGATTAAAAATAGCTTGTATCGGTTTAGAGGGTCAAGCTCTTGCCCTACCAAAAACCACTAATTTACTAAATATTCCGCTTGAAGAAACAGTAGATGTATTAGCTAGTTCTAAATGTATTGTAGGAACTTCTAGTGGTCCTATTCATTTAGCTTCTTTATGTGGATGTCCACAAGTATTAATTTCTGAATGTGTGGAAAGCGGAGGAAAAGATAATGAACGTAGATATAAATACGACTGGAATCCTTTAAAAACGCCAGTTCATTTAGTTAAATACGAAAACTCAAAAAAAGATAATGGGTGGAATCCCCCGATAGATAAAGTAAAGAAACTTATAGATGATATACTGTTTTGATTTAGATGGAACTTTAGTTACTAATACGGAAGATGAAAATGGTGAAATGCATTATACTGAAGCAAAACCTATACCAGAAGCTATTAATAGATTAAGAAAACTATATGAATCAGGTCATAAAATTATTATTCAAACTGCTCGTGGGTCAAAAACAAAAAAATTTGCTGAATATACTAAATTAACTGAAGATCATTTAGAAAAATTTGGTATTCCTTATCATCAACTTATTGTTGGGCATAAACCGTCTGCTGATCTTTATATAGATGATAAAGCTATTAATGTTAAAGATTGGTTAAAAAGTGACTAATATTGTATTAGGTGCTGATCATAATGGCATTGAATTAAAAAAATTAATTAAAGAAGATTTAATTTTTAATTCAAGATTTAATCCAATAGATATCGGCCCTTTTAATACAGATAAAGTTGATTATCCTGATTATGCATCTCAAGCAGCTCAAATACTAGCTAATGGAGATGCTCAATTTGGAATTTTAATTTGTGGAACCGGTATTGGCATGAGTATTGTAGCAAATAAAGTTGCAGGAATCAGGGCTGCGTTAGTTCATAATCTACAAACCGCACCTCTTGCAAAAGAACATAATAATGCAAACATGTTATGTTTAGGGGCTTGGGTAGTTGATCATCCTACTAGTTTACAGATTGTACACAGCTGGTTAAATGCAAAATTTGGAGAATACCGCCATGTTAAAAGAGTAGCAAAAATAGATGTTAATCCTACCAATAAAATTGTGTTTACTAATGGAGTATTTGATTTAGTACATAGTGGACATGTCGAACTTCTTAATTTTGCTAAATTATTAGGAGATAAATTAATAGTAGGATTAAATTCTGATAGTTCAACACAATCTCTTAAAGGCGATAAAAGACCAATTAATAAAGAAGAAGATAGAAAAAATATTGTTCAGTCATTACGAGCTGTTGATGAAGTAATAGTATTTGATTCTACAAATACTACAGATTTAATAAAAAGTCTCAAACCTAATATTGTTGTTAAAGGTGGAGAATGGACAGCAGAAGAAGTTAGAAAAAGAGACGAAATACCTAATGATATAGAAGTTTATGTATATCCCTTTAAAGAAGGTTATTCTTCAACAAATATTATTAATATGATTAAGGAAAAATAATATGTCATCTCCTCGTGAATGTGAAGTATATAATCGTTTATTATATGATCTTGGTTTAGTAAGTTGGACATCAGGAAATGTAAGTGTTTCCGATGGAGAAAATCTTTATATTAAACCTAGTGGAGTTCTTTTTGAGGATATTCATTCTAATAATGTAGCAAGTGTTAATATAGAAACTGGAAAACATTTTAGAGGACTAAAACCTTCTACAGATACCGAAAGTCATCGAATTATATATAAAAATAAACCAGAAATAAAGGCGGTGGTTCATACTCATTCTACATTTGCAACAGCTTTTGCTGCTTGCGGAAAAAACATACCAGTATATTTAACTGCAATGGCAGATGAATTTGGAGAAGAAATTCTCTGTTCTGGATATGCTGAAATTGGTGGAAAAGAAATTGGAGAAGAAGTATGTAAATATTCCGATCCAACTGGAATTGTATTATTACGTAATCACGGAGTTTTTACCGTTGGAACAAGTGCTAAATCAGCGTTAAAAAAAGCTGTAATGGTAGAAGATATCGCAAAAACCACATATTATGCTTTAAAATTAAGAAATCCAATTGAATTAACTGAAGAACAGATTAAAAATTGTTATGATAGATACCAAAATACCTATGGACAAAATTTTACTAATCGGTGATACGATTATTGATATTAATACTGAAGGGGTTTTATTAGGAACCTCTTCAGAAACTCCTACTTTAGTAATTACTAAAGATACTGAAACAATTACTCATGGGGGTGCAGCATTAGTTCATCGTAATCTTACTAAATTAGAATGTAGTCATGAATTTGTTACAAATAATTCTCTAGTAACTTTAAATAAAAAGATTACAACTAAACACCGTTATTGGTGTAATAAACATAAACTTTTACAAGTAGATGATAGAGATAATACCCCTATTACAGATGAAGAATCAGAACTAATATTTGAATACATTCAAAGATCTGATGCTAATGTAATAGCAATAGCTGATTATCGACACGGTCTTTTATCTCCCAAATTAATAGAACTAATTAATACCTCTAATAAAATAATTATTTTAGATTCTCAGGTTTCACAAAGTCCTGCTAATCATCATATGTATAAACATATTTATTTAACTCTATTAAATGAACATGAAGCTGAACAATATGTATCAAATGTTAGTTGGGATAACCCTGAAGAATTAAAAGAAGGATTATATAAAGAAATAGACTCCCTTCATTTTATTGTTAAATTTGGAAAACTAGGTTGCATTTACTTTGATTCAAAAACCTCTATACAACATAGAACACATTCAGTTGAAAATCCTGTTGATGAATCAGGAGCTGGCGATGCGTTTATGGCTGGGTTATTAGCTTGGATGCAGAAAGGTTCGTCTATAAATGAAGCATCTGGGTGGGCTAACGAATGGGCGCGTAGATCTGTGATGGTAAAAGGAGCTAATCCCCCTGATGACTAATAAATATGGTATTCAAAAAATACCAGAGATACATCAATGTACAGACTATAGAGATAAGTATTGGGGCTGGATAAAAACTTGTTCTGCTACTAATGATTTTACATTAAAACATATTTTTATGCATAAAGATAGCCAAAGTAGTTTGGAATATCATGTCAAAAAAGATGAAAATTACTATATTCTATCAGGTAAATTAAAAGTCGGACTTCGAATTGGTAGAGCAGAAAATAAAGAAGTTATTTTAAATGAGGGAGATGTCTACCATATTTCTCCAGGATTAATGCATATGAGATTTGCAATAGAAGATACTCACATCATTGAATGGTCTAATAAAGATGATGACAGTGATTCACACATAGTCGAAGATGGACTTTTATATCAACATGAGGTTAAATAATGAAATTATTTTTAGATACAGCTAATTTAGCTGACATAGAAACTGCTCTTCAAAAAGGGTTTATTACCGGAATTACCACTAATCCGTCCTTGATGGCTAAAGAACCTAAAGGAAACTATATTGATCACATGAAAAAAATTGTGGAACTTATAGATAAATATTCTAATCCTATCAGTTTGAGCGTAGAAGTATTTGCTCAAAATAAAGAAAAAATTATTATAGAAGCTGAAGAATTGGTAAGTGAAATTCAATACGAAAATTTAAGTATTAAAGTACCTATTGGATGGGAGGAACTAGAAGCGATTTACCAATTATCAATTGAAGGAATCAGTGTAAACTGTACTTGTATATTTAGTGAAGCACAATGTATGCTCGCAACTAATGCGGGAGCACGTTATATTTCAATTTTTGGAAATCGTGTTAAAGAGTTACGAGGTAGTTTTACACAAGCTGTAGGAGCTACACGTAAATGGTTAGATATGAATGATATTACTAATACAGAAATTATAGTGGGTAGTATTCGTTCTGGGATTGATATTGTCGATGCACAGTTAGCAGGAGCACATATTGTTACAGCAGGACTTCCACATTATATTAAAATGAGTGAGCATCCCGGTACCACAGCTTCTGTAGATCAATTTATGACAGATTTTAAAGAGTGGTTAGCATGAAAATAGTATATGCAGCGGTATTTACCGAAACATCAACTAACACTCCTCAAGCTAATGCATTTGAAAAATTAGGTCATGAAGTAATCCGTTATGATTTTAAAGAAAAACTTAAAGAATTTGGTGAACCTAATTTACGGGATAAGGATCTTATAAATACTTGTGTATCAGAAAATCCAGATCTACTTCTTTTTAGTAAAGGCGTGGGAATTGACAGTAGTGTTATCCCCACCTGTCAAGATATATGTCACGTAGCTTTATGGTATATGGACCCTATGATAAATGTTGATCAGGAATTGCTAGAAAAAATTGATAAAGTTAATTCAGTTTTTTATACTGCCCCGACAGTATATAGTACTTTAAAAGACAAAAATATCAATAGCTATTTTATTCATGAGGGGTATGAACCAACCTTTCATAAATTCTATGACAAAATTGATAAAGTATATAATGTTAGTTTTATAGGAGCTTTAAAGGAGCATCGAAAGCAGTATTATGATTTCTATAACTTTAATTGTTTCTCAGATAAATATAATAAAGATCATTGTAAAATAATTAATCAAACTAGAATAAATTTAAACTTTACTAATAATCGTGAAGGAACTTCGGATAGAGCTTATAAAATTATGGGAAGTGGTGGATTTTTACTAACAGAACCCTGGGATGGTTTAGAAAACGATTTTAAACCTAATGAAGACTTAGTTATTTTTAATAATGAAAATGAATTTAAAGAAAAAATTGAAGAATATTTAAAGGATTGGCAAAAAAGAAAACAAATTGCCCGTAATGGTGTAAATACTGTACAAAAATACACTGTAGAAGAATGGGCTAAATTTATTATCGAGGAGACAATATTATGAGAGCAAACTTAATCGGAGTAGGATATTGGGGTTCTTTTATTTATAAAACACTCAGGGAAATAGGCTTTACTGATATTAATTTATGTGACCCCCAAGTTCCAGGAGCTTATAATAATTATAAAAAAATGGAAGATGCGCAGTATGTATTTATTGCGACTCCTGTAAAATCTCACTTTGAAATGTGTAAATATTTTCTTTCTCAGGGTAAAAGAGTATTTTGTGAAAAACCGTTAGTATCTACGGAGGAAGAAGCACAACAACTTTATGAAATTGCTGAAGAGAATAATACTTATTTATTTGTTGATTGGGTATTTACCTATAATTATGGGGTTTCATTAATAAAACAATATATTGATGATAAAAGAAAAGAACTACATAGAAATCCTATTAATGATATTTATATTTGTAGAAAAAATACAGATATTGACCATATTACTGATATTAGTGCTAAAATAGATTTAGCTGGACATGATCTCTCAATAACTTTAACTCTTACTGACCAGATTCCGTTATCAGTTCATTGGCATGAGTATAAAAAGAATCCAAATTCTATTCAAAATGATAGTGCGCTAGGCTATTTAACTTTTGAAAAATTTAATACTACTATTGATGTAAGTTGGTATAATGCTTATAAAGATAGAGAATGTGTAATTAAACTTGAAGGGAACGAATATATTTTATGGAATGATGTTGATCAAACAGTTACATTTCAAAAAAATCATAGAGATTTTCCACTTACTATCAATTATTCTAAACATGCATCTCCTCTTGAACGATCTATTAAACAATTTATGATATTTAATAAGGAAGCGTATATTCAACAAAAAGAACTTACGATACAAATTTTAAGGATTTTAAATAATGATAGTAAAATTTAGTGATATAGCAGCCCAATGGAAAGTAATTAAAAAAGACTGCTTACCTAAGATTGAAAATTTCTTAGAAAGTGGAAATTATATTGGTAATTCGATAATTGATGAGTTTGAAAATAACTTTGCAAATTATATTGGGTGCGAATATGCTATAGGAGTATCCAATGGAACTAATGCATTAAAATTAAGTATTCAATCTCTTAATCCTACAAATAAAGTTTGTGTTATTATTCCAGCTAACACTTTTATTTCAAATGCACTTGCAGTTTCGTATTTTAATTACGATCTAAAATTAATTGATTGCGATGAATTTTATGGAATGAAAGTTGAAAATTTACATGCTTGGTTTGCAGGTAAAAGAGAAAATTATGATAGTGTAATAGTAGTACCTGTTCATTTATATGGTTATCCAGCTAATATTCAAAGAATAAGAGATTTATGTAATCTTTATGATGCCCGTATTATTGAAGATTGCTCTCAAGCACACGGAGCTACAATTAGAATTGGAAAAGTAGGAAATTTTGGAGATTTAGGAGTATTTTCTTGTTACGCTAGTAAAAATTTAGGAGCTGCAGGTGAAGGAGCTATTATTACCACAAATAATAATCAACTCTATCAATCTTTAAAAGAATTACGTGATTTAGGATCATCTCAAAAATATCAAAATCGAATTTTAGGTTGGAATGACCGACCCCACGCAATTCAATTTATTATTCTCAATGAAAAATTAAAATATCTCGATGAATGGAATAGTAATCGAGGTTATGCAGCTGAACAATATAATAAACAACTTAAAGACTTACCTATTATTTTACCTGTAGAACCACAATGGTCAACAGTGTCGGTTCATCATTTATATGTTATTAGAACTGAACAAAGAGATGAACTTCAACAATTTTTAAATAAAAAAGATATTCAAACAGGTATTCATTATCCTATTCCTATTGGGGAACAAGAGCTTTATAAAAACGATAATTTAACAACTAAGGGGATTATTAATACTATGGATTGGAAAGATAAATTACTTAGTTTACCAATGCACCCATTTTTAACAGATGATGAAATAAATTATGTATGTAGCTCAATAAAAGAATTTTTTGATGCCAGTTCACACTCAATATAGATCTCAAATTAGAGATTGTAAAATAGGTAAAAATGTTACTATTGTTGAACCTGTTAATTTATATGAATGTACTATAGGAGATAATACTAAAATAGGACCGTTTGTAGAAATACAACAAGGTGTAATAATAGGAAATAATTGTAATATTCAATCACATTCTTTTATTTGTACTAAAGTATCTATAGGAAATAATTGTTTTATTGGACATGGTGTTATGTTTACTAATGATCTTTTTAAAAATGGGAAACCCGATCCTAATCCAAATAACTGGAAAGAAACTATAATTACAAATCATGTAACTATAGGATCAGGAGTAACTTTATTGCCTATAACTATTAGTGCAACAGATGTAATAATTGGAGCTGGGGCAGTAGTAACTAAGGATATTACCCAATCAGGAGTTTATTTTGGAAATCCTGCCAAAATAAACTCTATTTTATAGAGATTCTGCATGAAAGTATTAATTATTTTTCCCCACGCACTTGGAGATATGTTAATATTAACCCCAGCCTTAAAAGCCTGGTGTGAAAATAATGAACCCCCTTCGATAGTAGTGCAACGTAGATTTAATAGCTCTCCTTTAGATAATTGTCCTTACATTGATAAAATTTATTATAGATTAAGTGACCCGTGGCAAGATTTTGGACATCACAATACTCAATTTGGATTTCCGGCCACTCAATATGAAGGTCACGCACTAGCAGTTAAAGAAGGATTCACTCATATCTTATTTACTTATGAAGAAGGAAAAACTATAAATTATACGCATATGTTTCAAGTAGATATAAAAAATTATACACCTGAAGTTTTTATATCTCATCAAAATAAAAAAGAAGCTGATGAAATAATTTATGAGTTAGTAGGAAATAAACCATATGGATTTGTTCAAACTCATAGTGGAGATCCTAATAGAAGTCTTCCCACGGATTACGGAAGAAAATGGATTCAAACACATAGTAATTTATCCGATGTTATAGAAATCGATACTCTTACACATTTATCTATTAATACTGGATTTGAAATTTTAAAACAAGCAACTGTTGTTGTTGTACCAAACTCTATTTATTGGCAAGCAGCAGGTGCAATGAATAAAAAAGTTGATCTTGCATACTTTTCTAGAGGTTTAGAAGATTTAAAAAAACGAAAATATGAAGTATGTTACGGTAAAAAAGACCCTTTTTATAAAGAAGAATTTTATGAAAGTGTAGTATTTGAATTGGAGATGTTAAGTGAATGAAAAAATGGCTTATGGATTTCCTTCAACGACATTAGATAAAATAGAACAAGTTTTCAAGGATGATGGTCTTGTTAATAATGAAACTTTAACGACACAAATAAGAAATATCCATCTGGTTCAATACAGTTCTAATACTGCACCTCTTTGTGCTTTTTATTTTGAAGATAGAGAATATATTCCAGAAGATACTTTAGAAAGGTTGCGACTTATATTAGTTGATGATGGAATAATTTCATCTGCTACTACTACTGGGGTTTGTTCATTTTATTCTATTTGTTATAAAGCTAATAATAGTTTAGCTTATACAGTTTCCAGTGCCTTAAAGAAACCCTGGGCTATTAAGCAATTAAAAGAATTTGATTGTGATACTTATTTAGATGCTACCTCCGTGTTAAATGTTTGGAAAGATGAATACAATAAACAAAAAATCTCTGATAATGTTTCATATATTTTGGAGACGCATGAGTACAACAGCACATATTAGATAATGATGTTGATAAAGAAGACGGAACGGGTGTTAATACTAATGATTATTAAATTTATTATATAAGAAGAATAAAAAAATGACTTATGAACTTCCTTCAACGACATTAGCTAAAATAGAACAAGTTTTCAAGGATGATGGTCTTGTTAATAATGAAATTTTAACAACACGAACATCAAATAACTTTGTAGTTCAATACAGTCCTAATACAACGCCTCTTTGTTCTTTTACTATTGAATTGGGAAGAGATATTCCAGAAGCTACTTTAGAGAGGTTGCGACTTGTATTAGTTGATGATGGATTAATTTCACCTGCTACTACTACGGGGGTTAACCCATTTTATTTTATTTGTTATAAAGCTAATAATAGTTTTCTTTATACAGTTTCCAGTGGTTTAAAGTAAAGAAGAATTTTATAAAAGTGTAGTATTTGAATTGGAGATGTTAGGTGAATAAAAATTTTAAAATCTGGGGAGTAAGTTTTAGTTTAATTGGGGATTTAATTGTAGGACTCCCTCAATTAACTTATTTCGAAAAGAAATATCCAGGTAGTTATAAATACTGGGGAATTCATAAAAAAATGTCTCATGCAGCACCCTTATTTTATAACCATCCTCTTATAGACAGAATAAAAATTACTGATAAATGGGGTGAATTTGGAGAATATGACTACGAATTAGCATCTAAATGCGATATAAGTACTAGAGATTTAGATAATGATAGAAAAACATTACTAAATGCTAGACCCGAAGATTATTGGTATAATGACCACGATATTGTTGAACAAATGGCTCGAATGTCTGGTATTTATGATATTAAAGAAGTTCTTACTGAGGATGAATTAAGACCACAGTTATATCAATGGTTTGATACTGATTTTGATGCTATTGAAAAGAATGAAGGTTATACAAAAGTACGAACTAATTCAGGATTAATTCCTGAAAAAAGTGTAGTTATTTGGCCCTTTAGTGGGTATGGTCACTGGCCAGCACGATCACCCTCTGCTAATTGGTGGAACACAGTAGTAAATACTTTAATTGATAATAATTTTATAGTTTTTCACTGCGGATGGATAGAAGAACCACATTTATCAAATTTAGACGGATATGTGAGGTGTGTTAATCTATCATTCTTTGAACAAATAAAAGTTAGTTTAGCAACAAAGTTAGCAATAGGTGCAGATAGCGGGTCTATGTGGACATTAGGAGCATATTCATTTCCTGCTATTCATCTAATGACTAATTGGAGAGATGGTCATACACAAAATTTTAGTGCGATGAATCCAGTTAATATCAATGGAACTTCATTTTTTGCTCCTCCAATGACTGATGGGTGGTCTTTTGAAGAAGTATTAAATACAGTATGGGATAAAACCAAATGATTACAGCAAAGAAAATATCAAAATGTAGATTATGCGAATCTACAGATTTAACATCTTTTTTTAGTACTGGAAATATTTATATAAACGATTTTCCAACAACTCCCACAGGTCATAGAGGTAAAGCCGAAATGACTCTAGTAAGATGTAATGAATGCACATTAATTCAACTTGATCAGACAGTAGATAGTGAAGTATATTTTGAATATTGGTATCAATCCAAATTAAATAAAAAGATTGTTAATAATTTACAAGACATTGTAAATGAAGTAAAGAAAGAAGTATCCTTAGAAGAAGGAGATTATGTACTTGATATTGGAGCAAATGATGGGACATTATTAAGTTTCTACGAAGATTTACCTATTACTCGTATAGGATGCGATCCAGCTAAATCTATTCAAGATGATTTAAAAAAACACAGTGAGTATCAAATTAATGATTTATTCCATAAGTCAGCTTGGGATAAAATAACAAAACAAAAAGCTAAAGTTATTACTGCAATTGCTATGTTTTATGATCTTGATAATCCACATGAATTTGTAAGAGGTATTCAGCAAATATTAGCACCTGATGGAGTATTCGTTGTACAACTTATGCCCGCTCGACCAATGTTAGATACCTATGATATTGGAAATGTCTGTCACGAACACTTACTTTACTATACTTATGAATCTTTAGTTACATTATTTGAAGAACATGGATTACAAATTTATAAACTTAAAGAAAATGATATTAATGGAGGATCGTATCAACTTTGGGTAAAACATAGTGATCCTTATGGTAAATCAATACACTACGAAGAAGATTGTTCTCTTGATAGATTACATGAATGGACTAATCAAATTAATAAAAATCGTATAGAAACGGTACGATTTATTAATAAAGAAGTACAAAAAGGTAAAAATATATATTTTTATGGAGCTTCTACTAAAGGTAATACGATTGCTCAATGGTATGGATTAAATCCAACTAATATTAAAGGAGCAGCAGAAATACATCCAGATAAAATAGGTAGATACATGGTAGGAAGCCAAATTCCTATTGTTCACGAAGACGAAGCACGAAAAGATGCAGATTATTTTGTTATTATAGGATTCGGATTTCGAGATATTTTTATTGAAAAAGAAAAGAAATTTTTAAAAAATGGAGGAAAACTCATATTTTGTACTCCAAAATTTGAAATTGTAGAACATGGTTAGAAAAAAAGCCCTTATAACTGGAATTACTGGACAAGATGGTGCTTATTTAAGTAGATATCTCGTAAATAAAGGATATGAAGTTTATGGTGGAATAAGACGTGGAAGTACTGATAGTACTTGGAGGTTAGAAGAATTAGGAGTTCTAAATCAGATTAAACCTATTTTTTTAGAACTTTTAGAAGAGTCTAATATTAACTACATTGTTAAGACTTTAAAAGTGCAAGAAATTTATAATTTAGCAGCTATGAGTTTTGTGAGAACAAGTTTCGATTATCCAGTTTATACAGCAAATGTGGTAGGTTTAGGCGCTATGAGATTCTTAGAAGCTATCAGACAAGAAAGTCCTCATACTAAATTTTATCAAGCTTCTTCGTCTGAAATGTTTGGAAAAGTACTAGAAAGTCCTCAAAACGAAAATACATCTTTTTATCCTCGATCCCCCTATGCAATTGGAAAAGCTTTTGCACATTTTTCAGTACTTAACTATCGTGAAGCTTATGGAATACATGCTAGTTCTGGAATGTTATTCAACCATGAATCTCCTTTACGAGGACTTGAATTTGTTACTCGCAAAATAACTTCAACTTTAGCACGTATAGCCAATGGCGAAAATATTATATTAGAATTAGGTAATATGAACGCTCAAAGAGATTGGGGTTATGCAGGTGATTATGTTAAAGCTATGTATCTCATGTTACAACAAGATGAACCTGATGATTATGTAATTTCAACAGGCGAAACTCATAGTATTAGAGATTTTTTAGAAATTGCTGCTGATCATCTAGGTATGGAACTTACTTATTCAGGTTCAGGAGTAGATGAAAAAATTTATAATCAAGACGGTAAAATGATTGGGTGTATTAATCCAATACATTTTAGACCGACAGAAGTAGATTTATTATTAGGAGACTCCACAAAAGCTAGAAAAGTTCTTAAATGGAAGCCTGACTTTAGTTTTAAAGCATTAGTTAAGATGATGGTAGAATCAGATTTTGACAAAGTTAATAAAGGTATTAAATTACAATGAACATTTATATTACTGGAATAGCAGGTTTAGTAGGAAGTAATTTAGCTCGATTACTATCACAAAGAAACCATGTAGTTAGAGGATGCGATAACTTAGTAGGAGGATATGAGGATAACATCCCAGAAGATATTAAATGGTCCTGTGTAGACATTTGTAATACTGAAAGTATGCAAGAGGAACTTAAAAATATTGATACTATTATTCATACAGCAGCATTACCTTATGAAGGACTCAGTGTTTTTAGTCCATCTTTAATCGTACAAAATATTGTTGGTGGAACCACTAGTATAGCCTCAGCTGCGATACAAAATAATGTAAAAAGATTCATATTTTGTAGCTCAATGGCACGGTATGGAGATCAAACCCCTCCATTTACAGAAAATTTAGATAAAAAACCAGTTGACCCATACGGAATGGCTAAAGCTCAAGCTGAAGATATGTTATTTCTTTTAAGTGATATTCACGGATTAGAAGTAACAGTGGCAGTTCCCCATAATATTATTGGGGTAGGGCAAAGATACACAGATCCTTTCCGAAATGTAGCAGCTATTATGATTAATAGTACATATCAAAATCAAAAAATCTATATTTACGGAGATGGAAAACAAAAAAGAAGTTTTAGTGATATTAATGATTGTGTAATTGCCTTAGCTCATATGATTGAAAGTGATAGGAATCTCAATAAACAGGTTTATAATATAGGTCCAGATAATAATGAAATTACAATTAATCACTTAGCTGAATATATATCTATATTAACAGATGAATCACCAGAATTAATATTTATCCCAGATAGGCCCAGAGAAGTTAAAAATGCCTATTGTTCAAGTGATAAAATTAAAAAAGAATTTAATTATAATGCAAACATTAATATTACTACTACTCTTTCAAACATGATAGAATGGATTAAAAAAAGAGGATCTAAAGACTTCGAATATCATTTACCTATCGAAATTACAAATAAAGAAGAACTCCCACAAACATGGAAAAATAGATTATTTTAATGTTAAAAAATATATTTAAAAACAGCGTTGTTACCTATATTGTTCCTTCAGCAGATGCCTTATGCGAATATTCTACAGGAAAAATTGTAGCTATTCATAACAGATATACAATTAAAATAATTGATATGGAAGACAACCATCCATATGACTTAAGAGCAATAGACATTATAAAATTTGATGAATATAATATAATTAAAAAGGAACTCTTAAAATTATTAAAATGATTAAAATCCCAGTCTCTTTTGGAGAATTAGTCGATAAACTCACAATTTTAGAATTAAAAGTTCTTTATAGTAAAGATAATAGTAAATCTGCTCATATTGAGCATGAATTAAAATTATTAAAAAAACTATATAAAGAGTCTTATGATAAAGGAGATTTACCTATTAAAAATCACATTCATAAGTTAAAAGGTAAATTATACAAAATTAATTCCGATCTTTGGAAATTAGAAGATAATATAAGAAAGAAAGAAAAATTACAAGAATTTGACGGCCATTTTATTTTTTACGCTCGCAATATCTATAAAGTTAACGATAAAAGAGCCCATTTAAAAAGACAACTTAATAATTTAGTCAATTCTGAAATAATAGAAGAAAAATTTTATCAAAAGTATTAGATAATGACATTAGAAGAAATTAATAAACAGATTGAGGAATTACCCAGTGATGATCCAGAATTTATAATTAGATGGTTAATAGCTCAATTATTATATGTCACAACACAATTAGAAGAAGAAAAACTCATTCCCACAGAAGGTAAAAAGTATGATGCATGATAAACTTTATAATCAATATATGAGCGTAGTAGAAGAAAATAATATTCTGAAACGTAATGTTGCCGAAATGCAAGAAGAAATTCATAATCTTCAAGTCAGAGTTAAAGAACTAAGAGAAGAAGTAGATCATTATAAATTAGAATACGGAAAAAATTATTAATGTTTACCGTAATAACTCCCTATGTCTTCGAGGAAGAAATTAAAGAACTCAAAAGCACTATTCCGTGGGAATTAGATTGGATATTAGAACAAGATATTTCACGTATTGGTCCTGATATGATGTATCAAAGACTGTGGAATCAATGTGATACCGATATTTTTATTTTTCATGCTGATATGACTCCGATGGTAGGAAAAGAACGATGGTGGGAAGAAATTGAAAAATATATAACTCAGTTACCGGATGCAGGTATTATTGGTTGCAAACTTCTCTACCCGCTTCGAGATGAAAATGGAAAATATTATATTGAATGTGCAGGGGGAAAGTTTGAAAATGGAAAACCCGACCACTATGGATCAGGTCTTGAGATAGGAAGTCGAGTAGCCTTTAAAACTCCTGAAGTTGATAATGGACAATATGATAAAGTTAGAGAAGTAGCCTGGTACACTTTTGGGGGAATCTTTATTAGAAGAGAGGTTTTAAATACAATAGGAGATTTTGATCCAACATATGAATGGAGTTATAATCGGGATGTAGATTATTGCTTACAAGTACGAGAAAAAGGATGGAAAATTTATCAAGTTCCCACTCCTTTAATGCATTATCAAAGCAAAGACGTTAAAAGAATTAGAACTCAAGAAAATATTGATGCAGAAACTAGAAATTTAGAAAGGTTACAACGAAAGTGGGAAAATAACCCTCTTTACGCTACAATTGAATCATGATTGAATCATTAGAACCAGTAGAGAAAAAACAATTTTTAGATTTAGCAAACTACTTACAAAGATGGCTCAGTTCACATCCGCATGCAGAAGAGGATGATGACCCTCATCGACAAATGAGAATGTATGCCATGACATATTTACGATTATATGAAGAGTTTATTAAACTTTATAAATATGTAGTTACTGCAGAATATATAGACAAAAAAACAACACCCCGTATACATTAAAAGGAAGATAATATGATTACAAATTACATTAATAAAGATGAATTTCAACAGAAAATTCATGCAATGAGAGTAAAATTTCACATGGAAGAAAATAAAACCTTAACATGGGTTATTTATATCGCAGTATCGGTATTTGCTCTTTTGTTTGTTTCAGGAGCAGTTACTTTGATTTTAACTCTCTTAGCTTTATTTATAGTTGGATTACCCCTCGCCTTTATAGAGGGAGTTATTAAAGGATATAGAAAAAATGATTAAGAAATCAGTTATTAGTCTTATTAGTTATGATGCCGAGTATTTACCTGCGAGTATTAAAACTTACTATAACTATGTAGATGAAATTGTACTAGGACTCGATGAAAATAGAACATCGTGGAGCGGTAACAAGTTTTCTTTTGACGAAGAAGCATTATTTAAAGAACTCGGTGCAATTGATGGGGATAATAAAATAGAAATTGTGGAAGATAATTTCTATGTTAATCCTGATAATTACATTGAAAACGACAATTATGAAAGAAATTTATTAAAATCACACTGTACTCACGATTGGATTATGAGTTTTGATGCAGATGAAGAGCTAATTAATGCTCCAGATTTTTTTAACCGATTTTGTCCAATTGCTGAAAAGTATTACACTTCTTATGATTTTGCTTTTACTTGGTTTTTACCTTATAAAGAGTTTGAAGAAAATTATTTAGTTATTGCGAATGATGATGGTACTTTTATTAGAACAGAAAAACAAGGATTTGCAACTCATAAAAATAACACCTACGTTTATGCTCGTTGGACAAATATAACTCAAAACCAACCAAATAAACTTATTTTAACTCCTTTAGGAATTAAACATTGGAGTTTATGTCGCCCCCAAGAAAAACTGCATCAAAAAATTAATAATATTGGTCACGCAGATTTAACGGAACAAGGTGATCCTTTCTATGAAATGTGGAAAAAAGTAACGATGGAGAATTATCACGAAATGAGAGATTTTAAAACTTCGGGTCTGGGTGAACCCTCTCAATGGCCTAATCTAGTGCAAGTTCCGAAAGTAGTTTTTGAACAAGCAATGCAACAAAATACAGGATGGATATACTAATGAGACAAGTAGAAATTATCGGTAAATTTTATGATAATCATAGTTTAGCTATTATTAATCGAGAAATAGCAATAAGATTATCTGATAAAGAAAAATATCCTGATATTGAATTGGCTATTACGCCAATGGATCAACACGATTCTCAATATAAGATAAAAAAAGACTCTTTAAAGATTCTAAAAGAACTAGAAGCCAAAGAAGTTGAGGCAGATATTCAAATTAGACATACTTATCCACCTATGTGGAGATGGCCTGCCCTCAATAAAACTAAAGTTGTTTATATCCAACCTTGGGAATATACCAAGATTCCTTTTGAATGGCAGTATAAATTTGAGCAATTTGCAGATTATTTAATAACTCCATCACAATGGTCAATGAATAATTTCCTAGATTCAGGGTTATCACCTTATAAAGCAGCTGTAGTAGCTAATGGGTATGATTCTAATATTTTTAATCTTTCTAACCGAACCCCACAACAATATAGTTCGGTTAATAAATTTACTTTTGTTTATGTCGGTAATGCTCAGTATCGAAAAGGACTAGATGTACTTTTAAATGCTTGGAAAGAATCGACTTCCCAACACGATAATGTGAAACTCATTATTAAAGATAGTCCTCAAGTTTATGGACAGACTGATTTGCTCTCTCGAGTAATTCAAATGGAATATAAAACACAATGTGCTGAAATTGAATATATTGATAGAATTATGTCTCAGGAAGAGATAGCAAAACTCTACACTGATCATGATATTCTAGTTCATCCATATCGAGGCGAAGGTTTTGGTATGCATGTTCAAGAAGCTATGGCCTGTGGATGTATCCCAATGGTTACAGCTGGAGGACCAACTGATGAATTTATTAGTGATTCTAACGCTATTCGAATTAGTTCAGCCTTAATGTTTAAAGACCTTACTTCTCCAGAAGTTTTTGCAATTAAACCTGGAGATGCCCTAACTATAATGGGAGGTCATGGGATTATTTTAGAACCTGATATTCAAGATTTAAAAAATAAAATAACTCAACTGATTCAACATCCTCAAAGAGAGGAAGTTATAAACAAACTAAGAAACGCGGAGAAAAATCTATATCCGTGGGAAATAATAGCAACCAGCTACCATACGCTTATCAATAAAATTGATTTAGAATCTGTACCAGTAAGATTTAAGAATGAGCGTTACCCCGAGACGTCAGCTACCGCTGACAAAGCGGCATAAAAAAGGCACAATACGCGCCACTGACGAAGAACAATTTCATTGTTACGTGGTGCAACATTGTGCAAGCTGAATGGCCTTATGCCATAGCGATTGCATGAGAAGCAAAGGTGATTAATAAAATTAATGGATTTAAACTCCGTTTAATTCACTTGCTTTTTATGCAAATATATAGTATCATATAAATTGGCAAAGGGCAATTACAAAAATATGGATATTGAAATTGGTGAAGCATATAGAAAACCTAATGGGAATATTGTTAAAGTAACTCTCAACGAATTTAGAGAAGTATTTTATCTTCACATTAGAGAATATGCCTTAGATGGTGATACGGGATACTGGTTCCCGACAAAAAGTGGGTATGCCTTACTAGCTGACGAAGTCAGCTCTATCATACCCCTTCTGATGGAGGCAGAATCTATAATAAGTAAAAAATACAAACGTGACAATCAGTTATCGTTTGATTTTGGAGAAAGTGAATAAACATGAGTGTAAAAGCATGGAACGATGAAGAAGAAGCTGAACTAATTAAGCTATATAAAGAACAAGATGAGAAAGATGTTAATATCTTAGCTACTCATTTCGGTAAAGGATATCGATCTGTTATTTCTAAATTAGTACAACTTAAGATTTATGAGAAACCACGGAGTGATGAAAATCGACAAATAATGACGGTTAAAACAATGCTTCGTGACATCGAATCCCTTCTTGATATCCAAATTGAAGGTACAAACCTCAATAAAAAGAGCAACTTAGTTAATTTAGTTACTGCTTTAAAAGAAAGGCTTGAAAAATAAAAGTTGATCAAAGCTAAATTTTTATGTTAAGATAAAAACATAATAAAAAGAGGCACGAATGAATTATCAGGAACTCAAAGAAACTGTAATTACACACAGTAAAGCATATTATAATCAACATCGTTCTGAAATTAGCGATGAGGAATATGATATTCTATATGATAAATTACAATCGGTTGAGGAAGCCCAGGGATGGGCTGATCCTGATAGTCCAACTGTAGTAGTTGGATCTCATGCCGGAAAAATTAAACATCCCTATCAATTATATTCCCTTAAAAAAGTCTATGAAAAATCAGAAATAGACGCGGAATTTAATGTTATTACTCCAAAACTTGATGGCACTAATCTAACTCTTATTTATCAAGAGGGTAGATTCCAAAGAGCCATTACCAGAGGTAATGGAGAGTACGGAGATGATGTATCTCACCTAATGACTTATTGTAAAGGCGTCCTTGAGTATATTCAAGGACAATATAATAATGTTATTGTTACAGGTGAGTGCGTGACTGATAATGAAGTAGAAAACTTCAGAAACTATGTGAGCGGAGCATTAGGACTTAAAGAAGCAAAAGAATTTGAATCCAGAAATATCCGTTTTATCGTTCATGATTCATTAGGAACGGAATTAGATTATACCATTCGAATGGGACTCATTGAAAAAATGGGCTTCCACACAATTTTCGATAAAAATTTATGTGGACAATACCCTCAAGATGGTGTAGTATATAGAATAGACAATTGGAAAAGATGTAATCAATTAGGATATACATCTAAATATCCACGATTCGCAGTAGCCTTAAAAGAAAGAGGTACTTTAACTGCGAAAACTGTTTTACAAGACGTGATCTGGGTAACTGGGCGCACAGGAATGGTAAACCCGATAGGATTAGTCGATCCAGTAGTTATCGACGGTGCCATAATAGGACGCGTAACTCTTCACAATATTGGATTTATTCAAGACCACAAACTTGGGCTTGGAGACACCATAGAGATTGAACGCTCTGGTGGAGTAATTCCAAAGTTCAATAGAGTTCTAAACCATTTCAATACCAGTACCAGAATTGAACAAAGACATGCCGAAGAAGCTGTTGGTTATGCTCTTCGAAGGGTCGGCCCAAGGCTTTACTGTAGTGACGAAACGCAACACAACTCAGTAAAAGGACTTGAACATTTTATTAAAACTCTTGAAATCAAGGGTTTAGGTCCCGCGTCAATAACCAAGTTACAGCTCAACCATCCTACGGACCTTTATCGGTCGCAAGAATGGGGAACGCTCGGAGTAAACGGGGAAAAGATTCAAGCCGAAATAGAAAAATCTAAATCTAAACCATATTATTTGGTTTTAGGTGCTTTAGGGATTCCGGGGGTAGGACGAGGAACCGCGAGACAAATCGTTGCCCATATCCCACAGTTCAATCGGTTGCGTGAGATTGAATTAGCACATATAACAGGGATTGGTCCTAAGACTGTCGAATCCATTCTCGCGTGGTTAGATGTCAATGAAGAGTGGGTAACTACACTACCTCTTCAATTAACGCAGGATCAAAGCGTAGAGGCTGTTCTCCAACCCCATAGCCAGAAGAAAGTGTGCGTAACCGGAAAATTAGATATGACACGAAGTGAACTCTCTGATATATTAACTGAGTTCAATTTCCAAGTCACTAGCACAGTCACTAAAGACTGTTACGCTTTGATTACTGCTGATACTGGTACAAAAAGTTCCAAAATGTCAAAGGCCCAACAATTAGGTATAAAAATTATAGATTATTGGGATAACCGAAGAGATATAGTGAACGGAAAGCTTTAACGAGTACCACATTTATTTAACTTTTTTCTTGCTTTTTCTTGAATATAAAGTTATAATCATAAAAGAGTTGGAAAAAACCAACTATACACTACAAAACAGAGGGGAAAATACTTATATGAGTAAGTTTGATTATACAGACGAAATGGTTGCCCGTATGGAGTCAGCCGCTAGCTCTGAAGTCAATGAAGCATTGATTCAAGAGCTGTGTGATGAGTTTGAGTTTCCTCGTCGTTCAGTAACGGCGAAGTTGCGCAAGCTTGGATTTGAAGTCCCGAAGAAGCCTGGAGCAGCTCCAGTTTTCTCGGCAGAGGAAACTGAGGCACTCAGTTCATTTCTTTCGGATAATTCTGGCGTTCACACTGCCGAAGAGATTGCCGAAACTTTTGCAGACGGCCAATTCACCGCCCGCCAGATCAATGGTAAGGCTCTCTCACTAGAGATGACTCAGCACATTAAGCCTGCTGAGAAGAAGGTTACGCCTAAGACTTACACCGCCGACGAAGAGAGCATTATTAGTTCTATGGTCGAAAGTGAAAGCTATCTTGAGGAAATTGCAGAGGCTGTCGGTAAGACAGTAGCTTCCGTTCGCGGAAAGCTTCTCAGCATGGGTCTCAAGGCCCCGCAAAGGGACAAGAAGGCTTCTAAGAGCGATCCTTACGAGGGAATCGATGGCCTGACGGATCAAACCGTTGAGCAGCTTGCCGATCATTTCGGTAAGACTGTACGTGGAGTTAAGACTGTGCTTACCCGCCGTGGCCTAAGTGCTGCGGATTACACGCCAAAATCGGCAGAGTAATCTACTTAAAATCACAGAGAGAAGGCGGCGGTTAATACGCCGCTTTTTTTTATCTTCCCATTGGGAGCATACTTTATGAATCTTTACGATATTAAGGAAAACACGATAGATTATATTTTATCACTTCCTGAAGCAGAAAGAATAACCTATTATGGAACATTAATAGATAAATTCTATCCTTCTATAAATAAAGACGCTCCCGAATTTGAAAGATTATTAGTCGCTTACGAAACAAGTTTTGTGGTAGAGAAAATCTATAGAAACAACAAAATATTCAGAAGCGGATTTACTAATGTGTATACCCAAACAGGATTACTTAGAAATAGCGTTTCTGATCTTTATTTTGCAGATGACGATTTAATAACTCATTAATCTAATAGTTATATACAAATTAATGTTATTTCTCTATTGACTAATAATCTTTTATAAGATAGAATATAAACTGATAGTTAAGAATTTTTAACTGTCAGTTTTTTTTTGATTAATCAAGAGGAGTAATTCTATGCTAAGTAGTCATGAATATCTATTACTATCAGGGTTAAAATCAGAATTAGAATTTATACAAGTTATGGTAGAACAAAACCCAGAACAAAATCAATCACTTATAGTGGTAAAAAATTATTTAGAAAAAAGGGTAGCAGAACTACAACAAAATGATAACTAAAAGTATATTTAACTTGACTAATCCTCTCTTTATAAAGTATAATATAAACTATGGCTAAAACTATTGAAATACCAGAAGCTAAAATAAGACAAGCCATCTGGATGTTAAAAACAAATAAAACAAAAAAATCAATCTGTGAACATCTAGGGATTGCTTATAATACAAAAAGAATAGACACAATTATAAGTGAATTTCGAGAAAAACAGGCGCGTACTCAAGAATTAAAAACAAAAGCACGACAAAAATCATTAACTCACAGTGAAGAATTAAGTATAATTTCATCATATGAGGAAGGGGAAAGTATGTCTGCAATTGCAGAAAAACTTTATTTAACTCCTCAACGTATTAAAAAAGTACTTTTGACACACGGGGTTCCCTTAAGAGCACGAAAAAAGAAAGGGGCAGCGCAAGTTGACCATATTGTTCAAGATTTGGAAGTAAAATTTAATATTGGAGACAGAGTTTTTGTCTCTAGTACTAGTGAATTTGCAACAATTCAAGATGTATTCGATGAAGAGTGGATTCAGTACCATAGTGAAAATTATCGTTCTCGGTATGTTGAATTATCACCACTTAAAGAAGCTCGGAAACAATTCGGAGAAGAATTTGAAGGTCGAGAAGATGTTCATTGGAATATCTATTGGGAATATGAAAATGGTAGATCGTGTAAATCTTTTGCTATGAAACATGAAATAGCAAGACATCAAGAAGATATTGCTCGTTATGGACGAGAAACTTATCTAATAGCAATTATGGGAGATCAAAGTCATTACAGAGAACTTCCTAGACATCAACTTTTTCCAATTAGGCATGAAAACGGTAATTAATGGCACTAGATTTACAAAAAGTCACTATCAGAAAACTTTTAGAAACTCAAAATCATGATTTCTTTACAAAATTAATTCCTCAATTTTTTACAGGAGCTAATACTGGCTTATATTCAAAGATAGAAAATTTTTATAAAGCACATCTAAAACTACCATCGGTAGAAGAGATGGTGATGCTTAATAAAGATGAATCTATTCAAGAGTATCTTGAATCACAAATATTGGGTGAAGATAATAGTGTACCGAATATAGAGAATGATTTTTTAGTTAGTCAATTACAGGATTTCTTCGTTAGAGAAGAAACTATTACATTTTTAGACAAATTTGTTGATGACTTAGAAGATTTAGAAAAAATTGAAATTATTGATAAATTTCAAGACCATCTCTTAAGCATGAATAATGCTATCCCAACTTCTGAAGAACTGTATGATGTTGCAGACTTGGAGTTTTTTCCTACATCAGAAGATTTTACCTTATTTCCTTCAGGATTAAGTGCAGAATATGATGCAGTAAACGGAGGATTTGCCACTCAAGAATTAGTATTATTAGGTGGAAGAAGAGGGTCTGGTAAATCTATTATTAGTTTAAATTGTGCTATTGAAAGATATATACAAGGTAGTACAGTAGCTTTTTTTACAATAGAAATGAGGTATAAAGAAGTTCAAGACAGAATTCTTAGTATTGTAAGTAATGTACCATTTCTTGATATTTATAAAAATAAACTAAGTGATAATCAAAAGATACAAATAGCAGAGAGTAAGTGTGCAACATTTTATAAAAAGACAGATTTTATTAATGAAAAATTATCTAAACTTAAAAATGATTATAATTTTGACAGCTTTGAAGAAGAGTTTAAAATACATAAGCCAGAAAAATTGGATCGACAATTCTTTATTATCGATGATGCCGCTATCTCCTTAAATAGAATTGACCATTATTGTAATATGTTTAATAGTAAACATAGTAATTTTACAATGGGAGTTGTAGATTACATTAATATTGTTAAGTATGATGATCAAAAAGACTGGAAATCACAAATAGCTATTGCAGAAGCATTAAAATTAATGAGTCGTAAATATGATATTACTATGTTTAGTCCTTATCAAATTGATGCAGGTGGAGAAGCAAGATTTTCTAAAGGAATTTTAGATAGCGCAGATAGAGGTTTTAATTTCTTTCCTCCTAATGAAAATGACGATCCCAATAGAATTATAGTTCATACTACTAAAATTAGAAATGGAAAAGCTATGAATTTTGATATTGGAATGAATTGGGAATGTACTAAAGTAGTTTCTGCAGATAGCCAACTTATTAATGAAAAACCACTAGGAATTGCCAAATATGGATCAGATAAAACGGAATCGGAAAATGACTTACGGAGTGCATAAATACACATCTTATAAAGAAACTCCTTTTATGAAAAATGAAAACTTAGTTTATAAAGAACATAAACATTGTATAGCTATTTGGGATAAATATCCTGTTTGTGACGGACATTTATTATTCATTCCAAAACTTAATAAGCAATTTCATGTTACTATAGCATTTAAATGTGCAATTGATGAAGGAAAATATCAAGTAAATAAAGGCTTAATTGATGGTTATCACGTTGGGGTAAATATGCATAGAGCAGGAGGACAAACAGTAGAATGGCCTCACGTTCACTTTATACCTAGATTATTACATGATAGTGGAACTGAAGAAATTGGAAGTGTACGATTAGCTAGAGTAGGTGGAAAACTTGCTAATTCTTATAACCACCACCCAGAATTTATAAAATAAATGGCAGAATTATTAGAAATACTCGATACCCATAAAGTAAGTTACAAAAAAACTAATAATCCAAGTGAAATCCTTATTAAATGTACTGGGGGTAATCATAATGATGAAAACCCAAGTTTAAGTTATAATTTGGATAATAATATTTTTCACTGTTGGAGTTGTGGATTTAGTGGAGGAAAAAATAAATTTCTAAAGAGTATCGGAGTTACTACTAATCTCACTCTTGATACAAAGCAACCTTATAGGATATTAAAAGTTAAACAAAAACTTAAAAAGATAATAGAAAAAGGCAGTATTAACATGCCATCAATTAGACGACCAGCAAAAGGGGAATATAAAAATATTTCTACTCGCACAATGGTTGAATTTGATGCTTTTTTTACTGACCAATACGGATTAACTGACTATATCTGTATTCCAATTTATCAATTTAACAAACTAAGATTTATTGAAGGAAGATATAGATTCAATAATAAACAAGATAAACCGAAGTATATGCGTAGACCAGGAGGGGCTACAGTAAATAATATACTATTTCCAATTGATAAACTTAAAGCAGGGGTAGAAGTTATAATAGTTGAAGGATTATTTGATATGATGAATCTTTGGCAACATGGATACCATAATACTCTTTGTACTTTTGGAACACAAAATTTTGGAGATAAAAAGATAGAATTATTAGATAAACTAGGAATCACGTCAGTAAAAGTAATGATGGATGGAGATTCTGCTGGCCTTCTAGCAGCCAAAAAAATAAGTCATCTGTTGGAAAAGTTTGATTTTCAAACTTCAATAATTAAATTACCATCTCATAAAGACCCAGGAGCTTTAACCGCAGATGAGATTAAATACTACTTGTCAACTTCTTAATTTTAGGGTATAATAAAAACATGACTAACACAATTGCATTTATATTTGCTTCGGCATCTGAAAAAAATCCCGCCAGAGTATTATCCGATTATGACAAAAAGATTGGATCATATGACACACTCTTCTTATGTTCAAAAGAAAAAGAAAAAATTCTTAAAAAAGATGTAGACTTAGATTTTAAAGAATTAGAAAAATACCAAATTGTATGTCCTGTTGGGGCAGAATCTCTTAAATATGTTTGTGGGTTAACTGGAATTACTAAATATAATGGAGTTTTTGTAGAAAAACGCTATGTTCCTGTTATTCATCCAAACTTAACAGTTTTTAAACCTCAATATCAGGATGATATTAAAAAAGCATTTTCTACTATAGAAAAAGTAATAAATGGAACTATTGATTCCTCTAAATTTGACAAACATTATCAAGTAATAGATACTCAATCCGAGTTTATTCCTTATTTAGAAATATTACAAAAAAATGATAGAATAGTAGTTGATATTGAAACTACATCTCTTTCTCCCAGGAAAGGAGCTGTATTAGGTATAGCTCTGAGTACCAAAGAACATGAGGGAATATATGTAACTGCAGAAGTAGCCGAATTATTCATTGATGAACTTGCAGAAGTTTTTCGAGAAAAAACTTGTATCTTTCATAATTCTAAATTTGATATGAGTTTTCTAAAATATGAATTCGGATTTGAATTTCCAAAATTTGAAGATACTATGCTTCTACATTATTGCTTAGAAGAGGCAGTTGGAACTCACGGTTTAAAACAATTAGCAATGAGATTTACTGATCTTGGAGATTATGAAAAAGAATTAGACGATTATAAAAAGACATTTGCTAGGAAAAACAAAATTAAACTGGAAGATTTTAATTATGGTATGCTTCCAGTTGATATATTAGCTCCTTATGCTTGTAAAGATGCAGATGGAACTTTTCAGTTATTTAATAAATTTTATCCTTTAGTAACTGAGAATGACAAATTTGATAAACTTTATGAAGAAATTTTAAAACCCGCTACTCTTGCGTTATCACAGTTGGAAAATAACGGTGGTCCAATTAGTATAGAACATGCACAAGATTTACAAGACAATTACGCAATAGATATAGAAGAATGTATTAATGAAATTTCTATGGATGAAAGCGTAAAAAGATTTGAAAGAATTCACGAAAAAACATTCAATCCGAATAGTACATTACAACTTAGAGAAGTATTTTTTAATATTTTAAAATTAAGATCAACTAAAAAGACTGCTACAGGTGCTCAATCTACGGATAAAGAAGTTTTAGCTGAATTAGTTCATCCTTTATCAGATGCTATTCTCGATTTAAGAGAAAAAACTAAACTCAGTAATACTTATATTAGAAATATTCTAAATGGGTTAGATAAAGATTATCGTCTTAGGTCATCTTTTAATGTACATGGAACAACTAGTGGAAGGCTTAGTAGTTCAGGAACTCTGAATTATCAAAATATTCCAAGAGATAACAAAGATATTAAAAAGTTATTTAGAGCTAGAGAAGGATTCCAGATCGTTCAATGCGATTTAAAAACAGCTGAAGTTTATTATGCCGCTGCACTAAGTAAAGATTCTTTTCTTCAACGGGCTTTTATTGAAAATCTTGATTTTCATTCTTATGTTGCAAAACAAATATTTAATTTATCATGTAGGATTGATGAGGTTAAGACAGATTATCCTGATCAACGACAATATGCAAAGGCAATCACTTTTGGTATAATGTATCAAGCAGGACCAGCAAAAGTAGCTGAAACTGCTAATATATCTTTTCCACAAGCCAAACAATTTATTTCTAAGTATTTTAATGAAGCATCTAGATTAAAAATATGGATTGACCAATCTAATATCTTTATTGAGAATAATGCTTATATTTATAGTTATTTTGGAAGAAAAAGACGATTACCAGAAAGTAAAAGTCCAAACAAAGGAGTAGCAAAACACGCTGTCCGAAGTGGTGTAAATTTCTTAGTACAAAGTGTAGCAAGTGACATTAATGTACTTGGAGTAATTGATACAATTAATTGGATTAAAACAAATAAATATGATAAAGTTATGATTCCTTTTACAGTAGTTCATGATTCTATCGTGGCTGAAGTACAAGATAATTATATAGATGAGTGGGTAACTAATGTACAAGGATTTTTACAAAAACCACGAGGAATAGAAATTCCAAAATGCCCAATAGGAGTAGATTTTGAAGTCGGTCCTAGTTGGGGTGATCTAAATGACTACAAAGTTTGATGGAATAAAATTTCCTTTATTTGGGCTAAAGAATAAACCACATAAAATATCATTTTCTAATACCTCTATTATTTTAACTAAATTTAAATACGGTAAAACATATATCTTAGATGATATCTCTTTGGTAGGAAAAAAGTATGCAGAAAGATTATTAGAACTAGATGCTATACATCCTCAGACTAGAATAGTCTTTGACTCTACATTTACTTCCTTATCTCAACTTATTAAATCAATTGATAAAATAAAATGGGGATTAGATTCAGACGGAAAAAGTTTTAATTTAGGTCGTAAACAAAAATTTAAAGCTCAAATAGCACAAGTTAAAAAGAAAAACGATAATTTACTATGGATTGACGGAATTTCCTATCCTTTTGAAATTCCTTATATGATTGACGACTTTAAATCTCAAGATTTATATGCGTTATTAGTTAATATAAATCATACATGGTATGTTAGAGAATTTACACACGAACATAAACATATAACGGAAATTAAAATATAATGCAAACATTTTTACCCTATGTCTGGCCTATAAAATGAATCATTTGCTTTCTATAGATCAGTATAACTATGACATGTTACATTCTCTTTTTGAAAATGTAGCTAGAGAAGAATATGGATTTATAGAAACAAGTTATTATAAAAAAGGTCAAATTGCTACTTTATTTTATGAACCATCAACCAGAACAAGCGCTAGCTTTCATAGTGCAGCCACTCAATTAGGATATTCTGTTTTACCTATTAATGAAGTTACCTATTCAAGTGTAACTAAAGGGGAAACATTAGAAGACACTATTAGAACCATAGGTAGTTATGTTGATTTAATTGTTCTACGTCATGGAGAAAAAGGCGCGTCAAAAAAAGCTGCCTCAGTATCCCAAGTTCCTATTATTAATGCAGGAGATGGAATAGGGGAACACCCTACCCAAACACTGTTAGATTTATATACTATTTGGAAAGAAAAACTTAATATTGATGGATTAACTATTACTTTAATGGGAGATTTAAAAAATGGACGTACTACCCATAGTTTAGTTAAAGTTTTAAGATTATTTAATGTTCAAATTAATTTAATTAGCCCTCCTAGTTTAAAATTACCTGATGAATACTTGAAACCTACAGATTGTGAAGCAACTCAATTCGAACCTTATGCATCTACAACGGATGTTTTGTATGTGACAAGAGTTCAAGAAGAAAGAGGGTCAAAAGAAGAGTATAAACTTTCTTTATCAGAATTAAATAAGCTACCTAATACAGCTCTTGTACTTCATCCTCTACCACGAAGAAAAGAATTACCTATTGCATTCGATAGTGACCCTCGTGCAAAATATTTCCAACAAATTAAAAATGGTTTATTAGTAAGAAAAGCCCTATTACGACAATTTTTAGAACATGATTGATAAAATAAAAATTCAAAACGCAATTTTACAAGATAAAATGTATATCTTTAAGAAAGATATAAGTGATCCTGCACGTTTTGAGTCTCAATTTAGAGAAATTATTGACAAAGACATATTTGAATGGTTTGATTATGACAAAGAAAGTGAACTATACACTATCCCAAGTAACGCTTACCACAAATTAAATTTAATACAATATGATGACCAACGTAATTTTAAAGAATCGGAAACTGAATTTAATTTTAAAGGTCAGCTTAGACCAGAGCAACAAAAAGTATCTGACGCATTTTTTAAACGAAAAGGACGAATAACAAGTGGACTCTTTCAAGCTCCTTGTGGATGGGGCAAAACATATGTAGGATGTAACATAATAGCTAGAGCTAATTTACCTACCTTAATCATGGTTCACACCAAACTCTTATTTAAACAATGGCAAGAAGAATTACAAAAACAATTACCTAATATTCCTATAGGAACAGTGGGTGATGGGGAGTTTAATCTTCAAGAGATTACAGTAGGAATTTATAAAAGCGTTTATAATAATTTAGCATTATTAAATAATAAATTTAGTATGATTATGGTTGATGAAGCTCACTTATGTCCTGCTGAATTATTTTCCACCGCTCTTAATAATATTAATTGTAAAATTAAAATAGCTATTACTGCTACACCCAAAAGAAAAGATGGAAAACATATTGTTTTAAAAGACTATTTTACTCCATTTATTATTTATGCTCAAGATTTAATTAAAAAAGATAATCCTTTAGTAGAATTAGTAAATACCGATATTCCTTTCAATGTTCTCGACCCGAAAAGAGATTGGAGTCGGCAACTAAATAAACTTACCGAAAGAAATGAATATGTAAATCTTATTAGTGAGGTTGCTACCCAAGATATTGCTAATGGAAGATGTCCGTTAATTTTATCAGAACGAGTAAATATGCTAAAAAATTTGCAAAAGCTAATTAAAGGAAGTGTTTTATTAATTGGGGAAACTAAAGAAGAAGATAGAAAAGATATTTTAAAAAATGCGGGAACTAAATATAAAGCTATTCTTTCAACTAAAATTTTTGATGAAGGAATAAGTTGTCACAGACTCGATACTTTATACTTAACTTGCCCAAGTAATAATCCTATTAAATTAGAACAACGTATAGGGCGTATTTTAAGAGAACATCCAGATAAAAAACATCCTCTAATAAGAGATTTTCAGTTACGAGGGGCAATTGTACACAAACAACAACTTAATCGCTTAAACTGGTATCAAGAAAAAGGATTTATATTATGAATTTATTGAAAAAAAAAAGAAATCTTCACTAGAAAAAGAAATAGAAATTTTACTTGAATCTAAGATTAATCCTCAAGTTGCTATGCATGGAGGGCGCATAGAATTTAGAGAATGGGATGCAGATAATGGAATTCTGTATTTATTCTTAAGAGGAGCTTGTAGTGGATGCTCTATGTCAAGTGCAACATTAAAAATGGGTGTAGAAAATATGGTTAAACATTATTTTCCAGAAGTAAAATTAGTAGAAGGAATAGATGACCCAGATTCGGAAGTTGATCCTTATTACTAAATTATGTATTATTTTAATTGGAAAGAATTATGGGTAGACAGTGAAGGGCAACCTGAATCAATCTTGATATTGACACATGCTCTAACTATAGGTTATAATAATATTATTGCTAGTTCAAGTCAACAATTAATGAAGAAACTTTTTATTAATAAAATAGACTTTCAATTATTTAGAACTCGCAAATTAAAGGCATTAAAAAATAATTCTATTTTTAGTGCTTATAAATGTAAAGATAAACAAAGCTACTTTAAAGATAAGGAATTTTTATTTACTACAATAAACCCTAATAATAAAGTAGAATATCTTTATTTATTGAGTAAACGCTCAATAACCAACACAAACCATTACATTCCAAAGAATTATGTATCTTCCAAACATTGGAAAAATACATTCGTCAAAGAACGAACTGATAAATTGGAATTCATTTTAGAATAGGAGAAATACTATGGTAACTTGGGATAAAGCTAAAGCACCGTCACAAGGTGGCGGAGAACGACGAGAAATTCAACGATTAACTCTCCCCATTGGGGAAACTAAAGTTAGACTGGTAGGGGAAGTAATGCCTCGCTATGTTTACTGGATTACTACTACAGAAGGAAAAAGAATGCCTTTAGAGTGTCTACGATTTGTACGCGAAGAAGAAAAATTTGTAGACACTAATGAAGATCCTTTTAAAGAATTAGGAGCGGATGTTTTTAGTGACAAACCGCAATTTGCATATATCTGTAACATAATTGATAGAAATGATGGTCAAATTAAGATTTTTGACTTGAAAAGCACTATTTATCGTCAAATTGTAGATTTTGCGTCTAATCCAGAATATGGGAATCCCGCACACCCCGAAACTGGTTATGACATTACAATAAAGAAAGAAAAAACAGGTCCACTTCCTCAAAATGTTAAGTATACTTGTTTACCTGCAAGAGCAAGCACGGCTCTTACCGAAGAGGAACAAAAAGCCGAATTATTTGATCTTGGTCGTATTTATAAGCGACAAACTTATGAAGAGCAAAAAAAGTGGATGCTCGAAAATACTGCACTTTTTGCCTCCTCTACAGGAGACGATTTTGTGCCAACTGAAACCGCAGAGGATCTAGATTAAATGAAAAAATATAAGCTCAATGAGTTAGCACAAGCTACTGGGCAAGCACAAGAAATTGGGGAGGCTACGACCTCCCCAACTGCTGCTATACCTACTGCTCCCGTAATTGAACAACCAGTAGGCGGAGCATTTAAAAAAATTGAAAATGGGCAAGTTGTTATTGATATGGATATTATTAGAAAAAATAATATCTTTTTTGCCACTCCCTGTTATGGAGGTCAAATTACCGACCAATACTTTTTAAGCATGTTTAGGCTAACTCAAGAGCTTATTAAGTATAATATTAATTTTCGAATTACAACTCTTAGAAACGAAAGTTTAGTTCCAAGAGCACGTAATATTCTAAATGCTATGTTTTTAGAAGCTAAAGAATGCACTCATTTAATGTTCATTGATGCTGATATTGAATTTGAACCAGAGTCAGTGATACGAATGTTAGCTATGGATAAAGAGTTAATTACAGGAGCCTATCCCAAGAAAACTTTACCAGTAGACTATGCTATTAATTTAAAATTTGCTGATAAAGAAAAAACTCAAGTAAAAGTTGATATGGGAGCAGTCGAAGTACTTGATGCTAGTACTGGATTCTGGTTAATGAAACGTGAAGTAGTAGATAAAATGATTGAAGGATACCCAGAATTATTTTATTTAAATGATAGTAGTATTGACCCTAAATTTAATCAATATTGTTATTCATTTTTTGATACCATTCACGATCCTGATGATAATAGATATCTATCTGAAGATTATACATTTTGTCGTCGATGGCAAAAAATAGGGGGTTCAATTTGGCTTGACCCCAATACAAAACTTAATCATGTAGGTAGTTATACTTTTGAAGGTGATGTTAATAAAATATTTAATTGGGGAGCCGTAAACGGTCCAAAACCACAATAATATGTTAGATAAATATGAAAATAAAGTATTCTCTCAATTTGGAGAAGATGGAATAACAGATTATATTTTTACAAAAATAGGCACAGATAATGAATATTTTGTTGAAATTGGGACTCAAGATGGTAGTGAGTGCAATACACGATTTCTAAGAGAGCAACGTGGATGGACAGGAATACAAATTGATGCCAAATATGAGAACCCACTAATCAATCTTCATAAGCATATGGTTAATAAAGAGAATATTATTTCAATTTTACAATCTTATCAAGTACCTTATAAATTTGACTATTTTTCTCTTGATATTGATGGAATAGATTGGTATATACTTAATGAAATTTTAAACTATTATGAAGTTAGGGCTTTTGTCTGTGAGTATAATGCTTGTTTAGCTGTTAATGTTGACCAAGTTATTCAATACGATCCTAATTTTTGGGATGCTGGCCCTTATAACATTTATCATGGGGCGAGTTTAAAAGCATTTTACAATCTTGCACGGTCAAAATCTTATTCTTTAGTTCATTCTAATGGAGTTAACGCTTTTTTTGTAAACGATAATTATTGGACAGGTGACGAAGATTTTCCAAAAACAAATAACTTAGAAGCTCTTTGGAAAGATTACCCCGAATTTTTAGGATACCGTTTTGTACATGAGCATGAATCCCACGAACATGCTAACTTTAATACATCAGAGTTGCTTCTAGAATTAGAATTATGAAAATTTTACTTTCCGCAGACTGGCATATTGCTCTTCATAAGAAAAAAATTCCAAGCGATTGGCAAGCTAATCGCTTTAGATTATTTTACAAAAAATTATATGAATTAGAACAAGATTGTGATATTCATATTATTGCAGGAGACGTGTTTGATAAAAAACCCGAACCAGATGAAATATGTTTATTTTTAAGTTATATCAATTCAACCTCGATTCCCACATTTATCATACCAGGAAATCATGAAGCAACTAAAAAGGGTTATACTTTTTTATCGCATTTCCATGAAGATAATGCTATTAAAAATTCAAATGTGGAAATTATTACTCAAAATACCCGTAAAGACATTCTCAGTCAAGGATTTCAATTCTTTCCTTATGGAGAAATGCAGACAAATAATTTGCCTAAGCCTATGCCAAATGATATCTTGGTTACGCATATTAGAGGAGAAGTACCTCCGCACATCACTCCTGAGTACGATTTTGAAAAGCTTCGTCCCTGGAAACTCATACTTTTGGGCGATTTACACTTTAATCATCGTTACTTGGATTATCCAGCTTACTATCCTGGTAGCCCTCTAAATGTGTCTTTTGACAGAGACGAAAAAAGACAATATGGAGTAGATATTATAAATTTTAATACAATTAATGATTATTCTGTTGATTTTATTGATTTAAAATTACCTAAACTTCTTCGTAGAACTATTAAAGCAGATGAATCTATGCAAAAAGATGATTATCATCATGTTATCTATGAAATTACAGGAAGTATTGACGAATTATCAAAAATTTCTAATCATGATCAATTAGATAAAAAAATAGCTTTTAAACCAGAAGAATCCTCTAAATTAGAATTAAAAGATTTATCTCTAATGGAAGAATTAAAAGCTTATTTAGAATATATTAAAGTAGATGATACCAATGCGGTAATAACAGAATTTCAAGAGTTAAACATTCAATGATTACTTTAAATAAACTTTCTATCAATAATATGTTTAGTTATGGTCAAAATAATGAAATTGACCTAAGTTCTAATAAAATAACACAATTAACTGCCCCAAATGGAAGTGGAAAATCTTCTATCGCTCTTGTCTTGCAAGAATTACTCTATAGTAAAAATATTAAAGGTATAAAAAAGGCAGATATTCTTAATCGATATGTAAAAGAAGATACTTGGTCAGGAAAACTAGACTTTACAGTTGAAAATAAAAATTATGTCGTTGAAGTTAAAAGAACTAAGAATCAAAGCAAAGTAAAACTGTTTGAACAAACCGATACAAAAACAATAGATTTAACTGAACATAAAATTCCAGATACTTATAAAAAAATACAAGAACTTATTGGTCTCGATTTTGAAATATTTTCACAACTTACCTATCAAAGTAGTACTGATTTATTAGACTTTCTTAAAGCTACCGATACCAATAGAAAAAAGTTTTTAATCAACTTATTTAACCTTGAAAAATATCCAAATATTGGGGAAGTAATCAAATTAAAACTTTCAGAATCGGAAAAAGAGTCTTTTAAATTAGATGGAGAATTAAAAAGTGTAAAAGATTTTTTAAATGATGTTCTCATAGAAGATAAAAAGTCTTTAATTGAAGTACCTATAGTTGATGAAGAAAAAAGAAATCAATTAGCTAGTGCACAAAATAAAATTACTGAATATGAATCTTTATGTAAGAGAATTGATAAAAATAATTTATATATTGGAGAACGTAAAGAATTAAATTTTGATATTTCTTTATCAGAACCGACTAAGATTAACCACATATATCAGCAACAGCAAGAAATAAATGAAGAAGTAAGGTCACTTTCTATACATCAAAAAAATATAAAAAAGTCATTATCTAATTTAGATATAACAGACAAATGCTATACTTGTGGGCAATCAATCGATAATACACAATCAATTCATTTAAAAGATAACTTAGAAGAAGATTTATTTAAAAGTAAATCAAAAAAGTCTGATTTAACACTGAATTTACTTCAAATAGAGGGTAATATTAAAGAATACGAAAATAAGATCAAACACTGGGAAAACAATAAAAAGGCTATTGAAAAATTTGAACAACTTAGCCAGTTTATAGATATCACTATACCTACAGAATATCCTGATTTTAATACATTAAAAAATGAAGTACAAATATTACAAGATGAGTTAAAAATTCAAGAAACTCAAAGAAAAGAATCTATTGAATATAATGAAAAAATAAAAACTCACAATACTAAAGTAGACACCCTAATTGAACAAAAAAGATATTTTTTAGCTAGACAAGAGCTATTAAGTAATGATATAATTAATCTTAAATCAAAAATTAAAAATCTTAATATATTACGAAAAGCATTTAGTACAACTGGAATTGTAGCATTTAAACTTGAGAACTTAACTAAAGAACTTGAAGCTGTTATCAACGATTATCTATCAGATTTATCAGATGGGCAGTTTCAAGTTATTTTTCGTTTAACTGGAGAAAAGTTAAATATTGTAGTCGTTAATAATGGTCAGGAATCACCAATAGAAACAGTTTCTGGAGGAGAATTTAGTAGAATTCAAACTGCTATTTTATTAGCAATTCGTAATGTTTTATCTAAAATTGGAGGAAATTATATAAATCTTCTATTCTTAGATGAAATTACAGGTGTTTTAGACGAGGCTGGAAAAGAAAAATTAATTGATATCTTACAAGAAGAAGATAATTTAAATATTTTTCTTATTTCCCATGATTTTACACACCCATTAATTGATAAAATCACTATTATAAAAGATAACAACATTAGTTGTTTAGAGTAAGGATTACAAATGACAGAAAAAGCCCTACATGTTATTAAAAGAGATGGTCACAAAGAGTTAATTCACTTAGAAAAAATTCATGTGATGACTAATGAAGCATGTGAAGGTTTAAGTGGCGTCAGTGCGTCCCATGTAGAAATGAATAGTGATATTCAATTTTACGATGGAATTAAAACAAGCGATATTCAACAAATTCTTGTAAGAAGTGCAGCAGATTTAATTGATTTAGAAAATCTAAATTATCAATATGTTGCTGCGCGACTGCTTTTATTCGGTTTGCGAAAAGAAGTATTTGGACAATTTGAGTATATTCCCTTAAATGAGTTAATTGAGAAGAATATTACATTAGGAGTTTATGATAAAAATATAAGTCAATGGTATTCTGCAAAGGAATTAGAAAAAATTGATTCATATATTAAACACAAGAGAGATTTTGATTTTACTTATGCTGGTCTAAGACAAGTCATGGATAAATACCTAGTTCAAGATAGATCATCAGGACAAATTTATGAAACTCCTCAATATATGTATATGATGATTGCAGCAACTTTATTTTGCAATTATTCTAAAGAAACTAGATTAAATTTAGTAAAAAGATATTATGATGCTATTTCAACTTTTAAAATTAATATACCAACTCCAGTAATGTCGGGAGTTAGAACTCCAATTAAACAATATGCAAGTTGTGTATTAGTAGACGTTGATGATACTTTATCAAGTATATTTAGTAGTGATAGTGCTATTGGATATTACACAGCTCAACGAGCAGGTATAGGAATTAACGCTGGCCGAATTCGAGCTATAAACTCTAAAATTAGAGATGGTGAAGTCCAGCATACTGGTGTTATTCCTTTTCTTAAAAAGTTTGAATCAACAGTTCGTTGTTGTACACAAAATGGAGTAAGAGGTGGTAATGCTACTGTTCATTTTCCTATTTGGCATAAAGAAATAGAAGATATTATTGTTCTAAAAAATAATAAAGGAACTGAAGATAATAGAGTAAGAAGAATGGATTATTCAATTCAACTTTCTAAATTATTTTATGAAAGATTTATTGAAGATAAAGAAATAACACTTTTTAGTCCACATGATGTTCCAGAATTATATAAAACGTTTGGTTACAATGAAACATTTGATACTCTCTACAAAAAATATGAAAAAGATAAAAGTATAGATAAAAAAACAATCTCTGCAAGAGAACTATTTATGACAATCCTTAAAGAGAGAGCCGAAACTGGGCGTATCTATATTATGAATATTGATCATGTAAATGAGCATAGTTCATTTACAGATAAGGTATATATGAGTAACTTATGTCAAGAAATTACTCTTCCAACAAAACCGATTCAACACATTGATGATTCTAATGGAGAAATTGCTTTATGTATTTTATCAGCTATTAATATTGGTAAATTAAGTTCTTTAGAAGATTTAGAAGAACTTTGCGATTTAGCAGTTAGATCTTTAGAGGAAATTATTGATTATCAAGATTACCCAGTTAAAGCAGCAGAAGAATCAACAAAAGCTCGACGTAGTCTTGGAATTGGTTATATAGGACTAGCACATTATCTTGCTAAAAATAAAGTTAAATACGACGACCCACATGCATGGCAATTAGTAAATGAACTAACAGAAGCTTTTCAGTACAATCTATTAAAAAGTAGTATGGAATTAGCCAAAGAAAAAGGACCATGTAAAGCCTTTAATCAAACAAAATACGCAAAAGGAATATTACCTATTGACACATATAAAAAAGAAATTGATGAATTTCTATCACCGGAGTTAAATTATGATTGGAATAGTTTACGCGAGAGCATTAGAAACCACGGACTACGGCACAGTACACTGTCCACACAAATGCCATCGGAGAGCAGTTCGGTTGTGTCGAACGCCACAAACGGAATCGAACCACCACGGGGGTTCTTGTCAGTTAAGAAATCGAAAAAGGGGCCTCTTAAACAGATTGTTCCGGGCTATTATCACTTGAGAAGTTATTATACATTGTTATGGGATATGAAAACTAATGAAGGATATAATAAAATTGTAGCCGCAATACAAAAGTATTTTGATCAAGCTATTAGTGGTAACTGGAGTTATAATCCAGAACATTATGAAAATAATGAGATTCCGCTGAGTACAATGGCAACAGATTTAGTTAATACATATAAATATGGATGGAAAACTTCATATTATCAAAATACTTATGATTCTAAAAAAGATGAAGATGAAGACGAGGATGAATTTGACATGGAAACAATAGTTGTACCTTCCGAAAATTGTGAAAGTTGCACGATATGAAAACTGTTTTTAATCCAAATCCTGTTGACTTTACAAAACAGCCAATGTTTTTCGGAGAACAATTAAATTCACAACGATATGATAATTTTAAATATCCAATTTTTGATAAACTCACTCAAAGTCAATTAAGTTATTTTTGGAGGCCAGAGGAAGTTTCTCTTCAAAAAGATAGAAACGATTTTAATGAGTTACAACCAGAACAAAAATTTATCTTTACATCAAATTTAAAATATCAAATACTTCTTGATTCAGTTCAAGGAAGAGGACCTGCTTTTGCATTTTTACCATATTGTTCACTACCAGAGTTGGAGGCTTGTATTGTTGTATGGGATTTCTTTGAAACACTACACTCACGTTCTTACACATATATGATAAAAAATCTTTATCCTGACCCCTCTGAAATATTTGATACTATTTTAGAAAATGAAATGATTTTAGAACGAGCAGCATCTGTTACCACAGCATATGATGATTTCATTAACTTTGCACATAGGTATCAACTAGGACTAGAAACAGACACTAAAACTCTTAAACGAAAACTCTGGAGAGCGTTAATTAATGTTAATATTTTAGAAGGAATTAGATTTTACGTATCATTTGCGTGTACATTTGCCTTTGGAGAATTACGATTAATGGAAGGATCTGCTAAAATTATATCTTTTATAGCAAGAGATGAATCTCAACACTTATCTATTACACAACATATAATTAAAAACTATAGAACAAATGAAAATGATGAAGAAATGTTAGAAGTAATCGAAGAAGAAAAAGACATGGTATATACTATGTACGATGATGCAGTAAAAGAAGAGAAAAGATGGATTGAATATCTTTTTAAAGATGGTTCAATGGTAGGGTTAAATGATAAACTTTTAAGTGATTATGTCGAATGGATAGCTAATAAAAGAATGAAAGCAATTAATTTAAAACCAATTTATAATATTTCAGTTAGAAATGACCCTCTTCCATGGACTCAACATTGGTTGAATTCCCGAGAGTTACAAAATGCACCACAAGAAACAGAAATTGAATCTTACGTTATTGGCGGAATTAAACAAGATATTACAAATGATACATTTAAAGGAATTAGTTTATAAAATAATGTCATATTTTTATAATAACTGGAATATTAAAGGTGAATTAGCTAAGGAAGATGATATATATGAAGTCTATGATAATACTAATTTACATCAATTAATTGTAAGTAAAACTATATTAAAACCTTATAAAAGTACTACAGGTCACAGACATAAAGGGCAAGAAGAAGTATATATATTTATTAAAGGAGATGCTCTTATGGAAATTGAACATGAAAACACTCAGACAATAAAAAAAGTTACTACTGGGTCAATAGTTCTAATTGAAGATAATGACTTTCACCGAGTTCATAATAAAACTGGAAAGCCGATAGAATTTATATGCGTTTTCAATGGGGAGAGGTCACATTAAAATGTCAGCAATTATCTATACGGCACCACTGTGTCCTTATTGTGAGTTAGCTAAACAAGTTTTAACTGAACGAAAAATTACTTTCCAAGAATTAGTTATAGGGGTGGAAATTACCAAAGGAGAAGCGGTTGAAGAATTAGGGGTTATATTTAAACAAGTTCCTCAAATAGTGCTTAACGGTATCCATATCGGAGGGTATACTGACTTAGTTAAGTTCTTTAAAAAGAAAGATCAAAATAATGGTGAACCGAAGTAAAATTAAAGGATCAGCATATGAAGCAAAAATACGTGATTTATTAACCGCAGAATTAGATATTGAATTTAAACGGATGCCTTTAAGTGGGTCACTCGAGTATTTAAAAGGGGATTTATGGACTCCCTTTGATACTGCAGGGTGGCCCTATTGTATTGAATGTAAACATTATAAAATGGTAAATTGGAATGGATTATTAACAGCAAAATCCTCTGATCTTTACGAATTCTGGGCACAATGTATTAGAGAAGCTGAAGTAATGAAAAAGAAACCATTATTGATCTATAGGTGGAATAGGTCAAAAGATTATGTTTGTTGGAGTGATGAACTAACTATTGAAAATCAAATAGAAATTAAATGTTTTGAATTTTATTTCAAAATGGGGTTATTAAAAGACTGGATTATGGAATACAAGAAAGGAAATTAAAATGAAATTATCAGAAAATTTTTCATTAAATGAGTTAACTAAGAGTCAAACAGCTGCTAGGCAAGGAATATCCAATCAACCTACTGAGGAGCATTTAGAAAATCTAAAAGCCTTAGTAGAAAATGTTCTACAGCCTATTCGTGACTCTAAAGGTCAACCAATTCGAGTTACTTCTGGGTATCGAAGTGCAAAGTTAAATGCAGCTATTGGAGGTTCAAGTAAATCTCAACATTCTAAAGGAGAAGCCGCTGATTTTGAAATCACAGGGTTAGATAATTATGAATTAGCAGAATGGATACAAAGTTTTATTCCCGAATTCGATCAACTCATTTTAGAATTTTATACTTCAGGAGATCAAAACTCAGGATGGATTCATTGCTCCTATAGTAGAGAAAAAAATCGTAAACAAGTATTAACAGCTAATAAAGAAAATGGAAAAACTGTATATCATAATGGGTTAGTTACTTAACTTAAAGGTAGACTAATGCCATAACTCATGGTATAATAATAAAAATGAAAGGTTAAATAATGACTGATGCTAAAGGCTGGAATGATCTAGCCGCTGTGCAAGATCAGTTAGGAGAAAAGAACAATCTTTTAATTATCGATGGAAATAATTTAGCATATCGTTGGATACAGCGTAGAAATTATAACCACTTTGAAGAAGATTATGTTAGAACTATTGAAAGTTTAGGAAACAGCTATAAAGCTAGTAGAGTTATAGTATGTTTTGATTTTGGTAAGAGTTATTACCGAATGAATATCTCTGACGATTATAAAAGCACACGAAAAAAACCCACAGATGAAGAAGAGATACAAAAATACCACGAATTTTTTGATTGTCTTAATACTATTTACGATGAATTATCGTATGACAAACATAAATATCGTGGTATTGAAGCAGATGATTTAATGACTTTTTTAGCTCTTAAATTATCGGAATCGTATGAACATACGTGGATTATCTCCAGTGATAGAGATTTATATCAATTAGTAAACGAGAATGTTAGTATTTTTAATATTTTCTCTCGTAAAGAAATTGATTTAGAATACTTACAAGATAATTTTGAAATAACTCCTAATGAATATTTGTTATCTCGATATATTGAGGGAGACAAAAGTGATGCCATAATAGGAGTAGAAGGAATTGGTCCCAAAAGGGCACAAGGACTCGCTAAAAAATATCAAAATTTAACAGATTTAATTAAAGCATTACCAGTTAGAGGAAAAAGTAAATATATTCAAAATCTTAATCAAAGTAAAAAATTACTTGAACGTAATGAACAAATGATTAATTTAACAAAATATAATAGAAATGCAATTATGGCAGGAAAAGATGGTGAAAAAGTATGGAAAGGATTAAACAAATATGCCGAATTTAGAAGTTAAAATTCAAAAAACAGAATTAGCTAAACAACTTGAGGAGTCATTAAAAATTAAATGGGAATTAAACCAACAATTTCCTTATGATGCAGGTTTTGATTTACGAGCTTGTATAGATAGAGCAATAACTTTATTACCCACTGGGCATACTACAATTCCAACAGGAATTCATGTAGAATTTAGTAAACCAAATTGGGAAATGCAGATTAGACCTCGTAGTGGGTTAGCAGCAGAACATGGGGTTACAGTATTAAATACTCCTGGAACTGTGGATTTTGGTTATCGTAAAGAGATTCAAGTTATATTATATAATTGTGATGTTTACGACGGGTTTCATATTCAACCAGGAGATAGAATTGCTCAAGCCTGTTTTAGGGAAATTCCACAAGTAAGTTTCACATATGTAGATGCAGTTTCAGAAACAATTACTATTCAAGACGATACGGCTAAAGCTGCAAGCTTGGCAGATGAAATGAAAAGAAAACTCTCATTAAAAAGAGGGGGACTAGGAAGTACTGGTAATCAATGAAAAAAATAGAAGCACCGCAATATGTCTTATTAATAGAGGTTATACCTTATTAGACCATGATTGGTGGATATGGGCCAACGAATCTAGGTATCATGCCCCATAAAAAAAGCCCCTATTTAGGGGCTTTTTTTATTAATCCTTTTTTCTATGTCCCGATCCCACATATAACCCAAACCAAGCAGCTCCGGCTCCCACTAATGTAGAAACAAACCCTGCCTGTTCTAAGGTGGGGTTTTCTAATTCCATAAACCAATTCATTCCCCGATAAAAGGCTAATCCGTATAGTAACATTAAAACTCTGGGTACAACACGCCATCTATCAATCCGTTCTGAAGATACTTTGTTATACCAACCTTGTTCTACTTTTTCTTCTTTATGCCCACTACTGTCTACATTAACAATAGTTACTTTTTCGTCACTCATTAAAATCTCCAATCAAAATCAACACGTCTATAAGTATGAAAAGTAGAAGTTGATAATATAACATCATTTATAACTGCATCTATATTATCTTTCCAATAATATAAAAAATTATGCACTTTAGGATAAGTAGGAGAAATATCTCCTGTTTGCCAAGTAAATTCTTGAATTATATTACTATAATCTGGCATCCAATAAGAAATATTTACTAAAACAATAACCTGTTTAGAAAACATTATTTATCTTCCATACGATCTAATCTTTTTTTATTATCACTAATTTTTTCATTCTGTCCAGAATCAATTATGTTTTGAAGTTTTTTTGCTTTTTCACTCACACTATCCATATGTAATTCACTATTAATAATTTTCTCTAAACGTAAAAATGGAATTCGTTCATTAGGAACATATCTCCAAACATAACCTCTTCCATTCATTATTCCAAATACAGTAGTACTTAAACCAATTTTAACTATATTGGCATATTCTCCATCTAAATAAACATGATCTCCTTCTCGAAATGCAGGATTAATCCTGAATTTGAGACCTTGCATAAATTTAATAGAAAAATCTTTTAACCAAAGAGCTACTATTAAAGAAATTAAAATAGTAATCCAAGGCATTAAAAGTTCTGTTAATTTAAGTGTTTCTTGATTTAAAAGACTATTCATTTTCTAATTTATTTATCCTTTTCTCAAGGTCATCTATTTTTCTTGCAATATTAGGATTTATTTTTTTCCACGCATCTGCGTCTTGATTAAACCATGTCCACCCATATCTATCACGAATATAATCTAAGAAAAAATCCCACTTACCATAAAGCCATAATCCGATTCTAGTGTCTCGCATATATTTTACGAACATAGCACCAAAGACACTACCTACAATCGCTGTCCAGATCCAAAGGGTGTCTCCGAACATTCTATCAAGCATATCCATCATTAGTTATTATTTCTTTCTTGCTTTTTTTTGCAATTCTATTATTGTATTTATTTTCTGATCAAGTCTTATCATATCATTATCCAACATTCTAACTCTATCAATCAAGGCTATTAATGTAGTCTTTGCTTGATTTAGTTTAGGAAGTATTTCTGTTGTAACAAACTTCCATATAAAATAGATAAAGTAAGACATACCAACTGCAACCACAATAGGTACCCCATATTGATTAATCAATTCTGCCATATCCATATCAATCTTTCCTGGCGTCTTCTTTACCATCTGCAGCTGATATTCTTCTCACATCCGGTTTAATACCTAAAGCAGAACACACTAAAGTGTCAAGCCTTACTATTTCATTATTAATAGTTTTTACTCTATTATCAAGAGCTTTAATCATAATGTTTAAAGTTTGTACGCTACTAACAACAGAATTTAAAATGTATTTCAAAAGCAAAATGATAAAAAACCCACCGCCTATTACAGCTGCCACAGAAAAGCCAAGATCCGCAATTAATGTAAAAGCTTCCATAAGAGTAAATAATTACCGTTCCTTTATATAAATTCCCTCACTTTCTTAATAACTATTTTAATTAATCTGCATTTTTAGAGGCAGATTTGCCACCACAAAGACGAACTGAGTAATATGCAGCATATTTTTTCCATTTAGGAACTGGAGGTTCCGCAGAATTCATTCCTAATAAAAAAACTTTATCGGATATTGCCCTTGCTTTTTTCCAAGTAGGTTTATGAAAATTATTTCCGTGATAATATTTTCTTAAACTAGCATAAAGGTGATCGTGAATAACAGCACCACGAGCTACATCCCACGGAGCGATAAAAGCCCAACAGATACGGGGAACAGAAGCTAGGTCTGTTTTCATTCCTTTTTCACAGGTAATTTTACCTGTTAAATTATTTATATTTGCGCCTACCACCTCTAAACATCTAATTTGTTTACTAGTTAATTTGTTACTAATAAACGATAAACTTTTATTTAGCACCCACGTTTTAGGTGGTGTAAATTCAGCATTAATTTTTCCGTCAAATTGTCCCACAATATTACTCCACTGATACTTCTAATCTTTTTATTACTTTTTTTCAAATATGTTGGAAATACGTCGAACATAACGAATACCATAACAATCAATAATAGACTATCTCTCCAGGCAAAAATTAAATGTTCAATATAAGTTAAGTCAATATCTTTTGGATGCTTTTTATTAATAAACACTATACTCTCCAATTTTTAGTTAAATAAGAAAAGCCCCTAACAAACAAAATTTTGCAAGGGGCTTAAGGGTTGGAATTATGATTATATCATTATTTTTTGTTACGCCGTATATAATTTCGTTTACGTTTTTTACGAGGTTTAGGGGCGTTTGCAACTCCAAAACTCCAATCTGCTGAAATTGTATTCTGTTTGCGTAGTCTTTTTAGTTTCCTAGGTTTTTGACTCCGTTGAAGAACTTCAGGAACAATTGTCATAATAATTTATTAGCTTTTTTATTTTCAGCAGTCTTTACTAAATCCTTAACTCTAGAAGAAGGATATTCCACAACTGAGTTATATCCTCTATTTCGAAGAGTTTCATAATAAAGAGACTGCTTTCCATATTCATCGTTCAACTTACGCTTTTCAGTAGGCGTTAGTGTATTTTCGGTGAAACCTTGAATCTCACCTCCTATATGAACTATGTCTCCATCTCCTCTCACTTTTTCTTGCTGTTCTAACTTTTGCCAGATTGAAGAACGTGGAGGACCAGCGTATCGACTAGCCATCAATACACCTAATATGTAGTTCCAGTTGATTTACTTTTTCTGGGTCCAAGTCTTCCCCTAGGACTACTAACTGCCTTACCCTGTGCTGATGTAAAATGAGCGACAGGGTCAGCATGTTGATTAACTTCAGCGCGAGTTGCTTCACGAGCTAGTTCTTCATACTGATAACGTGCTCGTTTACGAGTATCACTAAAAGTTGTGAGAACATCCTCAACAAAACCTTGGGCAACAGAACCAATTTTCATAATAGTTCCATCACCACGAATTTTCTTACGCTGAGCAATCAACTGAGCCTCAGTTAAATGAGGGGGACCTGCATAGCGTTCTTTAGCCATTTTAGCTTAATGAACCTTTAGCGGTAGTTCCGTAGCCAGGACGATAACCACTTAGCTTCTTAGCTTTTTGTGGACCTTTAGAAACTCCATCAATCGGTTCTAGACGTGCTTTACCTTTTACTTTTGGACCCGCGTTAATAAGTCCAGGCGCAGCATATAAGACTTCATTAGAATTAACTGGATGAGTTCCGCCAAGAGGTCCCTTAGAGGTTCCACCAGCAGGAGTCTTATCATAAGATCCCATAAGGTCAGTTCCAGCTCCTGGAACAGTTAGAATACGACGCGAAGGGGCATCTACTCCTTTTTTTGCCATTACTTTCTCCTTTTAATGAAAGATAAATATTATCCTTCTTACTCCCTCTATATTACAGGGATTTTGGTTGGTTGTCAAAATTTAAATTTTTAGCTTATACATAAACGATATTTAACTTCGTTTACGTTTTATTTCAGCAATTTTCTTGGAATTGGTCGTTCCATATAACATTCTATATGCACGATCACGAATTTTTTTACGATCTGCTGCTGATAATCCCTTAGCTTTGGGTAACATCGCTAATGCACTACGAGCATGAGATTTATCGGGCATTGGAAAACGATAACGCGTGGAACCTCCACGAGGTCCTTTGGTTTTTTCAACGATAGTTGCTGAAGATTTACGTGTTTTCGTTTTTATAGAACGTCCCCCACCTGGATGTTTTTGCATAATCCTAGAAGATGAACGTCTGCTTTTCTCAGGCATTTTACTTCTTCTTTTTAAACCCGTAAGAACCTTTAGGTTTACGAGTTCCTTTAGCTACATCACGACGTCCTTTCATAGACATCTTTTTGCCTTTCTCTTTACCACTTTTTGCACCAAGCTGTTCATCTTTTCGGTCATTATAACCTTGTTTATAACCAGCCTTATAATCTGGTGAAGTTTTTTTAGCTACCATTTATTTTCTCCTTTTTTTAGACTTTTTCTTTTTACCAGCCATCTCTAAAGCAATTGCAGTAGCTTGTTTTATACCATAACCTTCTTTACGTAATTTACTGATATTACTATAAATAGCCTGTGGATTTTTTCCTTTTTTAAGAGGCATTTTCTTTCTTCTTTCGATCTATAACTTCTTGGTTAAGACGCTTGATATCCTCTGCCCATTGTTTAGTTTCTTCATCACCAAGTACACCTAGTCTACGAGAAACTACATCAGGCAATAAACCTAGACTAGCACAGTGCATCGCATGGTTCATAGTTCCAAAGGCTGATATATTACCATTCGACATAACGTATTTGCCATCGTCTCTATAGTTGCATGTATCACTAGATGTTGAAGCTGTAACACTCCCTATAAGTATAATAGTTGCTGCAGCAGAAACTAAAAACAACGGTAATTTTCTCATTTTAATCCTTCTCATCTTCATTCTCTTCTTCTTCTTTTGGCTCTGGGTTATCACCAATAATAAATCCATATTTATTCTCTCGTAAGAAAATTCGAATCTCTGCTATTGGGCGACTCCAAGCCATATGAGATACAACATTACCCCACCCATAAGCAGATACCATACTAGGAACACCTATTAATTCATATGTTCTCCGAGGACTATATACATATAAGCTGCCACCAGAATTTCCAAAAATAATAGGGGAACTTGAAAGATATAATTCATTACCATCTTGATCCCTACCATAACCAGCTAAAAGACCCATTGTAGGAAACGGAGGTTTCCCAAGTCCTGCACCTACTGCATAAACAGTCTGAAAAATCCACGGACCCTCATCTAATCCCTCTGGATATAAAGTAGCTACATAAGGCATTTGTCGCTCAGTGTCTTTAACCCTTAAGAGCGCTAAATCCCGACTCTTATCATAGGCCATAATATCAGCTATTCGTCCCATTGTACCAATAGCAGTACTAAAGTTATTATATTCCCATAAATCAATATTTACAGGGCGTCGATTTTCGGTTTCAACGTGTTTATTTTTTTCGGGACTCCAAACTTCAGTTATTTTTATATAATTTTGAATCACATGGTAATTTGTAAGAACATAACTTGCATAACTCTGATTTTCATCTAACTCAGAATAAATTACCGTGCCAGAGCCAGTACCATTAGCTAACCTTACAAGCACTGTCGGATATAACATTTCCATATGTTCTTGCTCAGGTGTAATCCCACTTTTCTTAGGATTAGCATAACCCAAAGAAGTACTAAATATTAAAATTGCTACTAAAAACACTGTTGAAAATATCTTCATTATTTTTTTCCCTTCACTTATCTTCGTCGATAATCCATTAATCATCCGTAGTTGTACAGTCACAACAACCAGAACCAGGTACACAAGGACTGCATTCACAAGGGTCACACATACACTCAGGAATAGGACACGTTACTGAATTTTCTGACATAATAAACACCTCTTTTTTTAAAAAATTTACACGCAAAATAATGTATAAATTATACTTAATTTTTATACAGTCGGCAATATTTAAATTATTAAATTACAACTTACCAACCACCGCATAAATTAATTTAATTCCTAATTCATCAGAAGACTCTAAGGCTCTTCCAACTACAGCAAAGATATTTTTTGTCTCGGCTGCTATTGCAATCCCAGTCTGAGAACTTGCTACCAAACGTTGTCCTTTTAAAACTTTACCAATTACTTTTACTGGAACTTTACCTGCTAAAGCAACATAGGGATGAGTCTCGTTAGAACCACCACCTGCATTCATAGCATAAGCAGGCTGGGAAGAAATCACTCCAAAAACATCAGGGGTACTTTCACGATCAGTTTTTGTAATTTCTTTTTCTCCTCCAATCATTACAACATCCCCATCTTCTAACAACATATCAGACTCAAATCGTTCCGCCAAGTCAGCGTAAAGAGCAGAAGTTGCTTGCCCATAAAAATTAGTAGCATGCATTGAACGCCATTTATTAGCTGCACCTCCAAGATCATAAGTAGTAGTAGCATTAGGATAAAAACCTCCAACATTAGCTAAAGTACGAAGTGTCCCTCCTGTAACAACTCCTAGTTGATTAGTAGGAAGCCAACTAAGTCCCGTATTGATTTGGGCATTACCGCATAGAGCGGGAGTAGTTTCACTGCCGCCACCAAGCCGTACTTGTCCAGTTAGATGAGTATTACCATTAACTTCTAGATTAGCTTGGGGTACTCTACCATCATTATACCCGACTGATAAACTTCGAGTAACAGAAACATTACCTGTTACATTTGCAGCATAAGAAATTGAAATGGGATTAGCTAGTTTAGCAGAAGTAATAGTTCCGTCGGCAGGAACACTTACATCAGCAATGGCTCCAGCAGCATTAGCTGTTCTTAAATAAAGACGATTATTAGCAGCACCAGCAGAGTTGCCAACTACACAAATTAACTCACCCTCTTCGAATGCCGTAAATTTCCCTCCAGATCCTAATGCGCCAGCAGTTGCTAAATCTTTAACAATTCTAGTTCCTATTCCAACCCTTGTAAAATTACGAATTATATGCCCAGCCTGTCCTCTAAAGTGATTACTATCTCTAATATAGAGAGCAGCATTAGCAGAATCCCTATAAAGCATTCCATCTT